>Ga0070697_100001601_pt1 | contig 17257 bp, 24 predicted proteins | sample KBSK1501metaG_FD_65475 | JGI IMG/M metagenome (GOLD analysis project Ga0070697, IMG submission 65475) | Corn, switchgrass and miscanthus rhizosphere microbial communities from Kellogg Biological Station, Michigan, USA - KBS K1-50-1 metaG | ecosystem: Host-associated > Plants > Roots >...
CCAGCAACGCTTGGAACGTTGACCGCGCTTTCAGCCACCGCAAACCAGATCATATTGGCGAAGATTCAGCAATAAGAAGGGCAACATCATGGCAGAACAGTTTTGGGCAGTGCGGCATGTTCACGGGTTGATGATTTTGAGCGATGCCGCTATCGCGGACATTCCGGTAGTTAAGATTCAATAATACGGGGATGACTATGCCAAACAAAAACGATTCCAACTGGTTCTGGCTGCTTGCCATCGGCGGCGGGCTCTGGCTACTTTCGAAAATGAACGCACCTGTGACCGACGTCACCAACGGCGCAACTGCCGCTGCTGCTGAGAGCCTGCAAGCCGACCAAAACGCAACGATCTGGGACCGAGACTACTCAGACCCTGACCAGCTGGACGCTATCCGCGCGGGCGCCAATCCCGATCTCATCACGAAACCGCCCCAGCTGGTTAATACCGGCGGGGTGAGATTTCTTGGTCCACCAATTGTGGTCGATGACTACAAGCCAGACAGCGTCTGGTAACCACAAAAGCAAACGGAGGCTGTAAATGATTTCGCAACTAATGACTCGCATCCTGGGCATCAACTGGAAAACCACTTCAGCGGGCATCCTCGCCCTGGTCGCCGTGGCTGGAAAACTTCTCCTTGCCTATCGCACCAAAGATATCGAAGCTATTCTCAGCAATGGGCAGGAAGTATTCCTGGATCTCAATCTCATCGCTATAGGCATTGGTCTCATCAAAGCCAAGGACAACAACACCGTGGGCGCTGGTGACGCCGCTGTGAAAGTTCATGATGACGGTACACAGCAAACCGTCACCAGAGGGTAACTCCCTTCCTCGCCGACCCGTGGCCCAGCGAACATGAATGGACTGGTTATACAATCATCTGGGGGCAACAATCACGCTGGCGATCGCAACGCTCGGCGGAATTGCCGTCATCGGCCGGAAGTCGCTGAAGGCGGGACTGGCCGCCTTGCGCTTGTATCGCCGCGCAAATGCCGAAGTTCACGCAACGCAGGAGCGGCTGGCAGATGGATACCAGGGACTGACAACGCTAACGGAGCGCGAGCGTGACCGCGCCAGGCAGGAATGCAGAGAGCTGCAAGCGGACCTGCGCGCTGCCACCAGGGCCAAGGACCTGCGCGACGACATCAACCGCCAGGACCGCGCGTTGATTCGAGCCCTGAAGACCAGGCTAAGAGAACATCACATCGACTACCGCGACATAGACGATGCGATTCAAGAGCAGTTTGAAAATGAATAGACGAGTTCTCTACATCGAAGATGACCCTGACCAGTCGAGTCTGGTGCAGGCGATGCTGGAACGCCGTCTGCCTGGCGTCATCGTCGAAGTCTGTTGTACCGCAGCAGGCGCCGAAAGCTTTCTCAACCATCGTTGCTATGACGTCGTGATTTGTGATGTCAACTTGCCGGGTGAACTTGGTATCGACATTGCCGAAAAGATTTTGGAGCGGGACCCTGACCAGCCAATCTACCTCATGAGCGAATACACCGGCTCGAAGTTCAAAGTGGCTGCAGCAGAAATTGGCCTGGATCTGCAGCGGAAGTTTTCGCAAAAGGACCCGGAGGAGTTTGTTGCCGACATAGAACGGATGCTCTACCAGCGGCCCTGCGACTCGGCGATCGCCATGGCCAGCATCGGCAACCACGCCGCTCCGGACGTCCAGCACGGCGGGAACGCCGCTACTCGAGAAAACCGTGACCCGGCGGAACGAAGCAGCGAATCTGCCGCCGAGTTATCACTGCGACCTGAAAAGTCAATTAGTCTCACTTCGCCACACGTTAGGGCAGCTCGTGCATCATTTGCCTGATTCCCGCAAAATCTCACTTTGAAAAGCCATACCAAACCATTGCCCGCCTACTAAAAACGATTCCTAGAGCCTCGCGATTTCCGGAAATTGGAAGTTGTGACTATCCGGAACTAAAAAAGTTGGCGATTTGAAATTTTCGCGGGGCTGCCGCCCCGCACCCCACCGAAGGCCTTCCACACGTCGAAGAGAGAGAGAGAGAGAGTTAGATCCGCCGGCAAACTCGTCAGCTTTGCCCGCGGCGACTCGCGGCGATCTCGCCGGCTCGTGGTTTGTCCAGAGACAGGAAATAAGGACATGGCCTGACGGCCAAGGCGAGATTAATACTCGGATGGCAACGAACACCGCTCACAGCGACACTGCGGCTCAAAGCCGCCGCGCGTCATCTTTCCCAGCTTCGCAGTCCAACGTCGCCGCATTCTATTGAGGTCCTGACGCTGACGATACGTTTGCCCAACCCAACGGTAGTCGTGCAGCTCGGCCGGCTCAGGAAAATTGCACCACAGATGCTCTGTACGCGTCGTGCCGCCCCGCGTAATCGCTTCAAAGGTCACCAAGCGCCACTTTTTCAGCGCCTTCGAGTAAAGCTTCGAGCAGTAGCCCGACAGCATCACGTTGGCTGGGATTCTGCGAAGTATGTCCAGCAGGGCCGTGTGCTCTGCTTCGTCCATCTCAAACAGATAACGGTGTCGGCTGCTGCGGGTTTCGTGCATGTAAGGCGGGTCGCAATAGACCAGCTCGTCGCCGCGCCAGGGATATGCAGCCAGGAATGCTAGCGCGTCGCCTACAATCAACGCGGCGGTGTTGCCGCTTGTGGCCATCTGTTGCGCGATCACCTCGGCAGATTTGCCCCTGGTCGACCACAACGCATCGTCGGCATCGACGATTACGGGCCCTATCGTCGGGTGTGCCGTGGCGAGCTCGAGTAAGAAGTTGTTTACCTTCTCCTCTTCCCTGTCGATGCAAATACTGTGAGCAGCCGGCGCTTTGTGCAGCATGATTGCACCCCAGCCCAGAAACGGTTCGATGTAGGTATGGTGAGGCGGCATCTGGTTGATGATGGTCTTCCAGGTCGCTTCGTTTGCCTTGCTGCCTAAACGTCGGCGATCCCTGACGTCCACCATCGGCAACTCCGGTGCTACTGCAGCTGAGTTGCTCATTCGAAATACCTTTTGATTTCAGAGCCCAGCCACTGGCCCACTGGAACTGAAACACCGTTGCCAATCATTCGATAAGCATCGCGTGGTGAACCAGCAGACTGAAGGCCCCAATCCAAAAGGCCACAACCCGAAAATTGGCTGTTAGCCAATATCTCAAACATGCCGTTGGGCGCCGGCGGCCGCACGCGGCGGAGGTGGTGTAGCAGGAAATTCCTCCATGCCGCGCCGAAGTGTTCTGGGTGAGCAATCCAACAAGCGACAGACATCTATGAACTTAGTTGGCGGTGTGGTGGTGATTAGGGCGCGGGCCTGGGCAACTTTTTCAGCGGTAAGCTTCGGCTTACGTCCACCAACTCGCCCTTGTGCGCGAGCTGCGGCAAGTCCGTTGTGGGTGCGCTCGCTAATGAGGTTTCGTTCAAACTCCGCGAAGGTACCAATCATCTGGAAAAACATTCGACCGGCGGCGCTATCGGTGTTGATCTGCTCCTGCAAACTGTGGAACTTGATGCCGCGTTTCTTCAGCTCGTCAAGGATGCCGATTAGGTCCTGCAACGAACGCCCGAGTCGATCCAGTTTCCAAACTACCAACGTGTCGCCCTCGCGCAGGAATGCCAGCGCTTCCTCGAGGCCGGGGCGCTCCATGCTTTTGCCAGATGCCCGATCGGTAAATATCTTTAGACAGCGGAACTGCCTCAGCGCCTTCTCCTGCATGTCGAGATTTTGGTCAAGCGTGCTTACCCTGGCGTAGCCCACCAGGCCGGTTGTCACCACAGGTCTGTTTTCGCGGTGCGTGGTCATTAGGCAATTTTTCCGCTGCCAGAACTCATCTGTTCGCCCTGTAGTGCCCCGTTTAGTTTTGCCACGAGTTTTGCCGCCCTTTTCCGGCTCCGGGCTCGCCGTTGTAGCAGGTGGTCATAAACGACCGTTTGTGCCGCCTTCAGCCTGTGAGACAATTCCTCTACTCGTAATTATGATCATCTTCCTTACTCTTTGCCTTTGGTTCGGACAGGGCCAGCTCAAGCCCACCGATGGTGCTGCAAAAGCCCAAGAACAACAGCAGGTAGCCACTCCAGTGGTCGAGCCGAACAAGTCCGTGCGCCACGAAGAAGAAGGCAACAAATATCAACCCAAGACCCAGTGGCTTGACCCAGCGAATGTTCTTAATACGTTTCTTCTTGTTGGGGTTTTTATAACTGCCTACATATATGGCAGGCAGTTGGTGGAAACCCGGAAAGCTGTCTCCACTTCCGAGAAGAGCCTGCAGGTTGCCAAGGATGCGTTTTACGTAGGAGAGGCGCCGTACTTCGGTATTCCAGGCGGCGGCATACATCTCACCGATTTCATTGTTGGCCGGAACCCTGGTCTCGAAGTCAAATTCATCAACGGCGGGCGCACTCCAGCCTGGCATTTTCACGCAACGGCGAACCTGATTATGGGCGACACCCCGAGCAGTCCTTACCGCTGGCCGTTCTTCGCCGAAGCGGGTAAGCAATCGACTTTTATCCCGGCGGCGATGGCCCAAGGCGTTCGTTATGGGCAAAAACAATTCACCTACACGCAGGACCGCGCTGATTTGCTGACTAGTGGAACTGAAAGTCTCTTTGTTGCCGTTCAAGTTCATTACATGGATATGAGGAAACGGTGGCACAAACACCACTTCAGTTATATTTGGAATTTCGCGGTAGGAGTATTCGAAGACTACGAGGCTGGCGACCAGCATTGTCCCTATTGCAAAAAGAACCATCCCCCAAGCTAGAATCTTCATCACAGCCTCCCATAAACCAACTGCCCGGCAATTCCGCTGCGCTTCAGCGCGGCGGTGTTCTTCGCGCCGTAGGCCACCAACGCTTCCGAGCGGCCCATGTGCGAACGCGGCTTCCTGTCTCTCGTTTTGCCGCGATAGAAAACCAACTTCTCATGCAGGAACAGAATTGAATGCGCTCGCGGCCAGACAAATGCTTTCCACCAGCGCGTGGTTACGCTCACTGGCAGCAGGGCGATTCCATTGTTGTGGTCAGCCATCATCGCTAAGAACTTCGGCAGCAGATTCGGATCGAACGGCGGGTTCAACCACACCCGCCCATACCATTCGTGCGCCAACCCGTCGTGTCGTTTGGTCCACATCTTTCGCGCGGTTCGAAACGCCTGGCGCGTCGATGCGCACGGGTCTAAATCAAACTTTCCCAGGCTCGTAATGATTTCTGGTGGCGTCTGCCAATCGACGGATGTTGACAGTCGCGGCCACACGAAATTCCTAACCAGCAAATCATTTCCGTTTCCCTAACGACTCATGTAACTTTCTTCCGCCCGTGGTCGCCTCATGCTTGCAACGTAAGGGGCGATTGCGGACGGCAGGGCCAGTTTGTCTAACGACGCTGGCCCGCCTCTGTTTGCTGCTGCGGCGCGTCCCGTAGACCCGTCGCCGCTGTTTCCGGTTCCACAATCTTCAATCGTTGTTTGTCCTGGTGAATTAGCATCAATACATAGCTGTTCAAAGAGCGACGACGCTGAGCTGCGGCCTTCATCGTCTCTTTTTTTTCGTCCTCAGAGCTAAAGCGTAATAATGCGGTCTTACTCAACTAAACAAATCACCTCCATCCGAGCTGGCTCCTCGCGGGTGATCAGCACAGCGACCATCACTAATTGCTTTTCGCGGACATAGTTCGCAAAGTCCTGATGACGATGGAGCTGAGCGCCCGATGCGTATGCCTTGCCAGCCACGCCAGTGCCTGTGCCCGCTAACGGCTTCCTGTATGTCAGGCTGCTCGCGCATTGCGCTAATGAAGCTTCTCTTCCCCAGCGGCCGTCGCACGCGATTCTGATCACACCAATTTCGATAGCCGATATAACCTTCGTCACGCGACATTTCGAAGGTGGCGTCGCGCTCGCACGCCTCTTCAAAAAACAGCCGTAGTTCATCCTGTGATTCGAGCATTTCTTTAGTGGCCAGTTTCACTTTTTCAGGAGTCGCCAGTCGGTTCTCGCGCCAGTCAGCCAACCCCACCAGTTGACCTTCCTTCAACTCTTCGTCCTTCAGTGCACCAATCGCCCAATTCAGAATTCCTGCCAGTTCGTTTTCGCGCAGATGTTTTTTCAGGCCCAGCTTCTGTTTGTCATCAGCAATGGTCACCAGGAATGGAATCTTCTTTAGGCGGCGGGCGAATGAGTGAGTGTTATCGTTGAAGCGCGGTTCGTGATTGGTTTGCAGCAGCAACTTGTGAGTCGGCAGATACTGCGAAAGATTTTCGCGCATGCCCTTCCCTGACATCGTGTCGCCGCCGCTGGTCCAAAGTTTGATTTTGCCGACATTAAGCTGCGCGCCATATTCGTTTTCTCCGACTACTACCAGGCGCTTCCCACGCGCCGCATGGACATCGATCGGGATTGGCGGGTTCCGCGTGGTCAGGAAGTATTCAACTGGAATTGCAAAAGCGTAGTCAGGCCCCAGCAGCGCCTCCAGCGTCGAAACAAACGTGCCTTTGCCGTTGGCGCCTGAACCGAACAGCATGAAGAAAGCCGCATCGCTAACGTCGCCCGTCAGGAACAACCCAGCAATCCGACGCATGTAGGCGATCATCGTTTTGTCGCCTGCAAACCACAGGTCCATCGCAGCGCGCCACTCAGTTGGCTGTGCGTCCTTATCGAAGTTGACTGGCGACTGCTTCATCAACATGTCTTCCGCCGCTGAAGGTTTCAACTCACCGGTAGCCAAATCAATCGTTCCGTTCGCAACGTTCAGCAGCATCGGATTCGTGTCGAACTGATCGGACGTGCAGTGACACTCGGCGCGGGCGCGAATTTCCATTGCGGAAATGCTTTTGCTCGACAAGCATTTGTAGTAGTGCTCAGCTAACTGCGTGGGTGTTTTCCCTGCTATGAGTACTTCTGAGGGAGAGGCATCTCGCATCTTTTCTATACTGGCAGTGATACGGCGGTCGCGTTCACCGGTGATGTCCACACACCAGCGGCCACCTCGAAAGATCAGCCACTCTTTTGTTTCGTGGTTGTAACGCGTGGTCTTCCCCCAAAGGTGTGCGAACCATTTGCCGTTCCAGACATCGCTTAAGGGCAACTCACGCAAGTCAGCCGGCACGCCACCGCCGCCCCGTCCGCCGCGTCTGTGGTCCTCGAGCTTGACGAGGTTGCTTGCTGCTGGTGAATCGGTTGACATTTCGTCGTTCATTCGACCGATATTTTGCTGGTCCAGTTCGCTAAGTGAGATTTCACATAACTGAGGTCATAAGATTCTGGTTTCTGCTCGACACGCCGCTCGACCGCCGAGCCAAGGTGAATCAGCAGCCACGCAATATCGTGGTCGTTGTCGCGAGACAACACTTCTATTGCACGAGCCTTTCGCACACGCGTTTCCTCCTGTCGATCTGTCATGCTGCTGACGCCTCCAGATAGCCAACCGCCTTCGCACCGCCTGGCAGAGCGCGGGAAGTGAGCAAGAACGGACACTTGTCGCGCACGTTACGAAAAATGCGAATGCCGCAGATGTAACCACTGCCGTTATCGTAAGGCGCCAGCAGTGCGCCCGGCCTCATCCGATACTGGTCCAACGCAATGCGCCACTGTCCATAGTTGGCAAGTTCGGCTTTACGCATCGCGCCTTCCGGCCCAGGTATTTCTGTTGCCAACCGCGGCTGGTAGAATCCAGGCACACCTTCAAGCGCGAATTCCTCCGACAAACGTTTTGCCGCTTCCAACTGCAGTCGCCGACTTGGAAACGAACAGACCTTTATCGGCCGTAGATCGTCAGTGCCAGGCCATTCGATTTCTTCGGCAAACGGTTCCCAATAACGTCGCACGGTCGTTTCATCTTCCGGCGACAATTCAAACAGGTGGGCCAACAGCAGCGCGTTGATGACATGCAGCTTCGCCAAGGAAATGATTGGCGTTTGTAGATCGCCGGTAGCTGCCAAGTGATTTGCTGGGACCGCGGGCGTCCAGCCCGCGCCGTTTCCACTCGGCGGAGCCGCCGTGCTGGTCCCGCTCGGCAACTCTGCCGCGTCCGCCGGTCGGCTCGGCGCTTTCACCGTGGCAGCTTGCCAGGCTTCGACACGCGCCCGAGGCGGCAGCTTCCGATCATCCAGCCCCTCGGCGCGAAGCAGCTCTTCGTAAGTGCATTGCCGGTTACAGGCCACTGCACCACTGCGCGGGTTGTACAGGACTGCCGTAGTTCCCTTCCCGCCGTGGGCCAGACAGCGACGGTCGTAGTTTCCTCGAGTGTTTGGTCTGCCACCACGGGCGACCAGACGGCGGCACAATTCTTCGTGTCTCGATTCGTGGGACGAATAGATGTCATCCACACCCAGCACGGCAGAGGGCGATGCAGTAGTGTTGGAAACGCCTCGCCCTTGGGGTTCACCGTCCCCGAAGCCTGTTTCCGCGACGTTCGCCCTCTGCTCTGCTGGGAATCGTTCTGACAAAAGAAACTTGTTCCAATCCAACGGCTCGCCCGGCTCGATGTGATATTCATATGGCGCGGCTTCTGAAAAACGCACCGGTGTGTAGTAGATTCGGTTCGGGTCTTTCACCTGCGGGTCAGCCGGAACTTCCTTCAACGAATCAACCGCCGCATACCACAGCTCTAAGAAGTCAACGCGCGGCACTGGCTCTGATAGTGGAATGACGATTCGAAAGCGCGGCTCTGCCAGTGGGTTAGTTTCTGTCTGGCGCTTGTGGCCGTGAGTCGAGTACAGCGCGAATGCTGAAGGGTAAGCGCGGCGGCAGGCAGCGGCTAAATCAACGATGCAAAACTGAATCTGACTAACGTTGCTGCATTCCAATTTCTTGTCACGCTTCTTACACGCAGGACAGCGATCACCTTCATGGCGACGGTTGCGAAACATCACCAGCGGCCCCTGGTGACCGCAGTCGTCGCAGCGCCAGGCGCCGTCAACTTCCAGCACCAGGAGCGACAGTTCGATCACGTTTGCGATTAGCCGGCGCGGCGCTCGATACTTCGCAGGCGAAAACAACAAACCATCCTTTTCCTGTCGCACCACTGGCCTCGCAAACTTCGCGCACAGCTGGTCCCACGTGCGCGTGATTTGCTTCGGCCTGGTGTCGCCGACGCCTTCGAAGGTTGATAGTGTGAAGGTCTGGTTCATGAAGCAATCAAGCTTCCTTTGTGAGACAGGCGGCATCGTTGTGGTCGATCCAACCTATGCCGTCTGTACAGCCCGAATTCTCAACATCGTCCCATTTGATTTGCACCGCGTGCTTGTTGTTTGCCAGCACAGTGCCGAAGTCAATCGGCGGCTCTGGCGGATTAGCTCTTACATCTCGGAAGCCAACCCGATCACCAGTTATGAGTCTTCTGCTTTGTTCGGAGATCAAATGTTTTGTTTCCTTTGGTGGAATAACGTCTGGTTCATTGCATTTAAGTGCCGGTCTCTCCCGGCTGCCAAGCCTTGTGTACCTGACGGTTATCCGTCTCGCGCCGGCTTTCAACACTTCATCCGCATCAGGCTCTACGGTTCACCCCAACACTCTCGTCTGTTGGCTCCCTCAGTCTCTTAACCGCCGTGCCTTTGCATCCTGCGGTAGCGCCGTCTGGAACTCCCTGCGCTAACTGAGGCCGCTACGTCGGCATTCCTCGTAGATCGACGGAGAAGCTATTGCGACTTCACCCTCCGACCTTTCATGGCTTCCCAAAGATTCGGTCGCATCTCCCCTTTGGTACTTCGCCTTGTGGTAACTCGTTGGTTCGTTCAAGTTTGGTGTGCCAGCATCCAGTTCCGCCACGCGGCGGTCGATGGCTTCACGCATGTTTGTAATTGCGCTCATCTGCTCGCACTCCGCAGCGCGGCCAGTTCTGTGAGCGCTGATTGAAAAACTTCCATGAACTGTTTCTTGTCGATGCCAGCGACTTCGCTTTTGTCATCGACGTAAAGGTAGCCACGCACACGCGGCGGCAGCATCTTTTGCACGATGAACGGCAGCATTCCGTAGTCAGTAGTGCAGAGTGTTTGTCCTGGCACTTTCGATTGACCACAGGACCAGCAGCTGTTAGCGCTGAGAATTTCGGACACGCTGAATTTGGAAACGTCGGCAGGGGTTAACGGCTGGCAAATCTGTTGGCCAAACTTCGGCGGCGCGCCAGGTGTGCCCCCACCGATGCACAACTTACCTTCAGCCATGTGCAGCGGCAGAGTTTCATCCGGCGATTGCATTTCCTGATTGCAGCACGGACAAGCGAGCAGGTTGCCGGTCTGGTTGGCAGGCGGCGGCAGCGGTGCCGTAACACTGGCTGTGCGAGGTTCAGTGCGCATAGTTGCCTCCGGTGGTTGTTCAGCTGTCGTCTTCATCCTCGTCATCACCCAACTCGCCATCGACGATCAGCGGAAACCGTTCCGGGTCGTACTCGTTGAACATGTCGGCGATGGCGTCAGTGGCTTCCAGCAGTTCATCGCGGCTGCTGTCGTCTGATAACGGTGAAAGATGGCCCCACACGTTATCGAGGAAATCTTCCGGCAGAATTTTCAGTTCTTTAGTTGCCATCGGCTGGTTCCCTTTTGTTTAGCCAACGTGGTAGCCGTTTACACTAGCTGCGTACCCTCCAGCTACCACGCTGGCTACATGACACGAAGCGTGCACATGGCGGCGCTCCGCTCCATGTCATTTCCGTATGCGCCTCCGGGCGCGCTCGTTCATCGCTTCCTGCAAGTCGTCCTCACGCAGGAGCCGTTCTTCGTTCTCTCGCAGATATGGACCACGCGCCCACTTCATCGGCTTGCGTTCAGGTAGCTCCACCTCGCTGCTGGGCAGCGCGAACAGCTGGGCCATCTCGACGCCAATCACGTTCATGACCGCGCAGACGGTGTAGAAGTCAACGCCTTCAGCGAAGTTCAAGGCTTTCGCGACGGTGTAGCGTGACTTTCCGATCAGTTCGCCGATTTGTCGTTTTGTGAGTCCGCAGTTGGCGTAGGCAGCCCGGACCAGATCCAGACGGACCAGGACCGGTTGGTTGCGCTTGTAGCGAGCAACTTCCTTCAGAGTTTGTTTGCGAGTGATAGGAAGCAGCGCTTCCTCGAGACCGGTCGCATCCGGTTCTGAGAAAACCAAAGACTTCTGGCGCGGCGGCATCGCGCATTCCTCCAGCAAAGCGGGCGGTAGTTCGTCTCGCAAGCGAATGACAGACCTGCCGGTAATTCTTTGGCTGGTTGTGGTGGGTGATGACAGGGAGACTTCAACCGGACTCGGTAACCTCACCACGTCGGTGGGGCACGTTTGTTCCGGGACTTCCTGGGCGTCGGAAGCGGTTGGTCCAAACAGCAGGTGGCTTTGCTCAGGGTGGCCTGCTATTTCATTCGGCGGTGTTTTATGAAGTTTATGGGAGCCGCCTGAATGTGATAAACTGGTTGACAGTTCCTCAGATTCAGTCTCCCCAAAATTCGATGCCTCGCTGGTTTCAGCGTCTGAAGCGCCAAGCGGCGCGCAACAGCTGTGACCTTCAGGCCTATCGCCTGGTGTTTGACACGCCTCATAGAGTGTGCCGAAAGGTTCATAAGTGTTGCGCGCCGCCATGACGACGCGAACTGTGTCCGAAATTACATATTATGTTAGAAGGGGCTTTGCCTCATAAAGGCTGATTACGTCGCTTTTGCCCCAAAAAGCAGATTGACCGAGGGGTTAGATTATGCGCTTTGAAGTGAGATGTTCGCATTCATTTAGGATCAGAATTGGGAATCGGCGAGTGTCTATGTTCGTCCGACCAATGCTCGCGGTAGATTTTAATGAGTTGGCTGAAGTGTTCCCGCGCACCAAGTGGCTAATAAACTACGTTTGGCAAACCTTTAGGACATCGGCGCTGTAGACCAGTCCTCGAATTTAAGGTTAGGCACGCGACTTTTTATTAAATGAAAGTCTGCTCTGTTGTAGCTGGCCGCAGTCCAGTCTCGGCTCAGCGCACTTGCGGCAATTCGGCAGTCCATCGGGGCTTTTTTCACGAGGCCAACTATCACCTTATACTGCTCATAGTCGGCATCGGTAAACGCAACTATCTGGGACTTGCAGAAGTGGTCAACCATGCGTTGAGCGTCCAACCAGCGCCTCACTTCAATCGGCTTGTTTAATCCGTTCTTAATTGCAGGAAAGTAGCCGTGATAGAGCTTCTCATAGACGGTTATGACGCTAAACCAAACATTGTCTTCGCCTATTGCTCTGATTCTCGCACGCACTAGGTCGCGTTCTGCGGAGGGGTACAGAAGAACGTTGAGGATGTTTGTATCGAGTATATACAAGCGGTCATTCAGGCATCACAAATTCTGAGTCCATGCGTTCTCGTGCCTCTCGTTCATACTGAAGCACTTCAGCATTAAGCGGGCTATTGTCAAAAAGGCCCACTAATGAATCTATCCAATTACCCTTAGATTTAGTCATACGAACCGCTACATTTGCCGAAGATGTTGGGCTGTCATTAACGTCTATAATATCCGCGCCGAAGCGCACGTCCAGTACGACGCCCTTCACTACTTTCTTATACGTACGTGTCTGTGGCATTTTCATTTTCTCCTAACTTACGAAACCTAATGACTAGCCCAGCCCCGCCTAACGAGAAATTCCGATACGAAACATCAAACCAAAATGTACCTTCCTTTTTGAATGTCATTTGTATCGGTATGTAAAACTGAAATTGATCTGGAGCGTCTGGGTCTCGATGAATCTTAATAGCTTCCACCTGCTCTTTAGATGGCGGGTCAAATTTAATCTCTACCTGGGGCTCATTGTCAGGGTCAAAAACCCGAACCCACAAATTATCCTCGAAAGTTTGTGCTGACCTTCCGTACAAAATAAACGGAGGGCTCTTTCTCTCTTCTGGATGGACAAAAATTCGGTCAAAGACTCCAATCAGATTCATCTTTCCGTCATCCGTCCTATTGGCGAAGTCACAAAACAACAGCGACAACAAACGTGGACGCGCTCTTCCAGCGGCCAAGTCTATCTCTGTCGCATACTGTCGAAGCCTTGCCTTTGCCTCTGCCTTTGCTTGGTCGGCTTTAGGTAGAGACAGCGGCTTATGTTTACGAGCAGTTTTCCGTGTCTTTGATTTTGCCAAAGTCGCTTTAAGCCGCCTGTGTCTTAGCTCGCTGCCACCGCGCTAATACCGCTTTCCTTGCGCTTTCGCTTCGTTCTTCCGGGGTCATCTTCGCCGCTCTCGCGTGACCACCTTTCAGGCCGCCCTTACGGCCTAAGGCCACAGCAAAGGGGTTTTTGCGACGTTTGCGAGGCTTTTTACTAGTATCGTCCATGCGCCAAAATATACGTGAGCGCTTAGGAAAAAGCAAGCGGAAACACTTGACTTATACGTGAGCGCTCACGTATACTTCCTTCGTTGAAAGTAAAGGCCCTAGCGGCGCTAAACCACTAAGGCCCTTTTGAAAACCCCGCGATTGCTCACGGTAAGTCTCCAACAAACTCATTGTGAGCCAATCGACCAACGAAAGGCAAGGACACAATGACTGACCGCGAAATCAAAGCGCTCCAGATCGCCGCTAAATCAAAACTCACACGCAAGGGCAATGTTTGGACAGTTCCATCACAAGCCGGACACGGCGAATATAAAGTTAATCCTGATCCTGAAACACCACATTGTACTTGTCCTGACCACGAACACACGCAAGCAAGATGCAAGCACATATTCGCGGTGGAGTACGTGATTGAGCGCGAGCAGACCGCAGACGGTCAGACTGTTGTTACTGAGACAGTGAAAGTTACACGCAAGACCTACACACAGAATTGGCCAGCCTACAATGCCGCTCAGACGAACGAGAAGTCAGAGCTACAGGGATTGCTCTATGAGCTTTGCCGGACGATTCCTGAGCCTGAGCAGCAACGCGGTAGGCCGCGCCTGTCGCTAGCTGACATCATCTTTGCCAGTACGTTTAAGGTTTACTCCACAGTCTCAGGCCGACGCTTTCAGAGCGATTTGCAGGAAGCGAAACGACGCGGCTTTCTTTCAAAGATGCCGTCCTACAATTCGGTATTCCGCTATTTGGAATCGGAAGCACTGACGCCTTACCTGTACGAGTTGATCGCGGCTAGCGCGATGCCGCTCAAATCAGTTGAGACGAATTTTGCGGTAGACTCTAGCGGTTTCAGCACAGGTCAATTCATGCGTTGGTTCGATGTGAAGTATGGCAAGGAAGAGGATCGCCGAATGTGGATCAAGGTGCACCTTATGTGCGGCGTCAAGACCAACATCGTCACGTCAGTTGAGGTAAGCGACGGCTACTCGAACGATCACGGTTACTTTAAGCCCTTGCTTGAAACGACCGCCGGAAACGGTTTCAAGATGGCAGAGGTATCAGCGGACAAAGCCTACCTGAGTGGCGAGAACCTATTAACGACCTTGCGCCACAAGGCAATCCCGTACATACCGTTCAAGAGTAATTCCAAGGCGCAGACCAACTACGGCCCGAAGTCAACGCTCTGGACTCGGATGCTCAGCTTCTACAATGACAACCGCGAAGAGTTTCTGACGCACTACCATAAGCGCAGCAACGTGGAAACGACCTTCCACATGATCAAGTCAAAGTTTGGTCAGCGGCTCCGTAGTAAGACAATGACAGCCCAGATCAACGAAGCGTTATGCAAGGTACTCTGTCATAATCTGTGCGTCGTCATTCAGTCACAGCATGAGCTAGGAATTGACGCGGACTTTTCAGAAGCGGAAGCGGCATAGGTCAAAATGCTTTTTGGGGCAGACGACGTTATTAAGGCAAAGCCGTTAGAAGGTTAGAAGAGGCTTTGCCTCAAAAGTCAAAATGCATTTGTTTGGCAGTGGGGATTTTCATTAATGCCCCGTTGGGGCATCACTGAGAACTTATTGTAATCGTCAGGAGGAATTCCGGACTTTCAAGGCGAAGCCGTTAGAAGATTAGAAGGTTAGAAGGGGCTTTGCCTCAAAAGTAGGAATATGTGCCGACTTATGAGGCAGACGGCATTTCTGCCCCAAAAGCAATTTGCCCTCATCTAATTTTGCTCATAGTTTTTATCAGCCAGTGTTGATCTAGTTCTTACCCTTTAATCAGCCACCGCACCATGCTGACAACTTCTGTCATTAGATAGTGCTAAGTTTTCCTCGCTAGCCTATTAAATCTATAAGGAGAAAACACACTATGACAAACAACACAAACGGCGCTGCCCTGCGCATCGCACGCGCCTATTTCGACGCAATGTCCGAGAAGGACGTCAATCGGATGATTGCTCTCGCTGGCGACGACATCACTTGCTTTTCCCCATTGGGCGACCTCGTCGGCATTCAGGCCTTTCGCGGGTTCTCAGAGGGGTTCGCAAAGATGATCAACAAGCTCACGCTCGTTGCCGCATTTGGCGACGACGAACAGGCCGTTATTATTTATGAGGCGAAAACGCTCCCCGTTAAGAGTGCGTTTGTCGTCGAACATCTTGGCATCAAAAGTGACAAAATCGTCTCAACCCGCGTGATTTATGATGCGACACCATTTGCAGCATACGCGGCGCAGCACTCAAAACATTGATATTTTTTCAGGCCGGTTCGGCGGTGCCGCCAACAAAACCGGCGCCGCCTCCGGCGATTATCTGGTGTAGCCGAGCATGGCTAATTACACGTTCTGCTCGCAGGTTATTTAACTCGATTTATAGTCAAAGATCATGAAAAGAATTCAATATCATAAATATGGAGGCCCGGAGACGATGCAGCTTGAGACCTTTGAGCTGGCGGCCCCGGGAAGCGGTCAAGTCGCCATCGAGGTTAAAGCTGCTTCGATTAACCCGATTGATTGGAAGGTGCGCCGGGGCGAGCTCAAGATGGTAACTGGGAAGTCGTTTCCGAGAGCTATGGGGGCTGATTTTTCCGGCACAGTGCTAACGGTTGGACCAGGTGTTACCCGCTTTAAACGCGGCGATCATGTTTTCGGTCTAGCAAGGCTAAAGGAGTGCGGCGCTTTTGCTGATGTCGTGGTCACTGTCGAAAGCTTCGTCGCCATCAAACCCGAAAATGTTTCCTTCGAGCAAGCGGCTTGCTTTGGAACTCCCGTGGTCACTGCATGGAATGGTCTTGTTGACAAAGCAGTCATCAAGCCAGGACAGCTCGTTTTCGTGGCCGGCTGTATGGGGAGCGTTGGTCAAGCGGCGGCTCAACTTGCTCTCAGGTTAGGTGCGAGCGTCGCTGGTAGCTGTAGCGCAAACGATGCATCTCGGGCACGAGCTTTGAAGATTGATCCTGTATTCGACTATAGGGCGCTCGACCCTTCGAAGCTCAAGGATGACTTCGATGTGATCTATGACACTACAGGCGCGCCTGCAATGCATGAAGGACCGCATCTCGTGCGAAAAGGAGGGGTATTTGTCGATATTCATCCAACGCCAACCAAATTCCTTCGAGCACTGTTCAACAGCCGGCTCAAGGTAGTCATCTGCAAACCACGAGCGGAAATTCTGGAGGAAGCCGCCCGCGCCGCCGCAGCCGGACACCTTCAGATAGCAATCGGCAAAACCATTGGGCTGGCGGGCGCAATAGAGCTTATATCGGCTCTCGAGAAGGGTCAAAAGATCAATGGAAAAGGGCTCATCGTGATGAACTAAGCACCGGATATCATGCGCAGCAATCGCGGGGGCTTTCTCTCAAAGCACCAGCTGCCTGCGTGCATGAGTAACGCATTCGTTATGCCGAATCGTTGTGGTAGAGTCATGCTTGAGTCCATTATGTCCAAGCTTTTTCGTCTTTTTGATCTGATGCAGGTGCTGCGTGCTCATCGCCATCCTGTGTCAGGCAATCAACTGGCGAAAGAGGCCGGGGTATCGTTACGTACCGTATATCGCGACATCGCCGCATTGCAGGCAATGGGAGCCGGAATCGACGGTGAAGCGGGAGTGGGATATGTACTTCGTTCCGGATTCTTTCTGCCGCCCTTGATGTTTTCAGCGGAGGAGATCCAGGCACTTGCATTGGGGATTCAATGGGTAAGCCGGCAAACGGATGACGTCCTTGCGCTTGCTGCCAGCAATGCGATGTCCAAGATAGGTGCGGTGCTCCCTGAAGAGCTGCGCGATCAACTCGACGATAATGACTTCTATGTAGGACGGTCCGCCCCGACGCTTGATTTGAAAATACTTCGGCAAGCGATGCGGGAGCAGCGAAAACTTCGAATTGCGTACCGCGATCAGTCAAGTACCGCGACCGAGCGAGTGATCTGGCCGATCGCAGTTGGCTTTGTGGAAGTGAACCGCTTCATCGCGGGTTGGTGCGAGTTGCGACAAGACTTCCGACTGTTTCGCGTCGAC
>Ga0070697_100001602_pt1 | contig 17244 bp, 23 predicted proteins | sample KBSK1501metaG_FD_65475 | JGI IMG/M metagenome (GOLD analysis project Ga0070697, IMG submission 65475) | Corn, switchgrass and miscanthus rhizosphere microbial communities from Kellogg Biological Station, Michigan, USA - KBS K1-50-1 metaG | ecosystem: Host-associated > Plants > Roots >...
ACCGGCGTGTAGAAGGCCCGCTCGCGCAGTTCCCTGGCGTCGTCCACGCCGCCGTGCGAGGCCGCGTCGATCTCGATCACGTCGATGCTGCCCGGCCCGGAGGGCGCGAGCGCGACGCAGGAGTCGCAGACCCCGCAGGGTTCGGGGGTGGGGCCCTTGATGCAGTTCAGTGAGCGGGCGAGGATCCGCGCGCTGGAGGTCTTGCCGCAGCCGCGCGGGCCGCTGAACAGGTAAGCGTGGTTGATCCGCCCGGTACGCAGTGCTTGCTGGAGCGGGCCGGTGACGTGTTCCTGCCCCTTCACCTCGGCGAACGTCGCCGGACGGTACTTGCGGTACAGGGCTAGCCCGGATTGGGCCAGGTTCGCTGGGGTCGCCGAAGCGATGAGGTTCGTGTCCTCGCGTTCCGACGCGGCTGCTGCCATCAGCTCATCCTCACCGGTAATCGGGGACCCCCCGCACACCCGTCAGAGCCCGCGTACCCTTGCTGCCTTCCGGCCCTGGGGGGGTTGGCGGGATAAACGCCGTGCGGGGGGTCAGGGGCCAGTGTAGTCAGACTCAGGACTAGATGTGTGTGCTGAGACTCAGGGCCAGATCTTCGCACCCCAGCCACCGGCGGATTCGGGTAAGCTTTCCGGCGGAGGATTCGCCTAGTGGCCTAGGGCGCACGCTTGGAAAGCGTGTTGGGTGCAAGCCCTCGCGAGTTCGAATCTCGCATCCTCCGCCATCCTGAGCAGGGACGATGGTCAGGCGCTTGTTCAGCGTCCCGGCTCAGCATCCGGCCTAGTCTCCTTCGCTCTCGCGGCATGCTCGGGCGAGGCGTCGTCAGCGTCCCAGAGCAGGCCGCCACAGGCTAAAACAAGCGACAGTAGCCTAAAGACAGTCACCGTACCTGCAGAGTGGCATAGGTAATTTGCTCTGGCCTCGGGAAGGCGATTGTCAAGACTCGTCGGCGTCAGTGTCAGTGACTGAGAACGCTGTTGTTAGAGTCGTCCGGGTCACGTAGTAGGCGCTCAGGAAACCGTTTCCAATGAAGTATACAAGGATACCACCAGCGACGCTTGTCGCGCCTGCGCCACCGCCCATGCCCTTCGCTACGACGCTTATCAAATGAGCGGCGGCGTCTGCGATCTTCGCGAGTTGAGTGAGCCCAACACCCACTAGAATCTTAGTCAGCCAGTCAGAAATCTGCTCAAGGTTAGTATTGACCCGATATCTGGTATGCGGCGTCCCTTCCGAGTCTTCCGTATTATCTCCGCGGGTTTTCGGAACACCGAAAAGGAAGCCGAGAAGGCCACCTGCGACAAACGCCCCGGCTCCCGCCATCGCACCTACGCTAACTACGGCGGCAAAGTTCAATGGTGCGGACAGGGCGTATATGACGATAGGGGTCAAACCCGCGACAGTCATGACGACACCGACCAGTGCCAGCTTCTTTAGCGTTGTCAGAAAAACGTCGACGCTACGTGTACCCAGACCCGGGATCTGCTTCATCATCCGAATCTCCTTCCGTCGGGCTTGCAAGCACGAGATTTCGGTGGACCGCTTCAACCATGCACGAGTCATACAACTAGAATGTCTCAGTACCTCACGTCCACAAGTCCCTAGCTTGAGCGCCAAGGTACCTGAGTACAGCACCTAAGGGCAGTAACGCACCGATGACGACCATCTCCATCAGGCCGAAGCGAACGGCCAACTTTGCCCATACGACTCCTAATGACCCAACCGCCGGTAGTTCGTATCGAGGGGTCTTGACCGTCGGCTTCATTTGGGCTGACCAGTTCAGGCATCCGCCAGGATCGCGCATTGCCGCCGTCGCCGGTGCCTAGTTCTGCCATGTCGCCTCGCAGTAATCAAGCCCGCTCCCGGTCAGCTCCACGACAAGGGCAAGCAGCGCGGGATGGTCCAACTATCGCGCGCTACGGAACAACGCACCAGCGGTTTGCTGCGACCCAAGGAACGGACCAGGGCAGCGCGGCGACCGCCGCACTGCCCAGATCGAAGAATGCGCCGCGATCGAGACATTCGCTCTTGAGCTCAGGTCCTCGCGACCAGATAGCGGAACACATTTTCCTGGCGGTAGCTGCCGTCGGGCCTCCTGCTGCCGGAGAAGGCGCGGGTGAGCGCCCCGCGAACGGCGGCCAGCCCGGAGTGCTGAATGGCGGCGCGGGCCGGCCCCGAGCTGAGCTGGGTCCGCACCGCGGTCGCGAGGTCCGGGTAGATCAGCGGGTTGGGCACGTCTTGCACGGCGACGGGGGTGAGCCCGGCCAGCCCGGCGAGGTGCTCCAGCTGCCCGTCCTCGCTCCAGGCGATGGCGCCCGGCGCCTCGCCGGGCCTGGGCGGCAGCAGCGGGCCGAGTTCGGCGAACAACACGCCGCTCTCGCACTGCGCCGGAGGTCCCCAGACCAGCAGGCTGACGAGTCCGCCCGGCCGGACCAGCTGGCTCATGTTCTTGACCGCGGCGACCGGATCGGCGGCGTACTGTACCGAGTTGAACGCTGTGACCACGTCGAACCCGCCCGGCTCGAACGGCAGCGGGTCCTCCAGGTCGCCGACGGCGAGCGAGGCGGCCGGGACGCGCTCGCGGGCGATGTCGAGCAGGGCCGGGGTGGCGTCCAGGCCGGACACCGTGGCGCCCCGCCGCGCCGCCAGCAGCAGCGCGAAGCCGCCGCCGCAGCCGACGTCGAGCAGTGTGGTGCCGGGGCCTGCCTCCGTCGCGTCCAGGACTGCCTCGTAGAAGGGCGTGCACATCGGCTCGTTGTAGTCCGACCAGTCGCGGGCTCCCGGGCCCCAGAGCTCAGCCTGTTCCTTGCCTGTTCCCATCGCTGTTCCCTTTCCCTGGTCCCCGGGACAGGTGCCCGCGGGGTCTGAGGACATCGTCGGCGCGCGCCGGGATCGCACACATCGGCGCAAACACGAGTTCGGGGTACGTAACGCCGTGCCTGGGCCGGCCACGGCCTGAACACGACGGCGGGAGTGCGTACGTAAGAACACGTATTCGCGCTGGTGACGGCGGTCGGACGGTGCCGGGGAGCGGGCGGCGGAGCATACTGATCTGGTGGCGGAGCTGCTGTGCCCGGTGGTGATCGGCCGCGGAGCGGAGTCCGGCGTGCTCCTGTCCGCGCTCGCCGCGGCCGGGGACGGCGCGGGCGGGGTGGTATTCCTGGCTGGGGAGGCCGGGATCGGTAAGTCCCGGCTGGCCACAGCGCTGGCCACCGAGCCGCGGGCCCGCGGCGTACGGGTACTGACCGGGCGGGCGGTTCCGGCCAGCGCCGCAAGTCCCTACCGGCCGCTGACCGAGGCTCTGCTGCAGGCGCTGCGAGGGCTCCCGTTTCCGGCCGACGACGGACTGGCGCCGTGGCGGCCCGCGTTGCGCGCGATCGTCCCGGCGATCGCAGGCGGGGAGCGCGATGGGCACGGCGACCACACGCCGGCCGTGCGCGGCGAGGCCGTGCTGCAACTGCTGCGGCGGCTGGGCGGACCCTCGGGGCTGCTGCTGGTGCTCGAGGACCTGCACTGGGCGGACCCAGACACGCTCGCGATCCTGGAGTACCTGAGCGACAACCTGCCCACGGAGCCTGTCCTGTGCGTGGCGACCTGCCGGGATGAGCCGGCCACGCCGGCCGCCGAACTGATGACCCGGCTGCACGGGCGACGGGCCGCGGCGCGCCTGGCACTGGGACGGCTAACGGCCGGGGAAGTCGCCGCGATGGTACGCGCGTGCCTGCCGGCTGCGGCCGAGGATGTCATCGCCCGCGTGCAGCGCATGGCCGATGGAATTCCGTTCCTGGTCGAGGAGTCTCTGGCCGCGCCGGGGGTGCCAAGCTCGTTCGGCGAAACAGTCCGGGTCCGGCTGGCGGGCCTGAGGGAGGCGGAACGGCTGGTCTTGCACACCGCCGCCCTGTTCGGGCGGCAGTTCGACTGGCGGCTGCTGCCGCTCGCCACCGGGCTGGACGCCGATCTGGTCGCAGGCGCGCTCGAGCGCGGGGTGGAGTCGCAGCTACTCGCCATGGACGGCGGCGTTTTCCGGTTCCGGCACATGCTCACCAGGGAAGCAGTGGTCACCGAGCTGCTGCCGCCGCGGCGGGTCATCCTGGCCGGCCGAGCGCTTGCCGCCCTGGAGGCAGCTCATCCCGAGCTGCCCGGCGCATCTGGCGACGTGGCCGCGGACCTGGCCATCCAGGCGGACGATCCAGGCCGGGCCGGCGCACTGCTCACCGAATCCGGACGGTCGGCACTCGGCCGGGGCGCGCTCTCGCCGAGAGCGCCCTGGCCTCGCCAGGGGCAAGCGCCGAGATCCTCTGCCGGGCCCTGGAACTGCTCGGCCGGGTCTACCGGGCCCGCGACCTGGACGGCGCCCGGGACGCCTTCGAACAGGCCCTCGCCACGGCCGACGCAGCCGGGCTGGCCGTGTGGCGGCTGCGGGCGCTGCATGAGCTCGGTACGATCGACATGTTCGACCATGCGGGCACCGACCGCCTGTCCGAGGCGCGGCGCATCGCCGGGGAGCTGGGCGCGGCCAGCACCGGCGCGGTCATCGACCTGCAGCTCACCGCCGCGGCCATGTTCCGCTTCGAGCTGGACGAGGCGGATCGCCACGCCGAGGCCGCGCTGGCCGCGAGCACCCGGCTCGGCCTCGGCACGACCGGCGCCATCGTGCTCGTCTTCCGGGCCGAGGTATCCGCGCTGCGTCGCGATCACGGCGAGATGGAGCGCTTCATCGCGCTCGCCCGCGCGGCCGCACCCGGCGACCCGGAGATCGAAGGCAGCGCACTGGCCGGCGCCCGGGGGATGCTGGCGCTGTTCGACGGCGACATGGCCGGCGCCCTGGAGGCGTTCGGCCGGGGCATCGCCGTGCTCGACACCGCGCCCCAGCGCGGCCCGGCGCCCTACCGCGGCCTGTGGCCGCTGCTGCTGGCCGGACGCGGCGACGAGCGGGCGGCGAGCGCGATCGGTCACGCCCGGGCGGCCGGCCTGACGGTCAACCGGGCCAACCGGGGACTGCTCGGGTACGCCGAGGCGATTCTGGCCGGGCGGGCCGGTGACGAGTCCCGCGCCACCGGGCTGGCCTCGGCCGCCGACGCCGACCTGCGGCACTACCCGGTCTGGGCCGACCTGGCCCGGCTGTGCGCCGCGGGACCTGCGCTGGCCAGCCGGATTCCAGAGCACGAAGGACCGTGAGCGCCCGTTTGTTCTGGTCCGCTGCGCTCGAAATGACGTTGCGGGTATCCGTGAGCAGGTCAGCGTTGTACCTTACGGCCGAGGAACGAGCGGCCGGGCGCGGCGTGCCGTCCCGCCGGACGGCGGCCGCCCCGGTGCGGGTTCAGCCAGCCCGTGGCGTGCCTGACGGCGGACAGCACATTTGCCTGGAAGACCAGGCCCGGCCACGTGCTGTTGATGAGCGGTGAGTACTGTGCCTGAATCCGGGCAGCCTTAATTCCATCGCTGACCATGATTTACCCTCCCAAAGCCTGGCCGTGGCCAGGTATCGACCCCCCAAGCGGACCACTTCAGCAGCGATGTCCGCCCTTACATCTACGAGACGCGACGCCATGAAAGGCGGTTTACTTTGTATTCGGCTGATTACGAGGAGTTATTTCCCGGTTGACGCCGGGGTCTCTGTCATCGCGGAAACGGTAATACCCCAGGTCAAGGTGGCAATATGTCGAACGTCTAAGCGGCGGGACCTCTGGATTCGCTATCCGCGATAGTCCCAATCGATCCGGTTCGGCCGTCTAATTCTGCTATCGGCGGCCGGGCAATGCGAGGGCGTTTACCCCGTTTTGCCTGCCACATATCTTTCGTATAACGCCCGGGGCAGTAACTCTGCGTGGCCGGACCGGAAGGGGCCGCGTGCATTGCCAGCCAATCGGGCACCATTGGCTCTATGCTGTCCGCCCGGGCGGGCAGAGGATGGCTGGATAAGCATCTGCCGTCTAGACAAGGGCACGCCATGCGACAGTTCCCTGCCAGCCCGATCACCGAGCTCATCGACGGGTCACCGCAGTACAACCTGGCCGAGAGCTACGCCCCGCACCTTTCGGTAGCGGACATCCTCGATCCGGCCGAGGTGGCCGGCCTGAGCCTCGGGTACGGGACGTCGGCTGGCGACGCGGAGTTGCGGGCCCTGGTCGCGGCGCGGCTCGGCGTCCCCGATGAGCAGATCCTGCTCACCGCGGGCGCGGCCGCCGCGTTGTTCCTGGTTGCGCTGCTGCACAGCGACGGAGAGATCCTGGTCGTGCGGCCCTGCTTCCCGCCCATGCTCGATACCCTGCGCGGCCTCGACGCCCGGGTTGTCACGGTGTCCGCGCGCTTCGAAGACGGTTACCGCGTCGATCTTGACGCGTTCCGGGCCGGCTTGTCCGCGCGCACCCGGCTGGTCATGGTGGCCTCGCCGCAGAATCCTTCCGGCGTGTCCATCACGCGCGGCGAGGTCGACGCGCTGCTCACGGCCATGTCCCGCCGCTGCCCCGAGGCGGTCCTGCTCATCGACGAGACTTACCGGGAAGCGACCTACGGCAGCACCCCGGCGGCAGCCAGTTTCGCCGGCCTCTCCGGCCAGGTGCTGACCTGTGCCACCCTGTCCAAGGCTTACGGCGTCCCCGGGCTGCGCATCGGCTGGCTGACCGTCTCCGAGCCGCGGCTGCGCGAGCAGCTCAGGCTGGCGAAGTTCAACTCCTCGGTCTGCTGCGGGGTACTCGACGAGTTCCTCGCCACCCGGCTGCTGTCACGGGCCGGCCAGCTGCTCGGGTGCCGGGGCGCGCGGATGGCCCGGGCCCGCGCCACGGTCGGACGCTGGATCGGCGAGCATGACGGCCGGCTGCAGTGGCTGCGGCCCGAGGCGGGCGCGTTCTGCTGCGCACGGCTTCACCCGGACGTCTTCGGACCGTCGGACGTTCGACGCTTCTACGACCGGCTGGGCGAGCGGCGGACGGCGGTCGCCCCAGGTCCGTGGTTCGGCGACAGCATCCACGTGATGCGGCTCGGCCTGGCCTACCCGCCGGATGACGAGCTGGAGAAGGGCCTCGCGATCATCTCGGACGCGCTGCGGCCCTGAGCCCCGCTATCGCTTCTTGGGTACCGTGGCGGCATGCGGCGGCGGGCGGGGCTTGGCATGGTGCGCCTTGCCCGCGGCGACCGCCCCGGCGGCCTTGGCCGCGGCAGCATCGGCCTTCGCGGCCTGCTGCGCCAGCTGGGGCGTCATCCAGCTGAGCATCGGCCCGAGCGCCGCGCGCCAGACGCTGCCCTGGTGGCCGCCGCCCTGCACCGTCACGAACGGCACGTTCGCCACCCGGGTCTGCAGCAGCTGCCTGAAGTTCTGCGCGGCGATGACATCCGCCTTATCCTGCACGCCGGCGGCGAGCCAGAAGGCCGGGAGCACGTCGTTGATCGGCACCCGGGTGACGTAGTACCGCGGCGTGTTGATGGCCTGCAGGCCAGGATGGCCGAGGAAGACGTTGACCTTCAGCGGCCTGCCCCCGGGCTTGTTGCCGGCCGGCACCTGACTCCGGATCGGGGCGAAGTACCCAGACAGCACGCCAGCGGCCCCGTATCCCTTCGGGTCCTGCAGCGCGATGTTGGCGGCACAGTAGCCGCCTTCCGAGTAGCCCGCCAGTCCCCAGGCCAGGCCGGGCGGCTGGACGCGGGCGGTCCGCGCGATCGCCTCGGGCACGTCCCGCGCGACGAAGGTCATGTCCTGGATGCCGCCCGGGTTGTTGAGGCACTGCAGCTCGTACCGCAGCCCGCCGTCGGTATCGGGCATGACGAGCACCGCGGCGTCCCTCGGATGGGTTTCCAGCAGGTTGAGGTAGGTCGGAATCACGGCCATGACGTCGACCCAGGCCTGCGGGTCACCCGGTGCGCCGTGCAGCAGCTCGATGACGGGGAACTTGTAGTGCCGGAAGGGCTTCTGGAAATACTGCGGCGGGAGGTAGACGTACACGTCGCGGGTGAGATGGCTGTGCGGGCCGGCGACCGATGTCTGGAAGAGGTAACCGACCTGGGCGTCTTCGGCCTGGCTGGTGATCCGGCCGATGTTCTTGTCGAATTGCTTGTTGGTGCCGTTCCCGCCGGCCGCGTACTTGGGGATGCTGCTCGCGCCCTGGCCGGTCAGATCGTTGATCATCCCGCCCCAGGTCTGGTAATAGTCGTAAAACCTATTGACGGCGGCGATGCCGAAGGCCATGGCGGGCAGGAAGGCCAGGCACGCGGCGAGTACGCGGAATACGAGCTGCCTGGCCAGGGCCACCCAGACCAGCAATCCCCCGAAGACCACGATGAGAAGCAGGAAGAAACCGGGCCCCTGCGGTTCAAACACTCGGTTCTCCTCGCCGGCGTCTGGCGTCAGGGGTGGTCCGCCTCACCGAGGGCAGGCCGCACCTCCGCACAACCACATGATCACAACAGCCGAACGTCCGAAGCGTGACATTAAGTTCCCGGCGGGTACCGCGACCGCACGCGGCCTGCTGAGCGGTGGAGGTGGGATTTGAACCCACGGAGGGGTTGCCCCCTCACACGCTTTCGAGGCGTGCGCCCTCGGCCACTAGGCGACTCCACCGCAGGCGAGCTTACCTGAATCCGCGCGTGCGCGGCGGCACGACCTACCCGGCCTCCGCCCGTCGCGCCGCGAAGAAGTCACGCAGCAGGTCACCGCACTCGCCGGCGAGGACGCCGCCGATGACTTCCGGGCGGTGGTTCAGGCGGGTGTCACGTAGCACGTCCCAGAGTGACCCCACCGCGCCGGCCTTGGGGTCCTCGGCGCCGTAGACTACCCGGGCCAGCCTGGCCAGCGTCACCGCGCCGGCACACATGGTGCACGGCTCGAGCGTGACGACCAGGGTCAGCCCGGTCAGCCGCCAGCTGCCCAGTGCCCCGGCGGCCTGCCTGATCGCCACGATCTCGGCGTGCGCGGTGGGATCGCGGTCGATCTCCCGGCGGTTGCGCGCCCGCGCGATGACCGTGCCCGCCTCGTCGAGGATGACGGCGCCGACCGGGACGTCCGCGGCTGGCCGGCTCCCCTGCCCGGCGGCGGCTGCCTCCGCCAGCGCGAGCCGCATCGCCGGCTCGAAGGAACGTGCGTATCCGGTCACGGGTATCAGGTCACGGGCCGAGCGCGCGGTCGAGTGCGCGCTCGACCACGTCGCCGAACCTGAGCCGGTCGGCGATGTGGGCCACCGCGTCCTCCGGGTACAGGTCGAGGTCGGCCGAGATCGCGCCGAGTTCCATCTCCTCCAGACCGAGGTCCGCGAAGATGGACATGTCCCCGGCCGGGAGCACCTGATCGACTTCCTCGTCGTCGGCGGGCACCGGGATGTCCAGGGCCTCGAGCACCTGCCGGGCCAGCGGATAGTCCACCGCCGCGGTGAGATCGGAAAGGAACAGCGACACGTCATCGCCGAGGACCCGGACCGCCACGAAGAAGAAGTCGTCGATGCCCGCGAAGCCGATGGTGCCGCCCATGCTCGGCTGCCTGCGCAGCGCCTGGACGAAGTCATCTAGGTCAGCGGTCACCGCCGACGGCAGGACATCGGCCTCCCACTGGTCTTCTTCCCGGAAGACGATGACCGCGAAGTCCGTCTCACCCACGTCTGCCACCGTCATCTCACCAGCATGCTCCGCACGGAGGAATGCTGTCAGATGGCCGCCCGTCCCGGCGGCAAAATCGCCGATCAAGGCCCTGGGCCACCGGTTCGGGGCCCGGTGCCGGCGCAACCGGCATGCCTAGTCACGCACTGCTCCCGCCGATCGGGCATACTGTGTGCGGCACCGGGGCATACTCAGGCCGACACGACAGCTTCACCCCGTTAGCATTGGCCGGCGAATCGGCGCGAGCTAACATTGGTTTCTCTGGCAAGCAGGACAAGTCCGGTCGCCTGTGGGAGTCGACGTGAACATGAAAACCATCCTTGGATGGCTTGCTATTGCGTTCGTCGTGTGGTGGGTGATTGAGCAGCCGACCGGTGCGGCTCACGTTGTCCACAACATCGGCACGTTCCTGACCTCGGCTGCCCACGGGCTTTCCAGCTTCTTCGCGTCGATTTAGGCCGTGCTGCCATGAGGCTGGTTCCGAACACTGATACGGTTCCTGCCTCGGTAAATAGGTACCTTCTTCCGCACGAGCGTCAGGTCATCACCGTCCACCAGCACCCCGCCACCCTGATCAAGCCCATCTTCTGGGTCCTCATCGGGCTGGCCGTCGCCGGCTGGCTGAGCAACTCCATCGCGCACGGCAACGGCACCGTCCTCCTGGTGATCTGGATCCTGTGGGGAATCCTCTTCATTAACCTGGCGGTGAAGGTCTGGGAGTGGTCGGTAACCTACTTCGTCGTCACCTCCCAGCGGTTCGTGCTCGCGACGGGCGTCATCACCCGCAAGGTGAACATGATGCCGCTCGCCAAGGTGACGGACATGACCTTCCAGCGCTCCGCAATGGGCCGGGTCCTCGGCTACGGCGAGTTCATCCTGGAGTCCGCCGGGCAAGACCAGGCGCTGACCAACGTCGACTTCCTTCCCTACCCGGAGCAGCTCTACCTCGAGGTGTGCGGGCTGATCTTCAAGGACAAGGAGGAGAGCCCCGACTAGGGGTCTCCATCACTCAGGTGGTCAGCAGCACGACCCCCGCTGCGGCCAGCAGCAGGCCGGCCCGCTGCAGCCAGCGCATCCGCTCGCCGAGTACCCAACGGGCCAGCAGCACAGTCATGCCCGGGTACAGCGACGTGATCACGACGGCCAGACCGAACAGGCCGGCCCGGGTGGCGAGCACGTAGCAAACGTTGGCGGCCGCGTCGACCGCCCCGGATGCCAGCGCGATCACGCCCGTCCCGCTGCCATCTCGCCGCCACGGGCGGGTCCTGGTCGCCACTGCGATGCCCATGGCGACCACGGTTCCCGCCGTCCGCGAGATCGCTACCGGCCAGAGCACACCGGACTGCCCGGCGTTCTTGAGGCACAGGAAGAATAGCCCGAATCCCGCGCCCGCGGCGGCGCCGTAGGCCAGTCCGCGCAGCCGGCCGGCCGCCCCGGCGTCCGGGCCGGCCCGATGACCCTGACGCCCGCGGCGGGCGGGCGGCATGCTGACCAGGACGATGGCGACCAGGCAGATCAGCCCGCCGGCCAGCATGCCGGAGGTAAGACGCTCGCCTCCGGCGATCGCGATGCCAACGGGCAGCACCGTGGAGACGAGCGCGGCCACCGGGGCCACGACGCTGATCGGCGCGGCGGCGAAACCGGCGTAGAAGGCGACCAGGCCGCCCGCGCCGCAGATGCCGGACACGGCCGCCCAGGTGACCGCACCCCACCCTCCCACCGAGGTGGGCGAGCCCAGAGCGTGTCCCAGCAGGCTGCCCAGCCCAGGCGCCTCGCCGAGCAGTGCCACCACGATCACGACCGCCGCGCCGGCCGGTACGGTCGTCGCCAGCACGGCGAATACGCTCGCGCGCCGCGCGGCCACTCCGCCGAGGAAGTCGGCGGTGCCGTAGAGCACAGCGGCGGCCAGGGCCAGGATGGTTACCACGATCAGCGTCTCCAGTAACGAAGCGACGTCGGTCAGAATATTGAACTACATAGTTCATCTTACCGACCGTCCGGCGCGGACGGCGAGCCTGGTGTGCCGAGAAGGGAAGACATGGCGGAGGTACCTGATATCACGGCCGCGATCGCACGGACGCTGCAGGCCCTGCGTGCGGACCGCGGCTGGTCGCTGGACCAGCTAGCCGCGCGTTCCGGCGTGAGCAAGGGCGTGCTCGTCGCGCTGGAGCAGGGACGCTCGAACCCCAACCTGGCCACCCTGGCGCGCATCGGCGACGCCTTCGGCGTCCCGGTGACCCTGCTCGTCGACCTGGGCGGCGAGCCCGCCATCCAGATCAGCAGCCCGGACACCTCACGGGTGCTCTGGCGCGGCCCCTCCGGCGGCACCGGGACGATCATCGGCGCCACCGACCCGCCGTGGGCGGTCGAGCTGTGGCGCTGGGAGGTGATGCCGGGCGAGACCTTCGGCGGTGACGCGCACGCGCCGGCCACCCGGGAGATGGTCTGGGTCGAGTCAGGCACGCTGACCCTGACGGTAGCGGGCGAGCGCCACGAGATCCTCCCCGGCCAGTGCGCCCGCTTCCCGGCGAGCCGCCCGCACCGGTACGAGAACGCGGGCGATCAGCCTGCCCGCCTCACCATGGTTGTGGTCATCCCCCCGGCGGGGGATAACAGCGTGGCCGGCTTGACCTGATGGCCCTGACCGATGAGCCAGTCACGGGCGGCGTAGGCCGACCCCCGGGCACCGGCCATGTCCAGGTCGGGCACCAGAGACATCTCCGCGGCCATGGCCTGCTCCTCGCGCAGGACGGTGTGTGCCCGCACCTCGGCGAAGAACCAGTCGCGGAAGTGCGGCGCGGCCTCGACCACACCGCCGCCGAGGAAGTACGCGTCGGGATCGAGGAAGTTCGCCGCGATGGTGAACAGCCGCCCGAGCGCCATCGCCTGCTGCCGGAAGATCGCCAGCGCCATCTCGTCGCCGTCTTCGCCGTACTTGCGGACCTGCTTGGCCGCCACGCCGATCGGCACCTCGCCGAGCGCATGGTGCTTGTACCTGGCGAGCCAGTACGGCAGCAGGTTGTTCTGGATGCCGGTCAGCGAGGCCACGCTCTCCGCGTCACCCGATTGCCCGCAGTTGCACGCGGGCATCGGCTGGCCGTCGTCGAGCAGCCCGTCAAGCGGAATGGGGACGTGCCCGAGCTCCCCGGCCATCCCGGCCGCGCCCTTGACGACCTGCCCGGCCTGAATGATCCCGCCGCCGAGCCCGGTGCCGACGATCGCGGCCACGGAACTGCGCTGACGGGACTCCGCGCCGAACCTCACGTGGTGCGCGTACAGCGCGGCCGAGTTCCCGTCGTTGTTGTAGATCACCGGCAGCCCGAGCCGCTCGGCCAGCGCGCCGCGGATGTCGAAACCGCGCCAGCCGACGTGGCCGAAGTTGGTCGCGCCCTTAGACGAGATGACCCCGTCCCCGCTCGCCGGACCCGGCGTGTCCAGGCCCACCGCCCGGACCGTCGTGATCGCCACCCCAGTGAGCCCGAGTACCTGCTCGACGGAGACGACCAGGGACTGGATGGCCTTGTCCGGGCCCTCCCTGACTTCGCTCGGCACCTCCGTCATCCGGTCGAGGAGGAACCGGCCGCTGGAGTCGAGGATGGTCCCGTTGTTGGTAGTCCCGCCGTTATCCAGGCCAATGACAACCCAGTCGACTGGCATGCGCCCTCCTAGTCCGGCCGCTGAGCCACGCTCAGTCTAGGGAAATGCACTGGCAAAGAGCATATCGCCCAGATGCGGACGGGTGGCCGGGACCACCGTCGTGGCGGAGGATCGGGCTGTGCGGCCACATGCAACCACCCTGGGCGGACGGCCTTTTCTCGATACTGACTATCAGCAGTTCCTGCTCAGCGTCGATTCGTACGATCCGTCTCAGCACCACGACTTCCGTGAGTTGATCGAGGGAGGGCTGCGGTTGGAGATCAAGTACGAGTCCATCTATGGCGGAGAGGAATTCACAGTCGTCTACCCGCGGCACGACTGATCTCATCGCCGCCTGCCAGGACACAGACCATGGCCATATGGCCGACAGCTCACATGAGGCTTCTTCGTCCCGAAGCCAAGCACAGATGGGCTGCCAAGAGCTACGGCGCGTCTGACCAGGGAGGTACCGTCGGTCGATGTCCGCTTACGTCCACCGTTGCAGATGAAGATCATCGACGCCCCGCCGGGTCGAGGACCCTGGCGGGGCTCGTCGCGTATGGCAGGATCCCGGGTTAGTCGACGTGCGGCCAGGCCCGGGCCAGCCAGTCGCGGAGCTGCCGCCACTGGGTCGGGTGGATGTCCAGGGCCTCCAGGTCGCTCGGCGCGACCCAGCGGACGTCGCTGGCCTCGTCGTTCACCGTCGGCGTGCCGGTGACCGGCCGGCCGAGGAAGATCAGCTCCCACTCCTGGCGGATCTCGCCGTCGGTATAGGCGACGATGTGGCCCGGGTCGGAGTAGACGCCGAGGATGCCGGTCAGCTCGGTGAGGACGCCGGTCTCCTCGAGCGTCTCCCGGATCGCGCACTGGCTGGGAGTCTCGCCGAGCTCCTGCTTGCCCATCGGGATCGCCCACTGGCCCGTGTCACGGCGCCGCTGCAGCAGCGCCCGGCCGGCGTCGTCGACCGCCAGGACCCCGCAGGCCGGGACGAGGCTGTTCGGCTTGGGCGCCGCCGGGTCGTTCAGGTACTCCATACGGCCCATCGCGTCAGACCTCCTCGCCGAACCAGGGCTTCGCCGATTCCCACACGCGCTCGAAGCAGGCTATGTAGTGCTCGGCGACCTGCCCCCCGTCGAGCCGGCGCAGGTGCAGCGTCGGGTTGGCCGAGGCGGGCTCGCCGTAGGCGTGCGGGTTGGCCATGATCTCGTCGTCGTAGCGGAACAGCGAGGCGTACAAGGTGGTCGCGTGCAACCGCATCTGGCAGCCGTCCACGCCAGCCAGCGGCCGGTAGTAGGTCAGCGCCGACCGGATCTTGTGCGCCAGGGTGCCGCTGAGGCCTTCCTCCCGGTCCCGCGTGGCCACGGCCTCGCTGGCCGGGTCGCCGAAGCACAGCCGGACCTCGACGCCCCGCTCCGCCGCGCCGGCCAGCATCGCTGCGACCCGGGGCTGGGTCTGGGTGTAGAAGGTCCCGGAGAACACCAGGACGTCGATGTGCGCGGCAGCGTCGGTCATCATCCGCAGCCACACCTCGCGCGGTACCGAGGCCCGGTCGGGGTACAGGCGCACCAGCTCGGACTGGGGGGCTGCCGTGAGGTACCGGGAGGACAGGCCCGAGGACCTGGCCCGGGCCCGGGCGGCGGTCGCGGAATGGCGGACGGCGAACCCGGAGGGAACCGCCGAGCAGCTCGTCGCTGACCTCGGGGCCGGGATCCATCCCGACTGGGCTCCGGTGCTCCGGGCGATGCTGTTCGTCGTCGACCGGCGCGCGGCGCGGGCCGTTACCGGGATCACGGGGGCGTCCCGGTGAGCCTGCAGCTGCAGCTGGTGCCGGACGAGCCCGATCAGGTGCTGCGCCTGGCCAGGTTCCGCCAGGAGCACCCCGGCGTGATCATCGGCGAAGGCGGGTTCGGGACCTGGCAGGCACGGATCCCCGAGCCGAACGGAGAGACCGTCACCACCAGGCACACGCTCCGCGAGCTGCTCGACCGGCTCGACCAGCTGACGGGCGGGGAAACACAGGACCAGCCGGGCGCCCCCGGCTGACAGGGCCGCGCGGGAGCAGCGGTCCACCCCTTATCCCCCCAGGGGATGCCCCCGCGCGTAAGGCCGTGCCAGGCTGAGGCGACCTGGCGGGCGGACGCCAGACCGCCCGTGTTCCGCTGTCCTGGCACGGCTACGGGGCCGCACGCGGCCTCCCGGCACGCGGTGCCCGGCATTGCTCCTTCGTGCCGGGCACGGCGCGGCCAGGACCGGAAGCGAGCATGATGCCGCACCAGCCCGGCCCGGACACTCCGGCCAGCGCCCGCGTCTTCGACTACTGGGCCGGCGGCCGGGACCACTACCGGCCCGACCGGGAGCTCGCCGATGCCATCGCGGAGATCTGCCCCGGCGCGCCGCGCACGGCCCGGCACAACCGGGAATCCACCGGGCGGGCGGTGGCCTGGGCCGCGCGGGAAGGCGCCGCCCAGTTCCTCGATCTCGGCTGCGGTTACCCGCTCGGGACCGAGATCCATGACATCGCCCGGGCGGTGAACCCAGCGGCCACGGTGGCGTACGTGGACACGGACGAGGACGTCGTGAACTACGCGTCGTGGCTGTTCGGCGAGGACCAGAAGCTGAAGGGGATCACCGTCGCCCGGGCGGACCTGCGGGACCCGGCGCTGTGCTCGCGTACCCGGGCGTCCGGCAGGTCGAGCAGATAGAGATCGACGCCCTCGCCTCGCTGAGGCCCGAGCTGCTGCGCCAGGCCGCCGAAGATGCCATCAGCCCGTTCTATGACCGCACTGTCAACTCGCGGGTAGCCGCCGCCGGGCGGCGCTGGCTCGGCGAGGCGCAGCAAGCCGTCGAGCGCGCCACCGACGCCGAGCAGCTGCAGGCGATCCGCGACGACGCGGCCGACCAGCTCGAAAACATGCGGCGGCAGATCCGCGAGCTCAACGCGGCACTGCGGATCGACCCCGGCGACATCGAACTGCCGCCCTATGACATGCCGAGGGCCCTGCTCACGGGTGAGCCGCCCGAGCCGCTGATCGACTCGCGGCTGCCATTCGACGAGCAGTGCGGGCGCCTAATCGCGTCCAAGGCCTATCGCGCGCAAGGGGCGGCATGATGCGGCGCGCCAGCCGCATCTATGCCCGAGATATCACAGAGAGGACGACGACGTCGTGAACGCGCTACCCGCCACCCCCAGCCCAGTCATCGAGCACGCCGACACGCTCGACTGGCTAGCGGCGCGGGAACCCCAGACCGCGACGGCGGTCATCTACGACCCGCCTTACGCGGTGGGCACTCCGGTCCGCGGCCGGGAGGACGGCGCCGCCGGGTCGGCGTCCGGCCCGCTGTCGTTCATGCAGCGGACCATGTCGCTGTGCGCCCGGGCGCTGCGGCCGGGCGGCATCGTGGTCATCTTCGGCGACTACAAGCGCCTGCCCGACCTGATGTACGCGGCGACGACGTCGGGCCTGCGGCTCTCCGGGTGCGTGGTGTGGGTGAGGACCAGGCCTGGGACCGGCGGGCTGTTCCGGTCGAGCTGGGACCGGTCCTGATCGCCTCGAGGGGGACGCCGGACGCGGTCGACCGGGCAGCGGTCCGCAACGTGATCGAGACCGATGACGACGTGGTCTACGCGAACTACCCGGCGAAGCGCACCCACCCGTATGAGAAGCCGCCCGAGGTACTCGGGCACATCCTCGCCCGGGTCTGCCGCCGTGGCGACCTCGTCCTGGATCCGTTCGCCGGGTCGGGGTCTTCCCGGGTAGCGGCGGAGAAGCTGGGCCTGTATCTGGTCTGGAAAGGCTGCGACATCGATCCGCAGTTCGCCGAGACGTCGTCGTCAGCCGACCTGACGGCATTCCCGGCACTGCGGCAGGACAGGCCGCGGCTATCGGCGCCGGACGTCGAGGCCCTGTTCTGATTCCCTATGGAGGATCGGTTGTCAAGTGCTTGGCTTGACGGGCCGCTGACGCTGGGGTGGAGTGGTGCCGCGGGGGAGGTCGCCTCGTGCGTATTGTCCTGCGAGGACTTTCT
>Ga0070697_100001606_pt1 | contig 17225 bp, 16 predicted proteins | sample KBSK1501metaG_FD_65475 | JGI IMG/M metagenome (GOLD analysis project Ga0070697, IMG submission 65475) | Corn, switchgrass and miscanthus rhizosphere microbial communities from Kellogg Biological Station, Michigan, USA - KBS K1-50-1 metaG | ecosystem: Host-associated > Plants > Roots >...
TAGGGATCGAGCTCCTTCGCGTAGCGCAGGTACTCGTCGAGCATCGTCTCCCAGTCGTAGGCGGGTTTGGCGTAGAGCCTGGAGAGGACCGGGTTTTTGACCTGGTCGACGACGAAGGCAAGCTTCTTGCGCATGAAGGCTTCCTTCTGCAGGTCGCCGATACGGAAGCCGATGCGCCGGATCTTGTCCGCATACGCGGGACCGATGCCCCGCCAGGTGGTCCCCAGGCGATCGTCGCCCCTGACCTCCTCCTCGAGCTGGTCGAACAGTGGGTGGTAGCGCATGACCATGTGGGCGCGCTCGCTGACGATGAGGTTTCCGGGCTGGATGCCGCGTTCTTTGAGCTGCGAGATCTCTTTGAGCAGGACGATCGGGTCGACGACGACGCCGTTGCCGATGACGCAGGTGCAGTGGGGGTAGAGGATGCCGCTGGGGATGAGCTGGAACTTGAACTCGCCGTGCTCGGTGATGACCGTGTGGCCGGCGTTGTTGCCGCCCTGGGAGCGGATGACCATGTCCGCCTTGGCGGCGAGGTAGTCGATGACCTTGCCCTTGCCCTCGTCGCCCCACTGCCCGCCGACCAGGATGATGACCATTTCTTGTGCTGCCGCGGTCTATCTTGCGGCTTACTCGGTTCCGGGCTCGGGCCGCCTCGTCTCCAGGTTGTAGAACCGGGTGTGGTCGCGGCGGAACTTGAGCTCGATCGTGCCCGTGGGGCCGTTGCGGTGCTTGGCGACGTGAACTTCGGCAATGCCTGGTTTTTCGTCGGATTTGTAGTACTCCGGCCGGAACAGGAACATGACCAGGTCTGCGTCCTGCTCTATTGAGTTGTGAGCTATCACATTTCCTGCTACGAAGTTGTGTAGATCCTCTACGGTGAGGTCGTAGACCTCGTCGATCCCATCCGGTCGGATCGACGCGATCTGGTCCCAGTGAACGTCGCTCCGAACCTCGATAGGTCCCTTTTGCGCAAAAGGTGCGTATCCGCCCGCGCGAATAGGCGCGTTTTGCGCAAAGCGGTTGTATTGGTCGATTCTTCGCGTTGCGATGTGATCGCCGGGCTTCAGTGCGTCGAGACGTCGCCATCCCTCGCTGGCAAGAAACTTGTGGTTCGCCGTCGCGCGCAGCGAGTGACCCAGCTGCGTGGTCACCTTGAAGACGGGCTTCACTCCAGTCGCAAACGCATTGGTCACCTTCGCGGCTTGCATCCGCCACCAGCGCTGGTCCAGCGCCAGGACCTCAAAGCCAGCTTTTCCAACGAGGTCCGTCATCGGCGCATATGTGCCTGAGCGAGGCAGGTAGACCGGAGTCTCGCCGGTGAGGCATCCGGACTCGCGCAGGTCGCTGAGGATCGGACGCTTGTCTGGTCGCTGCTCAGGTGCGCGGCTCAGCTGGGAGACCGCCAGCACCGGAATGCGCAACTCGCGGGCCAGACCCTTCAACGCGCGCGAGATCGCGGACACCTCCTGCACCCGGTTGTCATCCCCACGCGATCGGCCGTGCATCAGCTGCAGATAGTCGAGAAGGATCATGTCGATGTTGTGGCGCATCTTGGCCTGGCGCGCCTTCAACTGGAGCGTCAGCTCGTCCATCACGGGCGTGTCGTCGATGTAGATCTGCGCCTCGCCGAGGGGACCCAGCGCATTCGACACACGATCAAATTCCGCCTCTGACAACAGGCCGCGATGCATTCGCTGGGCGTCGATCTGCGCCTGCTCCGTGAGCAGTCGCTCAGTCAATTGCTCCTTTGACATCTCGAGGCTGAAGATCGCGATCGACTTTTTCGTCTCCAATGCACTGTGCAAAGCCACGTTCAACAACCAACTCGTTTTTCCCATCGAGGGCCGGCCAGCGACGATGATCAGGTCGCTGTCTTTGAACCCGCCCGTCATCCGGTCCAGGTCGTGGAACCCCGACGGAATCCCGACCACGCCCTGACCGCTCTCCATGAGGATCGAGATCCGCTCCATCGCCGGACCGAGCAGGTCGTACAGCCGCGCCAGCTCCCGCTGGTCCCGGTCGTCGGCGACCCCGAACACCAGCGACTGGGCCTGGTTGATGGCGTCTTCGGCTTCGACCGAGTCGTCGTATCCGAACCCGGCGATGTTCCCGCCGGCCGAGATCAGCCGCCGCTTGTACGCCTTCTCCTTGACGATCCGGCCGTAGTACTCGATGTTCGCCGCGGTCGGCACCGCGCTCTGCATCGACGCCAGCTGCGCCCGCCCACCGACCCGCTCCAGCAGGCCCATCTGCTGCAGCTGCGCCGCCAGGGTGACGTTGTCGATCGGCTCTCCGGCGGCGAACAGGTCCAGGGCCGCGCGGTAGATCTGCCCGTTGTTCTCGCGGTAGAAATCCTCCGGATGCAGGAACTGCAGCACCTTGGCGATGGAGAGCGGTTCGAGAAGAACCGAACCGAGGACCGAGATCTCGGCGTCGAGGTCGTGCGGTGGTATCCGCCCTGCGGCGAGTGGAAGCGTGGTCGCCATGCGGTGCGTGCTAGCGGTCCTGCGTGACGATCACGTTGACGTGGGCGCTCACGTCACGATGCAGCTTCAGCGCCACCTGGTGCTCGCCCAGCGTCTTGATCGGCTCCCTGAGGTCGATCTTGTGCCGGTCGATCTCGACGCGGTGCTGCGCCTTCAGCGCCGCGGCGACATCCTGGTTCGTGATCGAGCCGAACGCCTTGTCCTCGGCGCCGACCTTTAGGCGGACGACCACGGTCTTGTTGTCGATCTCGTCCGCGACCGCCTGTGCATCGGTGCGATCCTTCGTCTCGCGCTTCTGCGCGGCCTCGCGCAACCGCCGGGCCTCGGCCTCAGCCCCCTTCCCCGCCGCGACCGCAAGCTTGCGCCGCAGCAGGAAGTTGCGGCCGTACCCGTCCGCGACCTCCTTGACGTCGCCGGCGCGGCCGACGTTCTCAACATCCTTCGTCAGCAAGACCCGCATTCACCCGACCTCCGAAATGGATTCGTAATCGTCGCGGTGGCGGACTCGCGAACGGATTCGACTGAACAGACGACTCACCCCGTGCCGTGCGATGGCAACAGTATCGCGGACGTCGCGGTCCCAGATGCTCCGCTGCCCCTTGAGCGCGACCTCGTGCTCGCGCCGGATCTCGGCCGGACACGCCTCGATGAACGTCTCCACGGCCAAAAGCCCCAGGGCGAGCACGTCCAGCTCCCCGAGGACCGGGATCCAGGCGGGGAAGTCGAGCGGGCTGACGATCACCCCGAGGGCCGCGAGCAGCACGGCCTTCGGCGCGGTGGGGACGCGCTCGTCACGCAGCAGGCAGTAGGCCAGCTTGCCGCGGCCCGGCATATCGAGCAGAACTGTTTTTGCCCGCGAAAGGATGGATGGCATGGGCTAGGCCGGCAAACAGTACACCAGGACCGGCTCCGCGGGAAACCCGATTAACAGTAGCCTTCCGGCGTGGCCACGGCCGCCGCCATCCCGACCGGCACCGCAACCGGGTTCAGCAATCTCAGGCACGCCGCGCTCAGCGCGTTCTGGTTCGGCAGCAACTTCCTGTGGATCCCGCTCACCACCATCCTCCTCCAGTCCCAGATCGACGAAGTCGTCCCCCAGAAGGACCTGCAGAACACCGGCATCGGCGTCGCCCTCGGCGTGGGCGGGTTTCTGGCCATGACGGTGCCGCCGCTGGTGGGCGCCTGGTCGGACCGCATCCACAGCCGCTTCGGCCGCCGGCGACCAATCATGGTGGCGGGAACCCTGCTCACGTTCCCTGGCCTGCTCATCCTCATGTTCGCCGGCACCTACCCCCTGGTGCTCGTCGGCTACGCGATCATCCAGTTCTTCTTCAACGCCGCCGGCGCGGCCTACGCCGGCATCATCCCCGACGTCGTCCCGGCCCAGGAGACCGGCAAAGCGAGCGGGTTCCTCGCCACCATGACGCAGCTCGGCATCGGCGCCGGGCTCGGCGTCACCTCGCTGATCGGCCGCCACCCCGTGATCTACCTCATCCTCGGGGCCGTGGCCCTGCTCAGCCTCGGCCCGACGGTGTGGGCGGCGCGCGGCGAAGGCGAGACGCCGATCCCGCCGCGACCGAAGCGGCCGCTCGGAGAAGCCGTGCGCGAGTTCCTCCGGCCGCTCCACACGGGCGATTTCGCGTGGGTCATCTTCACGCGCCTGATGGTCTCCTCCGGCATCACCGCGGTCCTCTACTTCCTCCTCAACTTCTTTCGCGACGTGGTGCTCGGGACGAGCAAGGGGGCTGAGGCCTTCACCTCCAACTGGCTCCTGGTGGTCGTCGCGACCGCGATCCCGTTCGGATTCTTCGGCGGCCTGCTGTCCGACCGCTTGAGGCGGCGGAAGATCTTCGTCTACACCGCCGGCGCGGCGCAGGCCTTGGTCGCCATCATCTTCATCGCCTTCTACCCGACCGCGACCGCGCTCGTGTTCGGGCTGGGCGTCGCTTACGGTGTCGGCTACGGGCTCTACTTCGCGGTCGACTGGGCGCTCGCCTGCGACACGCTGCCCGACCCCAAGGCGTCGGCTAAGGACATGGGCCTCTTCCACATCGCCCTCACGCTGCCGCAGGCGATCATCCCGTTCTTCGGCGGCCCGCTGATCGACGCCCTAAACGGCCCTCACGGTAACGGGGGGTATCGCGTCGTCTTTTCGAGCGCGGTCGTGTTTCTCTTCCTCGGCACTGTCTTCGTGAGTCGCATCAAGACCGTCCGGTGAGCGCCTCGCCGCGACCAGCGAGGCGACCCAGACCAGCGCGATGCCCACGACGCCTGCTTCGGCGAGGAGGCGCAACACCGCGAGATTGGAGAAACCCGTCACGAGCAGCACCTGCAGGACCTTGTGCACCGGCCCGATCAAGAGCCAGCCTCCTGCCACCATGGCGATCACGGACCAATCGCCCCGCCGGAGCGACCAGGCCAACAGCACCAGCATCGGCAGCAGCAGCAGCACAAGGTGGGTGCCCCAGGAGTAGGTCGCGATCAGCGGGGTCGCCGCGACGATGGCCGCCGCCTCGAGAGCGCGATCCCTTGTCCCCCTCAGCACCATCAAGGTGATCACCAGGACGGCGATGGCGAGCGCGGCGGTGAGCAGACGCGCGCCTGCCGGGCTTCCGCGCACGGCGACGAACGTGTCGGGGTCGAACAGTCGCGTGATCGTGCCCCCCGGCGAGTGGTTCTCGAAGAAGCCCGTGCCCGCGCTGACGGCGGGCAGCACCTTGAACACGTACTCGAGCGCGTACTGCGGCGCGCCCACAACCCAGAGCACGAGGCCGCTCGCTGCGGCGGCGGCGAACATCGCCCACCGCCGCCGCCACAGCACCAGCAGAGCCACTGGCCCCTGGATGAGCTTGACCGCGATGGCCGCGCCCAACGCGACCCCACCCCACCAACGATCGTTGACCCACGCCCAGAACCAGAGCCCGGAAAGGCCCAGGAGCACAAGGTTCACCTGACCCTCTTCGACGTTTCCCGTGACCGGCTCGAACGCGAGCGCGACCAGGACGAGCAGGGCGGCCAGCTGCCAGTCGCGCACGCGCAGCGTGCGCAGGGTCAGCCACAGGAAGAGGCCAAGCGATGCGTTGAGCAACAGCACGTCGCCGACTGTGATCAGGCGGCTGTCGACGCCGACCAGCGGTTGCAAGATCCACGCCAGCACCGGAGGCATCACGTACTGCGGACCGGTCGGCTCGAGGCAGCCCATCGTGGCGCAGAGGTCGTACGGGTCGTGGCCCGCGGCGATGCGGGCGGCCGCGCGCATATAGCTCTCCTGAAAGTCGCCGAGGTAGCCGCCGAGGAAGATCGGCTCGATCAGCGATTGCCAGATGTAAAGCGCCGAGACGGGCACGCCCGACACGACAAGCAGCACGGTGCGAAAACGGCGGTTGCGGAGGGCGGCCACGAGCGCGAATTATCGGCCTGGGGTCAGGGCCACCACTCATGGATAGTCGCGACTAACAAGGGGTTCGGGGCTCCAACACCTCGGATAGTCGCGACTAACAAGGGGTTCGGGGCCCCAACACCTCGGATAGTCGCGACTAACAAGGGGTTCGGGGCTCCAACACCTCGGATAGTCGCGACTAACAAGGGGTTCGGGGCTCCAACACCGCGGATAGTCGCGACTAACAAGGGTTTTGGAGCAGGAGATCTTTGGATAGTCGCGACTATCCACAGGGCTCGCCTGGACACAAAACGAGGCGGCGCCTGCAGCGGACACCGCCTCGACCCGGAGGCCACCGGGTGACACGCTTTTGGTTTCTGCGCCGCTTTACGGCCGTTGCCTACTTGTGGAGGCCAACCTTTGCGTGAACTGTCGATGGTCCCGGACGGAGAACGATTGCTTCCAGCCTGCGACGATCCGGCGTCGTTGTCAATACCGATTTCCTTAACCGGCCGATGCAGCCGGCAACGGACCTACGCCAGTCTCTCGTACGGAAAGGCCGAGGCGAACGGCTCGTAGAGCAGGAGCACCTTCTCGATCGGCAGCGCGTCGCGCATGAAGATCGCGCCCGCGGCCACTCCCGCGAACCCGACGATTCCCAGCCCGTCGTGCGGCGCCGCCTGCTCGGCGCTGTCCTGCATGGCCCGAAACGCCTGCGTGCGCCCGATCTGGTTGGCGGTCGAGATGACCTGCTTCCAGGCCGCGGTGTAGTTGGCCGCCGGGCTCAAGCCCGCCGGCGCTGCGAACCCAGGCCCGGCTCCGGCCGCCGTGGGCGCGGCCGCTTTCGGCGGCTGGCTCAGCGTCTTCGCCACCGCCGCGACCTCCGCCTCGACTTCGCCCTTGAGCGTCGGCAGGAGGCCCAGGAAAGCGGCGATCTGACGGTCGATCGGCGCCGCGGGCCTGTAGGTCGGCCCGGGCAGGACTGTGGCAAACGGCCTGTAGACGGCGTCGAACTGCTCCACCGTCATCTTCTCGCGGACAAGGATGCCGAGGGCCACGACCTGCGCCGATTCGAGAGCGGCGGCGGTCGCGGCCGCGTCGGGCAGCGACTTGCCGATCGCGGTCTGCACCTGTGCCACCCGGAACCCGCTCGTGAAGGCGTTCACCATCGCCTGGTCGGCGCCGGAGAGGAGGTCGTCGAGCACATCCTCGACCGCTCCGGTCGAGCCGCGCTGGCGCGAGACCAGGCGCGCGGTCGCGATCCACTCCCACTGCGCCGGTCCCAGCGACCTCGCCGCGACGGTGAGGAACTGCCCGGCTTCCGTAGCGCTCAGCGGACCCTGACCTGCTCGGGCAGCAGCCCCTTGACCCGCAGCTTGTCGATCGGGTGGTACGCGTCCACGATGCGCATCGTGCCTGAAGTGGAGCGCAAAACCATCGATTGCGTGTACGCGTAGACGTCTTCGTAGCGCACGCCCTTGAGCAGCTCGCCTGTCGTGATCCCGGTGGCGGCGAAGAACACGTCCTTACCCGAGCAAAGGTCGTCGATGCACAACACCCTGTCGGGCTTGTGGCCCTCTTTGACCGCCATCTCCCGCTCCGCGTCGTTGCGGAAGTAAAGCTTGGCCTGCATGTCACCGCCAATGGTTTTGATGGCGCACGCGGCCAGCACGCCCTCGGTGGCGCCGCCCGAGCCCATCATGCAGTGGATCCCGAAACGGGTCTCCAGCGCCGCCTCCAGCGCACCAGCCACGTCCCCGGCGGAGATGAGCTTGATGCGCGCCCCGACGGCCCGGATCTGGGCGATGACGTCCGTGTTGCGGTCGCGCTCGAGGACGACGACCGTAAGCTCCTGCACCGGCAGCCCTTCGGCCTTGGCGATCCGGCGCAGATTCCACTCCACCGGCATCTCCAGGTCGATCACACCGCGCGCCTTGCGCCCGACGACGAGCTTGTCCATGTAGTGGACGTGGGTCGTGAGCATGGTCCCTCGCTCGGCGAGCGCGACCACCGAGATGGCCCCCGGCAGCCCGGAGGCGGTAAGGCTCGTGCCTTCGATCGGATCGACCGCGACGTCCACCTCCGGCCCCAGGCCGTTGCCTATCTCCTCGCCGAAGAAGAGCATCGGCGCCTCGTCTTTCTCCCCCTCGCCGATGACCACGGTGCCTTTCATGTCGACGGAGGCGAGCGATTCGCGGATCGCCTCCACCGCGCGCTTGTCCGCCGCCTCCTTGTTGCCGCGGCCCTGGAGCGGGGCCGCCGCCAGCGCGCCGGCCTCGGTCACTCGCAGCAGCTCGAGGGCGAGGTTGCGATTGATCTTGGGTTCGTCGATCACGTCGAGAGAGAACTTAACTCAGGCCGCGGCGGCGGATCGGCAGCTTGTCGGCCTCGACCCACAGGTCTTCCTTGCGCGCGAGCCGGCGGTCGCCGCCCCGGTCGACGTAGACGCACGTGCGCTCGAGCACGGCCGTGACCCGCACCTTCTCGTCGCGGAGCACCGCTTCAAAGCCGTCGATCAGCACCTCGTCCTCGTCCAGCTCCACCTCGCTCAGACGGCGCGGCCCGCCGGGACGGACCTTCGTCGACAGCTGGAGCTGCGGGCGCGGGCCGGTCGGCGGGCTGGGCTTGATCGTCAGTCGGGAGGACGCCGAACCGGCGAGCCGGATCCCTGGCCGCGGCGCGGGCACGGCCGGCTTCGCCGGCAGAGGCTTGGGCGTCGGCAGCTGGTACGAGCGTGGCTCAGGCCGGGTTGAAGCAGGTTTCGGCGCCGGCCGGCGCGGGGGCGGAATCCTTTCGGCCGCCTTGGCGGCGGGCCTGGATGACGCCGTCCGGGCCCTGGGTTCCTGAGCCCGGGCCCGGGACGGCTTCTTCGACGGTCGTCTAGAAGAACTCACCCCAGAATTTTCGGACCCTCCCGACAGCGTTGGGCGTGGGTCTCAAAGTTACGACGGTCGACTGGGCGGGCACCTGCGACATGCGCTCCATCGGCGTGTCCGGGATGCCCTCCGGGTGGACCCGGATCACGCCATAGTGCACCCCGCCTTCCTGGACGACTAGGGCGCCGACCGTGGCGTCTCCCTCCAGCCGGCCGGTGCTCGTGATCTTCAGCCGGTTGCTCGCGACCACGTTGCCGCGAACGAGCCCTGAGACCGTGATCCGGTGGCCCTTGATGTCGGCTTCGACATGGGCCTCCGGCCCGATGAGCAGGTCGCCGTCACACTCGATCTGGCCGCTGAAGCTGCCGAGCATCTGCCCCGGGCCCTTCAGCGCCAGCTTGCCGGTAAGCGTGTCCTCCTTCGCCAGCACCGTGGCCCTGGTGTCCAGGCCGAGCGGGTCAGAGTCCCCGTTGGCGCTGGGCGCCGCCGCTCCCACCGTCTCCACCGAGCTCTCAAGCATGTCGAACCTCCCGGTAGCCCGCCCTTCCCCTCGTTAATCGGGCGGTCCCTCCTATCGCAGCATAGCTGCTGCTGGGATTTTCGCTAGAGGTTTGGGTGCTCAGACAAGTAATCGATTAGCGCCTGCCTCTCGGGGGGCAGCTCGCCGTCGATCACCAGCTCTTCAAGCTTCTGCTTGATCCGGCCCACCTCCGGGCCAGGCCCGATGCCCAGCGCGCGCATGATCTCCTCCCCCGTGATCAGGGGCTGAAGCCTCGAAGGACGCTCCGCGCGGACGGCGTCCAGGCGCGCCTGCAGCTCGTCCAGCTTCTCCGGCTCGGGGTAGGCGGAGGCGGCGATGTCGGCCCGGGCCAGGGCCATCAGCCGGTCGAGAAGCGGCCCGGCGTCGCGCGCCAGGCGGCGGACCGCGCCGTCCGTCCACTCCGAGCGATAGAAGACGGGCCGCAGGTGAAGCCGCACCAGCCGGCTCACCACGTCGCTCTCGCGCTGTGAGAAGCGCAGCCGCTCGAGCGCCGCTTTGGCCATCGCCGCGCCGACCTCCTCGTGGCCGATGAAGGTGCCGTCTCCCTTGGCCGTCGACGGCTTGCCGACGTCGTGGAACAGGGCGCCCAGGCGGGTCAGCAGGTCGGGCGGCGTCGCTTCGACCGCCAGCAGGGTGTGGCCGAAGACGTCGTGGGTGTGGTAGCCGGTCTGGGCAACGCCCTTGCAGGCGGCGACCTCGGGCAGGATGACCGCGAGGAGGTCGGCCTCGTCGAGGAGCTCAAACGCCCGCTTCGGGCGCGGCGACGCGAGCATCTTGCGCAGCTCTTCGGCGATGCGTTCGGTCGAGATGACCGGCGGCGCCAGCCTCGAGCGCAGGCGGCGCATGGCCGGGAGCAGGTCCGGCGCGAGCTCAAAGCCGAGCTCAGCCGCGAAGCGGATGCCGCGGAGCATGCGCAGCGGGTCGTCGGTGAACGTCTTCTCCGGATCCGTGGGCGTGCGCAGGACCCCGCCCTCGAGGTCCTGTCGGACCCCGAGGCGATCGTGGACGTTTCCGTCCAGGTCCATGAGCAGCGTGTTGACCGTGAAGTCGCGCCGGCGGAGGTCCTCGTCGAGCGTGGCCTGGCGGACGTCGGGCTTGCGCGAGTCGGGCGCGTAGGACTCGACGCGAGCGGTGACGAATTCGACGAGGCGCCCCGGCAGGGTCACCTGCGCGGTGCCGAAGCGCTCGAACGTCACCGGCGGCGGCGCGCCCGCCAGCGCGGCAAAACGCCCGGCGACGGCGAGGGAGTCCCCGTCCTCGACCACCACGTCGAGGTCCAGGTGCGACCGGCCGAGCAGCTTGTCGCGCACGTATCCGCCGACCACCCACGCGGTGGCGCCGAGCTCGGCGGCGGCGCGCTTGAGGAGGCCTAGTAGCCGGCTCTCCTCTACTGGTTGATGCGCGCCCATTCCACGGCTCCGACCTGCCCTGCCCGGTCGCCCAGTCGGGCGCGGCGCAGGCTCGGCCGCCGGGCGGGCTTGATGAAGGGCGACGAGCGGAGCGTCGCCAGCATCGTCGGCTGGACGAGCGCCCACGAGCGGGACACGCCCCCGCCGATGACGAACATCTCAGGGTCCAGGGCGTTGGTGAGGCTGATCAGGGCGATGCCCATATAACGCGCCGCCTTCTCCACCACCGCGCGCGCGTGGTGGTCACCGCGGGCCGCGCTGGCGAACAGCTCTGCGGCGGGCTTGCCCGTCTCGCGCGCCAGGGCCGTGCCGCTCACGAACGCCTCCAGGCAGCCGCGCTGGCCGCAGTTGTCGAGCGGGCCGTTGGGGTCGATGATCATGTGGCCGATCTCGCCGGCGGTGCCATGCGCGCCGCGGTGGAGCCGGCCGTCGATGATCAGGCCGCCGCCGACACCGGTCGACCAGGTGATGTAGACCATGTTCCGGGTCCCGCGGCCGGCTCCGTGATGGAACTCGCCGAGCCCGGCCATGTCGGCGTCATTGGCAAGATGGGCTTTGGCGCCGGTGGCGCGGGCCATCATGGCCACCAGGGGCACGTTCTGCCAGGGCAGGTTGGGCGGGTTGACGAGCACGCCGCGCTTGATGTCGATCGGTCCCGGGGCGGCGATGGTGATGCTGCGCACCTTCTCCCGGCCGCGGTGGCGGTCGATCTCGGCCGCCGCCCAGTCGACCATCGCCTGGGGGGTGGCGAGGAGGTGGGTGCGGGTCTTGACGCTGGCGACCAGGCGGCCGTCCGAGCGCGCGAGGGCGACGCGGACCTGGGTGCCTCCGAGATCGATTCCCGCCAGCATGGCGGGATTAGGGTAACAACGCCTCTGGTGCCACCCTCCCGGCGACCCCCACCCTTCATCCCTCTCCCTGGAGGGGAGACGGTGATTGCAACCGGCTAGGAGGCCAGCAGCTGCTGCCCTCGCAGCGCTTCGAGGATCTCGATCGGCGCCCGGGCGCGGTTGAAGGTGTAGAAGTGGAGGCCCGGGACGCCCGCCTCGAGCAGCTCGGCGCACTGCGCGATGCAGTGGCGCACGCCCAGCGCCCGGATCGCCTCGTCGTCGGGCGCCTCGTCGATCGCCGCCTGCAGCGCCGCCGGCACGCTCGCCCCTGACATCGCCGTCATGACGCCGAGCGAGCGCCTGCTCGCGATCGGCATGAGTCCCGGCACGATCGGCACAGTGATGCCCTCGTCGCGCGCTCGGCGCACCAGGTCGAAGTAGAAGGCGTTGTCCAAGAACAGCTGCGTGATCAGAAAGTCCGCGCCGCATTCGACCTTGAGCCGCATGTAGCGCATCTCGTGGTCGAGCGTCGGACTCTCCGGATGTTTCTCGGCGCTGCACGCAGCCCCGACGCCGAATCGATATCCGCTGCGCTTGACCAGGGTGATGAGGTCGCTCGCGTGCGCCAGCTGGGGGTCGGCGGGGACGAAGCGCTGCCCCACCGCGGGATCGTCGCCGCGCAGAGCGAGCACGTTGGCCACGCCCTCCCGCTCCATCCAGTTGAGCACCTGCCGCGTTCTGTCGGCGCTGTTGGCGCAGGTTAGGTGGGCCATCGCCTCGATGTGGTACTGGCGCTTGATCCGCGTCACGAGCTCGAGCGTCTTGTCGCCCGTGCGCACTCGATAGGTCACCGAGACCCAGTCCGGCGCGTGGCCGGCGAGCGTCGAGACCGTCTGCTCCAGCACTTCGACCTCGGACTCGTTGCGCGGGGCCATGAACTCAAACGAGATCGTGGGTTTGCTGCGCGTGAGCATCTCGGCTATGCGCATGGTCCCGGGAGCTTACCTCAGGACACGGGCGTCCCCGACGCGACGCGTCACGCGCCGGGCGTCCAGGTGCTCGAGCAGCGCAAGCACCGGACGCCGGCTCGCGCCCATGCGGTCGCGCAGCTGGGCGACCGTGACCGAGCCGCTGGCGGCGACGATCTCCTTGACGAGGGCGACGGCCGATTCGTATGCCTCGGGGCTGAATGCGACGTCGTCGGCGACCCGGACGATGTCGCCTTGCTGCGCCAGCGCGCGGACCAGCTCCTCGCCGGCCCCGGCCCGGGCCGCGGCCTCGGACAGCGACGGCGGGGCGAAGGGGTGCTCGGCCAGCACCCGCATCAGCTCTTGCGCCGGACCGCTCTCAGTGTCGAGCGCCACGCTGTGCGCAGGCGACGAAAGCGCGCCGTTTCGCTCCACCATGCGGCCGTCATCGACCAGTCCCTGCACCACGGCGGGAAAGGAAGCGGCCGAGACGCTGAGCTTGCTGCGCAGCTCCTCGCGCGCCATCCCCGCGCGATAGGGATAGGCCTGGTGATACGCGGCCAGCTCGTCACCCGCGCGCGACGCGATCGACCTCCACGCTTCGTCGCTGAAGATCCAGTCCCCGACCCTGCGCGCAGGCAGCCGGTCGACGTCGGCGTGGATGGACGTGGTCGCCTTGAGCAGGGCGGCGACCGTCACGCCGCGTGGGTATTTGCGCAGCTCCTCTGCGAGGACGTCGCCCGTGGCGCGACGCTCGAGCGACTGGCGCACCGCCGAGTCCTGGCGCTGGTGCCGGCGCGGCGCCACGTCGACGAAGCTCCCGCCGGCGACCGTGGCGGGGGGGCTGGGCACGCGGAGCACGAACCGGTCCTGGTCGGCAGCCGCGATCGGGCGCTCGAGGTACAGCTGCACCCACGCCTCGTGTCCGGGTGCGACCTGGTCACCCTCGAGCACGATCACGCGAGCCGGAGCCTCGGCGGTGCCAGAGTGAAGCTGGAGAAGCGCGCCGTGCCGGACGGGTTGCGGAGCTGAAGCGAGCACTCGCAGCCTCGCGTCGACCCTGCGCGTCGCCCGCAGCGCCCCGACCGCGGCGAGGACGTCGCCCCGCGCGAGGTCGCTCTTTTCGACACCGCCCAGGTTCGCGGCCACGCGATTGCCCGGTCCGGCCCTCTCGACCTTCTCGTTGTGCCGCTGCAGGCCGCGGACCCGGACGCGCCGAGCGCCGGGCACGACCTCCAGCTCGTCGCCGACCTTGATCGAGCCGTCGACGAGGGTGCCGGTGACCACGGTGCCGAAGCCGCTCATCAGAAAGACGCGGTCGATGGGAAGCCGCGGACGCCCGACGTCGGGACGCGGTTCGGCGCTGTCGAGGACCGCGTCGAGCGCCGCCACGAGCTCGGTCAGTCCCTCGCCGGTGACCGCCGACACCGCTTGCGCTCGGGCGCCTTCGAGTGACGTCCCTCGCAGCGCGGCGATCACCTCCTGCTCGACCAGAGCGAGCCAGTCGGCCTCGACCAGGTCGCGCTTGGTCAGCACGACCAGCCCGCGCTTCACCTCCAGGAGATCGAGCACGTCCAGGTGCTCGCGGGTTTGCGGCATCAGGCCTTCATCCGCCGCCACCACGAGCAGCGCGGCGTCGAGGCCATGAGCGCCGGCCAGCATGTTGCGCATGAACCGGGCGTGGCCGGGCACGTCGACGATCCCAACCTCGCGACCACTCGGCAGCGTCATGTGCGCGAAGCCGAGGTCGATGGTCATGCCCCGCCGCTTCTCCTCCGCGAGGCGGTCCGGGTCGATGCCGGTCAGGGCCGTGATCAGCGTCGACTTCCCGTGGTCGATGTGGCCCGCGGTGCCGACGACGAAGCTCATCTCTTGATGGTTGACGCTGCCGCCTCCACGGCGTCGAGCAGCGTCTCGTCCTCACCCTTCAGCACTGTCCGCCCGTCGAGGCAGCACCGGTCCCCCTCGATGCGGGCGATCACGGGCGGGTCGCCGCGGCGCAGGGCGGTCGCCAGCTTCGACGCCGGGCCGCGAAGAGCGAGCAGAACTGTCGGAAGAGGGTGCTCCGGCAGAGAGCCGCCACCCACCGCCGACGTACCATCGACGAGCTCGGTCTCGACCCCGCGGTCCGCCAGCTTCACCGACCAGAACGCCGCGCGGCGGCGCACGTCCTCGACCGAGGCGCGAAGCATGCGTTCGACCGGGATCTCGTCTTCGTGCCCGGTCAGACGCTGGCGCAGGGTCGCTTCGAGGGCGGCGAGCGTCAGCTTGTCGACGCGCACGGCGCGCGCCAGCGGATGGCGCGACATCTTGCGCACGACCTCTTCCTTGCCGAGGACGATCCCTGCCTGCGGGCCGCCGAGCAGCTTGTCGCCGGAGAACGCGACCACGTCGCAGTGCGCGACCGACTCTCCGACCGTCGGCTCGTCACCGAGGGCCGCCACCGCGCCGCTGCCGAGGTCGTCGATCAGCAGCGCGCCGCGCCGGCGTGCAATCTCCGCCAGCTGCGGGAGCGAGGCCGACTCGGTGAATCCCGTGACCCGGAAGTTCGAGGTGTGGACGCGCAGGATGGCCGCGGTTCGCGGCGTGATCGCCTCCTCATAGTCGGGTGCGCGGGTGCGGTTGGTCGTGCCGACCTCGACCATGCGCGCGCCCGAGAGGCGCATCACGTCCGGCATTCGGAACGCGCCGCCGATCTCGACGAGCTGGCCTCGCGAGACGACCACCTCGCGGCCCCTGCAAAGCGCGGTCAGCGCCAGCAGGACTGCGGCGGCGTTGTTGTTGACGACGAGCGCGGCCTCGCCGCCGAAGAGCGCCGTGAGGAGCTCGGACACAAGCGTCGCCCTCTCACCCCGCTTGCCCGTCTCCAGGTCGAGCTCGAGGTTGCTGTATCCGGCCGCCACAGCGAGCGCGTCAAGGGCAGCCTTCGACAGAGGCGCGCGGCCGAGGTTGGTGTGCAGGATCACGCCGCTGGCGTTGATCACGCGGCGCAGCCGCGGCGCCACGCCCGCCCTCAGCCTCGCCTCGACCGCGTCGCGGCGCGAGGACTCGTCGCCGTCACCCGCGCGCTCGCGCGCGATCTGGGCGCGGATCGCCTCCACGACCCGCTCGCGCCCGTGCTCCTTGACGAGCGCGACGTACGCCGGCTCGTTGACGAGCGTCCCTACACCAGGCAGGGAAACAGGGCGGAGATCCCGGTTTGGTACCCGTCGCATGTGTGCAATGAGATTAGGCTGGCGGGCTCGTAAAACGGCGCCATCACGTACCAGAGCAGGTTCACGTGGCCGAGGAACTGGAACGCGACCAGGACGATGAAGCAACCGGCCCAGACCTCACGTCGCCGCACGCTGACGTCGAAAAAGAAGCGTGGGTTTCGGCTCCGGAAGAGCGTCTCGATGATGTTCCATCCGTCGAGCCCGGGAATGGGCAGCAGCTGGAAGGCGAGGATCGACAGGTTCAGGAAGATGATCACGTAGATGGCCGCGAGGAGAAGACCGGGACCGAAGTCGTAGTACGCCGGGAGACCCGCCCGCCTGCCCGCCAGGAACACGAAGCCGAGGACGATCGCCACCGCCAGGTTGGCGGCCGGCCCGCCAAGCTCCACGAGCACCTTCTGGAGGGTGGTGTTGATCCGGTTCGACTGCACGGGAACGCGCCTCCCCCAACCCACCAGCGCCAGGGCGACGGCGAGGACGCCGACCGGCTCGAGGTACCGCCTCGGGTCGGGGTTCAACCCGCCGAAGTACCGGACCGACCGGTCTCCGAGGAGGTACGCGACCGCGGCGTGGCCCATCTCGTGTACCGGGATGGCGACCACCACCGCCGGCACCAGCAGGAGCAACCTGATGAGAAGGTCGGTGAACCTCACTCGACCGGGATCTTGCGGTCGCGCCGGCTCGTCCGCCGTGCCGCTCGGGCGCGTCGCGCGCGCCGCGCCACCGGCTCCGGGGCCACGCGGTTCTCGTAGATGAGCATGAGCGCGGTGATCAGCTCCCGCTGGGCGTTGAGGAGGTGCACCTGCGCCGCCGGCGGGACCATGTCCGACAGGACGTTCCCGACCCGCGAGCCAAGCTCGTTGATCAGCTCGATCACGCGCTCGCCGTCGCGGCTCACCGCCTGGCCTTCCCCTTCTCCGCCTGCTCGTGCTTCGGCGCGAAGCGGACGCGCAGCTCTCCGTCCTCGATCGAGGCCCCCGCCGTCTCACGGCGCTCAAGCACGCGCGGCAGCGTGATCTCTCGGCGATAGTTGCCGACAGTCACGTAGAGATCGCCGTTGTGCCGGCTCAGGTCGACCGCCGACTTGTCCACGAAAGGCACTTTCAACGCCAGCACGTAGTCGCTCCCTTCCTTATCTATGCGCTGGGGGTTGGAGGTCGCGAACCGGCGCGACGGGTCTTCGTCACCGTAGATCGCCTGCGCCATGCGCGCGAGCATCTCCTCGCCGACGACCTCGCGGTCGAACAGGGGCACGTTGAAGATCGGGATGCCCGAGAACGACTGCTCGACCTCGGCCTGGTAGCGGTGATGGATGCGCTGCCACTTCTGGAAGAGCTCGTCGTGCAGGTTGCTCGGCAGGAGCCGGTTCACGATCACCGCGTCGGTCACGTACCCGAACAGGCTCAGGTACGTGTACGCGCGCTTGGCCTCCTTGACGACCATCTTTTCCAGGTTGAGGACGATGCGCACGGTCGTGATCTCCGGATCGGTCAGGACCTTGCGCATGCCATCGAGGTCGAG
>Ga0070697_100001607_pt1 | contig 17220 bp, 21 predicted proteins | sample KBSK1501metaG_FD_65475 | JGI IMG/M metagenome (GOLD analysis project Ga0070697, IMG submission 65475) | Corn, switchgrass and miscanthus rhizosphere microbial communities from Kellogg Biological Station, Michigan, USA - KBS K1-50-1 metaG | ecosystem: Host-associated > Plants > Roots >...
GTCTCGGGTCTGCCCAAGGCCGTCGCGACGCTCTGGCAGGACATGACGACCGGCAACCTGAACATGATCGAGATCCTGATCCTCCTGGTGGTGATGGCCGCGGTGGTCGGCGTGATCGTGTGGGTCGAGCGGGCGCAGCGCAAGATCCCGGTGCAGTACGCGCGGCGCGTGGTCGGACGGAGGATGTACGGCGGGATGCAGACCCACATGCCGCTGCGGCTGAACACCGGAGGTGTGATCCCGGTCATCTTCGCGTCCTCGGTGCTGGCGTTCCCGCTCACCCTCATGCAGTGGGTGGGGTATCAGGACAAGCCGTGGCTCGCCAGCCTCTATCGCCAGCTCGACTACGCCATGCCGCTGCACAACCTGCTGTACTTCGTGGCGATCATCTTCTTCTGCTACTTCTACATCTCGATCATCTTCAACCCGATGGACGTGGCGGACAACATGAAGAAGTACGGCGGGTTCATCCCCGGCATACGCCCGGGCCGCCGCACGGCGGAGTACCTCGACCAGATCCTGACGCGTCTGACGTTCGTCGGCGCGATTTACCTCGGTCTCATCGCCCTTCTTCCCCAGGTCCTGATCAGCGGTCTCAAGGTCGAGTCGCTGCCCTTCGTCGGGCCGGCGCTCGATCGGTGGCTCCCGGGGTTCCTGACCCAGGGGATGGGGCTCAAGTTCTACTTCGGCGGGACGTCGCTCCTCATCGTAGTCGGCGTCGCCATGGACACGGTGCAGCAGATCGAGTCGCAGCTCATCATGAGGCATTACGACGGCTTCCTGAAGGGGGCGAGGATCCGCGGCCGCCGGGGTTGAGCGGATGGGCGCCAGGCGCGAGCGCGGAACCCGGCTGGTCCTTCTCGGGGCCCCGGGGGTCGGAAAGGGAACCCAGGCGGCGGAGATTGCGAAGCGGGTCGGCCTGGCGCACATCTCGACCGGTGATCTGCTGCGGGCGGCGATCCGGGACGGCTCACCGCTCGGGCGCAAGGTGGGGGCCATCGTCGATCGGGGAGGGCTGGTCCCGGACGAGCTGGTCGGTGAGGTGATGGCGGAACGGCTGTCCAGGCCGGACGCCGCGGACGGGTTTCTCCTGGACGGGTTCCCGCGCACGGTCGCCCAGGCGGATCTGCTCGATCGCATCCTGGCGGAGCGGGGCCAGGCGCTCGATCGGGTGATCAGCCTGGAGGTGCCGGAGCCGGAGATTTTCGATCGACTGACGGGGCGCCGGTCGTGCGACAGATGCGGAGCCGTGTACCACGTGCGCTACGGCCGGCCCAGGCTCGACGGTGTCTGCGATCGGTGCGGCGGCGAGCTGCGGCAGAGGAGCGACGACACCGAGCCGGTGATTCGCGAGCGGTTGCGGGCCTATCGTGAGCAGACGACACCGCTGATCGCGCGGTACCAGAAGGGCGGGCTGCTCCTGACGGTGGATGGACGCGGCTCGCGGGACGAGGTGTTCGGGCGGATCGCGGCGGGGGTCCCGGGGCTGGGGTCCGGGTCATGATCATCTACAAGTCCCGGGACGAAATCGAGACCATGGATCGCTGCAACCGGGTGGTGGCGCAGATCCTGGCGGAGGTGGCGGGGCAGGCGGAACCGGGCGTGACGACGGCCGATCTCGATCGACTGGCGGAGCGACTCTGCCGGGAAGCGGGCGTGAAGCCGGCGTTCAAGGGATACCGTGGGTATCCCTGCGTGTTGTGCACTTCGATCAACGAGGAGGTGGTCCACGGCATCCCGTCGTCGAGGAAGGCGTTGAAGGAGGGGGACATCATCGGGCTCGATTTCGGGGTGATCCTCGAGGGGTATTACGGGGACGCGGCCGTGACGGTGCCCGTGGGACGTGTCTCGCGCGTGGCCGAGGATCTGCTGCGTGTGACGAGGGAGTCGCTCCTGGCGGGCATCGCGGCGGCCCGTCCCGGGCGGCGGCTGTCGGACATCTCGGCGGCGGTGCAGCATTACGTGGAGTCACGGGGCTATTCGGTGGTGCGCGACTTCGTCGGACACGGGATCGGCACGTCGCTGCACGAGGATCCCCAGGTCCCCAACTATGGAGTGGCCGGGACGGGGCCGGTCCTGAAGGAAGGGTTGGCCCTGGCGATCGAGCCGATGGTGAATATCGGGGGCCCCGAGGTGCGGATTCATTCGGACGGCTGGACGGCGTCGACCGTCGACGGCTCGCTGTCCGCCCATTTCGAGCGCTCGATCGCCATCACCGGGGATGGTCCGCTGGTTCTCGGCGGCGACGTGGAGGGGCTGTAATTGCCGAAGGACGAGGCGATCCAGGTGGAGGCCACGGTCGTCGAGCCGCTGCCCAACGCCATGTTCCGGGTGCAACTGGACAACAAACACCAGGTGCTTGCGCACATTTCCGGGAAGATGCGCAAGAACTTCATCCGGATCCTGACGGGAGACAGGGTGCTCGTGGAGCTGTCGCCCTACGACCTGTCGCGGGGCCGGATCGTGTACCGCTTCAAGTGAAGCGGGAGGCCATCAGACCATGAAGGTCCGGGCGTCGGTCAAGCGGATTTGCGACAAGTGCAAGGTCATCAAGAGACGCGGGGTGGTCCGGGTGATCTGCGAGAACCCGAAGCACAAGCAGCGTCAGGGATAGAAGGAGAGCCACGGTGGCACGCATCGCCGGAGTGGACCTGCCCCAGAACAAGCGGATCGAGATCGCGCTGACCTACATCTACGGGATCGGCCGGTCGCGGAGCAATCGGATCCTGGGCAAGGCGCAGGTGAAGAAGGACGTCAAGGTGAAGGACCTGGGGGAGGATGAAGCACGTCGGATCCGCGACGTGATCCAGGAGGAAGGGCAGGTGGAGGGAGACCTCCGCAAGAACGTCCAGATGGACATCAAGCGGCTGATCGATATCGGTTGCTATCGGGGGATGCGGCACCGCCGCAATCTGCCGGTGCGGGGGCAGAGGACGCACACCAACGCGCGCACCCGCAAGGGTCCGCGCAAGACCGTGGCCGGGAAGAAAAAGGCTCCGGTCGGCAAGAAGGGATGAGGACCGGGGAGATTCATGGCTGACGCGAAGGATGTGAAGGACGGGGCGGGGAAAGAGGGCGCCCCGAAGGCAGAGAAGCCGGCCAAAGCGGCCAAGAAGGCCGAGGCCAAGGAAGGCGCCGCTCCGGCCGCCAAGGAGACCGCCGCCAAGGAGGCTCCGGCCGCCGCCGCGGAAGGGGCTCCGGCCGCGCGACGGACACCGGGGAAGAAGAAGGACAAGAAGAACGTGCCGTTCGCCATCGCCAACGTTCACGCCAGTTTCAACAACACGGTGATCAGCATCACCGACCAGGCGGGCAACGTGCTGTCCTGGTCGTCCGCCGGGTGCATCGGCTTCAAGGGCTCGCGCAAGGGCACGCCGTTCGCCGCGCAGCTCGCCGCCCAGGCGGCGGGGAACGCCGCCAAGGAGCACGGCGTGCGGCAGGTCGAGGTGCGGGTGAAGGGCCCCGGCGCGGGCCGCGAGTCCTCGATCCGCGCGATGCAGGCGATCGGCCTCGAGGTCAAGGCGATCAAGGACATCACACCGATCCCGCACAACGGCTGCCGTCCACCGAAGCGCCGGCGCGTCTGAGAGGAGAGAACGGGAATGGCCAAGACACGTGGTTCGGTCTGCCGGCTGTGCCGCCGCGAGGGGCTCAAGCTGTTTCTCAAGGGGACCCGGTGTTACACGGAGAAATGCGCCATCGAGCGGCGCAATTTCGCCCCCGGCCAGCACGGCAAGCGGCGCGTCAAGCTGCAGGGATACGGCGTGCAGTTGCGGGAAAAACAGAAAGTGAAGCGCCTGTATCGCGTCCTCGAGAAGCAGTTCCGGCGGGCCTTCCAGGAAGCCAGCCGCAGGAAGGGAGTCACGGGCGAGCTGCTCCTCGTCAACCTGGAGCGCCGTCTGGACAATGTGGTGTACCGGCTGGGCTTCGCCTCGTCGCGGGCCCAGGCCCGACAGCTCGTGGCGCACGGCCACGTGCGTGTGGGCGGCCACAAGGTGGACGTGCCGTCCTATCTCGTGCGGCCGGGACAGGTGATCACGCTGCGACCGAAGCTGGAGAAGCACGACGCCGTGCTCGCCTCGTTCGAGCAGGCGCGAGCGCGCGGGTTCCCGCAGTGGCTGTCGGTGGACGCCGCGCAGATCAGGGGCACCGTGGCCACCCTGCCGCGCCGGGAGGACATCACGATGCCGATCCAGGAGCAGCTGATCGTCGAGCTCTATAGCAAGTAATCGAACCGATCGCCCGCGGGCGGTCGTCAGGAGGAAGGACCCGATGCTGTGGAAAGGGTTTCAAAGGCCCAAGCGTCTCGAATGCGATCTGGAGTCACTGACCCCGACGTACGGGAAGTTCCACGCCCAGCCCTTCGAGCGGGGTTTCGGCACCACGATCGGCAACGCCATGCGACGGGTCCTGCTGTCCTCGATCGAGGGAGCCGCGATCACGGCGGTGAAGATCGAGGGCGTGCTGCACGAGTTCACCTCGATCCCGGGCGTGGTGGAAGACACCATCGACCTGATTCTCAATCTCAAGCAGATCCCGCTGAAGCTCAACGTGAATCACGCCGAGACCATCTACCTGCGGGCCGAAGGGGCGGGCGACATCAAGGCCGGCAACATCGAGACCAACCCGAACGTCGAGATCCTCGACCCCGAGGTGCATATCGCCACCCTCAGCGATGAGGGCCGCCTGAACATGGAGATGCGGGTCAAGCCGGGGCGTGGCTACGTGGCGGCGGATCGGAATTTCGACACCGATCTTTCGATCGGGTTCATCCCGATCGATTCCGTCCACTCGCCGGTGAAGAAAGTCAACTACACGGTCGAGGACGCCCGTCTGGGCCAGACCACCGACTACGACAAGCTGACGGTCGAGGTCTGGACGAACGGCGCGGTGCAGCCGCAGAGCGCCGTCGCCCTGGCGAGCAAGCTCCTGAAGGACCACCTCTCCATCTTCATCAACTTCGAGGAAACCCCCGAGATGGACGAGGAGGAGGTCGATCGCGAGAAGGACCGGATGCGTGAGAACCTGATGCGCTCGATCGAGGAGCTCGAGCTGTCGGTGCGCTCCTACAACTGCCTGAAGAACGCCGACATCAAGACGATCGCCGATCTGGTGCAGCGCACCGAGGCCGAGATGCTCAAGACGAAGAATTTCGGGCGCAAGTCCCTGAACGAGATCAAGGAGCTCCTGGCGGAGATGGGTCTGTCGCTGGGCATGAAGATCGATCACCTCCTGAAGCCCAAGGAGGAGTAAGGCTGCGATGAGACACAACGTCGGCTACAGGAAGCTCGGCCGTACCTCGGGACACCGGCGGGCGCTTCTGCGCAACCTGGCCACCGATCTGTTCCGGCACGAGCGCCTGACGACCACCCTGCCGAAGGCCCGGGAGCTGCGACCGTTCGCCGAGAGGCTGATCACCCTGGCCCGACGCGACGATCTGCATGCGCGCCGGCAGGTGGCCAGCCAGATCAGCGACCGGGTGGTCGTGAAGAAGCTGTTCGATACGCTCGGGCCGCGCTTCGTGTCGCGTCCGGGCGGCTACACGCGGGCGTTGAAGCTCGGCCCCCGCCAGGGTGACGGCGCGGACATGGCGATCGTCGAGCTGGTCGGCTCCGAGCCGGTCTTCAAGAAGCAGAGGGAGGACCGGAAGGCGCGGCGGGATCGCAAGGTGAAGGCGCGCGAGAAGCAGGCGGCCGAGACCGGCGAGGCCGAAGCGCCCGGGGAACCGGGCGAGGAGACGAAGTAGCCTGACGCCCGCCGCGGCCACCGTCTTCCCGCCGACGGATCAAGCGCGACGAGCGAAGCGCCGCCGGATGGTCGTGATCAAGGCCGTCGAGGCGTGCCGCTTCGGGTCGCCGGCGATGCGCACTTCGCCGCCGTACGCCAACACCACCTCCCTCTCGGGCACGCTCTCCTCGGTGTAGTCGGTCCCCTTGCATTGCACCTCGGGCCGCAGCCGACGGAGCAGCGGCGCGACCGTGCGCGCGCCGAACAGGACGACCGCATCGACACCCTCCAGGGAGGCGACCAGCAGCGCCCGGTCCCGGGCCGGAACGATCGGTCGTCCCCGGCCGCGCAGGGCCGCCGCCGAGCGGTCGTCGTTCACCGCCACGACCAGCACGTCCCCCAGACGGCTCGCGGCCCGCAGGTACCGCACGTGGCCGGCGTGCAGCAGATCGAACAATCCGTTCGCCAGGACGACCCGGGTGCCGGGCCGCCGGCGCCGCAGACGGGCGACGTCCCGCAGCAGGCGGGGCAGACCGATGATGTGCCCGGCGGAGGGGCGCGGTACGTTCACGCGCGGCGGGCGGGCGGGTCGAGGGTCGGGTCGGAACGCACGGCCCGGCGCAGCTCGTCCCGACCAAGCGTCGCCGTGCCCCGCTTCATCACCACGATCCCTCCCGCGTAGTTGGCGAGCCGCGCCGCCTCGACGGGCGTGCAGCCCGAGAGTATCCCCAGGGTGAGGGCGGCGATCACCGTGTCGCCTGCACCCGTCACGTCCGCCACCTCGTCCGTCCCGTAGACCTCCAGGTGCGCCGGCTCGGCGCCGCGCGAAAAGACCGACATCCCGAGACTCCCGCGCGTCACCACGATCGTCTCCGCCTCGATCGCCTCGCGCAGGAGCGCTCCGGCGCGCTCCATGCGAGAGGAGTCCTCGCCGACCCGCTCGCCGAGGGCGGCTTCCGCCTCGTGCAGGTTCGGGGTGGCAGCGACCGGCCCGCGGAACAGCCTCAACTGGGCGCGCGAGTCGAGGAACAGGGGCCGACCGGCGGCGCGCACGGTGTCGACCACCGGGGCGATAGTCCCCGGGTTCAAAAGACCGAGAGAGTAATCGGACACCAGGACCCCGCGCGCGCCACGCGCGCCGTCCCGCACGGACTCGATCAGCGGGGAGCCGCCGGCCGCCACGGGCGGCCCGCCACCACGATCGACGCGCACGATCTGCTGCTTCACCGAGTGGGCGCTGCCCGCGAGGACGCGCCGCTTGACCGGCGTCTGGTAGCCGGCATCACGCCAGATGCGACTCGTGTCGGCGCCGTGGTCCCGCAGCAGCGTCACCAGGTGGTCTCCCGCCTCGTCGCGTCCGACGCGGCCCACGACGACCGGGCGGCCGTCGAGGGCGGCGATGTTGTTGACGGCGTTCGCCCCGCCCCCAGGCACCCGATCGGTCCGGCGGTGGCTGAGGATCAGGACCGGCGCCTCGCGGGAGACCCGGTCGATCTCTCCGTACTCGAACTCGTCGAGCACCAGGTCGGCGACGACCAGCACGTTCAATCCGGCCATCCGGTCGATCGCCTCCAGGAGGTGATCCCGCGTCGCGCCCGCCGTCGTCATGCGGCCCTCCGCTCCAGGATCCAGCGCACCGCCGCCAGCAGATCCTCGGCCGTGTGGGCCGGCGGGGTCCGGAAGCGGTCCTTTTGATGCTCGACCAGGCCGCGGCCGTAACCCGTGAGAACGAGCACGCCGGGGACGCCGGCGGCATGGCCCGCTTCGATGTCGACCACGCTGTCACCGACCACGAACGACGAGGCGAGATCGATATCGTGCTCGCGCGCCGCCCTCAGGATCATGCCCGGCTTCGGCTTGCGGCAGTCGCAGGCCGAGCGCCACGGCGGCGCCCCCTCGCTCGGGTGATGCGGACAGTAGTAGATCGCGTCGAGCCGCGCGCCGGACTCCCCGGCCAGGAGCCTCAGTCTGCCGTGCACCGCCTCCACCAGGTCCTGGCTGAAGTAGCCGCGCGCCACGCCCGACTGGTTGGTGGTGACGATCGCCAGCAGGCCGGCCTGGTTCACCAGCCGGACCGCCTCGAGACTGCGCGGCAGGAGACGCCAGCGGGACAGATGATTGACGTAGCCGACCTCCTCGCTGATGGTGCCGTCGCGATCCATGATGATCGCCCCGCGCTTCACGGCAGGGATCTCGCCGCCGCCGTGGCGTCGCCGCGCGCGGCGGGGTCGTGGATCGCGGCGGCCCCGGGTCGGGTGCGCCAGCGGTTGTGCATCCAGAGCCAGCACTCCGGGTGGCGACGGATCTCGTCCTCCAGGAGACGCGTGCACTCCTGCGTCACGGCACGGATGTCATCGGACAGGGCCCCGCTCCTCGCCACCGGCACCGCTGGACCGTAGCGGATCAGCAGCCGGCCGTCCGGGCGGGGATAGGAGAACACCGGCACCACCGGCGCGCCGCTCTTCAGGGCGAACGTGGCGAGCGCCGGTGTGGTCGAGGCGGGCCGGCCGAAGAAATCGACGAACAGACCGCCCTCGCCGCGCACGTTCTGATCGATGAGCAGGGCGACCGCCCGCCCCGAGCGCAGCGCCCTGAGCACGCCGCGCGCGGCGGCGTATTTCGAGATCAGATCGTTTCCGGTGACCCGCCGAAGGCGCCCGAGATAGCGGTCCAGGCGGCGGTTTTCCAGCGGGCGGACGACCATCGAGAACGGCACGCCGATCCGGGCCTGCAGGAGGGCGACCAGCTCCCAGTGCCCGAAATGACCGGAGAACACCAGCACACCGCGGCCACCCGCCGCCGCCTCGAGAAGATGCTCGCGACCCTCGTAGACCGCGACGCGCTCGATCGGCATCCGGACGGCGCGCGCAAAGTACGCCGCGTCCGCCATGATCATCCCCGCGTGCGCGAAGGAGGCGCGCGCCAGACGGGCGCGCGCGCCGGGGGCCAATCCCTCACCGAAGGCGATCCCCAGGTTGTCGATCGCGATGCGCCGATGCCGCGATGAAAGGACGTAGAAGAGCAGCCCGCAGGCCCGGCCGAGCCTGAGCCCGATCGGGCGGGGCAGGAGCGCGAGAGCGGACAGGAGCGCGCGACAGCAGAGATACGAGAGAAAGTGCCGCACACCCCGGGTCTGATCGAGATGGCGGATCCGCCGCAGGAGCGGGAAACGACTCGGGCGCCGTGTCCGGCCCATCTCAGCGTCCTCCCGCCGGGCGGGCGGGCGCCAGGCGGCCGAGGATCCACGGCTGCAGCCCCGGGGCCTCGGGGAAGGTCACCCGGATCGCCAGGGCGTACAGCGGAGGGCACCCCTCGGGTGTCTCGTCGATGCGCACCAGATCCTTCTCCGTCGTCACCAGGACATCCGAGCCGCGCACGCGCGCCGCGTGGGCCACCTGTTCCATCTCACCGCGGCGATAGCGGTGATGATCGGAGAATCGCCGCGAACCCGTGAGGGTGATCCCGAGGGAGCGCAGATCGTTCTCGAAGCGCTCCGGGCGGGCGATGCCCGAGAAGGCATAGGCCGAGAATCCCTTCAGCGACGCGGGGCCGATCGACTCGCCGTCCGGCTTCACGAACGCGCGCGGCTCGATGCGGCAGTGAAACTGCGCGGCACCCGGGTTGTAGCGCTTCAGGGCTTCGAGCGCGCCCGCGTGGCCCGCACCGTCCGAGCGCGTCCAGACGCAGGCGTCGGCGCGCGCGATCGACGCGATCGGCTCTCGCAGCGGGCCGCGCGGCAGCATTCTACCATTGCCCCACGGGTCGCGACCGTCCACGAGCAGGACGTCGATGTCGCGCGCGATACGACGATGCTGAAAGCCGTCATCGAGGACGATCACCTCGAGAGCGGCGGCGCCCAGGAGAAGCTGCGCCGCTTCGACGCGGTCGGCGCCGACGGCCACCGGAACGGACGGGTTGTCGCGCGCGATCAGGTACGCCTCGTCCCCCGCGCGCGTCGCGTCGGCCAGGATCGTCCTTCCGTCCGACACCAGAAGCGTGGACCCGGCGTCCCGCCTGCGGTAACCGCGGCTGACCACGCCGACGCGATACCCCGACTCGCGCAGCATGGCGGCGGCCCAGGAGACCAGGGGCGACTTGCCGGTGCCGCCGACCGTCAGGTTGCCGATGCTGATCACGGTGCAGGGCAGACGGCGGGCGCGCAGCCTCCCGGCATCGTACAGGGCGTTGCGCAGGCGGACCGCGGCGCCGTAGGCCAGACCGGGGAGAATCAGGAACGGGCGCGCGGCCGGCGCGGCGAGCAGGGCCGGCCCGTTCACGGGCGCGCGACCTGGCGGCCCCGCGTCCCGGCGGGCGCCAGGACCTCCTCGATCATCGCCAGGGTCCTGTCGAGAGCCCCGCGGTTCGCCTCGACGACCTTGAGGGCCATGGCGGAAGCGACCCGATAACCGGCGCCATCGCTCAGGAGCCGGACCAGGAGATGACCCAGCTCTTCACCATCGCGCGCCACGAAGCCGGCGCCGGCGGCCGTCAGCGCCTCCGCCGCCACCCGGAAGTTCTCCATGTGCGGCCCGAAGAGGACCGGCTTCCCGAGGGCCGCCGGCTCGAGCACGTTGTGCCCGCCGCGCGGCACAAGGCTGCCCCCGACGAACACCAGATCGGCGGCGGCGTACATCTCCGGCAGCACTCCGAGCGCGTCGAGCAGGAGGACGTCCCAGACGGCCGAAGCCGCGGCGGGCCCCAGAGCGGTCCAGCGCGTCACGCGACGGCCGGCCGCCCGCGCCGCAGCCTCCGCGGGCGCGAAATTCTCCGGGTGACGCGGCGCCAGGACGAGCCGGGCGGTTCGATCCCGCTCGCGCAGGGCGGTGAACGCACGGAGGACCGGCTCGTCCTCGCCCGCCGCTGTGCTGCCCGCGACGAACAGGGGCTCCGAGCCCGGCATCCCGAGCTTCCGGCGGATACCGTCGCGATCGGCGCGCGCCGGCGGCAGGTCGAACTTGAGGTTGCCGGTCACTCGGACCCTGTCCGTCGGGGCGCCGAGCCGCACGATCCGATGGGCGTCCTCGGCCGACTGCATGCCGAACCGGCACACGCCACGGAGCGCCGCGCGCAGGAACGATCCCACGACGCGATAACGCGGATAGGTGCGCTCCGAGATCCGACCGTTGACCACGAAGACCGGCACGCCGCGGCGCGCGCACAGCCGCAGAAGGTTGGGCCAGATCTCCGTTTCGATGATCAGGAGGGCGCGGGGACGCAGGCGATCCAGGAGTCGTCCCATGGCGAACGGCAGGTCGAACGGCAGGGCCGAGATGGAATCGGGAACCGTCGCGGCCCGCGCCCCCGACAGGGCCAGGGCCCGGCCGGTGGCGGTCCCGGTCGTGACGTGGACCGGCTCGCCGGAAAAACGCTCGCGCAGGGGCGGCAGGAGCGACAGGGCGAGGCGCACCTCGCCCACCGACACGGCATGGATCCAGAAGCCGCCGGCCGGCGTGCCGCCGGACACGAATCCGAGTCTCTCGCGGAAGGGGAGCAGCGGCGTCCCCTTCAACAGCGCCGCGATCATCTGGCACGGAAGAACGGCCGCCCAGGCGAGGGTCAGGAGGGCGCCGTAGAGATGGTACATGCGCGCGGAGTATAGCCCACCGTTTCGAAGAGCGTCAACGTTCCGACGCGGCCGCGGGAGCCTCGAACCGAGCCGTTTCCCGGGGACGGTCGGGCACGATTTCGCAAGCGGGATCGTTCTCTTGTCCCGCGCTCCCGCCGGACCCATATTGACCTGGAATGATGCCTGATTCCCGTGGTGTCGAGCGCGCGCCCGTGCGTCGTGCCGTCCCCGGTGGCGGGACCGCATGATCCGCCCGGCGATGCTCCTGGTGGATCACGACGAGACCTCGCGCCTCCAGTTGAAGGAGCGGATCGCCGCCGTCTGTCCACCCGGAATGGAAGTCCTGGCGGCGCGATCGGCGGAGGAGGGTCTCGGCCTCCTGTACTCTCTGCGCGAGCAGCACAGGACGATCGAGCTGGTGATCGCCATGCAGGGGATGCCCGGCATACCGGGCGGCCGCTTCCTCGAGATCGTGAACGCCCAGTTCGCCGGTGTCGGGAAGATCCTGCTCTCGGGGAAACCGAGTCTGGACGAGGCGATCTACGCCATCAACAATGCCGGGCTCGACAAGTACATCCCGATGCCCTGGGATCCCGAGGATGTGAAGTTCACGATCACCGCCCTCCTGCGCCAGCGGGAGATGAAGCTTCTGAACGAAAAACTCCTGTCCGACCTGCAGACGCGCAACCAGCAGCTCACGGTGGCGCTGGGGAACCTGGAGCAGGCGCGTCATGACCTCGAGTGCTCGTACATCCAGACGGTCGAATCGCTCGCCGTCGCCCTGGAGGCGAAGGACCGGTATACCGCCGGTCATTCGCAGCGCGTCGCGAAGTTCGCCCGGCTGATTGCGCGCTCCCTGGGGATGCCGAGGGAAGAGGTCGATATCGTCGGTCAGGTGGCGTTGCTGCACGACATCGGCAAGATCGGGATGATGGACAAGATCCTCAACAAGCCGGCGAACCTGACCCCCGAGGAGCGCGAGGCGATCAAGGCCCATCCGGTCATCGGGGCGCAGATCCTGGCGCCGGTGGCGACCTTCGCCAAGCACGTGGAAGGGATCAAGCACCATCACGAGATGTACGATGGGACCGGTTACCCGGGTCGGCTGAAGGGGAAGGAGATTCCTCTGTCGGCGCGCATCGTCTGTCTCGCCGACGCGTTCGACGCCATGACCTCCACGCGTCCGTATCGCGTGGGATTGCCGCTGGAGTTCGCCATCCAGGAGATGAAGAAGATGGAGGGGCGGCAGTTCTGCCCGGAGTGCGTCGAGGCCTTCATCCGGGTCCTGCAATCGACGGGGGTGGGCGAGGACGAAGCGTCCGTCGCGCAGCCCGGAGCGGCCGCACCGCCGGCGGCCGGGACCCCGCAGGCCGGCACGCCGTCGGCGGATGCCTCGGACGCCGCGCCGCAGGAGCAGCTCCCGACCGGCACCTGAGAACGTCGTTCTCCGTCGGAGACGCTCGTTCCCCCCGCTTGACAGAGGACCTCATCGGGGCGTATGATGTTATTTGAAACTTATATATTAACTATATAAGATTCAGTCTCGAGGTGTCGTGTGCCGGATTACAAGAAGATCCGCACCTTCACGGCGACCGCCCAGGACCTGGTCATGCTGGAGACGGTCGCGCGCTATCACGGTTTTTCGAAGAGCGCGACGATCACCAGTCTGATCAAGAAAGAGTTCTGGCGATTGTTCCCCGCGGGGACCCGCGGCGTCCGGCCCGATCGCGGGGCGCGCGTGGTCGACCGGGGAGAATGACATGAGCCGCGCCGGGAGCCTGGAAGCGGATATCGGTATCGCGACGGAGTCGACCCCGGAGCACTGGCGTATCGCCGATCCGGAGGAGACGACGCGCCGCATCCGGGAGATCCGGGGGCTGGCGGGCGCCCGGAACGCCGTCCTTCTGGCGCACAACTATCAGCTTCCGGAGGTGCAGGAAGCCGCCGATTTCGTGGGCGACTCCCTGGGGCTGGCCCTGGAGGCGCGCACGACCGCCGCCGACATCATCGTGTTCTGCGGGGTGCACTTCATGGCCGAATCGGCCAAGATCCTCAACCCGGGGAAGACCGTCCTCCTGCCCAACCTGTCGGCCGGCTGCGCCCTCGCCGATTCGATCACGCCGGAATCGCTTGTCCAATGGAAGGAGCGTTATCCATCGCATGCCGTCGTCACCTACATCAACAGCAGCGCCGAGGTGAAGGCGCTGTCCGATATCTGCTGCACGTCGGCGAACGCCGTCTCGGTCATCCGCAGTCTCCCCACCGACCGCGTTCTGTTCACGCCGGACAGGAACCTGGGCCGCTGGGTCGCCCGCCAGGTGCCGGAGAAGGACATCGTCGTCTACGACGGTGCCTGCCCGACGCACGACGTGCTGCGCGACGCCAGCGTCGAGGGAGTGAAGGCCGGCCATCCGGGAGCCGTCGTGATCGCCCACCCCGAGTGCAGGGAGGACGTCCTAAGGATGGCGGACGAGATCTGCTCCACCACCGGCATGGCGGATGCGGTACGGCGCCATCCCGAGGCGCGCACCTTCATCGTGGCCACCGAGTGGGCGCTCATCCACCAGCTCAAGAAGCGCTTCCCGGGCCGGGAGTTCATCCCGGCGGACGGGTGCATCGGCTGCCGGCTGCACTGCCCGTACATGAAGATGATCTCGCTCGACTCGGTCCGCCGGTCGCTCGTCGAGAACGTTTTTGAAATCACCGTCGATCCGGACGACGCCGCGCTGGCGCGGCGCGCCCTGGAGCGGATGATGGCGGTGCCGCGGGACCGCTGAGGCCGGGGCACATTCCACCCCGAAGCGGCCCGCCGCCGGCCCTTCGGTTGACCTCCGCTCGGGCGGTCCCTATAATCTCCGCGGTCCTTGTCCTTCCGCACGTCCGGCCACCGTCCACGAGGCAGGTGACACCGGCTCCACGATGACGGCCAACCCCAGCCAGAAATCGCCCGACGCGCCGCGGCGCCCGACGCGCAGGATCGTCTACTGGTTCCTTCTGGTCCTCGCTGCCATGGGTCTGCTGCCGCTCGGCGTCTCCGCCTACAAGCTGATCAGCTACAGCCGCGAGGTCCTGGTGACCTCGCAGCAGGAGGTGCAGCTCCAGGTGGCGACGGCGGTGGCGCGCCAGCTCAACGCCGGCGTCGAGGGGGTCAAGACGCAAATGATGCGTCTGGGGGAGGCGATCGCCGCGCTGTCGAAGGGGACCGCCGGTGGGTGGGCGGGCCGGGGCGTGCCGGATAAGGCCCTGATGGAGCGGCTGCTCGGATCCGACCTGCTCCTGGTCCGGTACACGCCCCGGGAGGGGGACTCGGTCGAGGCCCGCCAGCCCGGATTTCCACGGTCGGCGGTCGACGCGGTCATTCGCGAGGGGGTCGGCGCCGCGTTGCAGGGAGGGCAGGACGTGAGCGATCCCGTTCCGCTGCAGACCGACCAGGGGCAGCACTCGGTCCTGGTGGTCACCGTGCCGGTCGGCACCGGCGGCACGCCCGCGGGGGCCCTCACAGGGGTGCTGGATTTCGCCGCCTACTGGGACCCGGTCGTGGGCGGGCGGCGCACCAGCTACATCATCTATGCGCTCGACAGCCAGGGTCGACTGTTCGCGGCCCAGGACGAAGACGGCGTCCTGCGGCGCGGCGACCTGAAGACGTTCGGGGTGGTGCAGGACTGTCTCCGGGCCGGCGGCCACTCGGCGCTCACGTCCGAGTACCTGCTCACGGTGGACGGCAAAGCGGTTCCGTACATCGCCTCGTGCGATACCACGGCACAGGGCTGGAAGATCTTCGTGCAGCTCGAGAAGCGCCAGGCCTACGCCACCGTGAACCAGATGATCCAGACGACCCTGTTCTGGGCGGGGTCGGCAGTGGGCCTGGCGCTCGTCCTGGCGTACCTCCTGGCGGCGAACGTCACCCGGCCGATCAAGGCGCTGGCGGCGGGCACGGAGGCGTTCGCGAAAGGACAGCTCGACCAGCGCGTCCGGGTCCGGAGCCGCAACGAGCTGGGCGCCCTGGCCGACACCTTCAACGCCATGGCCGACCAGCTGCAGAACTACATCCAGAGGCTGAGCGCCGCCGTGGCGCTCAACAGCGAGCTCTTCATGGGCACGGTCAAGGCGCTGGCCGAGGCGATCGACGAGAAGGATCCGTACACGCGCGGACACTCCGAGCGGGTGAACCAGTACGCCGTCCTGCTCGCCAAGCAGCTGGGTCTCTCCAAGAAGGAGATCTACGAGGTGCACATCTCGTCGCTGTTCCACGACATCGGCAAGATCGGCATCGAGGACAAGATCCTCAGGAAGCCCGCCGCCCTGACCGACGAGGAGTACACTGTCATGAAGCAGCATCCGAACAAGGGCTACCAGATGCTGTCGAAGATCCGGGCGATGAAGGACATTATTCCGGGCATCCGTTTCCATCACGAGCGGTGGGACGGGAGCGGCTACCCGATGGGCATGAAGGCGGAGCAGATCCCCCTGCCGGCGCGCATCGTGGCCGTGGCCGACGCGTTCGACGCCATGACGACGAACCGCCCGTACCAGAAGGCGATGCCGTTCGAGAAGGCGATCGCGCGCCTGTTCGAGCTCAGCGACCGCGCCTACGACCGGAGGGTCGTGACGGCCTTCTCGGAGGCTTACAAGGCGGGGGCCTTCAAGGAGCCCGCCAAGCCGGCGGCCTACCAGGAACTGTGAAGAAGACGATCTATCGTGCCGTCCTGTTCGACCTCGACGGCACACTGACGCCCGTGGTCAGCGTCTGGCAGCACATCCACGAGGTCCTCGGGCTGTGGGAGGGGGAGGCGGCCCGCCATCAGAAGGCGTTCGAGAGCGGCGAGATCGGCTACGAGGAGTTCTGCGCCCGCGACGCCGCCCACTGGAAAGGGATGGCGGAGTCCCGGCTGAGGGAGATCACGGACGCCATCCCGTACCGACCGGGGGTCAGGGAGTGCGTCGAGCTGCTCAAGCAGGAGAATCTCCTGATCGGAGTCATCTCGACCGGGCTGACGCTCCTCGTCGAGCGGGTGAACCGCGACCTGGACGTCGCCTACGCCATCGCCAATCGTCTGGTGTCCCGGCACGGCGTCCTGACGGGAGAGGTGAAGGTGAACGTCGAGCACGACCGCAAGGGGGAGGCCGTGGATCTGTTCTGCGGCCAGTTCGGCGTCGATTACCGCGAGGTGATCACCGTGGGCGACAGCGACGGCGACATTTCGATGTTCGAGCACTCGGGATTCTCCATCGCCTTCAACCCGGCTTCGGACAAGACCGCCGGCGCCGCCAGCGCGGTGGCGCGCGGCGAGTCGCTCCTGGCGATCGTGGATCGGCTTCCCCTCGAACGGTTGTCACCGCAGTGAACGCAACGAATTCTCTGGGAGGCAAGCGTCATGAGCGATGACCCGCAGACCGGGCTGGACCGGGGAGCGGTGAAGTGGGCCCTGAAGGACGCGCTGGACGAGCTCCTCGGTCTGAGCGATGTCCGCATGGCGCCGCGCTACGAAGGCGGCACGCTGGTGATCCGCCCGGGCAAGGCCGAGGCGCAGGAGAAGACGATCCCGCTGGAGGTGTTCTTCCACAAGATCACGATGGCGCGGGATCGCCTGCGCGTGCTGGAGCAGAGGATCAACGCCCACCCCAAGCTGGCCGAAGAAGACAAGATCGAGCTGCAGCAGTACATCACGCGGGTGTACGGCTCCCTCACGTCGTTCAACGTCCTGTTCAAGGACAAGGACGACTGGTTCATCGGGGCGCGCTCCGCGACCGGATCCTGAAGGAGGACGGTCATGCTGCCGACGCACCGGCAGAGACAGATCCTGGAGACGATCCGGTCGCACCTCGCCCGGCAGGGGCGCACCCCGACGCTGAAGGACATCGCGCGGCGCGTCGGTCTGGCCTCCGTCTCGACCGTGCACAAGCACCTCGAGCTGCTCGAGGCGCGC
>Ga0070697_100001608_pt1 | contig 17219 bp, 15 predicted proteins | sample KBSK1501metaG_FD_65475 | JGI IMG/M metagenome (GOLD analysis project Ga0070697, IMG submission 65475) | Corn, switchgrass and miscanthus rhizosphere microbial communities from Kellogg Biological Station, Michigan, USA - KBS K1-50-1 metaG | ecosystem: Host-associated > Plants > Roots >...
ACGAAAATGCTTACCTGGCTGCTCTCCATCTCAGCAGCGATCTCTTGCGGAAATGCGGTGAGCGGACGCGTCGCGGTTTCTTCCAGGATGAACGCCCGGAATGGCGCACCTAGCGCATTGATCTCGTAAACAAGGCTGGCGGCGATCTCCTTGCTGGCCTCGTCAGTAATGACCGTGACTTTTTCCGAAGGTTTGATGCGCAAGCAGGTGTTGACCGCATTGCGGGCGCCGATAGAGAGTTCAGGATCAAATGAAATTGCTAGCAGATCAGTAAGAACAGGTTCGATCAATCGTGGGTCCTTAGGCGGTGGCACTCTCAGGCACTTCCTCGAAGACGCCGACTCGGGTCTCCTGCACCATGAAATCAACTACTTTCTTCAAATCTGAGGTTTGCTCGTAAACCTTGAGCTGGCGATCTGCGCCCGTACCTGACGCGAGGATCTCGTGAATGTAATTAATTTCCTGGCGGCTGCCCAGTTCGTCGACCACGTCATCAACAAATGCCAGATATTCAAGCATCAGCTCCCGCACTGGCACTTCGCTTTCCTTGCCGAAATCAATCATGCTGCCATCCAGGCCGTAGCGCGCGGCGCGGAACTTGTTCTCCATGAGCAGGGCGCGGCCGTAGAGGCGAAAACTCTGATTGGCGGCGTGCAGCTTGTAGAGCTTGGCCACAGTGGCCTGGATAAGCGCGGCAATGGCCATGGTCTCATCGAGCCGCATGGGAATATCGCAGACTCGCACCTCCAGGGTGCTGAAGAACGGGTGCGGGCGCACGTCCCACCAGATTTTCTTGGCATTGTCGATGCAGTTGGTCTTGATCAGCAGGTTGACGAAGGTCTCGAAGTCGGCCCAGTTGGAAAAAATGTCGGGTATGTTGGTGCGTGGAAAACGCTCGAACACTTTGCAGCGATATGATTTGAAGCCGCTGTTCATCCCCATCCAGAACGGCGAATTGGTCGAGAGCGCCAGGATGTGGGGCAAAAAGTAGCGCATTGAATTCATGATGTGGATGGTGGTGTTGCGGTCTTCTATGCCCACGTGTACGTGCAGCCCAAAGACCAGGTTGGCGCGCGCGACCAACTGCAAATCCTCCACCACGCGCTTATAACGTTCGTCGGGATAAATTTCCTGATTGCGCCAATCGGCAAAAGGATGAGTGGCGCCAGCCGCCAGCAACAATCCATTTTCTTTGGCGAGCGAAATCATGTCGCGGCGCAGTTTTCGGATGTCAGCCTTGGCTTCCTTAATGTCGCGGCAAACCCGCGTGCCCACTTCGATCACCGACTGATGCATCTCGGGCTTGACGCGCTCATCGGTGACCGCCTTGCCCTTAGGGAGAATTTCCGACTGGATGTGCGAGCGCAGATCGCGGCTTTCCGGATCAATCGTCTGGTACTCTTCCTCGATCCCGATGCTGAATGTTGGCGGCTTCATTTCGGCGGGCTCGCTGCCTTGCGCGCCTTTCTCGCGATCGCGCCATTTCCTCGTCGCACAGTCTTTTTTGTTGAGGCCGAAGCAACGGTAAGCGGCTTGGGCGGCTCCCCATTCAGGAATGCGCTCCAGCGAAGATCCTGGGTGGCTCGCTGCGGGTTCTGTGCCTTGCGAATTGCCAGCTCGGCCACGGCATTCACGATCCAGTCGAAGTTTTCCTGGCCGACGGAGTTAACGTCCGCATCGGGAGCCGGGTTCATGAAGTCGATGGCGTAAGGCACGCCGTCTTCAACCGCGAACTCGACTGTGTTCAGGTCGTAGCCCAAGGCACGGCACAAGGTGATGGCATCTTTTTCGACGCGTTCCGCCAGCTTTTGATCCAGCGGTGCCGGGTTCTTCACATAACGCTCATGGAATGGCGCCGCCGGATTGTATTGCATCATGCGTACCTGATCCTGGCCGACCACATAGCAGCGCAAATACTCTTTGAAGTTGACACCGCGCTGCAAGGTCATACACAGGTCACGGGTCTGGTCGTAAGCCTGGAAAAATTCCTCCGGTGAGTTCACTTTGTAGACATCGCGCCAGCCTCCGCCGTCGAATGGCTTCAGGAACGCGGGAAAACCAACATAACGAAAAATGTTCTCCCAAGGCATGGGAAATTCCAGGTTGCGCATGGAGCGGTCGGTAGTTCCGGGTGGGTGTTGCTTGTGCGGAAGCACTACAGTGCGCGGCACCGCCACTCCCAGCTTGCTGGCCAGCGCGTAGTTAAAAAATTTGTCGTCGGCGCTCCACCAGAAAGGATTGTTGATTACTGCAGTACCGCTAAGCGCAGCATTTTTGAGATACGCGCGATAAAAAGGGATGTCGTGCGAGATGCGGTCCACAATAACGGCATAGGGACACGGCTCCGCCATGCGGACTTCGCCGACTCTGACAAATTCCGCCTCAACCCCCGGCAGCTTGCGGGAGTTGATCTTCTCCACCAATGCAGGCGGGAAGGTGTTCTCCATGCCGAAGATGACGCCGATCTTCTTCACTAACACTCTCCGCGCGATCTGGGGTGAGCCGGAAGGATGCGGGACCGACCGGGATCATACATTCTAATCAAATGGCCGTCTCACAGATACACCCTCGCCATCTTTTGCCACCAGGGCCAGTCATGACCGGTGCTATCGCCCCAGACGTCGAGCTGGTGGGGTATCTGTTTGGCGCGGAGCATGGCCGCCAACCGTTCATTTTCGTTCCAGCACATGTCGTGCTCGCCAGTGGCAAGCACAATCCGCATCCGGCGATATTGGTCCAGGTGCCAGGGATCGCTCAAGTTGGGCAAGAAATCCGGCGGATTATTGAAGTACACATCGTCGCTGTACCAGCCATCCATGAACTGCTTGATGTCGAAGGCGCCGCCCATAGTAACGCAGTCCGTGACCAGGTCAGGGTGTCGCAACGAGAAGTTCAGGGCATGATACGCGCCAAAGCTGCAGCCGGTCAGCAATAACCGTTGTGAAGGGTTCTTGCGACGAATCAGGGGCAGAACGTCATTAAGCAGATACCGCTCATACTGCAAGTGGCGCTGCACGCGCCAATAAGGATTTGCGGAGCGGTTGTACCAGCTCTCGCTATCAACGCTGTCCGCGCAATAGATCTGCAGCCAGCCGCCGTCGAGCTTCCCGGCCAATGTGCCGATCATGCCGCGATCTTCGTACTCGAAGAACCGGCCCTGCGAGGTGGGAAACACCAGCACCGGCGTGCCGCCGTGGCCGAAGCTGAGCATTTCCATGTCTCGCTGCAAGTCGTGCGAGAACCACTTGTGGTACTCCCGCTGCATCTAATGCGTTTTCGTCACTTTTCTAGGAGTGCACAGTCTCATCAACCGGGGAGAGGGTCTGCTATTGTAGGGCTGACTTCATCTCGCCGGGCGGGAATTTTATATAAATGTCTTGTAACCCTTGCAGTCCAACCGATATGCCGCAAACTGCGGCGCTGCTCGAAGGGGCAGCGCCGGGCCGCTTACACAAACATGAGAAGTTCAGTTCGCAGTTCCTGCCATACCCGCGGGACCTGATCGTCTACCTGCCTCCGGAGTACTTGCAGGATGAGAGCCGGCGCTTCCCCGTCTTTTATCTGCACGACGGCCAGAACCTCTTCGATCCGGCGACCTCCTTCGTACCGGGGATGGACTGGCGGGTAGATGAGACCGCAGATGCGCTGATTGCGGCCCACCACATCGAGCCACTCATCGTTGTTGGTATCTACAACACCGGCGAGCACCGCATCGAGGAATACACCCCGACTCCGGATGCCAAGTTTGGCGGTGGCCACGCTGATCTCTACGGACGCATGCTGGCATCGGAGATCAAGCCGTTTGTTGACGCCCGTTACCGCACGCTCCAAGACCCCATGCACACTGGCACCGGCGGTTCATCGCTAGGCGGTCTGGTGTCGATGTATTTGGGACTCACGTACCCGCATGTTTTCGGCAAGGTTGCTGCCCTGTCGCCTTCCGTGTGGTGGAACAGCAAGGCCATTCTCCAACTTGTCGCCGAGACCACCCCCAAGCCGCGCCTGAAAATCTGGCTGGATATTGGAACTCGCGAGAAGCCGGGCGCCGTCGCAGACACTGAGCAACTTCGCGACGCTCTTTTAAGCAAAGGTTGGAGCCTGAAGGAAGACCTGCACTTCCTGAAGGCGACAGGCGCACGGCACGACGAGGCTTCGTGGGCAGAGCGCGTCGGTCCCATGCTGGAGTATTTGTTTCCTTCCGCCATCTCCTCACGGTAAAAGCCTCCGCGGGTCACCGAACATCCGCGTTGGTTTGACTTGGCTTTCGGGTGCGCCCTAACATCTACATCCGCACCGCGAGGGGGCGAGCCCGTGATCGGCCAAACCATCTCCCACTACCGCATTCTGGAAAAGCTGGGAGTCGGCGGCATGGGAGTGGTCTATAAGGCCGAAGACCTCAAGCTCGGCCGCACCGTCGCCATAAAATTTGTGCCGGAAAGCCTGGCTGGCGATCGTGTGGCTCTCGAGCGCTTTCGGCGCGAGGCCCGCGCTGCCTCGCTGCTCAACCATCCCAACATCTGCACTATTTATGGAATCGAGGAGTATGAGCATCAGCCCTTCATGGTGATGGAGCTGCTCGAAGGCGTGAGCGTAAAACAACGCTTGCAGGGCCAGGCGCTCGACACCGACCTGATACTCGATGTGGGCGTGCAGATTGCCGACGCGCTCGACGCCGCCCACAGCAAAGGCATTATTCATCGCGACATCAAGCCGGCAAACCTGTTCATCACCCAACGCGGGCACGCCAAGGTTCTGGATTTCGGGCTCGCCAAGCTGGTGGAGCGGCCGCGCGCGCTGGCGAACAATGGCGAGAGCACGGCCAGCGGGCTGATGGAAGATTCACTCACCACTGTCGGCATCATTCCCGGTACAGCGGTCTACATGTCGCCCGAACAAGCCAAGGGAGACGAACTGGACGCCCGCAGCGATATTTTCTCGCTTGGTGTTGTGCTGTACGAGATGGGCACTGGGCGCAAACCGTTTGCTGGAAAAAACCTGGTGGCCACTCAGTATGCCCTCTGTTACGACAAGCCGGTCTCGCCGCTTACCTGGAACAAGACTCTGCCCGAGGGCTTCGAAGCTATTGTAGGCAAGGCGCTCGAAAAAGATCGCGACCAGCGCTACCAGAGCGCCGCCACTCTGCGCTCCGACTTGCAGCAGTTAAAGCGCGAAACCGATTCCGCGCTGATGGTGAAGAAGGGCGAATCCAGCACTTTTCTTCGCGGCAACAAGACTTTTCGCAAATCGCCTCGCCAGAAGTACGTCACCTACGCGATGATGGCTGCGCTGGTGGTTGCGTTCCTCGGTGTGGTTGCCGGCACCGCCTGGCTGGTGAAGCGAAACCGTATGGCCGGCAACATCGGAGGCACAAGCGCCAATACGACGATTGCGGTCATGCCATTCAAGAACGTTGGAGGCGACCCCAGCACTGATTTTCTGCGCTTCGCACTGGCTGACGAAATCTCTAACGCGCTCAGCTACGCGCGGTCACTTACCATCCGGCCCGCGGCAATGACCGCCAAATACGCAAGCGGAGATACCGACCTGCAAGAGGCCGGCCGCGATCTGCGTGTAGGTAATGTAATTACCGGCCACTACATGAAACAGGGCGACAAGCTGATGGTCACGGTGGAAGCCATCGATCTGAAAAGCAATCGGGTGCTGTGGCAAAGTTCAGTGACGACGCCGGCGCAGGACTTGATCTCGCTCCAAGATCAGATTGCCTCGCGCGTCCGCCAGGGATTGTTGCCGCTGCTGGGTCCGGTTGCAGCAACGCTGGGAACTGCAACCCGGCCGCAGAACCAGGAAGCCTACGACCTCTATTTGCGGAGCGTCTCCGTGCCCAATGATCCTGCGCCTAACAAGGAAGGCATTGTGATGCTGGAGCGGGCCGTGGCTCTGGATTCCAAGTTCGCTCCGGCGTGGAGCGCGCTGGGCCGCCGGTACTATTACGAGGCCTCATACTCGAGCGGAGGCCGCGCGATCATGGAGCGCTCAGACGCGGCCTACGAGCGGGCGCTGGCGGTAGATCCGAATTTCATCACCGCGGCTGCCTACCTGACCCAGAATCGAGTGGAGAATGGCGAACTGACCAAGGCCTATGCCGAGGCGCAGGATCTAGTAAAGAAGCGTCCCGACAGCGCCGATGCCCACTTTACATTGGCGTACGTATTGCGTTACGCGGGCATGCTTCCGGATGCGCAGCGTGAATGTAACGCCGCCCTGGCGCTCGATCCCACCAACTCCACATTTCGTTCCTGTGCCTTTGCCTTCTTCCTGAATGGCAACACTGAACGCGCGATGGAATACCTGCGGCTCGATGCCGGTTCCAACTGGGCCACTAACGTCATGCCATCGGTGCTGTTGCGTGCGGGAAAAGTTGAGCAGGCGCGGAACGCTGCTCAGAAGATGTCGGCGAGTGCGGTATGGTATCCCGCCATTCTGCAAGCCTGCTTGGAGCCTGAGTACAAGACTCTGCTGTCCAAGACTGCGGAGGACGCGCAGCCTTCACTTCTTACCGAGCGCGATCCCGAAATTCGCTACTATCAGGGCGCAATTCTGGCACGCTGCGGCGAAGTGCAGCGCGCCGTCACCGTGATCAAGAGCGCGATCGACCAGAATTACTGCGCGACCTCAGCGTTGGAATCTGACCCACTGCTGGCCAAGCTGCGTCGCCAGCCCCAATACGCGCCGCTACGCCAGGCATCACAGCAATGCCAGGAGCGGTTTCAAAAGGCGCAATCTGCTACGGCTCGGTAAAAAAAATCCGGCGCATTGCGCGCCGGAATTTGTGAAACTTGACCTGCCTATGAGCCTGCTGCGGTAAACGCTACTTCCTTCAGAACGGTCCCGTTCGAGTCCAGGATCTGCCACTTCCAGCTTCCCGGGCTGCCGATGGTCTTGCGCGACCACGCGCGATAAGACGGAGAGGTTTTAACGTTTAGCGTGACATCGCTGATGGTCTCTCCATCGCGCATCCATCGATGCGTAACGGTTGTGTCTTCCGAGGACTGGATTTGCATCCATCCCACCACTATGTCGCCAACCTTGGCGGCCGTCATTTCTTCCTGTGGCTCGCGCTCTTTAACGTCGTGGCAAAGCACGGTCTTCATGACCTTGGTATTGGTGCTTTGCGCCGCAGCCGGCTTAGCAGGCTGCGCTTCCTGGGCAACAGCTGTTACTGACAGTGACAGGGACCCAATGGCTAGAAATAGCAGGATGTTACGTAGCCTCAATTGACCCTCCTCTTTTGAGCTTCACGGAATCTGTGAAGACTGCGCGCCGCTCAGCATCAACTTACAACAGCTGCGCAAAAGCCGATAAACATTCCAGCGAGTGAGGGATTACCTAGGTCGCTACTCCCGCCGGGCAACCGGACATTAGCACCTCTGAACACACGTGGGCAGAATCGTGCAAGTGGCGCCAATATGCCCCTTTTGACGAATCGTCGCACAGAGAGTACAGTCTCGCGCGAAATTCACGTGGAGGACTCGCGATGCGTCTCATCTGTCGGGTGGTAATAGTGCTTCTGTTCTTTGCTGGTACAGGTGCGCGTGCGCAATTGTCGGAGGGTGAGCGCTCGGCGGCGTTGATCGGAAACCACTACGAGGTTGAAGCCAATATCACTTATTTAGTGGCTAGTAACTATGAGGCGAAGGTTGATGTCTACCGGCCGCACCTGGCGAAGGCGCCTGTTCCCGTGGTGATGATGATCCACGGCGGCGGTTGGGTGGCGGGCACAAAAGAGGGCTCCATCCTGTATTTACTGCCTTATCTAGAAATGGGCTTCGCGGTGGTGAATGTCGAGTACCGCATGGCCAAGGTGGCGCCTGCACCGGCTGCCGTCGAGGATTGTCTCTGTGCCCTGCACTGGATTGGCCGCAATGCCAAGAAATACAACTTCGATCTCGCCAAAGTGATCGTGACCGGCGGCTCCGCCGGAGGCCACCTCGCGCTCACCACGGCCATGATTCCGGAGTCGGCTGGCTTTGAAAGTATCTGCGCATACCAAGACGATGAAAACTGGAGCGGGCCGTGGACGTCTAAGCGCCCCAAGGTCGCTGCCGTCGTCAACTGGTTTGGCATCACCGACGTTGCTGACATGCTGCAAGGACCGAACATCCGGGCCTACGCGGTCTCATGGCTGGGCAGCCAGCCCAATCGCGAGGATCTGGCCAAACGGCTTTCACCGCTGAGCTATGTGCGCGCCGACCTGCCGCCGATTCTTACCATTCATGGCGATGCCGATGCACTTGTGCCCTACTCGCATGCTGTGCGCTTACACGCCGCCCTCAACAAAGCTCGCGTACGCAACCAGTTGTTCACGGTGCCCCGCGGCGGCCATGGTGAGTTCACGGATGAGCAGCAAGCCAAAGCGTTTGAAGTTATTCGCACCTTCCTGGCCGGTGCAGGGATTACATCGTTGGGCAAATGAGGTGGTCGCTAACTGCGGATTCCGATTGACAAACCTTTGGGAACTGCTAACGTGCGCGACTGCACGCGCGTTTGACGTTGCAGGAGGAGCCTATGTTCTTCATGGTCAGCGATCGGAACAAAAACCCAAAAGGATTAGGCCCTGATCACGCGCCACTGTCGTTCTGGACTGCCACTGCCGGCCCCTTGAACAAGATAAACAGTTGGAAGGAAGTGAGCCGCGCTGTATTCAAGAATCAACTGCTCCGGCAAGCGGAAAAATTTCCCGACATCCAGGACCCGGCAGAGCACGAGGAGCAAAAGCACGTCACCTTCTTCGTGCATGGGTATAACACGTCGTGGGCGGAGGCAGCGGATCGTTACACAGCTCTGTGCGAGAAGCTGTTCACCGGCAACGAAAGCCTGGGCGTATGCGCCTTTTTCACCTGGCCTTCCGACGATATGACGCTCGGCTACTATCCCGACCGTATCGACGCGCGAAAATCCGGTCCCGATCTGGCCGATGTTCTCTCAGACCTGTACGACTATTTGCAGAACCAGGAAGTGGTCGCGGTTGAACAACCGCAAAAGAAGTGCAAAGCCAAGACCTCGATCATCGCCCATAGCATGGGCAATTTTGTGCTGCAGAAAGCCATGCAACTGGTGTGGACGCGAAAGAACCGGCCGCTCCTGTTGAGTCTTGCCAACCAACTCTTGATGGTCGCCGCCGACGTGGACAACGACCTGTTTAAAGGTGGCGAGAATGTTGACGGCAGCGACGGCGACGCAATCGCAAACCTGTCTTACAGAATCACGGCGCTGTACAGCGGCCGGGATGCTGTCTTAGGCATGTCGGCCGGGCTCAAGCATTTCGGCAAGCGACGCCTGGGGCGCAGCGGTCTCGATCGTACCTACCCGGTTCCCGATAATGTTTGGGATATTGACTGCTCAAATTTATTTGCGCCCGGGCAGAAGAACATCCATTCCGGATACTTCTACGAAGATCGCACCATGGAACTCATGCGCCATTTGTTGCGCGGCGTCGATCGGAACGTGCTGCGCGCCGCCGGGTTTGTGCCAACACCGCTCAGCGGCGTGGAAAAGGCGGCTGTGGCAGAAGCTGGGCTGGCTCCGGCGAGTGTGAATCCTTAATGGCGTAACACTGGCTGCGATTGCTGCTACTTCTCCGAGCGTAGGTCGGCGGGAATCATGCCGTCCCAGCGTTCATCGCCTTGCGCGAAGTAACGGCCGAGTTTGTCCCAGCTCTCGCGGGTGATTCCGTTCAAGTCGTACACCACCAGCCCATTTCGTACCGTGAGTTCGCATGCGAGCTTTTGCTTGCCCGCCAGGCGTGCGCCGTAGACATCCACGAAACCGAAATTTCCATTCATTACGCGGAGCACTGCTACGTCAGCTACCGAGCCCACGGAAAGATTGCCTAACTCTTCGCGCTTGATCTCGCGTGCCGGGTTCCAGGTAGCGCGCGCAATCACGTCATCAAGCGGCATCCCCATGTTCAAAAACTTCGACATCAGGTTCAACATGTCTTTCATGCCGGAGTTCATGCTGTTCACGTGCAGGTCGGTGGAGATCGAATCCGGCGTAAAACCTTGTCGGACCGCGGGGACCGCCTGGCGAAACAGAAAGCTTCCGCCACCGTGGCCCACGTCAAACATCACGCCGCGCTTTCGCGCCTGAAATAAATAAGGCAGCACGCGGCCTTGCGCGTCAAGCATCGGAACCGCCCCAATGTAGGTATGGGTGTAGATATCGCCCGGCCGCAGTTTTTTCAGCACCAGCTCCTGAAAGGGACGCTCCGGCCGGAAGTCGCCGAAATCCACCATCACCGGAATATTCGCGAGCGTTCCCGCCTCGACAGCGCGCTCTACAGGCGTCCACTCGGGACCGGCATAGTGCGCCGTCTTAATGCCGACTACGGTGTCCTTAAATTTAGCCGCCAGATCGGCGGTGGCTTTGGCATCCATGTCGTCGAGGTTCTGCTCGCCGTTTTTCTCAGCGCTCATTCCGTGGCCCACGATGTTCAAAAGAGCGAGCACGCGGGTCTTCGAACGATCAATCACGCGCTCTTTGAAGTCCGGAAACGTGCGCCAGCCGGAGGTGCCGGCATCCACGACTGTGGTTACTCCCGACCGGAACGTAAAACCATCGGGATACACGCTCTTGTCTCCCGCGTATGCCCGCGCCCCCGTGCTCGCATAGGCATGCGCATGGATATCAACCAGTCCGGGTACAACGTACAGTCCGCCGACATCAACCGTCTTGAGCGCCCTTGAGGCTGGAATATCAGGGGCAACCGCCGCGATCTTGCCGTTGTGCACTGCGACATCTCGCACCGCGCTAATGCGGTTTTTAGCGTCGATGACGTGGCCACCCTTGAGCAGCAGATCATACTTTTTCTGCGCTGCCATGGACGTAAGGAAAATTAGGAGAACCGGAAGGAATCGCATGCGCGGCATTGTACGTTGTAGACAGCCCGCTATTAATGCGTTTTAATAAACCGCTCCCCATGAGGAAATTCCTGCACAGTTCTGAGCACCCGGGGTTGATGTCGTGGTGACCCGTGTTGCGGAAGCCAACCGAAGCGTAAACGCCTCCGCCCCAAGGCTCGGAGACCGAATCCAGGATTTAGACACGCCCACGCTGGTGGTAGACCTCGATCGTTTGCAAAAGAACATCAGTGGCTGGCAGGCGGCGATGGACAAATGCGGTGTAAAGTTCCGCCCCCACATCAAGACGCACAAAACTGCCGAGATCGCGTTGATGCAAATGGCGGCAGGCGCTCGCGGAATTATCTGCTCCAAGATTAGCGAAGCTGAACCCTTCGCGGCGGCGGGAATCGACGACATTTGCATTGCATATCCGGTTTTTGGGGAACCCAAATGGCGGCGAATTGCCGAGATGGCGAAACAAGGCGTCCGCATGACGGTGAATTGCGACAACGCTGCGGGCGCACAGGGTCTCTCAGCGGCAGCGGTGGCGGCGAAAGTCACTCTTAATATTCAGCTCGATCTCGATACCGGCCTGCATCGTGGCGGCGTTCCGGTTGCTGACATCTCCGCGATCGAGCGCCTGGCGCGAACCATCCGGCAACTACCCGGCCTGGAATTCGACGGCATCACCACCTTTCGCAGCATGGCAACTCAAGAAACGCGCACGCCTCAGGATGCCGGACACGACGAGGGCCGAGCCTTAGTCGGCGTAGCCGAAAAGCTTCGCGGCGCAGGAATTGAAGTCCGCGAAGTCACCGCCGGCAGCACTCCCACCGGAAAATACGTCGCGGAAGTTCCGGGGATCACCGAAGCGCGCGCCGGTACCTACGTTTTTAACGACCTGATGCAACTCGCAAGCGGCGCCCAGGAAGATGAGCTTGCGCTGACGGTGCTGTGCACGGTGGTCAGCCACAACGCGCGCGAATGGCTTACCGTCGACGGTGGATCGAAGACCTTCAGCGGAGACATGCCGCGCGGAGCGGTTCGAGCGGCGATTGCACGAGCCCTGGATCGCAAGATTTCCGTTGAACGGCTGAGCGAGGAACACGGTGTGGCGCGCGTGGAAGGCGGCGATGCAGAACTTGGCGAGAAGCTGCGCTTCATTCCCTATCACGTTTGTACCTGTGTAAACCTGAGCGATTATCTGGTCGGCGTGCGCGGGGATCGCGTCGAGACCGTGTGGCCGGTAGTCGCGCGGGGAATGCGGACGTAACGAATACTAAGTAGCGCCGGCGTCCTCGCTGGCTGTCGCGCGGGCATCTTGCCGGCGTATTAGTCGGCGGCGAGACGCCGCCGGGCCAGCCGCCGACACGGCGGCGCTACGCAATGTGCAGTGTGTAAGAGAGCGAAGAACATCTAATGACCAAATACGCAATCCAGGCGAAAGACGCAGCTCCTCCTCGCGGAGCGTATTCACAAGGCTGGCGCGCAGGCGACCTCATCTTCGTAACTGGAACTGGTCCCATCGATCCCAAAACCGGCCAGCTTGCGGGCGACACCATCGAGGCGCAAACTGAGCGAGTCATCGACAACATTGAGTCGGTTCTCGCCGCTGATGGCGCATTGCTAGGCGATGTGGTGAAGGTCACGGTGCACCTTAGCGATACCGCCCTGTTCGCGCGCTACAACACGGTTTACGCACGGCGATTTCCCCAACCGTATCCCGTGCGCACTACTGTGGGCAGCGATCTTCGCCAGCTTCCAGGCATGCTGATAGAAATTGATTGCATCGCCTATCTGCCACTGCGCAAGCGAAACAGGAAGGCGAAAGGACGCGGCCATGGCCGGCGCCGTCGCACCCGCTGAGACTTCCAGCACGCGCTCTCAACCTCAGCTCGTCCGAGGGTTGACGCTTACACACACCATCTCCCTGGTGGTGGGCACAGTAATCGGGACGGGAGTTTTCCTCAAAGCTGCGGTGATGGCACAAGCAGTAGGCACGCCAGCGCTGGTGCTGGCAGCGTGGCTCTTAGCGGGATTGATGTCGCTTGCAGGCGCCCTCACCTACGCCGAACTGGGCGCGCTGCTGCCGCATGCGGGCGGCGAATACGTTTACGTACGCGAAGCTTACGGTAAAGCGCCGGCGTTTCTTTGCGGCTGGACGCGCATCGCCATCGGCTCCACTGGCTCGATCGCCAGCCTGGCTGCAGGCTTTGCCACCTTCCTGACCGCGCTTCTGCCGCTCAACGCGGTCTGGTTTGAGCGAACCTTCACCCTCTTCGGGCAAACCATCACCTGGCAATTGGGGACGCGTCAACTGCTCGCGGTAGGAGCAATTCTGGTGCTCTCCGGGGTCAACTGCGCCGGCGTGGTGTTGGGAGGAAGGATCCAGGCGGCGCTCACAGCCCTTAAGGTGCTTGGAATAGCGCTCATCGTCGGTGGTGTTTTTGTTTTTTCAAAGAGCGCTAGCATCGCTCACTTTGCGGCTCCGGCTGACCGCGGCTCATGGAGTGGATTCGCACCGTTCAGCGCAGCCGTACTTGCGGCACTGTGGGCCTACGATGGCTGGAACCAAATGCCCATGGTGGCCGGTGAAGTTCAGCGCCCCGCGCGAAATGTGCCGCGAGCGCTGGTCGGGGGCGTGTTCATTGTTACTCTCGTCTATTGCCTGGCAAATCTGTCTTACTTATTCGCGCTACCCTTTCCCGAGGTGGCTAACTCGAACTCCACCGCGTTTCGCGAGGCGCTGCCGGTGGCTTCCAAAGCGGCCAGCACGTTTCTAGGACCTCTGGGAACTCAGGTGGTGGCGGCGCTCTTCGTGGTCTCGAGTCTGGGCGCGCTTAACGGAACGATTCTGCAGTGCGCGCGTGTGCCTTATGCGATGGCGCGCGACGGTTTGTTCTTCCGGGCGCTTGGGAATGTGAGCCAGGGCACGCATGTTCCTGTACTCTCGATCCTGGTGCAGGCCGTGTGGGCAAGCATTTTGGCGATATCCGGCACTTACGACCAGCTTACTGACTTTGTCATTTTTGCCTCGTGGATTTTCTATGCGCTCGCCACCTCATCGGTATTCGTGCTGCGCCGGAAGATGCCCACAGCGCAGCGCCCCTACCGCACTCCCGGCTATCCGGTGGTTCCTATCTTCTTTTTGTTACTTGCTGCCTGGCTGGTGCTGAACACACTGAGCACGCGACCGGTAGAATCGGCGGCGGGCTTGATACTGATTGCGCTGGGATTTCCCCTGTATCTTTACTTCAGGGCGCGGAACAAGGCGGAGGAGCAATCCACGCCGGCGAGCACTGAAGTCTAGCAAGCGGAGTTACTAATGGCCGGATTGAAAGTCAAACCCGCAGGTGATTGTCGCTGGGACTGCGTGAGCCTGGGCGAAGTGATGTTGCGCCTCGATCCCGGCGACGGCCGGGTTTCCACCACCCGCAGCTTTCGCGTCAGCGAGGGAGGCGGTGAATACAACGTCGCCCGCGGCCTGAAGCGCTGTTTCGGCCTGAATACCGCCGTAGTCACGGCGCTTGCCGATAATCCCGTTGGCCGCCTGGTAGAGGATTTGATCTTTCAGGGCGGGGTTGACCAATCCCACTTGCGCTGGGTGGAGTTTGATGGCGTGGGCCGCTCTGTGCGCAACGGGTTGAATTTTACCGAGCGCGGCTTTGGAGTTCGCGCCGCGGTGGGCTGCTCCGATCGTGGCCATACCGCGGTTTCTCAACTCAAGCCCGGAGACATCGACTGGCAACAGATCTTCAAGAAGGAGGGTGCGCGCTGGTTTCACTGCGGCGGCGTCTTTTGCGGACTCTCGGAAACAACTCCATTGGTCGCATTAGAAGCGATTAAAGCGGCCAAAGAGAATGGCACGGTTATCTCTTACGATCTGAACTACCGCGAGTCGCTGTGGAAGGCAACCGGTGGCAACAAGAAGGCCTTGGAAGTTAATCGCAAGCTTGCGCCTTATGTAGACGTGATGCTGGGCAACGAAGAGGATTTTGGCACCGCTCTAGGGTTTGAATTGCCCGATGAGCCACGCGACGGAAGCTATCTGAACCTGAATACCGCCAGCTTCAAAACCCTAATCAAGGAAGTGCTGTCACAGTATCCACACCTCGCCGTCGTTGCCATGAGTCTACGTATCGCAAAGACCGCAACCATCAATAGCTGGAGCGGACTTTGCTATTACCAAAGCCAGTTTTACGAGGCCACCAAACGTGACGCGCTGGAAATTTATGACCGGGTTGGTGGCGGTGACTCCTTCGCCTCGGGATTAATTTACGGGTTCCTGACCGGAAAAGATCCGCAATGGTCGGTGGAGTGCGGCGCTGCCCACGGAGCTCTTGCCATGACCACACCCGGCGATACCAGCATGGCTACCCTGCGAGAAGTTCTACAGCTGATGAAAGGCGTGAGCGCGAGAATCGCGCGCTAGCCGATGCCGACGCCCAGTGACCAGGTGCTGGCGAGAATCGCCGAGATCGGCATTATTCCAGTAATTCGCGCCGAAAGCAGTTCACAGGCGCTGCTCGCGGTGGAGGCACTCCTTGCCGGCGGCATCCCCATCGCGGAAATTACCATGACGGTTCCGTGCGCCCTTGAAGCCATTCGTGAGTGCCGCCGCGTACACGGCGCAAGAGTCCTCACCGGCGCGGGCACGGTGCTGAATGCGGAGATCGCCCGGCAGTGCGTCGATGCCGGCGCTGAGTTTCTGGTGAGTCCAGGCTTCGATGCAGAAGCTCTGAAGTTTGCGAAGCAGCACGACATTCTCTTCATACCAGGCGTGCTGACGCCCACCGAGATCATGGCAGCACGGAACCATGGCGCTGAGGTGGTCAAGGTCTTTCCCTCCGGCAATGTGGGCGGTCCGGCTTACCTAAAGGCGCTCAAGGGCCCATTCCCGGATATCAAAGTAATTCCCACCGGCGGCGTGAACCTCACCAACGCGGCTGATTATTTCAAGGCTGGGGCTTTCGCGATTGGTGTTGGCTCGGAGCTGATAGATCCGGCGGCGCTGAAAAGTTCGAACGCGCTAAAGATAACGCAACTGACCCGACAGTATTGTGAGGCGGTAAGCAGCGCCAGGCCTGCAAAGATGCAGGCTCGGCGGTAGCACCTGCCTCGGCGCTAGGAAAGAGTTCGCAACGATTCACACGGATCAGCAGTTGATCCGTGTGAATTTGCGAATGGCTCCGCAGCTTTCGTAAGGGCACGGCTTCAGCCGTGCCGTCAACGCCAGCTGAAAACAAGGGGCTTTAGCCCCTGAGGGACTTTTTTTAGGCGCTCCGCCTGCGGCTGCGCGCGAGCCTTCGGCAGAGAGGAGCGTGTTATGCCGCGGTTTTTTCGGCACGGCTGAAGCCCTCTCATCCACCCTTGAAATCCGCGTCATCGGCGCAAATCCGCAGCGAAAACCCCGGGGTTAACAATTACTTGACCAGCGCCACTGATGCCTGGCTCGGCAACTCGACTTGCTCAGATCGCACCACGCGAAACTCCGCCGGGTCAGTCTTCAACGGGACGCTGGAACCTGCGGGAACCAGCAGGCGCACCTGTCTTACCACCCACGTGCCCTCTGCGGCAGTCGGTGGGATCCGGAGCGCGGCCCGATACTGCGATTTAGATCCGCCAGCCAGCGCGGTGTTCTGCACGCCGGGCCCTTTGCCGCCCTTGGGACCAATGATCACGAGAATTGCCGGGTCGGTGAAGGCCGGCTCTTTATCCAGCGTGACGTTGAAGGTCACAATGTCTCCCGCTTTCACTTCCTGGCCCGAACTCATCTGCGCGGATTGTTGAGCAAATCCGGCAACACACGTCAGCAGTAACGCCATCAATACGAATGCTCTTGCCATCTGGAACCTCCACGTTCTGTGCTGTTGAGATGAAGCCGTGAGTTCGCAGGCTGTCCCTAGAGAGCGTTAACGGTTCTTTAACCAAAGATAGTTCGCCGCGGTGCGCGGATGAACGCGGAACGCGTTTGCATAATGAGGTGCGTTCGTCAGTCGCCATGCGAACGTTTTCGGAGGGGCACGGCTTTTAGGTGTGCCCGAAAAGCATTGCAATGACAACCATTTCCACTCTGCCAAAGGCATGCGCGGAGCCGCAGGCGGAGCGACACAAAACCGGGGCTGAAGCCCCAATTCTTTTAGCACGCCTAACGGCACGGCTGGAAGCCGTGCCCCTCCGAAACTGACTCTGGTGAAAACGGTCCTGTAGCTCATGAAGGAGTTTTGTGTGATCCGTGTGAATCGGTGTCAATCCGTGGCGAAAGGGCTAATCCAGCGCCAGGAATCTCACATACACGGGCGTGGGGGCCTCGACCACCTTGCCGGTCGGCGTAAGCCGGCCGGTGGCGGCGTCAAT
>Ga0070697_100001609_pt1 | contig 17215 bp, 13 predicted proteins | sample KBSK1501metaG_FD_65475 | JGI IMG/M metagenome (GOLD analysis project Ga0070697, IMG submission 65475) | Corn, switchgrass and miscanthus rhizosphere microbial communities from Kellogg Biological Station, Michigan, USA - KBS K1-50-1 metaG | ecosystem: Host-associated > Plants > Roots >...
TGCCAAGCACCGGCAGTAACAGGCCATTAACGGCGGCTGTGAAGTTAGTTGTTTTCGCAGTGTTAGCGGGCTTGGTCCAGGGCCGCCGTGGTAAAGTAACCGCGATTTAACCGCACAGCACACTGAGATCACGGAGACACCTTCATGGCTCAATCGACTTCCGCAACTGGGTTTGGAAAAACCATGCGGCGCGATGCCTGGTGGCTCGAACTTGTCCCAGTCATCATCGTGCTCGGCGGGTTTGGTATCTACGCCACCGTCCGCGCTTTCGAAGGCGCTTATTACGAATGGGGCCCTTACCTTTCACCTTTCTATTCACCACTCATTGATCCGCAGCATCGCTGGTGGCCATTTTCGCCGGCGATTTTGATCCTTGGCGGACCGCTCGGCTTCCGGGCCACCTGCTACTACTATCGCAAGGCTTATTACCGCGCCTTTTTTCTCGATCCGCCGGCCTGCGCCGTGGGTGAGTCTCGACCACATCGCTATAGCGGCGAAACACGCTTTCCGTTTGTCCTGCAAAACCTTCATCGCTACTTTCTCTACCTCGCGCTTATCTTTTTGATCATCCTCTGGTATGACGCCCTCCGAGGGTTCTGGTTCGGCGGGCGCTTTGGCATTGGCGTGGGCTCGCTGGTACTACTCGCCAACATAGTGCTGCTTTCGCTTTACACTTTCTCCTGTCATTCACTGCGTCACATCATTGGCGGCAAGGTCGATTGCTTTTCCTGCGTTGCCGCTGGTGGTCCCCGTCATGCGGCGTGGCGTGGCACAAGCTTTCTGAATGAGCACCACATGCTGTTTGCCTGGATGAGTTTGTTCTCAGTTGGTCTGGCGGACTTATACGTCAGATTGGTTGCTACCGGTACGATTCAGGATCTCCGACTCTTGTGACGGAAAAATACGAAACTCACGAGCACGACGTTTTGATCATCGGCGCCGGGGGCGCCGGCTTGCGGGCAGCGATTGAAGCTCTGGCGCAAGGCGCGAGGGTTGGTGTCGTATGTAAATCGCTGCTGGGCAAAGCGCATACGGTGATGGCCGAAGGTGGCATCGCTGCGGCGATGGCTAACGTCGATCCGGCCGATGACTGGCGCACGCACTTTCGCGACACCATGCGTGGCGGCAAGTTTCTCAACAACTGGCGCATGGCCCAGATTCACGCGCAGGAAGCGCCGGAACGTGTCAGAGAACTCGAACAGTGGGGAGCGCTGTTCGATCGTACCGGGGACGGCGAGATTCTCCAGCGCGCTTTTGGTGGTCATACATTCAAGCGCCTCTGCCACGTCGGCGATCGCACCGGACTCGAGATGATTCGCACGCTGCAGGATCGCGGCGTCCATCTTGGGATCGATGTGTATATGGAATGCGCCATCACGCGTTTGCTGAAGGATGGTGACCGCGTCGTGGGCGCCTTCGGCTACTGGCGGGAGACAGGACGCTTTGTTGTCTTCAAAGCAAAGTCGGTTGTGATCGCCACCGGCGGGATTGGCAAGGCCTGGAGCATCACTTCAAATTCCTGGGAATACACCGGTGACGGTATGGCTCTGGCTTACGATGCCGGTGCCGAACTGATGGATATGGAGTTTGTGCAGTTTCATCCCACGGGAATGGTCTGGCCTCCCGGCGTTCAGGGGATTCTGGTTACTGAAGCCGTGCGCGGCGAAGGTGGAGTCCTGCGCAACAAGGATGGCGAGCGGTTCATGGAGCGCTATGACCCGGAAAAGATGGAACTGTCGACCCGAGACGTGGTGGCGCGCGCCATCTACACGGAAGCGAAGGAAGGGCGCGGCACCGAACATGGCGGCGCCTACCTCGACATCTCACATAAGCCTGCTGACTATGTAAAGAAGAAGTTGCCGAGCATGTATCACCAGTTTCGTGAGCTGGCGGATGTCGATATCACGCAGGGACCGATGGAGGTGGGACCGACGTGTCATTACATGATGGGCGGCATTCGCGTTGAGGCGGAGACTGCGCAGGCAACCGTGACGGGATTGTTTGCAGCGGGGGAAGCGGCTGCTGGTCTGCATGGAGCGAACCGTTTAGGAGGTAATTCGCTCTCCGATTTGCTCGTGTTTGGCCGACGCGCCGGAGTAGCCGCAGCGGACCACGCAAAGCAGGCCGGGGCGGTAGCGATCGATGAGCAGCAAATCGAAGAAGCCGAGCATGAAATGCTGGCACCCTTTGAACGCTCGTCCGGGGACAGTCCCTATGATATTCATCGCGACCTGCAGGAAACGATGCAAAACTATGTCGGCATCTTTCGCAACGAAGATGATCTTAAGAAAGGAATCTCGGAGATTCAGAAACTGAAACAGCGGGCTGCCGTGACCCGAGTTGAAGGTTCGAGGCTCTTCAACCCGGGGTGGCACCTTGCTCGCGACCTCAAATCCATGTTGATGGTTTCTGAAGCAGTGGCTTTAAGCGCCCTGGAACGGAAGGAAAGTCGCGGCGCACACAGCCGGATCGACTATACAAACTACGATGACCAATGGGGCAAGCAAAACAATATTGTCACTAGCGATGGCGGTAAAATGAAGTTGTTTCAAAGAACGATTCCCGAAATGGCTCCCGAATTGAAGAAGATTCTTCAAGAAAAATAGTAATGCCAATGGCTGACGCAACCTTCAAAATCTTTCGCGGTAATGCCGAAGGCGGTGAGTTGATTGAGTACAAAGTACCCATCGCTCCGGGAATGGTTGTACTCGATGCGCTTCACTACATTCAGAGTCACCTGGCGCCCGACCTCGCCGTGCGCTGGAACTGCAAGGCCGGAAAGTGTGGCTCTTGTTCGGCGGAAGTTAACGGTCGCCCCCGTCTGACCTGCAAAACTCGCATGGATGCGTTGCCGCTGGAGGAACCGATTACTGTTCAGCCGATCAAGTCTTTTCCTGTCATTAAGGATCTGGTTACAGATGTCTCGTGGAATTACCGTGTCAACCGGAAGATCCCGCCGTTTACTCCGCGGGCGGGTGTTCAGTGGAAGATGGATCAGCGCGACGTCGACCGAGTCCAGGAATTCCGTAAGTGCATCGAATGTTTTCTTTGTCAAAATGTATGTCACGTATTGCGCGACCACGACAAGCAGGAGCAGTTTGGCGGCCCTCGCTTCTTTGTGCGCGTTGCCGGACTGGAGATGCATCCGTTGGATGGTTTGTCTCGAACCGGCTTACTGAAGGAGGAGCTCGGCATAGGCCTCTGCAATATCACGAAGTGTTGTACCGAAGTCTGTCCTGAAGATATTCATATTACCGACAATGCGATCATCCCACTCAAGGAGCGCGTTGTTGACGACTACTACGACCCGGTTCGTTGGTTTTTGCGAAAGCTGAGAGGAAAGCGGGAATAAGGTGTTTCTCTGTGCGTCCTCAGTGTCCTCTGTGTCTCTGTGGTGAACGTACCAAAGAATTACCACAGAGACGCAGAGGACACAGAGATCGCACAGAGGCTTAAGGCTATTCCGCCAGACTCGGCAGAGGTGACAGGAGGCAGCTAAATGGAACAGAAGCTTAAGCCAATCTCAAAGGCCGGTGTCGGCGAGGCAATCTCGAAAGCGGAAGTCTATCGCTATCTCAATGAACCCGGCGAAGCAGAGTCGATCTGCCGCGACATACTCGCGATCGAGCCAGACAATCAAACAGCCTTGCGTTTGCTGGGTTTGGCAATTACCGATCAATTTACCGGCGAAACATCGGACAGGTATTCGGAATCGGAGAGCGTGTTTCGTGGTCTCAACAGCGATTATGAACGGATCTATCATCTCGGCATTCTGCGCGAGCGAAAAGCCAAGGCGCAGCTTCGTGCGGGGCGTCCTCCCCATACAGTGCTGCCGATCTTCGAAGAGGCGATGAACCTCTTTGCCGAGGCTGAGAAGATCAGTCCGCCGACCAACGACGACGCAATCCTGCGTTGGAACCGCTGTGTGCGGCTCCTGGAAAGCCGGATGGGTTCTGAATGGCGCAAGGAGATGGAAGAATTTGACGCCAGCGAAGGACCGCCAGTTTAACTCCAGTCTTAATCCAGACTGATTTCGCTCCGGTGGAGCGAGATGTTTATAGCACCAAGTTTTGACGGATCCTCCTTCGCTCCGTAGGAGCGAAACGTTTCCGTTCTCGCTTACGTTTTTGACATCATCGAAGAACATCTCGCTCCTACGGAGCCAAGAACATTAATTAAACTGCCTTCAGCTATAAACATCTCGCTCCTAATGGAGCGGAGAACGACTATCTTTTCCGCCTGAGAACCTCAATTCACCCGCAAATGTGTGAATGTCCACTGAATTTCCGCTAATCTTTCTCAAATCATCTGTTAATAAAGCCTCCTGACGCTCGTTTATCAGGTTGGAAACGATTTTCAGGAGGGCACAGTGCAGGCAGTCGCTAAAACCTTGAGACTAGTAACAGAACCCCCCTCGGAGCTGGAAAGCCTCTTCCGGGCGCACCACGACCGGGTTTTTCGCACGGCGCATCGCATTACCGGCAGTCCCGCTGATGCCGAAGACGTCTTGCAGACGGTTTTCCTGCGCCTGGTCAAGGGCGGAGCAATTTACGACCTTTCGGAGAATCCCGAAGCTTACCTCTCGCGGGCGGCGATCAATGCTTCGCTGGATCTGATGCGCAGTCGCGGCCGGGCAAGATCGGTCGGACTCGGTGAGGTAGATGCAGAGGCGCTCGAAAGCAAGTCTCAAAGCCCCGAAGCTGAACATGCCGACCGTGAATTGCAAACGCTGATTCGCCAGGCAGTGGCCAACCTGGGAACTACCGCCGGCGAGATGTTTGCGCTGCGTTACTACGAAGGTTACGACAATCAGGAGATTGCGGCGATGCTTGACACGTCGCAAATGGTAGTGGGAGTGGTGCTGCATCGAGCTCGCACAAAACTAAGGAAAGAAATTGGGCACTATCTGGAGAAACATCATGAAAAGCAATAATGATTTTGACGCAATCCTCGACAATACAACTGCTGAGATGCGAAACGAACAGATTGATTCCGCTGTGGTTAGCGATGCAGCCGGGCGTGTTTGGGCACGACTGTCTGTGGAGGCGGCCGCTGAAACCAGCGCGCAACTTCGGACTGACAATCCGGCTACCGACAAAATCGGGAGCTGTGCAGATTTCCAGTCGTTGATTCCAGCTCACCTGAGCGGCAATCTGTCGGAGGCTCGTTCGCTACTGCTGGTGGATCACACGCACGAGTGTATTCCTTGTCGCAAAGCGATGAAGGATGCTCGCTCGCGTAGAGTCGCGCCGGCAACGAAGGCGGTCTCGAAGCGCCGCTACAGCATTCAACCGGTGGTGTTGCGCTGGGGCATTGCCGCCGCGTTGATCATCGGCGTGGGTTTGATAGCGCTGCCTTTGATTCAGCGTTATGCGCCACTCGGCGGTGAGCTGGAAGCGACTGTGCAGGCGGCGGAAGGACAGGTATATCAAATCGCCGACACCCGCAGCACGCCACTTAGTGTGGGCGGAAAGTTGCAGCGCGGCGAGCGCATTCGAACCGCAAAAGACGCGCATGCGTTCGTTCGTCTCGGCGATGGCTCGGTAATCGAAATGAAGGACCGCTCAGAGTTCTTCATAACCAAGAACTCCCAGGGAACGACAATCCATCTGAATCGTGGAGCCATAGTTGTCGAAGCCGCGAAGCAAGGCAAACAACATCTGTTCGTCGATACCGGCGACTCAAACGTGTCTGTAACGGGCACAATCTTTTCCGTTAATAAAGGGACCAAGGGCGCGCGAGTGTCGGTAATTGAAGGCGAAGTCCATATGGATCATGCCTCCATCGAGCGGGTTCTACGCGCTGGAGAACAGGCGAGTACGAGTTCCTCGGTCGAGAGAATTCCAGTTAAAGATGAAGTTGCGTGGAGCCGGAAGGCAGCGAGCTATGCTGAGACGCTTGCCGGTTTGACTTCGCTAAACAAGGATTTGGGTAAGGTCGCACAGCCAGGTGTCCGAAATTCGACCCACCTGCTCGATCTTATGCCGGAGAACACAATTGTGTACGCGGCGCTTCCCAACCTAACCACGACACTGGTGGAATCGCACCGGATCATGCAGGAGCGTATCAATCAAAACCCGGCGTTGCGGCAATGGTGGGAAAAGGAACAGTCGGGCCACAAGGGTCCTAACGTGGATCAGGTCATCGACACCATCCGTGGATTTGGCGATTACCTTGGCGACGAGATTGCAGTTTCAGTCTCGATGGATGAAAAGGGTGAGCCGGTCGCGCCACTTGTGCTTGCCGACCTAAAAAACTCGGCCGGCTTCCAGCAATTCCTGGAGCAACAGATCGCGAAATTTGCGGGCAGCTCGCAAGGGGCACAGGGAAAACCCTCGATTCGCTTTGTAGATAATCCTTTAGCTGATTCTTTAACCGCAACCACGACGACCACGACAGAGCCCGGCAAGAAGTCGGAGGAGTTGTACGTCTGGATCCAGAATGATCTGTTCGCCGCGAGTCCCAAGCTCAACCAGCTTCAGGACGTGGCCCGGGTTGTCCAGGGTGGCGGGAGCAGCAGTTTCACCTCGACTCCGTTTCATAATCGGGTAGCTCAGTTATACCAGGAAGGCGCGGGTCTGGTGGTTGCAGCCAACCTCGAGCGATTAATTCAGAGAGCCAAGCCCGATGTGACGAAGGGTGAAAATGCGGTGAAGCGCGCAGACGCGCTCGAGCAGCTCGGCATCTTTAATCTCAAATACTTCGTTCTCGATCAAAAGAACAGCGCGGGCAAGACGCACACTCAGGCGACCGTTTCTTTCAACGATGCGCAGCGAGGCATTCCTTCCTGGCTGGCGGCTCCCGGGCCGATGGGCTCACTCGAATACATTTCGCCGGACGCCAATGTGGTCGCAGGTTTCGTGGTCAAGGATCCGGTAAAGCTGGTCGATGATTTGCTCGGCGTGATTGAGACCGTCTCGCCCGACCTGCGAAAGAACCTCGACAAACAACAGGCGGATCGCGGGTTGGATATTCGTAAAGACATCGCGGCGCCGCTGGGTGGTGAGTTTGCCTTTGCGATTGATGGTCCAATTCTACCCACGCCATCGTGGAAAATGGTGTTTGAAGTAAACGACTCCGAACATCTGCAGCAAACTTTGGAGCGCATTGTAGGTGAAATAAATAAGGAGGCTGCAAAGTTTGGCAAGAGTGGACTGGTGTGGGATCGCGCGGAAATCAGCGGACGCAACTACTACACACTCAAATCCGCGGATTTCGCCGTGGAAGTGAACTACACCTACGTGAATGGATATGTGGTGATGGGACCGAGCCGCGCAATGGTCGAGCGCTCGGTGCGTTCGCAGGAAGCAGGCTACACGCTGCTGAGTTCATCGCGTTTCACGGCCGGCCTGCCTGCTGACGGCAATGCGAACTTTTCGGCGCTCTTCTATCACAACCTGGCGCCGCTGGTTCAGCCATTCGCCGAACGCATAGCCAACTCGGCGGGAAATCTGCCGCAGGAGCAGCAACAGGCGATCAAGGCCATGGCCGCCGACATGCCGCCAACACTGGCCTATGCTTACGCGCAAGACGACAGCATAACCTTCGCTGCCAACACGGAAGGTGGCCCATTTGGATTGAGTCCGGCCACCATTCTGGGAGTGCCAAACTCTTTGGAAATCCAGAGCGTTCTTCAGCAAGGGATGAAGAGGTAGGAAGTCAGGAATAGGTCCTCTTTACAACATTCAACCGCGAAGGTCGCAAAGGACGCCGCACAGGTTAAGAAAGGAACTACTCATGATTGGTATCAAAAAGTCACAGACTTCGCTGGCCATAGCTGTCGCACTTGTTGGGGGACTATTTTTCGTGTCGGCTTGTACTCATAGGCGGGTTGTTCAGGTCGGTTCCCATAAGGTCACCATCGCGAGGCATGGCTTTGAAAAGAAGATTGACTTCAATCCCAATGCCAGCGTTCCGGCCTTCGAATACAAAGGCGTCAGTACTGCGGGTAGCCACATGAAGGTAACGATCACGGGCGACAAGGTCAGGGTTAACGACGTTGACTACGGCAAACTGCGCAATGGAGATTCCGTGCTGATCGGCGACGATGGTGTCGCAGTAAATGAGTTGGACTATGGCGCATCGGAAAAATATCTTCGCGCCAACGGCTCCAGCTCGGAAGCGACTGCTGTGAATTAGGCGTGACAACAATACACTGCTTTCCGGTGGTCGAAGCGAAGCGAAGACCACCGGCTACTTTCTTATAACCCTCCGGGTTAGTCCGCTGCTCGGGGCGCGCTGCTTTCGTGCTCAAGAGCGTAGTGAACACGCTGTCGTGTTGGCGAAGCAGTAGCAGCAAGTCGCGCTCTCACTGAAAGAGGTAGTGTGAAACTCATATCCATCTCCCTTGGCTCATGGTTGCTCGCACTAGCGACGATCATGATCACTTTCTCAGTTGTTGAAGGCGCCAGCTTGAGTTCGGCAGACATTAAGGGCGCTACCATCACCTCATTAGTTATTGCAGCCTTACTCTTCTCGTTAGCGTATGCTCCATCCCTATTCTGGTTGCGCCGGCGACTCGGCGGTTGCCGGCCCGCAGTGTTATTCCCGTTAGCGTCTGCCCTGGTTCTCAATATTCCGATTTTTTTGATCGGAATTTTGGCAATTGGGAGAACTTTAGCGACCGCGGAAGCGTTTGCATTCATCGGTGCATTTGTGCTGATGGGTACCGCGTTTGGTCTCGCTTTCGTTTGGAATTATCAGAACAGGGATATAAAGTCTGCAAGATGGCGCTAGCTGCAACAACGGTTCAGGAACAGGCAAGTCTCCGAGATCCCGCAAACTTCGCTCCGGTCATTGACCTCAACGACCTCAGCGTCAAGTTTGGCGGCCGTCCGATTCTTCAAAACCTGCAAGGCGAACTACGCGGCCGTGCTATTGGCCTGCTTGGCCCAAATGGCGCCGGCAAGACCACGTTAATTCATACCCTCCTCGGCTTTCATGAGCCAACCTCCGGCACCGCGCATATCTTCGGCCAGGATATTTCTACTGAGACGAAACGAATTCGATCCCTGGTAGGCTATATGCCCGAGCGGGATTCCTTTATCGCGAAGATGAGCGCGGTGCGTTTTGTGCGTCTCATGGCTGAGTTGTCGGGCCTGCCCCCGGAAGCCGCGCTGGAGCGCGCTCATGAAGCACTTTTTTATGTTGGTCTGGGTGAAGCTCGTTACCGCAGCCTTGATACCTATTCGCTGGGTATGAAACAGCTTGCCAAACTCGCGCAGGCGATCGTCCATGGCCCGCGGCTTATTTTTCTTGATGAACCAACCAACGGGCTTGATCCACCCGCTCGCCAAAGAATGATCCGGCTGGTGCGCGAGATTCGCGACAGCGGCAAAGCACATATTGTGCTGTCCTCGCACCTGCTGCGTGACGTGGAGGAGTGCTGCGAAGAGATCCTTATTTTGAAAGATGGCCGCCTCGCCGTTTACTGCAATCTCGAGGAAGAGCGCAAATCAAATCGCAAGTTTCTAATGCTTGAAACGCGTGGTGACCAGAACAAGTTTGCCGAAGCTATCGGGGAACTTGGCTGCGAATATGCCGTTACCGGAGATCACCGGGTCAAGGTTGTATTACAAGGCGGCATAGAAGTGCGCGACCTTTATCGCATCGCTTCCAGGTATGAAGTACAAATCAGGCGGCTGAGTTACAAGCGTGATTCGCTGGAAGACATCTTTCTCAAAGCGATGGAGAATGGCCATGGCGGTTTATGAAGTTACCTACAAGCCGTATCTCGGAAAGCTGACTCCCGAATGGAGTCGCTTCCTGGTGATTCCAAGGCATGCGCTGCGAGATGTGTTCAAGTCGAAAATCTTTACGGCTTTCTTCGTAATTTGCTTCGTCCCACTACTGGTCGAGGCAATTCTCATCTACCTGCATCACAACGTAAACGCGCTGGCCATCTTAAAAGTAAACGTCCGGGAGTTGATTCCCATTGACGCATCCTTCTTCCGCACTTTTGTGAGTCTCCAGGCCAGCTTTGCCTTTTTCGTAACCTTGCTGGTGGGTCCACCGCTGGTCGCAAAGGATCTTCGAAACAATGCGTTGCCGCTTTATTTGTGCCGTCCGTTTTCGCGAACTGAGTATGTGGCCGGGAAGATGTCAGTCCTTTTGATTCTGCTTTCGGCGATTACCTGGGTGCCACAGTTGTTTTTGTTTTGTTTCCAGGCGTACCTGGAGGGAGCAGGGTGGTTTGTCAACAACCTCTGGCTGGGCGGCGCGATCTTCATCGCCAGCATGGTCTTGATCCTTATCCCGGCGCTAATTTCGCAGGCTATTTCTTCTCTGGTGAAGTGGCGAGTGGTGGCCAGCGGCGCGCTCCTGGGCTTGTTCTTCATTCCCTCAGTCTTCGGGGAAGTTGTTAACCAAATAATGCTGACCCGTTGGGGAAGCATCATTAGCATCAGTGCGCTGATGAACAACGTCACCTCCGGACTTTTCGGTTTGTTTGAGAACACCAGTAGCTACATTTCCGGGTTTGATGGTGACGTTCCGATCCGAATCGCGATATCGGAACCGCCGCTCTGGGTTTGCTGGTTCATGCTGTTTCTAATTTGTGCAGCTTGCCTGGCGCTGCTGTCGCGAAAGGTCAAGGCTTACGAGGTGGTGAGGTAACACTAACCGCCAAGACGCCAAGAGCGCCAAGCGGTCAGAGGTCAGAGGTCAGAAGTCAGAAGTCAGAAGTCAGAGGTCAGAAGTCAGAGGTCAGAGGTGAGAAGTCAGAGGTCAGAAGTCAGAGGTCAGAAGTCAGAGGTCAGAGGTGAGAGGTTAGAATTTAGAGATGAGAGGTCGGAGGTCAGTCTGTCGGATAAAATTTCAATTGAGGTTAACCGCCAAGACGCCAAGAGCGCCAAGGCAGGAATAGGTAGATTAACTGGTGACTATTTTATTATTGCGAATTTAAGTTTGTAGACCTTCTAAATTCTTGGCGCTCTTGGCGTCTTGGCGGTTCAATCGGTAATTAATGAGCGACACTTCCGCAACAACCATCGTCTTCAGTGACGTCTCCAAGTTTTATGGGGAGATACTCGGGGTCAACCGCGTGAATCTTCAGATTGCGCCGGGTATTACCAGTCTGGTTGGGCCAAACGGGGCGGGGAAGTCGACGTTAATGAATTTGATGACTGGACTCCTTCGTCCCAGCCGCGGGCGCATCAGGATTCTCGACATTCCTACCGACCAGCCGGAACAGTTATTTCGCAAGCTGGGATACTGCACTCAGTTTGATTCCTTTCCGCGCGGTCTAACCGGGCGAGAGTTCATCAAATCGTTTTTGCTGGTCCATGGCTTCGAAAGAAAGAAAGCGGAAGAACTCACCATCACTGCTCTCGAAAGAGTGAGTTTGCTTGACGCCGCGGATCGAAAGGTGGCGGCCTACAGCAAAGGAATGCGCCAGCGCATCCGACTGGCCCAGGCGATTGCGCATCAGCCTGAAGTATTGATCCTTGATGAACCTTTGAATGGGCTGGACCCGATGGTCCGCGCTGAAACGATTGCGCTCTTTCGCAAGCTGGCGGCCGACGGCCTGCACCTGATTATCTCGAGTCACATCCTGCATGAAGTCGACATGATGTCGGACCGGGTGATTCTACTCAACAATGGCTATGTGGTAGCCGAGGGCGACGTGCACGGGGTTCGCGACGAGATGCAAGAGCACCCGGTTCAGATCCTGATACGGTGTGATCAGCCTTCGAAACTTGCGGCCCGTGTGTTTGATAAGGACCACGTCGTCGAAGCCAGACTTCATGATGATCGTAAGGGACTTTTTGTGAAGACGCGCGATGCGGACCGTTTTCATTTACTTCTGAACGACGTGGTTGCCGAGGGTGAGATTAGCATTGAGTCGATTGCGCCGGTTGACGACGATCTCAGCGCCGTTTACCAGTACTTGATCGGTTCGGAGGGAAATAGTGCTTGAGGTTCAGAGTTCAAGCTTTAGCTTGCTGGTGACAATAGGCAACCTAAAGCTTGAACTCTGAACTTCGAGCCCGGAATAGATCATGAGTAGCTCAACTATAGATATCAAACCCGCGAAAATCGAGAAACAGCCACTGCCGTGGTCGCTGTGGGGCCGCCAGGTTCGCGCAATCTTTCGACTCGAGATTGAGAAGAACTTTCTTGGCCGGCGGTCGATCTTGCTTTACCTGCTGGCGTTGATTCCAATAGTCCCACTGGCTTTGGTGGCTCCGTTTACTCCACCCGGACGTGAGTGGCAGGACTTCGGTCAGTACAACATGATCTTTGCCATTTACTATGGAGGGCTCATTCTCAGGACCATAGTGTTCTTCGGTTGCGCCTGGATCTTCATGAACCTCTTTCGTGGCGATATTATCGATCGCAGCCTGCACTTTTATTTTCTCAGCCCGGTCCGTCGCGAAGTGTTGGTAGTCGGCAAATACACGGCGGGATTATTTACGTCCGTGATTCTCTTCACGGCTACGACTGTAGTCTGCATGTTGCTGCTCTACCTTCCACATTTCCCGTCCGCGAGCTCGCGCTTTTTTCTCGACGGCCCGGGCCTCGGACAATTACTAACCTACGCCGGTATCACGGCTCTGGCGTGTATTGGCTACGGCGCATTCTTTCTCGTAGTTGGACTCTTTTTCCGCAACCCGATTATTCCGGCCATCGTGCTTTACGGTTGGGAGTGGCTCAACTTCCTTCTGCCTCCGTTTCTGAAAAAGGTCAGCGTCATCCATTACCTCCAATCATTGACACCGGTTCCGGTTTGGGAAGGACCCTTCGCAGTGGTGGCCGAGCCCACGCCCGCGTGGATTGCCATACCCAGTCTGATTGTGGTCACCGCCATCGTGTTGGTTTTGGCCGGTCGACGCATTCGCCGCATGGAGATCAATTACGGCAGCGAGTGAAAGCAGACGAAATGAGCAATTAAAAGCTCCTGTTCGTGCCGCTTGGTGTAATTTCGTGGATCGTTCGTTCTTCTCTTCGCAGTTGAATCGCTCATTGAAGATTTCAGGTATCGAACGACAAGCAAACTAACAGTTTGCTTTACGGTTAAGGCGGGCCGAAGCGTGAGCGATACTCGGGCGAGATGAGGAAACTTTTAACCATCTCAGCATCAATGTAGTTGTGGTAGAGGTTGAGCTTGTCCAGCCAGTGTTGATAACCCGGCGCGTCCGGGTCGCGCTGCAGATACCCGAAATATTCCATTAGCACAAAGGCAGGGTTGAACTCCTTTTCATAAAACGCTCGACCGTAGGCAGTCGTGAACTGCTGGTTTCCTTCAGAGATCACGACTGTTCCATCCACCACTTTCTGCAAGACCGAAGCGCGCGTCTCCGTTTGATTGTTGAGCCCATCAACCAGCGCCTGTTTCTCCGTCGCGCTCACATTGATGCCGGTGGTCTGAAATAATCGCTCGACGTAGTCAAAGTTCGAGAGCGGGTCGTAAAGCGCGCGGAACTCTGCTCGTTGAATGAAGTCTTCGGCAAACGTCTTTTTGTTAGCTTCAATGGCTGAGGCCGAGAGTTGATTGTTCTGGATGATGCCGCTGGCGACTTGCCTTACATCACGCAGAAACTCCTGATAGGTTGGAACCCGGCCCACGCCATTCTTGATCAGCGAGCCTTTGTAGAGGCGATAGACGAAGTAGCCCGTGTATTGAAATTCGGGCGAAAGAAAGAAAGCCGCAGATGTGTTTGTGCGCTTGCGCTCGATGCATAGTTCGAGCGACTCGCCTGGTTGTCGCCGCGACGGATCGTCACAGGCGGTAATCTCACCGGTCCAATGTGCCAACCCAGGTGGGTCAGGCTCACGGTTGAGGAAGTCGCGGTACTGCTGACGAACGAAGAACTGCGGGTCGCCTATCGGATTTGGCAGGGTTAATGGAAGGGGCTGCCATGATGGAGACTCTTCGTGCTTATCAGTTGTGTTGGTAATGTTCGTGAGGCCGCTGCCGTCCGGGTTCATCACGAGAAGGTCTCCACCGCTATTTTGGGCGTTGCTGAGGATGATTTTCGTGCCATCAGGTGACCATGCGTGGGACCAAGCCTGGGTATCCGTAAGCTTCGTCGGGTTGGAGCCATCGGCATTAACCACCCAGAGGTGTGATGTGGTGTCCCAACAGCCGAAGCCATTGCCATCGGCACACCTGATGAAAGTGATCTTTGAGCCGTCGGGCGACCAGGCCGGATTATGGTCTTCAAAGAGATCAGGTGACGTAGGCGGTTGAGTAATCTGAGTCTGGTTGCTACCGTCAACCTTGATTAGATAGATACCGTAAGTGCCTAAGTTACCGTTGTCTGTGACCGCTAATTTCAAGCCGTCGGGAGACCACGCAGGTTCCCACAAGTTGGAGGTGGAGGCTACAGCTCGCTGATCACTGCCGTCCGCGTTCATGACGAAAATTCCCATACTGCTGGGCACCATAGGTATGTTATCTATGCGCCAGAAAGCGATCTTCGTCCCATCAGGAGACCAGGTAAGCGAATAAAATTGATCAAATCTGGACTGAATCAGCATTCGCTGATCGCTGCCGTCGGCGTTCATCACAAAAATATCGCTGTAGCCGCCGTTGCCGTTCCAATGTTCCCTCGCGAATGCGATCTTTGTGCCGTCAGGCGACCAAGCGGGCTGGCGCTCGTCTTCCTGGCTGAACGTCAACTGCTTTCGATCACTGCCGTCCGGGTTCATCGTGTAGATGTCAGACTGTGCGTTGCCCTGACTACTAACGAACGCAATACGTCCGTTGGCGACGACCCTTGAAACCGGCTGGCCGGTCGGTTCCGCGACCTTTGCCCGATTTGCTGCCCGTACTGCCAGTTCCGCGTGAGGAATCGGCAGAATGTTCCAACTCAGCAAGCCGACCAGCGTGAGTGTCAGTCCGAGTAGCTGTCGAGCGCTATTTCTTGAGCTTTCCATACGAGCCTCTTGTGTCCTGCTCTTTGCTTTCCTCATCAACCGCTGGATGCCGATCCGGATCCATCGGTGTTTTGTCCGTCACAAAAACACCTCTAAGGCTGGCCGAAGCGCGAGTGATATTCGGGAGATTTGAGAAAGGCAAGCACCAACTGCGCATCTACCCAGTTGCCATAGAGCTTCAACTTGGCAAGCCAGAAGTCGTAGCCTGCCTGATCGGGATTGCGACGCAGATAACCGATGTATTCCATGAAGACAAACCCGGCATCAAACTCCTGGTCATAAAATGACTTGCCATACGGCGTTTGAAACATCAGAAGGCCATCAGTCACCGTCTGTGATCCGTCTACCACCTTGAAAACCACACTGGAGCGCGTCTCAGTTCCGCCGTTAAGACCAGTAATCAGTTCACTACGGTCATTAGTGGTCGGCGTGATTCCAGTCGTAGCAAACAGTTGGTCCACAAACTGCTGATTACTCAGCGAGTCAGGGTAGGCCGCTTTGAACTCTGACCGGGTGACGAACTGGTCGACAAAGGCATGTTTGTTGGAATTGATTACGGCTGGAACCAGTTGGTCGTTGACTACTATTCCCTGGGCCACCTGATTCATGTCAGCAACGTAGTCGAGATAACGCGGTCTGCAGTGGCCAGGCAATCCTGAAGGCACGCCTGGGCATTGAGAGTTAGGCAGTTTTCCTAACGTGCCCCAGTAAACCCGGAGCACGAATGAGCCGGTGTTCTGGAATTCCGAAGAGAGGAAAAAGGCTGCTGAGGTGTTGGCGCGTTTTCGTTCAGTGCAGGCTATGAACGACTCGCCGGCTTGCCGCTTTTCTGGGTTGGAGCATTCGGTAATCTCGCCGGTCCAAAAAGTGAGGCCAGGGGTGTCGGGCTCGCGATTGAGGAAGTCGCGGTAATGCCGGCGGACGAAGAAATCAACAGTGTCAATGGGGTTGGCGGCAGCCGGCGGTAGCGCCTGCCAGTCGAGTTCTCCCTCGTACAGTTCGGCTGCTGTGTTAACGAGCCGCGTCTGGCTGCTGCCTGCGGCGTTCATCACGTAGATTTTGTGATCATAGTCCCAGCCGTTGTCGATTTTGTCGCGGTCGCTGATGAAAGCGATGCGAGTACCGTCGGGCGAAAAGACCGGCGAATAATCAATTGCCGAGTTGTTGGTCAGCCTTGTTTTGTTACTTCCGTCGGCGTTCATCACGTAAACTTCATAGTTATAGTTGTTATCAGGATTGTTTACGAAAGCGATGCGGCTGCCGTCGGGCGACCAACCGAGTGAGTCGTAGTATGAGAATGGTTGGTTGGTGAGCCGCGTCTGATTGCTGCCGTCGGCGTTCATCACGTTGATTCCGGCGCTGCCGGTACCACCCCCGGAAGTGAAGACGATGCGCGTGCCGTCGGGCGACCACTTCGGAGAGCCGTCTGACCCCGGGTTGTTGGTGAGCCGTGTTTGGTTGCTGCCGTCGGCGTTCATCACGTAGATTTCATAATTACAGTTGGGAGTGCTGTTGCAGTTGATCGGATTGGGGTCGGCGCGCGCGCTGACAAAGGCGATTCGGGAGCTGTCGGGCGACCAAGCGTAAGAATAATTGCCCCCGGGATCGTTCGTGAGCCTTGTCGAGTTACTGCCGTCGGCGTTCATCAGATAAATTTGATGCTCATTATCACGTCTGCCGGCGAAAGCAATGCGAGTACCATCAGGCGAGAAGATCGGCGAATAATTGCCTGCTGGGTTATCGGTGAGCCTAGTCTGGTTACTGCCGTCGGCGTTCATCAGATAAATTTCATCGTGATTAGGACTGTGTTTGCGCACGAAGACGATCTTCGTGCCGTCGGGCGACCATCTCGGAGATGAGTCGAAAGGCGGGTTGTTAGTGAGTTGCTGCACGTTACTGCCGTCCGCCTCTGTCGTATAGATTCCGCCGTTGCCCGTAAAGACGATCTTGCCGTCGCGACCCGGCACACTCTTCGGCGTCACATCCTGCTCGTCGGATGTTTTCGTTTGCGCCTTTGGCGACAGAGCAAGAGAGCCGCAGATTAAACCGCATAACAACGTGAAAAGGACGACTGTCCTATTGTGATTGAGATCGCCGGAATGCGATTTTTGTGAGTGTTTCATGATCTTTCTCCTCATTAAGAAAACTGGAGAAGGAGGCAATCAAGTTTTCTTTTGCCCACTGCCTCCTCAACCAGCCCGCCAGCGCTTTCATTCCATTGAAAAGCGGGTCGAGACACTCGTGGCACACCCGCTTCCAATGACATTTCCGTTGACGTCAAGGACGTCATTTGTTGCCGTTGACGTGTAATGATCACCCGTCTCGTCGAGTGTGA
>Ga0070697_100001610_pt1 | contig 17212 bp, 10 predicted proteins | sample KBSK1501metaG_FD_65475 | JGI IMG/M metagenome (GOLD analysis project Ga0070697, IMG submission 65475) | Corn, switchgrass and miscanthus rhizosphere microbial communities from Kellogg Biological Station, Michigan, USA - KBS K1-50-1 metaG | ecosystem: Host-associated > Plants > Roots >...
CTGCGGCCGCGGATCACCGGACTGATCGCCGAGGGCACCCGATGGTGCCCGCTCACCGTTGTCACCGGCCCTCCCGGAGCGGGCAAGACGATGGCGGTGGCGTTGTGGGCGGCGGCGCAATCCGGGCCGGTGGCCTGGGTTGGCCTGGATGATTTCGACAACCGGCCCGGCATGTTCTGGTCCTATGTCGTGGCAGCGCTGCGCCGGTCCGGCGTGGCTGTTCCGAGGGCAATGCAGCTCGCCCGGCAGCCCCGGGCAGTCGATGAGGGGTTCTTGCTGCGGCTGACCGCGGCGCTGGCGGACCAGGACCCGGCCGTGACGCTGGTCCTTGACGACATGCACACGCTGCAAGAGCCGGATGCGCTGAAGAAGCTTGACTTCGTGCTGCGAAATGCCGGGGCTGGCTTGCGAGTCGTCGTCACCTCGCGGATGGATCCGCTGCTGCCGTTGCACCGCTACCGGGTGGCCGGACAACTAGCCGAGATCCGGGCCAGCGACCTCGCGTTCAGCGCGGCCGAGGCAAGCCTGCTGCTGGCCGGGCGCTGCGGCGTGCTGCCTGCGGATGTGCTGGACGCTTTGATCCAGCGGACCGAGGGCTGGGCGGCCGGGCTTCGCCTGGCCGCGATGTCCCTGGACGGTCATCCCGACCCGGGCCAGTTCGTCAAAGAGCTGATGGCCGAGGACAGCGCCTTGATCAGCTACCTGGTCGACGAGGTACTCAACGTCGCGCCGCCGGCGATGCGCGAGGTGCTGCTGAGCACGAGCATCCTGGAGCACTTCAAAGCCGATGCCGCCGTGGACCTGACCGGCGATTCGCGGGCCGGGGGGATCCTGGCGGCGCTGACGCGCACGAACGCGTTCGTCCAGCCGATCGGGTCCGGGTGGTACCGGTACCACACGTTGTTCGCCGAGATGCTCCGGCTGAAGCTGCGGCTGGAGCATCCGGACCGGGTCGCTGTCCTGCACCAGCGCGCGGCCCGGTGGTACGAGCGCAAGGGCCTGCTGACCGACGCGGTGCGCCAGGCCACTCGGGCCGGTGACTGGCCGCTCGCAGCCGGCATGGTCGTGGACGATCTGGCGATCGGCCAGCTGATCGGGCCGCGAGATGGCCAGGACCTGGTTACAGAGTTCGCACGCATGCCTTCCGGCCCGGCCTGGACGAGTCCGGCGCCGTACCTGGTATCGGCGGCGGTAGCGGTGGCCGCCGGGCAGCACGATTCGTGCGCTGCCGCGCTGAATGCCGCCGAGCCCTTGCTGGCGGGTCTTCCCGCCGTCCAGCAGGTCGCCGGACGGCTGGCTGCTGAGGTGATCCGTCTCACTTCCTGTCTGCGCACCGGGGATCTGACGGCGGCGGCACCGGCCGCCGACCGGGCCGAGCTGATGCTGCGCCAGGCCGCGGGCGGGAAGCTGGCCCGCCATCCCGAGGTCACGCAGCAGGTGCTGTCCGGCCGGGCCGCCGTGGAGCTGTGGTCGGGGCGCCCGGAGGCGGCAGTCCGCATCCTAGAGGCCGGGCTGGCCGCCGAGGCCGCGGCCGGCCGGGAGTACGAGCGAGCCGACTGGGCCGGGCCGCTAGCGCTGGCCGAGGCTCTTGCTGGCCGGCTGTCCCGCGCCGCCGAGCTTGCCGGACAGGCCCTCCCAGGCGGCATGCGCCGACCGCCCGGCCAGCACCCGCACCCAGCTCCGCTTGTAGCGCTGGCCTGGGTGCATCTGGAACGCAACGAGCTGCACCAAGCCCGCAGCGCCCTCATGCAGGCCGACGCCTCCCTCGGCTCCAGCCCCGACAGGCTGACCGGGGCGGTGGCCTACCTGGTGGCGGCGGGCGGCGCGCTGGCCGAGGGACGCGCCACGGTGGCTGCGCAGATCGCCGCCAGGGCCCGGTCCGGATGGTCGGCCCCGGTGTGGCTCGACCAGCAGCTGATCCTGGCCGAGTCCCGCGCCTGGGCCGCGGCCGGCGACGTCCGGGCCGCTGTGGCCGCCGCCGAACGGGCCGCACCTTCGCCTGAAGCGGCAGCCACCCTCGCGCACGCCTGGGCGGTCGCGGGCGACGGCGAGAACGCATCGCGCGCGCTCGCCCCGGCACTCGCCGATGGCACCCTGCCGGACCGGATCAGGCTGCAAGCGCTGCTCGTCGACGCCCGGCTCGGCTACGCCCGCGGTGACGCTGCGCAGGGTCGCCGCACCCTGGCCTCCGCACTGCGGCTGGCCGAACGCGAACAGCTCAGGCTGCCGCTGCTGACCGAGCGCAGCTGGCTCGGGCCGGTACTGCAGCGCGACCCCGAACTGACCGATAGCCACCGGCGCCTGCTTGGCCGGGCTCTCGGCCCCGGCCAGCTCCCGGTCCCGGCATCAGCCCGCGATCAGGAGCCGGTCCTGATAATCGAGCCGCTCACCGAGCGGGAGCGAGAGGTGCTCGTGCACGTGTCAGGCATGCTGAACACCGCCGAGGTCGCCAGCGAGATGTACATCTCGGTCAACACCGTCAAGACGCACCTGCGTAACATCTACCGCAAGCTCGCGGCGGCGCACCGCAATGAAGCCGTCCGCCGCGCCCGCCAGCTCGAGCTCATCTGACCTCTTACGGATATCCATCGTCACCGGCCCGGAGCGCGCGCAGGGACGACTCGAAGGCGTACAGCCGGTTGCGAATGATTTCGGCCTGCTCCGGACTGGCGCCTCCCGGGGTCCGTTCGGCATCCATGGCCGAACGGACGGCCTGCAGTGAAGCTAGCGTGTCGGAGATCCTGGCCTGGTCGCCTGGATCCGGGACCGCCTCGCGCAGCGCGTACAGCGTCTGCGCCAGATCATCGGCGCGCCGCTGGATGTCGGCCCACCGGGCCCCCGCGTTGGCTGCGGTCATCGCACCCGGCGATTCCGCGACGCTCATCGCATCGTGCAGGGCCGAGCCCTTCGCGTACGCGTCGATCAGCCTCGACTGCCGGCCGGCCGCCGCCGCCGACCGGCGTCGCGCGGAGCGCGTCATCCATACGATCAGGGCGACGAGCACCAAGACACCGAGCAGGATCCATAGCCAGAGGAGGCTGCCGCTGCCAGATCCGGCCGTCGGTGAGGCGGCAATGCCGGACGGCGCGGTCGCGGCGGGCGAGGTCGGGGCTGCCGTCGAGGTGACCGGGGCAGTAACCGTCGGGGTAACGGTCGACGTAATGGTCGTTGTCGGCGTGACGGTAGGGGCGACGGTCGTTGTCGGCGTGACCGTGGACGTCGCGGTTCGGCTGGGCAGGTTGTTGATCGCGCTCTGCACGGAGCTTCCGCATCCTGCCGCCAGGCACCCGGCGACGAGAATGGCGACCGGAAGGGCAAGGGCCTTCGCCGAACACCTCATGTCAATCCTTCCGCGCCGCTCATGGCAGCCGCTGCACCACAGGGACTGTGAGCAATGATCCGCTGGCCGGACGGCCGGGACCTCATCCGTGATGGAGGACTTTGCCCGGCCCTTGGTGATGAGCGACGTGAATCACTCCGAGGTCGGGTCGGCCGGTGCGCGTCCGGAGACGAGTTTGGCGCTCATTTTCACCGTCTTGACCGCGCCGGTCGCTCCGGCCTGCAACGTAAGGCCCACCGCGAACAGGATGACGCCAAGGGCGAAGAACGTGCTCGACCCGAGCAGGACCAGCCCGACCCGGCCCAGCGCGTAGGGCGGTGCGCAGATCACGGCGCCGACGACCCCGCCTACCGCGGTGGCGGTCAGCTTGTCGCGTTTCGAAACGGCGGTCTTCATGCCGATGAGCCGGGCCGGCACGGCAACGTAGCAGACCATCATGATGCCGACCACGATGCTGAGCGAAACCGCGAACCAGAACAGCCCCCAGCGGGGGACGACCACCGTGGACAGCCCGAGCAGCACGCCCGCGACTGCGCCCGAACCCAGCACTATGGGCAGGTGTGCCCGAGCCTGGGTGAATGCCGGCCGGATCTGTGGCCGGCCGGGCTGGACGATCGCGAACGCGAACACCGCGTTCAGGTAGAAGCCCGCCGCGGTGACCGCGGCGACGCCGAGCACGACCGGAACCACGATCGGCGTCCCAGTCAGCACGTGAAACGACTTGCCGTGCAGGACATGAGCCTTCAGATCGAACATGGCGGCCCAGATCCACATCGCCGGCAGCACCTGGATCAGGGTGAGCCGCCAGTTCGTGAACAGCAGCTTCACCCCGACGAAGAGCATCGCGAAGGCGCCCACGGCGAGAGCGAGGGGAGCAAGCCACGGCCGGGCCTGGCTCAGCCGCATGATCATGTCGTCCACGGCCGCCTGGTCACTTTCCCGCACGGCCTGGGCGAACCGGGCGACCTGCTCCCTTGCTGTACGCCGTCGCCGGGCGCGCGGCTGGTCCGCGGGCGGCCCGCCGCCGGCCACGGGCGGTGCGGACCGGTCGGACGCGTTCCCTTCGACTGCCACTGTGAGATTAAGCCTCACCGAACCGCGCTCCGCCTCACCCAGACCGGATGAGGTGATATCCGGCCTGTTGGTGGTGATCCTTGGTCACGGGATCAGTTCGAGCTGCCGCGCGCACCGGACCGCCTCACTGCGATGAGTCACGGACAGCTTGCGGTAGATGCTTCTGAGGTGGGTCTTGACCGTGTTCACCGAGAGGTACATCTCGGCGGCTATCTGGGCTGTGCTGAGCAGTTCCGACAAGTGGATGAGCACCTCCCGCTCGCGCTCGCTGAGCTTCTTGACCACCCGCGGCGCCGCGGCGCCCTCGGGTTGCTGCCCCTCGTGGGAGAACGCAGCCGGGCCCGGCTCGAGCAGGTCGCCGTAGGCGCGGGTCAGTTCCGCGTCCCGCCGCAGCACCGGCCTTATCCAGGAGCGCTCCATGGCGAACGGGAGCCTTACCTGCTCTGGCCTGGCCAGCTGAAGTGCGCGCTCCAGGGACCGTCGGCCACGAGCGCCGTTACCGGTTCGGTAGCTGAGCCGGGCATCGGCCAGCAGCCCGGCCACGCTCCTGAGCTGAGGGTCCCCGCCGAAGGTCTCCTCCACGGCGTCCAGAACGCGCCGGGCGGCCTGCTGATCCCCGACTGCCATCCAGGCGTGGGCGAGCGCGGCGGCGGCGTCGGAAACGCACTCCGGGTCGGCGCGACGCGCCGCCGCCACGGCGGCCTGGACGTCGCCGCTAGCCAGGCATGCCTGCGACTCGAGGATGGTCAGCTCGAGCTCGAGCCAGCCGGGAGGTGATGATGACCAGCCCCGGCGGGCCTGGCGAATCAGCTCAGTCGCGGCCGCGGCACGGCCTTCGGCCAGGTAGCGCTGCGCCGCGACCATGCAGGTTACCGCGCTGACCAGTTTGTCCGGCCAGACTCGCAGGGCGGCCTCGGCCAGCTTCAGGTGGGCCTGCGCCTCCTGCATGTCGGCCCGTTGCAGGTGCACGGCAGCCAGCGCGACACTGGCTGCCGCGGTGATATGCCCGGCTCGATCACCGCGGGAACTCAGCAGCGCTTCGGCCGCTTCCGCGGAATGCTCCACGGCCCGGCTCAGTCGCCCTTGCAGGGCCTCGAGGAGAGCTAGGTGCCCGAGGCAATCGGCCCGCTCGTCCGCGTCTGCAGGAGTGGAGGCCGCAATACCCGCTCCGTAGGCGGCGGCCGCCGCGCCGAGACTCCCTGCCCAGAGCTTGAGGGCGCCGCGGGCCGCGAGCATCTGAACGCGAAGCTCTTGATGCCGTGCGCGCACGCTCTCAGGCAACTGCCCGAACAGGATCTCCGCCCGCGCGGCGGCGGTGGTGGCGGCCTGGAGATCCCCGGTGCGGCGGCCAAGCGCCAGCCGGATCAGGGCCGCCGCCAGCCGGGCCGGGATCTCATCGCCGGCGGGAAGCCGCCCGAGCATTTCCTCCGCCGCAGCGAGCGAGGTGACGCTTGTCTCGCCCGCGGAGCCGGACAGGGTGGTCGCGGCCAGCACGAGCAGTGGCCGCGGATGCGTCCAGCCCGGTTCCCGCGGCATCGTCAGGAACGCATCGGCGAGCGGATTGTCCCGGGCTTCGATGAGCCGCCCGACAGCAAGCTCATCCACCACGATGTCGGCGGCGAACTGCCAGTCACCGGATTCGGCCGCGTAGCGTACTGCCTCGTTCAGGCCGTCGTGGCGCTGGTACCACCGGGCCGCACGCCGGTACAAGTCGGGCAGTTGCCCGCGGTGCTCGAGGCGCAGCTTGAGACGTAGCAGCTCGCCGAAGAGCGAATGGTAGCGATACCACCCACCACCGATCGGCAAGACGAACGCGTTGGCCCGCGCCAGGGCCGGCAGCGCATTCCCCGCCTTCGGGTCATCGGCCAGCACACCGGCGAGCTCCGCATTGACGCAGTCCAGGATGCTGGTCCGGAGCAGCATGTCGCGGACCGATTCGGGCTGGTTGCTGAGAACCTCGTCCACCAGGAAACCGGTGATGCCATTGTCCTCGACGTCCAGTTCCGTCACGAACCGCCCCGGATCGGACCGCCCGTGCATGGACAGGGCGGCTAGCCGCAATCCCGCCGCCCAGCCTTCGGTCCGGTCGGTGAGGCATTCCAGGGCTGCCGCAGGCAGCCGGATGCCGTGATGCGCGAGCAGCGAGCCAGATTCCTCCACGCTGAAGGCCAGGTCGCCGGCCCTGATCTCGGCTAGCTCTCCGGTGAGCCGGTACCGCTGCAGCGGCAGGAGCGGATCCGACCTGGCCGCGACCACCAGGTGCAGACCCGGGCGGGCGTTCCTCAGCAGGTAGGCGAGCCCATCGAGGATGGCCGGACGCGTGAGCAGATGGAGGTCGTCGAGGACCATCACCACGGGCGGATCCTGTCCGGCCAGCACCGAAGCGAGCCGCAGCAGAAAGGCGTGATCGATGGCGTCGCGGCCCGGCCCGGGCGGGATACGCGGCACGGCGATGCCAGCCTTCCGCAGGGCCGCCGCGACGTATGACCAGAAAACCCTGGGCCGGTTGTCGTAGTCGTCGAGGGTAATCCAGGCCGGCGCATACGGAACGCTTCTGGCTGCGGCCCACGATGCGATGGCCATGGTCTTGCCGGCTCCCGGCGGTCCGGTGACCGAGGTCAGCGCGCCTCGCGCACCTTTGTCCATGAGCTTGTCGATGCGCGGCCGTGTAATCGCCCAGTCCGGCATGCCCGGCATGGTGATCTTGGACAACAGGACCGGATCGCCGCCGGCCTGCCTTGGCCCGCGGGCGGCCCCGCGCACATGGGTACTGGGCATCCCCGTCCCCTCTCCGGTGCGGCCCGCGGCGGTAGACGGTGACCCGGCCGCGGGCTAGCCCGTCCGCTATGCCATGACTCCGGTTTAGTGAACAAAGGGTGAACAATCATCACCTTGTCAGGGTGACCGCAATTCATCCGCTGTGAGTGGGGCAGTCGTGGTAGTGAAGCAGGACGGTGGGAATCTAGCCACTCTGATTCCGACCGCTGGGGGCCGTGGTGTCATCGTCCTACTACGAGATCCGCCTAGCCGGTGTTCTCCCGCCCGAGGCTCTGCTTGATTTCGACCGTCTCAGCGCCTCGGTGGAGCCGGTAGAGACCGTTGTACATGGGCAGCTTCGAGATCAGGCAGCCCTGCAGGGTCTGCTCGCGCGGCTCGAGACGTTCGGCATACAGGTCCTGGAAGTACGCAGGCTCCGCGCCGGGAATCCGCCCGCGGACGAGGGAGGCGGTGAGTGATGGCGTCGTAGGTGTCCAGCAGGCCGGACGTGAGATAGGAGTCGCGCACCGCGTGATAGTCGGCTTCCGCCGCCCCAGCGTGTCGTAGCTCGCGGCGAGCACGATGAAGGTATCCATGGCCATGGCGCACCTCAGGCTGAGTCGTGACAGGCACCGGCAGGCTGGGCGTGCTTGCCCCGGTGAAAAAAAGGGCAGCGCGCCCGGAATCATCACCGTCGGCGGGTGATCCTCGGCTGGCGGATCGCCGCAACGATGGATGGATGGCGACCCGATCCCCGCAAGGAGGCCTCGGTGACCAGGCACACCTACCAGATCAGGGTGATCGGCTCATTCGGCCCGGATGCGCGTGAGGTGTTCGCTGACATGATGGTCCAGGTAGAGCCGACCATCACGGTCTTGTCCGGTGAATTCGACCAGCACGGCCTGCACGCCCTGCTGGATCGTGTGCGCGCGCTGGGTCTGGAACTCGTCGATGTCAGGCAGGCTCCACCGTCGGCGTGAGGCAGACCTGCCGCAAGGCGCGCGCCTCAGCCGACTTCATCGTTCAGTCGGGCCAACGCCACTAGTTCGAGGCCAAGCGCCAGGATGCGGTTGAGCGCGCCGTATAGGGCCGCCTGGTCCAGGTCGCCGATGAGCGCGGTATTGACGCCGTTGGGTTCGATACGGAAGTCCGCGAACGCCTCGCGGGTAGTTGCGCCCAGACCACCGGAAATGGTGATCTGGTAGCGGTGGGTGCGCACGTACCCTCCCGTGGACACAAGTGACGGCAGCACCGAAACTTTATATGCCCGCGATCATGGTAATACACGTCATGAGCACATATGGCTAAACGTTATTTAGTCGTAGCCCGGCGCAACCGACTGTGCCAGGCGCACCGCCGAGACCGTGCCCTCGTGACGCAGTTACTCCCAGGACCAGGCCGCGATCGACGCCGCCAGGCTGGCGATGATGCGGCACGCCATCTCAGCCCACCCGCGCGCAGCTGCTCGCCGCCCTCGCGGCCTGATTTTCCCTGGCAGAACCCTTGACACGGCGTCAGCGCGGGCTCATGATCAAACAGTGATAGTAAAACCTAATCATAATAGGAGAACCGAACGCCATGAGGCAATCAGGCGGGAGATCCTCGACGCGGCCTGGGACGCCGCGCACGAGACCAGCATCGCCGGGCTGACGCTGCGCGACATCGCCACCCGGGTGGGCATGCAGCAGCCCTCGCTGTACTCGCACTTCGCCTCCAAGCAGGCCATCTACGATGCGATGTTCGAGCAGGCCTGGCAGGCCTTCCTCGATGACGCGAGGAACGCGGTCGGCAGCCTGCCCGCCGAGCCCCGCGCCCGGCTGACCGCCATCGCTGAGCACTACTTCGATTTCGCGGTCGCCGACCTGCCGCGGCACCAGTTGATGGACGTCAACGTCGTCCCGAACTTCCAGCCCAGCCCGGAGGCCTACGCGCCGGCCGTGCAGGTCTACAACCTCATGCTCGACCAGTTGCGCGGCATGGGCATCACCAGTGGCGAAGACGCCGATGTCTACACCGCGCTCATCGGCGGCCTGGTCAACCAGCAGTTCGCCAACGACCCGGGCGGCCAGCGGTGGCGCCGCCTGATCCCCCGGGTTATGTCCATGTTCGCAGACGATCTAGGTCTGCCCAAGGAAAAGGCACCACGATGAACCCACGCGAATCCGCCCTGCCCCGGCCGGTGGCCATGCGCCTGGCCGCCACCGAGTACGACCGCTGCGCCGAGATGTTCCGGTCCCTGAGCCCGGCCCAGTGGGCCAGGCCGACCGACTGCCCAGCCTGGGACGTCCGCCAGATGGCGGCGCACATGCTCGGCATGGCCGAGATGGCCGCCTCGCTCAGGGAGAACATGCGCCAGCAGCGCAAGGCGGCCAAGGCTGGCGGCGTCTACATCGACGCGCTCACCCAACTCCAGGTGGACGAGCGCGCGGACTGGACGCCCGGGCGGATCACCGCGCGCTACGCCGCGCGCGGGCCGAAGGCCGCGGCCGGCCGCCGCCGCACCCCGGGCTTCGTGCGCCGCCGCACCATGCCGCAGCCACAGGATGTGAACGGGGTGCCGGAACCCTGGACGTTCGGCTACCTGATCGACGTGATCCTGACCCGGGACCCGTGGATGCACCGCCTGGACATCGCCGCGGCCACCGGCACGACGCCCCGGCTGACCGCCGGCCACGACGGCGTGATCGTCGCCGACGTGGTGGCTGAATGGGCCGAGCGGCACGGTAAGGACTTCGAGCTGACGCTGACTGGGCCGGCCGGCGGGACCTGGAAAGCCGGTGCCAACGGCCCGAGCTGGACCCTGGACACCGTCGACTTCTGCCGCGCCGTCGCCAGGCGCCCGGCCAGCATCACGCTCGACGAGCTGATGAACATCGAGATCCCATACTAGCGGCACCACCTCCCGGTCCTTCAGTCGCAGATCATCCGTGCCCCCTAGCGTGTCGCGCACCGGCGCCTTGGTAATCGCCCTCATGGGGGTGACCCAGGTCCGGCAGCCAGGCCCTGTGCGGCCTGATGCAGTCTCAGGTGCTTCGCCCTATCGCCCGTCGCGGACGATGTGCCCATTCCGCCACGGTGTTGCGATGAGTCCGCGGGTCACGATCGTCAGACGCGCACGAAGGCTTGACGGCCACGGGAGCGGCCTGAGGACCAGCAGGAGGAGAGGACAGAGCAGTGGCGGACTGGGCCCGGAAACCACATATCTATGGCACATAGCTTCGCCAACGGACACGAATCCTCGCGGGGTACCCGGTTCGCGATGACGAAATTCCGGCCGCCCCCACTGCCCCCTACGCTCATCACGAGGTCTATGCTGCATGACCGGCTGACGGAGGGCGCTGATCAGCGGTTGACGATTGTGGTCGGGTCGGCTGGAGTTGGCAAGAGCGTGCTGCTGGCCGACTGGGCCGCGGCGCGACCACCCGGCGTGACTTCCTGGTTGTCCTGCGACAAGGCTGACGCTGACCCGGTCCGGTTCTGGGCCGGCTTCATCAGGGCACCACGGGCTATCGAGCCGAGGTTTGGTGCCGATGCCGCCGACCTGCTCGCGATGGACAGGGTGATGTCGGCTGACATCACCGCGTCGGTCGCCAACGATGCCGCGAAGCTGCCCGCGGGCTCGGCGATCATCGTGGACGACTTCCATTACGCGGCCGCCGCCGCGGCTCTGGACATGACCGACCTCGTCGAGCGCTGGCCGGCCGAGACCGTTCAGCTGGTGCTGGCATGCCGTTTTGACCCTCCGCTACGGCAGCACAGGGTACGGATGTCGGGCCAGCTGCGCGAGATCCGCGACAGTGACCTGTACTTCTCCCTCACCGAAAGCCGCGACCTCCTGGCGAAGTTCGGTGTCCGGATATCCGATGCTGACCTGACCCTGCTCCATCAGCGGAGCGAGGGGTGGCCCGCGGTCCTGCAGATGGCAGCGCTGTCCCTGCGCGGAACCACGGATCCGGCGCGGCTGGCGCGGGTACTGGAGGTCCGCGGCCAGGCGATCGCGGAGTATTTCGTCTCGGAGGTCCTCGAGCAGCAGCCAGCCGCGGTGGCCGAGTTCATGCTCGAAACGTCGATTCTCGGGGTGCTGACCGAAGAGGCGTGCGCTGCGGTCACCGGACGGCAGGACGCGGCGGCACGCCTGCGCGCCGTTCACGCCGCGCACCTGTTCCTGGTGGCACTCGACGATGAGCGGACCAGCTTCCGGTACCACCGTCTGGTACGCCGGATACTGCGTGCCGAGCTGCGCGCCAGGGACCGGGCCCGCGAGCACGCGCTGCAGCTGCGGGCAGCCGAGTGGTCCGAGGCTTCCGGGGACACACGGCGCGCGGCCTACCACTATCTGGCGGCGCAGCAGGCCGACCGGGCGCTGGCGCTCCTGCAGGATCGGGTCGTGCCTGATTTCCTGCACGCCCCGACGGTGCACTCGCCGCTGGCACTAACCATGGTCGACCCGTCGATGCTGGCAGAAATCCCGGAAGGCCTGCTGGGCCTGGCTGCCGACCTGCTGTTGTCGGGCGATACGGCCCGCGGCGGTGAGTACCTTGACCTGCTCGAGGATGCCGGGAAGATTCCGGCCGAGTCGAGGCTGGCGGCCCGGCTCGCGGCGTTTCAGTCGTTCCGCTACGGGATAGCCGGTCAGCTGGAAAGGGCCATCCGGACGGCCCAGGATGCACGGGCCATCCAGGAGCGGACGCAACTCGCCGACGAATGGAACGCCGTCGTCCCGCTGATCCTCATCCGCGTGTATAACTGCCTGCACGACTTCGCGGCGGCCGAACGCGAGGCGGACGCGGCGCTGGCGGCGCCCGACGTCGCCGAACCAGTCAGGCTCGTGATGGTGCCAGCTTCGCGGGCGCTGGCCTGGTTTGAGGTCGGCCACCTGGCTCAAGCCGCCGATGCGGCCAGGGCCGCTGATGCCAATGCCCTGCGGCTGGGATTCAGCCGGCATTTCTTCGCCGTCGACTATCTGCGCACGCTGTCCGGCCTCGCACTGGAATGCCGCGACCTTAAGACCGCAGAGCATCTCACCGAACAAGTGCTCTCGATAACCGAGCAGCGGCGGCCGTTCTTCGAATTCCTGGCGCTGCTTGACCGGGCGCAGATCTGGGCGGCCCGCGGGCAGGTCCGCGAAGCACTGACGACCCTCGGAGCGGCCCGCGAGGCTGTGACCGGAGCCAGCGTGTCCTTGCTGGCCTGGGCCGATGAGCAGGAGGCACTGCTGCGCCTGTCGCTCGGCGACCTGCGCACCCCGGCCGAGTTGGCCAGTAATCTGCCCGCTGTCCGCCGCGGCCTGCTGCGGGCCAGAATCGCGCTGGCGGCCGGTGATCACCATGCTGTGCAGGAACACCTGAAGGCAGCAGCACTCGGCGACCTGACGCCACGCCACGCGCTGGTGCGCCAGGTACTGCTGGCCGCCGATGCCATCGAGCGGGGCGATCCCGCGGCCGCGAGTATGTTCGGAAGCATTCTGTACACGGCCCGCAGCCAGGGCTTCCTCAACACCGTCATCACCACCGCACCCCAGGTCACCGGCTATGTCGTCGAGCATGCGGCCCAGCTTCGGCCCGACCCTTTCACCGAGCAGCTGGTTGCCGCGGCGCTCGAGGTACGCGCTGCCCGGCCTGCCACCGCCTCATCCAGCCGAGTGCTCACCGAGCCCCTGACAGCTGCCGAGCAGCGCATCCTCACGCTCCTGCCGACCAGCACCTACCTGCAGATCGCGGACACGCTCTACGTCTCACGCAACACGGTGAAGACCCATCTCCGGTCGATCTACCAGAAACTCGGGGTGGCATCACGCTCGGAGGCTCTCCAGCGGGCAGTCGACCTGCGCTTGCTCTGACCCTGCGCCCGCTGGCAAGAATCACCCTCGGTTGGGTGACGACCTGACCAGATCGCTCGAACAGTATCGGAAACGAGCCGCTTCGATCGTGACGCTGCTAGCGGTTCTGGCGCTCAGCATCGGCCTGGACTACGGGTGGAAACGGAGCCGCCCCAGCCGCCCGGTGCCTGTCCAAGTCGGCCACTAGGTCGTTGAGGAGCTGAGATGACCGCTACTACCACCCAGCAGCCAGGCGGCGGCCTGGCCTGGTATGCGCTGTCGGCGCAGGACGTGACAGCGCAGCTGGGTGTCGATGCGGACGAGGGGCTGACTGCCGCTGACGTGGAGCGGCGGCTGGCCGAGTACGGGCCGAACGAGCTGCCGGCCGAACCTCCGCCGAGCGTGTGGGCAGTGGCGCGGGGCCAGCTGGCCAACCCGATGAACATCATGCTGTTGATCGTGGTCGCGGCCAGCTTCGCGATCGTCCAGATCGCCACCGCGCTGGTGGTACTGGGCCTGGTGCTGTTCAACGTGGTGATGGGTACCAACCAGGAGCTCAAGGCCCGGGCCAGCGTGGAGGCGCTGGCGAAGCTGCAGGTGCCCCATGCCCGGGTGCGGCGCTCCGGCCAGATCGCCGAGCTCGAGTCGACCAAGCTGGTACCGGGTGACATCGTCCTGCTGGAGGCGGGCGACGTGGTGCCGGCCGACGGGCGGATCGTCTCCTCGGCCACGCTGGAGGTGCAGGAGGCCGCGCTGACCGGGGAAAGCGCGCCGGTGCCCAAGGACCCGGCGACGTTGCCCGACGACGAGACCGCGCTGGGGGACCGGACGAACCTGGTGTTCCAGAACACCCAGGTCACCCGCGGCACGACGGCGTTCGTGGTGACCGCGACCGGCAGCGCGACCGAGATGGGCCGGATCGCCCGCATGGTCACGGCCACCAAGCGGTCCCGCTCCCCGCTGCAGCGTGAGCTGGACGGCATGACCAAGGTGTTCGGCCTGATCGCCTTCTTGGCCGTGGCGATCATCGCCATCTTCGGCATAGTGCGCGGCCAGGACATCACGACGCTCGTGCTGCTGTGCATCTCGACCGCGATCGCGTCCATCCCGACCGGGCTGCCCACGTTCGTGCAGGCCATGTTGTCGTCTGGGGCGCGGAGGCTGGCCGAGTCCAAGGCGGTGGTCAAATCGCTGTCGGACGTGGAGACTCTGGGCGGGACCACCGTCATCAACTCGGACAAGACCGGCACGCTGACGATGAACGCGATGACCGCGACCACGATGCTGGCCGGCGGTGACTGGTTCAAGATCGAGGGCCCGGGATACCAGAAGTCGGGCGCGATCCTGGGCGTGGCCGGCGAGAAGCCGCCGGATTTCCACCGCCTGGCGCTGGGCCTGGTGCTGTGCACCGATGCCACTGTCGACGACGACGGGTCGGTCATCGGTGATCCGACCGAGGCGGCGTTCGTGGTGCTGGCCGCGAAGATGGGCGTGGACGCCGAGCAAACCCGCGAAGCCCTGCCCCGCTGCGCCGAGGTGCCGTTCGATTCGGCGTACAAGTACATGGCCACCTTCCACGACCTCCCCGACCGGATGGGCGGGCTGGTCATCCGGCAACCGCACTTCACCAGCGTGAAGGGTGCGCCGGACGTGGTCCTCCAGCACTGCGGATACGCGCTGTGGCACGGCGAGGTCGTGCCGATCGCCACCGTGCGGGAGGAGATCGTGGCCGCCAACCGCCAGCTGTCCGAACGCGGACTGCGGGTACTTGCGTTCGCCGCCCGCGACCTGGACGACGCGGCGATGACTGCGGCGCTGGCCGACCCGATGGCCGCCGTCACTGATCTCGTCATGGTGGCGCTGGTCGGGATCGTGGATCCGCTGCGCACCGAGGCCAGGGACGCGGTCCGCAGCGCGCTCGGCGCCGGGGTCGACGTCCGGATGATCACCGGCGACCACACCGTGACCGCTCGCGCGATCGCGGACGAGCTCGGCCTCGGGCCTGGTGTGATCACTGGCACCGAACTGCAGCACCTGAGCGACGATGAGGTCCTCAGTCGGCTTCCCCAGCTGCACGTGTTCGGCCGGGTAGCGCCCGAGGACAAGCTGCGCCTGGCCAAGCTCATGCAGCAGGACGGCCAGGTGGTCGCGATGACCGGCGACGCGGTCAACGACGCGGCCGCCCTCAAGCAGGCCGACGTCGGCGTGGCCATGGGCAGCGGCTCGGAGGTGTCCAAGCAGGCCGCCAAGATCGTGCTGACCGACGACAACTTCGCCACCCTGGTCCGGGCCGTCGACCTGGGCCGGGACATCTACCGGCGGATCTCCACCTACATCAGGTTGCAGCTGACGATCTTGGCGTCGGTGCTGCAGCTGATGGTCTACGCCACCATCCTGAACATCAACGGCGGCGTCGCCCTGTTCCCGCTGCAGCTGCTGTTCTGCAAGTTCTTCGTGGTCATCACCGTGGTGATCGGGTTCATCGTCGACGTCCCCGACCCGGGAGTTATGCAGCGGCCGCCACGCAAGCCTGGTACCAAGATCGTCACTAGGCCGTGGATCATCCGCTGGTTCATCTTCGGGTTCGTGGTCGCAGCCACCGCCCTGTCCGTGCTCGAATGGGGACCTGGCAAGCCGAGCACCACACATGCGTCGGTCAACATGACCATGGCTTTCGCCGTCGTCTCGCTCAGCGCGGTCAACATCGGCCTGGTCATGCGGCGCGAACGCCAGGCACCCTGGTCCTCCCCGGTGTTCCCCTACCTCGGCTGGATCATCCTCGGCTGGATCCTCACCTGGGCCGCCGTCGAGCTGAACATGCTTCAGCGCCTGCTCGATACCACCTCGCTCAGCGGACGGGAATGGATCATCGTGCTCGCCCTGTCCCTCCTCGCGCCAGCGGTCGTCGCCGTCGACAAGGTCATCCAGCTGCGGCGCCAGGGCAACACCCTCGCCATAGCGAGCGCGGAGCCGAAAGCCGACCCGGCCGTCCAGGCCAGCACCTGATGGAGGGGCACAGCTGTTCGGAGGCATCACATGGCTGTCCAGACTGAAACCGCGGGCCGGCCCCCGGCCGCGGGCCAGAACTGGTACGCACGCACGCCGGACGAGGTTGCCGCGGCGGTCGGGGTGGATCCGGCGGTCGGGCTGCCTGCGGCGCGGGCGGCGGATCTGCTCGCCAAGAATGGCCCGAATGCGCTGCCGGAGGAGAAAGCCAAGCCGGGCTGGCTGAGGTTCCTCGATGAGTACCGCAGCTATATGCAGATCATCTTGGTCGCCGCGGCGGTGGTGTCCTTGGTGATCAAGGAATGGAGCACCGCGGTCCTGCTGGTGCTGCTGACGGTGCTGAACGCGGTGGTCGGGATGAGACAGGAGGGCAAGGCGGAAAGCGCCATGAACGCCCTCAGATCGATGATGAAGGCGACCGCCCGGGTGCGGCGGGACGGGTCTGAGTTGGTGATCCCGGCTGAACAAGTCGTGGTGGGCGACGTTGTGCTGATTACCGCCGGGGATGAGGTGCCCGCGGACGGCCGGATCGTAGCCGCCAGCGCGCTGCAGATCGATGAGTCGGCCCTGACCGGGGAGAGCACGCCCGCGGCCAAGAGCGCGGACACCCTTCCGGGTGGGGACTTGGGACCCGGTGACCAGCTGAATATGTCGTTCATGAACACCCCGGTCACGCACGGCAGCGGCACCATCATCGTCACGGGCACGGGCACGGGTACCGAGCTCGGAAAGATCTCCGGGATGCTGGCCGCCACAGCACGGGAGGAATCGCCGCTGACCAGGGAGCTGAACCGGCTTACCCTCTGGATCGCGGCCGCGGCGGGCATCACGATGATCGTGATGTTCGCGCTGGGCCGGGCACGCGGCAGGCCATGGGATGCGCTGTTCACCGCCGCGGTGTCGCTGGCGATCGCGGCCATCCCGGAGGCCCTGCCGACGGTGACGCAGACGATCCTCTCGCTCGGCGGCGTTGATCTGGCCAAGCGCAACGCCATCGTGAAGGATCTGCCCTCGGTGGAGACGCTGGGGTTCACCTCCGCCATCAACTCCGACAAGACCGGCACGCTGACGATGAACCAGATGACCGCGGTGGAGGTGGTGCACCCAGCTGGCCGGTACACGGTCTCGGGCATCGGCTACGGCCTGGACGGGAAGGTTCACCGGGCGGCAGGCGCCGCTGACGCCATCGAGAGCGCGGTCCTGCCGTACCTGGTCGC
>Ga0070697_100001611_pt1 | contig 17211 bp, 18 predicted proteins | sample KBSK1501metaG_FD_65475 | JGI IMG/M metagenome (GOLD analysis project Ga0070697, IMG submission 65475) | Corn, switchgrass and miscanthus rhizosphere microbial communities from Kellogg Biological Station, Michigan, USA - KBS K1-50-1 metaG | ecosystem: Host-associated > Plants > Roots >...
GTCAATCCGCGGCCTAACGAATGTGACCCGAGACGAGCTTCGTCATCTCGAACATGCTGACCTGGCTCTTGCCGTTGAAAACTGGCCGGAGCGCGTCGTCGGCGTTGATTTGGGTTCTCTTGGTCTTGTCCTGTAAACCGTTTTTCTTGATGTAGTCCCAGAGCTTCTTGGTGAGCTCGGAACGCGGCAACGGTTTTGAGCCAACGATAGCGGAGAGCTTCTCGTCGGGCTGGACTGGTCTCATGAAGGCGGGATTGGGCTTGCGTTTTGAAGGAGTTTTGGTTTTCGGCATACAGGCTGATTAATGCTTCGTTTGCGGCAGAGCAACACTAATTTTCGGGCTAAGAAAATTTTTCTTGCTAATTTGACCGGCGCACGACAAGCGCGGCGACATCGTCTCGTGGCAATTCGGCGGCATCCGGCGCTGCTGCTTTTAACATCAATTCCAGCAAAGCCTCGGCGCTTGCAGCAAAAGGATTGATCATTCCCGCAAGCTGCGTTGGCGTTGATCGCGGCCGGCCATTCTTCGCTGCACCAAACAATCCGTCCGTGTAGAGCGTGAACGCGTCGCCCGGATTCAATTCAAGAATGGTTTCGGCGAATTGTGATTGCTCCACCAGTCCTAACGGCGGAGCGGATGACGCAATCGCTTCCGTGCCACGACCGAATCGTGTGACGAGCAATGGCGGATGACCCGCACCGACCACGCTCGCGTGTCCGTTTTTTGCATCCAACGCCACGCACATTGCGCTCATGAAAGAGCGGCCGCCAAAAATTCCGCGTAAATCATTATTTACCACTTCCATGATCGCGGCCGGCTGTTCGTGGTCCGCGTGGCCGTGATGAAATAAAAGCTTCGCCAGAGTGGTCAGTAAAGCGGCGGATGCGCCGTGACCAGTTGCATCCGCGATCCAGAACAACCAACGGTCGTTTCGAAAAGGCAGCCAGCCGTAAATATCGCCGCCGACTTCGATCACTGGACGATAACAGGCCGCGATTTCCCATCCGGGAAGCGTCGGAGGTTTTTGTGGAATCAGCGATTGCTGAGTCAGCCGCGCCGCTGCCAGGTCGCGCTCGAGGTTTCGGCGCCATGCTTCCAGCTCCTGATTTTGTTGCTGCAATTGGACCCGCAACGAATGGAGGCGCAGTTGTGTCTCGATCCGCGCGCGCAACACTTCAGCGTTGATTGGCTTGATCACGAAATCGTCCGCTCCGGCCTTGAGACATGTCACTTCGCTTTCCCCGTGTCCGGTTAACACGATCACCGGGAGTTGTGCGATGGCCGGGTTCGGATCGGCACGCAACTGTCTCAACGCCTCAGCGCCATCGATTCCTGGCATTTTGAAATCGAGTAACATTAGGGCGGGTGGATCTTGATGCATTCGATTCAACGCGTCGGTCGCGTTGTCCGTCTCGCGACAGAAATAACCAGCGGCCAAGAGCATTCGCGCCAGCAACTTTCGACTGGCCGCATCATCGTCGACAATCAGGATTTGTGGACCGGCCTCCATTGCTGCAACAGGTTCGGAAATCGCCGCCGGATTGGCTCTTACAAAATTAATTGCGCTTTTGAGGGCACTGGCATTGAAATAGAACCAGTGTAGACTTCGTCCAAGAAAATTATGAAATTGTGGCTCTCACTGGCGCTGCTTACCGCATTTCTTGTCTCGGCTTGCACCGATGACGAGACACGGCCTGCCCGCGCGCGGCATACCCCCGCGCAGTATCCCGCCGAAACGGGTGCAGAAAACCAGCCGACACAGCAGCCGTTTAATCCAAACGCGCCGCCGGAAAACGCCGAAGCAAGTGCGCAACCGCCAGCACCGCCGCCGACAGCGGCCGCGCCGACAAAACCAGCCAAAGGCGATTATCCCTACGGCACGCCTGTCCCAGGCAAGCCTGGTTTTGTGAAAAGCCCATATGCTCCTGATCAAGGACTCGTCGACGTGCGCGGTTTCCCGCCGGGCACGGAGGTGAAGGACCCTTTCACGAATAAAATCTTTCTTGTTCCGTAACGGCAGTTGCGGCAGATGCTGAATGCCAGATACTGAATGCAGCATCGCTTTTCTTTGATTTGTTTATGGAGCTGCGCGTAAAACGAGCGCCTCGGATCGAGGCGGAAATCACTGTCCCGGGCGACAAAAGTATTTCGCATCGCGCGGCCATTATCGCCGCGCTCTCCAATGGCGTCTGCACCTTGCGGGGCTTTCTCCCGAGCAACGACTGCATGCACACCGTAAATGCATTGCGGGCGCTCGGAATCCAGATTGAACAACCGGAACCCGATGTCCTGGTCGTTCACGGAAAGAAACGCGTCCTGACGCCACCAAAAGACGAGCTCGATTGCGGTGGTTCGGGCACAACCATGCGCTTGCTCGCGGGTTTGCTCGCCGGCCAAACCTTTGAAACGCGATTAGTTGGAAGTCCATCGCTCACCCGCCGCCCGATGGATCGCATCATCGAGCCGTTGCGAAAAATGGGCGCGGACATTGCCGCCGAAGGTCCGGAGCAAACGCCGCCGCTGCGCATCCGCGGCGGATCTTTGCATGGAATTCATTATCGTTCCCCAATCGCTAGCGCTCAGGTCAAGAGCGCCATTCTTCTCGCCGGACTTTTCGCCAAAGGCAAAACGACTGTGGACGAACCGCTGGCCAGCCGCAATCACACCGAGCTGATGTTCAATTACTTTCTCATCCGCACGGCCAAAAGCGAAGATACCATCAGCGTTTTCGGCGATCAGGTGCCGGAGTCGCGTGATTTCACCATTCCGGGCGACATTTCTTCGGCGGCCTTTTGGTTGGTCGCGGCGGCCGCGCAATCGGGCGGCCATCTCCTCGTGCGCAACATCGGATTGAACGACACCCGAACGGCATTGCTCGGCGTCTTGGTCCGAATGGGCGCGCAAGTGCGCGAAGCGGTCGAAGATGTCGATCAATTGGAACCGCGCGGCGTCGCCGAAGTGACCGGTGTGCCGCTCAAGGGCACCGTGATTCATGGCAAAGAAATTCCCCAATTGATCGACGAATTGCCGGTCTTAGCAGTTGCGGGTGCATTGGCCAACGGAACGACAATCATCCGCCACGCTCACGAGCTGCGCGTTAAAGAAACCGATCGCATCGCGGCGATCGGGCACAATTTGCGGGGCATGGGCGTGCAGGTCATTGAGCTGAATGACGGTCTCGAGATCCATGGACCGGCGCCGTTGCGCGGCGCGCGATTGTCTAGTTTTGGCGATCATCGAATTGCGATGGCTTTCGCGGTGGCTGGACTCTTTGCCGACGGCGAAACAATTATTCAAGACGCCGAGTGTATCCGTGAATCGTATCCCGGATTTGAAAAAGCTTTGGACGAGTTCATCAGTCCGAGACGAGCCCGCACCAGCACGCCGGTCATCGGTACGCTTGTCCCGGCCGCGCCGGTGCAAGAATAAAGACGCGCTTGCTTCCGCGCGAGTCCCACGAAAAACTCCGCTCGTCGCGGGCGAGTCAGAAATGCAAGAACAAGATCGACATCGTGTAATCGCCATCGACGGGCCGGCTGCTTCGGGAAAGAGCAGCGTGGCGCGTCAGCTCGCGCGCCGTCTCGACTTTGTGTACGTTAATTCCGGCGCGATGTATCGCGCTGTCACCTGGTCGCTGCTTAACGCTGGCATCGATCCGGCAGACAAACATCGGATCGAGGAGCTCATCGGTAACTTGTCGTTGGGTGGAGCGTTGAAGGACCGGGAACTCTACCTTTTGATCGACGACGTCGATTTGACGGAACATTTGCACGAAGATCGCGTGAATAGCGAAGTTTCACGCGTGAGCACGGTGCCGGAAGTTCGCAACGTTCTCGTGCAGAGAATGCGCGATTACGCGAACAAGCACGACTTGGTCGTTGAAGGTCGCGATATTGGCTCGGTGGTTTTTTCGGATACGCCCTATAAATTTTATATCGATGCTTCGCCGGAAGTGCGCGCCCAGCGGCGGGCGGCGCAAGGGCATCGCGACGAAATCGCGCGCCGCGATCAAGCCGATTCGTCGCGCGCGGCTTCTCCGCTCGTCGTCGCGAAAGATGCGGAAGTGATCGACACTTCGCATCTGACGGTGGACGAGGTCGTGGACGAAATCGTTAAACATTTGCGCGCAAAGAATTTCAAGATTTAACGAGTCAAAGATCTAAAGATTGGCAGCAACAGATCGCTGAATCGTTAAATCACTAAATTGCTAAATGAATTTTTATTACTGGCTTGGTTACCATCTCAGCCGGTTACTCGCCCAGTTGCTTTTTGGCTTTCGAATCATTCACCGCGAGCGCGCCATTCAGACCGGGCCGGTGATTCTGGCGATGAATCATCAAAGTTTCTTCGATCCGCCGCTGGCCGGCAACGCCTGCAATCGGCCCATTTATTTTCTGGCAAAAAAATCATTGATGAACGTGCCCGTGTTGGGCTGGCTCCTGCCCAAGCTCAACGTCATTCCGGTCAATTTGGAAGGAGGCGATCGCAGCGCGCTGAAAGCGTTGATTCGAATCCTGAGCGCGGGCGAGTGCGCGTTGGTTTTTCCGGAAGGCTCGCGCACGCCCGACGGAAATTTGCAGCCAGCCTTGCCCGGCCTGGGTTTGCTCATCGCGAAAACCCGCGCCCCGGTCGTGCCGATGCGTATTTTCGGCGCATTCGATGCCTGGCCGATTCACGGCAAAATTCATTTGTGGCGCAAAATCACAATCGTCGTTGGTGAGCCGATTTATTTCTCGAATGCAGATCTTGGGACCGGCGGAAGAGATCTTTACGCGCGGTTGAGCCAACGGGTGATGGATTCGATCGTAGCGCTGCAGCTGCCATGACCCGCGTTTGCGCGCGCAAGATCGACATCGAATAGTTCAACGGTGAACTCCGAATCCAAGGTGTCGACAAATGTCGTCCGGTTGATGCTCGCAGTTCTGATCGGTTTCGTACTGGTCGCGCTCTACGCAAGCATTCAAAAAATGCGCCGTGCCAAAATAGAAAGCGTCATTTTCACGCCTGCCTCGTCTCAAACCGCGATGCCATCGCCGGCGCCAACACGTTGAATAATGAGAAAGAAAAGAGGTCTAATCATCGCCATCGACGCCGAATGCGGCTTCGACTCCTTCGATATCTCCCGGCGGAAAGTTGACGAAGCAGGAGAAGAAAGAGCAGAAGCGCGAAGAGAAGAAGGAATTAAAGCGGGAGCGCAAAGAAGGATTCGAAAGCGCTTCGCCCTCAGCGACGCCCCAGTAGTCTGTCATCCTGAACGAAGTGAAGGATCTCACAATGTATGGTTGATCACACAAGTTTCTCCGCGTGACGCGGCAGCTTATGTGAGATCCCTCGCTTGCCCTCGGAATGACATTCGATCTTAGGCGTTACTATTAGTTGCCTGCGCGGCGAGTTGGCGCGCGTAGGTAAGGGTGTCGATGGCGTCCACATTTTTGTCCCGCCGAATCGCTTTGATGCGCGGAAAGCGCAGCGCGAGTCCGCTTGCATGACGTGTGCTCGGCTGAATCGCGTTGAACGCGACCTCGAGAACAATGTCCGGTTTCACTTCGCGATACCGTCCGTGATCGACGATCGTGTTTTGTTTGAAATACTCGGTTAGTTCCGCGATCTCGACATCAGTCAGCCCGCTATAAGCTTTTCCGATTGGCAAAAGCTCACCGGTCGTTTCATCGCGCACCGCAAAAGTATAATCGCTCAACACGTGGTTGCGTTTGCCGTGACCAAATTCGGCGCCGACGACCACCACGTCGAGCGTGGCCAGCTCTTTCTTTAGTTTGAACCAAGACATTCCCCGCGCGCCTGGGGTGTAAAAGCTTTTCGGATCCTTGATCATGAGGCCCTCGTTCAAACGCCGCCGCGCTTGCTGAAAATGCTCTTCGATCTCCGCCGCCGAGCGCGCCGGGAAAACTTCCGCGATTTGATATTGCGGCGGCAATTTCAAATCGCACAGAAGCTCGCGTCGTTCCAGCAAGGGCGTTTTTAACAGCGGACGGCCATCGAGCCAGAGCAGATCGAAGGCGATGAACGCGACTGGAACATTCGCCGAAGTACTTGCAAACAAATCTGCGCCGTCCGTTTTCCTTCCAAGCCGTTTTTGCAAATCGAAAAAGGTCAGTTTGCGTCCCTCCTCGAAGGCAACGATCTCGCCATCGACAATAAGATCGACATCAAACTTGCGCGCCTCTTCGGCTAGTTCGTGAAATTGATTGGTGATGAGCCGCAGATCCCGCGAATAAATCTCGGCGCGTTTCGAATTGCGATGCAGTTGCGCGCGAATGCCGTCGAATTTGTCTTCGACATAAACTGTAGTGTCCGCTGTCCTCGGCCGATTGCGCGCAAGATTGCCGCTGGGGACAGCGGCCTCTACAGCAGCAAATCGTTCCCAGATCGCTTCTGCAGTCGGCTCCGGCGTGGCGAGCATGCACTTGATCGGGCGAAAGATCGACAGCTCTGCGCGGTCTAAGTGTCTTTGCGACGCGAGCGCTGCCGTCGCGCCGATATCGCCAAGCAACATGTTCGCTTTTTTGACTTCTTCGAGCGGAGCCCCGAACGCGCGTGCGATCGCTTCTTCCACCAATCCCTCGCGCAAACCAATTCGGAGATCGCCCGTTAGAATTTTCACGAGGTATTGACCTTCGCGCGCGGACAGCTTCGCAAAGCGCGTTTTTAGCGGATCCGTCTTTGCAATCGGTCCGCGTGCGCGATGGAGTGTTTCGAAAAGGTCACGCGATTCCAAAATTGAAAACGGCTGCGGTTTCGTCCGCGTCTCAAGAACTTCGAACGCGGTTTTGCCGAGATCTCCGTGACTGGCCGCGATGCGATGAAATTCTGCGTCGCTGATTTTTGTGGCGGCGACCAGCGCGCGATAAATCACTGCCCAGCCAACTTGCAACGTCCGCAGATCGCTCTGGGCAAATGCGCGACCTGCCAGATAAGTCGTCACGATCGGCAACTGCTCGCTGTTCAGAGTGCGCAGATACTCCGCCAGCAAACGAACCTTCTCCAGCTTCGCCGTCGTCGCGGCGATCGATTCACCGACATTTGCGAACTGGAGGAATTCTGAATCTGTGGTGGCCGCTGTCCTCAGCGGCTTGTCTGATTTCTTGCCGCCGGGGACGGCGGCCTCTACAGCGATCTTTTGGAGCTTCAATTCCATCTGGTTTTCTTCGCTCAGCGCCCAGGCTTCGACTCCGCGCTCCTGCAAATCGCGCGCGAAGTCGGCGGCAAACCCGTGGAGCGTGAACACGCGTTTCGGTTGCACAAGATCGACATAACGAACGAGATCGTTGTAATCGGCGTGATCGGAGAGCGGAAACGCGGCGTCGACCTGATATCGATAGACTGCATTCGGATCGACTGCCCAGCCGCTGATGATCGCGACGCGTTTGCGCTGAATTTTCTCGATCATCGGGGAGTGGTTTGCGCTCGGTGGACACATGAGCACCTTTCCGGCGACGTCATCCTTTTTGTAACGAACGTATTTGCAGAAGGATTGCCCAAATTGCTCGTAGATGCGCGTCATTTGATAAACGGAGCCGTGCAGCATCGGTGTCAAACCTGCGCCGTCGAGTGAGCACAGAATTTCCTGTGCTTTGCCTAACGAGTAGCCGAGGAGCACCGGCACTGCGCCTTCTTCGATTGTGTCGCGGCAGAACGCTACAATCTGCTCGATCACTTTTTCGGTCGGCGGAAATTGGTAGCGCGGCAAACCGAACGTCGTTTCCATGATCAACGTGTCAGCCTGGCGCCATTCCGCTGCCTCAGCTGACTTTCCGTGACGCAATTTGAAGTCGCCGGTGTAAAGGAGCGTTTCGTTTTCGCCGGAGACAAATAACTGCGCCGAACCAAAAATGTGGCCGGCGGGAAGCAGCGTTACGTCGACATCGTGCACGCGTCGTTGTTCGCCGAATGGCAGGACGTGTTCGATGCGGGTGCCGGGCATCCGCGCCTGCAGCAAACGCGCGGTGCGCTCCGAAACAATGATCTCTTCATGCGGCGCGATGTGATCGCCATGCGCATGCGACACAAAAGCGAATCGCTTCGGCTCCCAGGGATCGAGCCACAAGTCGTGAGCCGGGAGATAAATTCCGCGGTCGTACCGGACTTGAGCCATTGAAAACAGTAACTCTTCGAGGAGCGTGTTCCAAGTCGCGCTCCCTGCGACCCGAATTGACAGATGAAACTGGAAACGGTTTCATTAACAGGCGTGAAATTCGGAATTGCACTGTTCGTTTTAATACCGGTGGCGTGCGGATTCGGTCGCAGCGCAGAACAACCGCGTTTGCTCGATCGTGTCGTTCCGCTGCCAACGGCGTTGAGTGATGATTTCCAATTTCGAAAGACGAAGCTTTATCTTTTGACCGAGACTGCGCCCGGTCAGGAGAAAACCGGCGCCGATAAAAGTGTTCAGGGTGCAACCAAAGGAGGAAAACTCTCGAGCACAGCGCCCTCGAGCAAGTCAACCACGGTGCAAGACGCTTCGATCCGATTCGAGCGGCAGTATCGGCTTTTTGGCGCGGTGACTAAGCTCGATCAACGCGAGCGAATTGGGAATTACTTCGATTTTTTCTGGCGCGCCCGGCGCGCGGCCAATTTGACGGTGCGTCTGGAGTATCGGCAGGAAAAACTGCATGCGCATGTCCAGGCCCAGGAGATTTCGTATTCGAATGCGCGCGGCAGCTACAAAACGGAGTTCAAGGTGGTGGGAGACGATTACTTCGACGATGGTCGGGTGACGGCGTGGCGTTGTTTGCTGATCGAAAACGGGACGATTGTGGCGGAAACGCACTCCTACCTGTGGGAGTAAGTCGATAAAGTCCTGTCGTTGAACGACACTGGCGGCTGTTTGACAGCGCCGATGTCGATCTTGTATTCTTATGTACTCAGTTGTGCAGTCATCGATTTTAGTGGGCGTGAACGGTCCGGCCGTTTGGGTGCGAGTGGAAGGCAAGGGCAACTTCCTGAACAGCGGGAGCCTGAAGCAATTCGCGCAAGAAATGGTCAACCGCGGTTACCGCGAATTTGTTTTCGACCTGGAACATTGCGCGATGATGGATTCTACCTTCATGGGAACGATGGCGGCGGTGGCGCTGCGATTGAGGGAACTTGGGCAGGGCCATCTCCATGTCGTTCATTGTGGCGATCGTAGCCGCCAACTTCTTTCCGGACTTGGGCTCGACCAAATTTTCGAAATTCGCGCGAATGGTGCGACCGCCCCGGAATGCGAAAAGGTAAACGAGGACGCGCCAGACGGCGCCGACATTGCAGAAAAGGAGCGGGCCGAAACGATGCTGGAAGCGCATGAGGCCCTGTGCGAGGCGGCGCCAGAAAATATTTCCCGGTTTAAAGACGTTCTCGATTACTTAAAACAGGACCTCCATCAAACGACAGCGGGGAAGTAAGCTGGCCAGGACCTCATGCGGCCAACCATTCTCTTAGGGCTGCTGATCGCGTGCCTGGCCGCGTGGATTTATACGCTGCTGCGACAACGACGACGCATTCGCCGGTTGGAGCGTTCGCAGGAAGAGATTCAGGTCGAGGAGACGCTGGTTTTCGATTTTCTGCATGGCCTCGGAGAAGCTTTTAGCGAAACAATCAGGCCCGCAGATCTGCATCGATTGATTGTCGAAGGAGCGACGCGCGTCCTCGACGCACAGGGTGGCGCGCTTTATCTGACGGATCGAAGCGGGACAAAGCTTGTGCCAACTTTTGTTTCCAAAGGCTGCCCGCCGCTGGTGGACGTTCCGCCGCATATTTTGCAGCAAGTCGCGGCCACGCCGGTTGCGTTGGAAAGTTTTCTCCGGCTTCACAATGTCGGAAGCGGTGAAGGTTTGCTCGGACGCGTGTGGCAGACGGCTACGCCGCTTTATTTGAATGAATTTTCCGAAGCACCGGAATTGGCAAAGCTGCGGGACAGTTCGTTGGGCGCGACCTCGGTGATGGTGGCGCCTCTTCTCTACGCGAAACAAAACATGGGCGTGCTCGCGCTCGCGAACAGCCGAATGGGCGCGCCGTTTTCGCAAAACGATTTTGTCGTTTTCAAATCGATCACCGAGCAATCGGCGTTCGCGCTTTACAACGCCATCATTTATTCGGAGGCGAACGAAAAGAAACGGCTCGACCACGATCTGGAAATCGCGCGCGACATTCAGCGCATTCTTCTTCCGGCGGAAGCGCCAAAAGTGAACGGATTTGAGATTAGCGGGATGAACGTCCCGGCGCGCCAGGTTAGCGGCGATTATTTTGATTACATCAAAGTCGACGACGAACGGCTCGGCGTTGCCATCGCGGACGTTTCCGGCAAAGGCGTCCCGGCTTCTCTTATCATGGCGATTTGTCGCAGCGTCCTGCGCAGCCAGGCTATCGGAAATCCTTCGCCGGCCGATGTTCTCCAAAAAGTAAATCGGCAACTTTATCCCGACATTAAGGAGGACATGTTCATCAGCATGGCCTACCTGGTTCTCGATCATGTGCGAGGCGGCGTTACGCTCGCGCGCGCCGGACACGACGCACCGCTCCTTTACAAACAGAAATCGCAGACTATTGCACCATTGAAGACACCGGGCATGGTCGTCGGCATTGACAGTGGAGACGTGTTCGACAGGTTAACAACGGACGTCGCTGTGCCGCTCGACCGCAATGATTGCATCCTTCTTTATACGGATGGAATCACCGAGGCCCTCGATAACGAAGGGAACGAATTTGGGTTGGAACGAACGATTGCTTCGGTTCAATCCGGCGCAAAAGAGGGCGCGCAGGCGATCGTCACACGGTTGATCGATGATTTGAGAAATTTCGTCGGGTCGACCCCGCAAAATGACGACATCACTTTGATTGCGATCCGAAAAACATGAAAAAAATCCCGGTAACAGAATCTGGCGAGCTGAAGAAGCGGGCGCACGCGGAACAAAGATCGACATCTTCCGCGTCGGACGGCGCGCCGGCAGCGGACCAGACTGACGGGGACGATCCGGTTGCCGGTTTGCAAGCGGACCTGAATCGGTTTCGCGACCTGGCGATGCGCAGTCAGGCCGACTTTGAAAATTACAAGAAACGGTGCGCTCGGGAAAAGGAGGAGGCGATAAAATATGCGAACACCAGCCTCTTGGAAAAATTGGTTTCAATTGTTGATCACTTCGAGCTTGGTTTGGAAGCGGCTCGCGGCGAGCTCGAAAAGTCGCCGATTTATTCCGGAATGAACCTCGTGCTCAAACAACTCCAGGATTTCCTCGCCGAAAACGGTTTGCAACCGATCGAAGCGGTTGGCCAAGAGTTTGACCCCAATCTGCACGAAGCGATCGCGCGCGAGCCGAGCGATGAAGTTCCCGAAGGAGCCGTGATTCGCCAAACCCGCCGCGGGTACCGGCTTAAGGATCGGTTACTGCGACCGTCCGCTGTTGTCGTCTCGAGCGGGCCAAAGAAGTGACGAGTCATGAGTGACGAGTAAAATTCGGCGCGGCGACTGCCGACTGTTGTCACTGGTCCCCTGTCACTCGTTACTTTCTCAAAATGGCAACGAAGAAGCGCGATTACTACGAAGTTCTCGGAGTCGGCCGCAGTGCGTCCGAAGAGGAGATCAAACGCGCTTATCGCAAGCTCGCGGTAAAATTTCATCCCGATAAAAATCCGGACGACCCGCACGGCGAAGAAAAATTCAAGGAGTTGGGTGAGGCCTACGACGTCCTGATGGATGCGGACAAGCGCGCCGCTTACGATCGTTTCGGCCACGCCGCGTTTGAACAGGGCGGCGGTTTCCGCGGCGGGTTTCACGATCCGTTCGACATTTTCCGTGAAGTTTTCGGCGGCGGCGGTGGCATTGGCGGAGGAATTTTCGAAACGTTTTTCGGTGGCGTGGCCGGGCACGGTGAAGATCGACAACGTGGCGCGGATTTGCGTTACGACATGCAAATCACGCTGGAAGAAGCGGCCTTCGGCACAGAAAAGGAAATTGAGGTTCGAAAACTGGATGTCTGCGACAAATGCGGCGGCACGGGAGCCGAGTCGGGATCACGCAGCATCAATTGTCCTGTTTGCGGCGGTCGTGGTCAGGTGATTAGCTCCCGCGGATTTTTCCAGGTTTCGCAAACTTGTCCGCGCTGTGGTGGCGTTGGTCACATTGTCGAAAAACCCTGTAGTGGATGCGACAGCGAGGGGCGCCGGGAAAAGCCGGGCCGGATAAAGTTGAAGATCCCCGCCGGAATTGCCGATGGCTCGCGACTTCGTTCGCCGCGCAATGGCGAGGCTGGTATTCGCGGCGGTCCGCAGGGCGATCTTTATGTCGTCGTCCACGTCCAGGAACACAAAATTTTTCAGCGCGACGAAGACAATTTGTATTGCGAGGTGCCGATTCCATTCTCGGTGGCGACGCTCGGCGGCGAAGTGCCGGTCCCGACATTAGAAGGTAGAGCGAATTTGAAAGTTCCAGCCGGTACACAAAGCGGTCAGATGTTTAAGCTTCGCGGCAAGGGCGTAGTTCACGTCAACGGCCGCGAACGCGGCGACCTGCTCGTCCGCATAATGGTTGAAGTGCCGACGCGTCTCAACGCCGAACAGCGCGCAAAATTGCAGGAGTTCGCTGAATTGTGCGGCGAAGAGAACACCCCCCTCGGAAAAAGCTTCTTCGAACGCGCCAAAGAATTCTTTCAGTAATTCGCTGTCATTCCGAGCGAAGTCGAGGAATCTCTAACTATTTCCGTGCACCGCTTTTACATCTCACCGGAAAACTGGAATCCAGACGCGTTGAGTTTGAGCGGCTCGGAGGCTCATCATGCCCGTGACATTTTGCGGATGAAGCGCGGAGATCGCGCCGTTCTCTTTAACGGCCGCGGACGCGAGATCACAGCGGAGATTGTCGATCTTACCGGCGACAAACTGCGTCTTCGGAAATTGCACGAAACCGAAATGTCGCCATTGCGTTGCCGGATTACGCTTGGCCAGGCAATTCCGAAAGGAAAGAACATGGATCTGATCGTGCAAAAGGCGGTGGAGATCGGCGTGGCGGAAATCACGCCCCTGATTTCCGAGCGCACGATTGTCGATCTTGACGCGAAAGAAGCAGAACAAAAGAAAGCGAAATGGCAGCAGATCGCGATCGAAGCGGCCAAGCAATGCGGACAAAATTGGCTGCCAACGGTCCACGCGCCGCAGAAATTGAAGGACTTCTTTTCACACGCCGGCAGTTTCGATCTTCGTTTGATCGGCTCGCTGCAACCCGACGCCATTCACCTGAAAAAAATTCTCAGCGATTACACCGACCAACATCGAGATCGGCCGGAAAATGTTTTAATGTTAGTGGGGCCGGAAGGCGATTTCACGCCAGCTGAGTTGGCGCTTGCGAAGACGCATGGCTGCCTCCCGATCACCCTCGGCCCGATCATCCTGCGGGTTGAGACGGCTGCCATCTACTGTTTAAGCGTCTTGTCTTACGAACTGCTTTGATTCTGCCTGCCACGCCGAAGCCTTGGCGAAGGCGGGCGCGTGGAGACAGCTGCAATTTACTGTCTCAGCGTTCTCTTACGAACTGATGTAACGGTTATTTTTTTCCGCCGCGCGTGCCTTCCAGTTCCAAAGCCACTTTCGAATTGAGCCGGTAACTAGTGATCCTTCCGTTCTCGACCGCAGCGGTCATCTCCTTGACGTAGAGAGAACGAATGTTGCGGAGAGTCCTGCTCGCTTCTCTGATTGCGCTCTGCGCGGCGTCTTCCCAACTTTTCGGCGATTCCGAGAGCAACTCGATGACTTTAACGACTTTTGCCATGATGTGATTCCTCCGTAGTTCTGTTGGAAGATCGCACCCCGCGGAGCGAACGGTTCTATCCATCGCGATCGCTAGTAAATGTAGGGCTGAGATAATTCGAACGCGTTTTGAATCAGCTCGAAATGCGGATCGCCGTCACCGGGCAACAAAACCTCCACGACATCGAAACGAAAAACGAGATCGGGATTGTCCAACAAACGCAGCCAGGCAAGCCCTCCTTTCGAAACGCGCATTTGCTTTTGTCGGTCCACCGCGTCGATCGGCCGCCCGAAATCTTCGTCACCGCGCGTTTTCACTTCGACGAAAACGAGCGTGTCACTGTCGCGGCAAACAATGTCGATCTCGCCTCCGTCGCGCGCGCGGAAATTCCGGTAAAGAATTTTGTAGCGATGACTCCGCAAAAATCGACAAGCCAATTTCTCCCCGCGCGCGCCGCGACGGAGATGTTCAGGCAATTCCCCCCAGCGCGACAAGCGGTTGCGCCACCGGCTCGAAAGAGCGGCGATGGATCGGACAGGGTCCAAATTCATGAAGTCTGGTGAGATGCAATTCGGTGGTGTAGCCCTTGTGCTGGTCGAAGCAATATTCGGGAAATTGCGCGCAAAAGTCACGCATTATCCGGTCGCGCGTGACCTTGGCGATGACGCTCGCGGCAGCGATGCTTAAACTGTAACAATCGCCATCGATGATGGCCGTCTGCGGAAATGGAAAAGGAAAAACTGGAAGACCGTCGACCAGCACATGCTCGGGCCGGACCGTGAGCGCGGCGAGAGCGAGGCGCATCGCTTGATGCGTCGCTCGTAAAATATTGATGTGATCGATCTGAATGTGATCGACCATGCCAACGGCCCAGGTGATGTCGGTGTTCGAAACTAACTCGTCGTAAATTGTCTCGCGCAATTCCGGCGCGAGTTGTTTAGAATCATTCAGTTTCCGGTGGCGAAATTTTTCCGGTAAAACCACGGCTGCCGCCACAACCGGTCCGGCCAGCGCGCCGCGGCCGGCTTCATCAATGCCGGCAATTCGAATGACCCCGGTAGCGCGCAGTTTTTTCTCGTAACGAAATCCGCAGCGCCGGTACATCCGCGCCGAAATTACTGAAAACCTGAAAACAAAAAAGCTGAAAGTGCGCGAAACACATTTCAGCTTCTTAGATTTTTATGGTTACTCGCGGACGGTCGTCGCTTCCTTGCCTTTGCGCCGACGGAGATAATTCAGTTTGGCGCGACGCGCTCTGCCCGCTGTTTCGATTTCAATCTTTGAGATGCGGGGCGAATTGAGCGGGAAAACGCGCTCAACGCCTTCGCCGTAGGAGATGCGTCGCACGGTGAAAGTTTCATTTAAGCCACGGCCTTTGCGCCCGATCACGATGCCGGCGAAAATTTGGATCCGCTCCTTATCTCCCTCTACCACGCGGGTGTGCACACGGACACTGTCGCCAACTTTGAAACTGTTGGCGTTGGCCGTCTGCTGCTCTTTTTCGATAAGATCGATAATGCGATTCATAAAATCGGGATTCCGAGGGGCCTGCCCGCTGTAGCCTTGGCGGAAGCGGGCGTTCACTCTGCTTCAAGCCGGGCAAAAAGCAAGTTCGTGCGCGTTTGTGATTGTCGATCCAGCGATTATAATCGGCACCTGCCGCGCCCGTAGCTCAACTGGATAGAGCGTTGGCCTCCGGAGCCAAAGGTTGTGGGTTCGACCCCCGCTGGGCGCAATGCGGTTCATGGGCTTTGTACCTTCACGGAATAATTGAGTCATTTCGCAAATAAGTCGAAGCAGCCTGAATTTGCGCTAAAGATGCTGAATATTCGCTACTTACGGATTACCAAATCGGCGGGTGTTCACGGAATATTTGAGTACCTTTTCAGGATTTGAGCTTTTTCGATGTCCAAAGGACCTGACACCCCAGGTACCGCTTTACGAGGGAAGCCGATCGGGTTTGGACACCCTGCTGACGAAAACGCCTCAAATATTCCGCAAACTAGAGGGGTGTGAGGCATGCGGGCTATCTTGGTCCAATTCCAGTTTGCATCGAAAAAGCTAGCAAAATGCAAATTCAGCGCTCTGATGTAAATTTGGCGCGTATCGTCGCGACAGTCGGTGCATTTCACGATGCATCCGCGCGGGATTTATTGAAACAGACGCGTCCTCACCTCTTGCAACCAAGCGAGGCGAGCGCGTGCCATTAAGAGTGCGCCGCGAACGGTCAGATAGGAGTAGTCGTCGTGAGAGGAAGATTTCTTGTGGCAATCGGCTTCGGTTTCTTTTACCGATTTCGCCATTTTGCGAATCATGGCTACGACGAAACGGCGTTGTTCCATTGGCTTCAGCGCTGAGAGAAAGCGAAATCGCAAGCGGAGCGTGCGCAGCATGATCTTCCGATATCCCGCCTTCCGGGCGAACTGGATGCATTCGCCAACAAGTCGCATGCCGATCCCACGACCTCGTGCTTCTGGTTCTACGAGCAAGAGATGCAGCTTCGACACTGTAGCTGACCCTTTAACGAGAAAGACTGATCCGACCCGTTCACCATCTACTTCGGCGATTCAGCAACGCTCCATGCTGGGATTGTAAGTCTCAATGAAGCCAGCAACGATGCGCGCAACGAGTGCTTCGAATCTTTCGTCCCAGGCCTGTTTTCGAGAATAAAGCATGGCGTGTGGCACGAATAGTCGTAATTTCGCCATAGTGACATAGACAAAAGGAATTATAGTGTGTTCACATGGCTCCGCTTCGCATTGGCTTCCTAGCCTATGATCAAGTTAACGCACTTGACTTCGTCGGCCCGGCTGAGGCTTTTGCGACCGCAGGGCAAATTGGCAAACTGGCGGATTGTTATGAAGTCTGTATCATCGGTGTGACACGCCGACCGTTTCTCGCGGAGTCGAAGATACGTTTTTATCCAGATGCGTCGCTGCAGACAGCACCCAAGCTAGATACAGTGATTGTCCCAGGTGGCGGGGGACTTCGAGAGGCGCAGACGAACCTCGCAATAGTCAAATGGTTGAAGGCGAGAGCGGCAAGAGTGCGGCGCATTGTGTCGGTTTGCACCGGCATATACGGATTGGCCCCCACCGGCTTACTCGATGGGCGGCGGGTAACCACTCACTGGCGCTTTGCTGCTGATGTCGCCGCGCGCTTTCCGAAATTGAAGGTAGAGCCTAGCGCGCTATTTTTAAAGGACGGCGCTTTCTATACCGCAGCCGGAGTAACAGCGGGCATCGATCTCGCACTTGCTCTCATCGAGGAAGATTTCGGACGAGGTGTAGCGCTTTCCGTTGCGCGGGAGATGGTGGTTTATCTAAGGCGCTCCGGAGGACAAGAGCAATACTCCGAGCCCTTGCGATTCCAGACTGAATCAATAGATCGCCTATCCGAACTGGCTAGTTGGATAACGAGTCACCCTAGTTTGGACCTTTCAGTCGACGCCTTGGCTCATAGAGCGTGTTTGTCG
>Ga0070697_100001613_pt1 | contig 17190 bp, 9 predicted proteins | sample KBSK1501metaG_FD_65475 | JGI IMG/M metagenome (GOLD analysis project Ga0070697, IMG submission 65475) | Corn, switchgrass and miscanthus rhizosphere microbial communities from Kellogg Biological Station, Michigan, USA - KBS K1-50-1 metaG | ecosystem: Host-associated > Plants > Roots >...
TAACTCGCCGAACCGCCGTGTACGGACCCGTATGCACGGTGGTGTGACAGGGAAAGCTGGTGACAGCCTACCTATGTCGATTTTGGTCTCGCATTCAGAAGAGAGTTAAGGTCGTTCCTGCCAGGCTCAGTTCTATGGGTTCAACTAGCTGCGGGTCCTCCGCCTGCGCATGGTTGACCTGTTGGCTTACCGGATGGCTCTTCATCGCGGCCGCCGGAAACGGATTCAGGAAGCTTAACAGTTCCATTGGCTGGGTATCGCTGCTCAGCCAAGTGTCCTGGGCGTGGGCCCGTAGAATCACCGGCATGCGATCGTGAATTGTTTCAAGAAGCTCATTTGGCGTTGTCGTGATGATCGCGCAGGACGTGATTGACTCCTTGCCACGCCACTCATCCCAAATGCCGGCGAAGTAAAACGGCTCTTCATCCTTCATCTGAAAGTAATACGGCTGCTTTGATTTTCCAATTCTCTTCCATTCGTAAAAGCCATCTGCGGGGATGAGACACCGGCGACGCTCAAACGACTCGCTAAAGCTTGGCTTCTCGGTAAGCGTCTCAGAACGGGCGTTGATCATCCCTTTCGGCTCTTGGCTCCACGATGGAACAAGTCCCCAGCGGGCCGACACAAGCGTGCGCTCATCACTATCTGCCATGACAGTAAGCACATCCTGGCTGGGAGCGATGTTGAACCGAGGCACAAACAGCGGAGGAGGAGTCTGACGCTTTCCGTCAAACTTTATTCTGCCTGGTGATCGAAGTGAAAAACGTCCACACATAAGAAACTGTCAGCGAGTGAGCGATCGTAGCATGCCATCGCCCAGCCAGGCGATTGATGAATGCTTTCAGCAAGAGGAGAACATGCCGCCCCGTGCCGCAACTTTGTTGCAAGGGTGAAACGCCGGGGATAGTATGCCGATCCCTTGATCGGTTTCAATCCTCAGCAAGTAAGTCCACTAGAACGATTGCGGAAAGCGTACCGCCTGTGCCTACGCGCAACAAACAACATTGAGCGCAGCCGCGAACGGGACGTGCTACTCGTGACAAAGCAGAATATCTTGCCCGAGCAATCCTAAATCTCCGAGAAATCCAATCGGAAATTGAAAGCGCGGGAAGTGGGATAAAGCGAGAGCAGGAAGAAAAGGCGTCACCGTCCTCGCCAGAGTAGTGACGCCCTTTTCTTGGAGGAGCCTAGCAAGCTCTCTAGGAGTAGCCCCTCATTTGTTCTACTTATTATTCCTTCTGGCGCTACAATTCAATAGCTGGCGGTAGTGATGCGGATTCAGGTTTATGCAAGGAGTTTTGTGTGGCGGAAAAGCGGGGCGCAGAGGAAGTGGTTGTTCCCAGAGAGGATCGACCAAATCCCTGACTAGCCCGCTTGTCCTAGTTATTTAAAGTCGCTGAGGCGATCCGACTTTTATCACAATGCTTTAATGTTGGGAATAATTAAAACCGCCCTATCAAACCTCTGAATTAGTGAAATAAGGCACTCGCGCTATCTCACCAAATGCCGATTTGCTGTGCCCCAACGCGCCAATTGGGGTAGTGCCGCAATTTGAACTGCACTGCTTTGCTCAATGGCATAGGGCATGTATTAGTCCCTTAAAAATTTAGTGCTTGATCTTCTTCTGTTTGACGGTAACCTTCTGCCATGATTAAAAAGCAGACTATACGGTTTTCGCAGGCTCATGGCAGTGATCAACTAAGTCCTTTTCGATTCCCACTTAACGAGTCGCTTATCTGGAAACCTTCGGGGGAGAAAGTGTCTGTCTTGGATGCCGTTTTCCATGCGACAAGTTGACGTTCTAATGATCGAGCTTGCCCGCTGCCCGGAGCGTGTGACGAATCCGGCCGGATAGCGTGCTATGCTGGCTCGCCTTCGCGGCCTTCTCAAACAACTTGCGATCTTCGGGATTAACTCGCACAGGAACGATCACGCCCTTAGCGTGACCCTTTGGTAGTTTCGGCCTTCCGATCTTCTTAGCTTTCGTACTTCTATGGGTATAAAGAAACCGCGATTCAACTGGATCAGACAGCGCCCCCGAAAAATAGTGTCGTGGATGCAGAGCCATGAGCGGTCTGCTAGTTGGTGGACTGCCGGCTTTACTGGCTTGATTTTTCTCGTAACAGCTATCTACGCAACTGTCGCCTTTTTCCAGATGCGTGCTATGAATCGAACTGTTCAGCAAACGCAAACACTTATCGAACAGCAAAAGGAGTCGTTGGGCTATGCCAAAACCCAAGCTGAAGTGGCCGTTGCTCAGAAGCAGGCTGTTATAGATTCCGCCGACGCTGCTAAGACTTCCGCTAAGGCGAGTGCCGATATGGCCGACCAAAACAAAGACCTGATCAGGGCTGCTAGAACTCAAGCCGATGCCTCGCTGATACAAGCTAAGACTTCTCAAGTCTCGGCTAGAGCGGCTGAAAAGAGTGCAAGCCTTGCTCAAATTGGCTTGTTGCCCAGAATCACCGCGACTCTTCAGGTCGTTACGTTTGAATCGGGCAAGGAAATGAAGTTTGTGATAGATGCCGTAAATAAAGGGGGGACAACGGCGTTGAATTATAGTGTCCAAGCCCACATTCTGCGCTTTAATCGCCCACTCCCGCTCGACGAGTGGCGTCCACATCTTGATACACAGGCGAGCGTGCTCGACTTCGCCCCACAGTCCAATAGTCGCATGACGATTGAGAGTACCCGAATGACTCCGGAAGAATTCCGAAATATTAAGGAAGGAACGCGACAGCTTCGGATATGGCTTTGGGGAACCTACGACACCGAGATTAAGCGCCAAAAGGAGTCCTTTGCCATTTGTTTCATGTATAGCGCGACATACAAAGAGTTTGGGGCCTGCAGCCGCGAGGAATATAACGAGTCCAAGCCAAATTAGAATCCAAATTGCGACACACGTTTTTGTGTTCTTGCCCCAATAAAGGTCTAAGCCATGTCAGAAACCAGCCAAACAGATGCCAATCAGAAGAAGGAAGGCGATAAGAAAAAGAAGGTCTTTGATCCGGGAATGAAAAGAATCTTCGGCTGGGGATTTGCCGCGCTCGCTGTCTTGCTCGTTTTTACGTTCGTTCAACGCGCTGGGCGCATCCCTTTTTTCACTGAGAACTTTCTGAGCCTGGTACTTCTCATGGTCATCGTTGTCCAATCCTACATCTACCGCAGGCAATGGGAAGCGATGCAAGAGGGTCTGATTGAGACCCGGAAAATGGTCGCTCAAAACGAGCGGTCGGTGAAAGCCGCCCAAGATACGGTCATCCTCACAGAAAGAGCACTCCGCATTGGTTCGCGTGCTTACTTTTTCGTGTACGAAGCTACGTTGGAATCCGGGATCAGTTCGGGACAATACCCATTGCCCAATGTCGTGTTCAAAAATTCCGGTAAGACCCCGGCGTTCAAACACCGAGTAAGACTTGAACAAGATTTCTTTGGTGGCGAGGCTCTCGAAAAGGCGCGGAAGGGCATCATGCCCGACATGCGCCCAATGAGCGGGAAGGGTCTTGGGATTGTTGGCCCCGGCAGTTACACCCATATTCGTCCAGAAAGGCAACGGTGGAAAAGGCCCGAAGATGAAGAACTTGCAATTAAGGGGGAGATTGAATTCTACGTTTGGGGACTGATTTGCTATTCCGATATTTTCGGAGAAGAGCATTCCAGCAAGTTCTCGCTGTTCGCAAAAAATCCCAACACAACTAACCTTAGTTTTGGCATGTTTGGAAACGAATTGGAAGACGAAGAGGCTGAAGGAGACGAACAAGAGCAAACAAAGTAGCCAGATTTCAAATTGCGACACTACCCCAATTGGCATCTCGTTGACAGAACCAGAAGCCAGCAATAAACTACCGCCGCTCGTAGCAAGTCCTCGCTTTGTTCTCAACCTCAACCCCTTGGAGGCTCACACAATGAAACAAATCCTACTTCTGTCGCTCTTGCTAGTGTTATTTGCGGTTCAGGTAGCTGCACAAGAATTCAATCCTGGATGCGAACTCAAAGGGCAACTTAAGACACTGGAGCAGAACAGACCCCTTGATAGCACTTGTCCCCGAACCGGCGCTGGAAGTCCCAAAAGCAAAGCTCAGAACAACGCAAAAAACAATTTCTGTGCGTCAAATGATCCGGTAGAAATAACAATTGCCAAGCTGAGGACTCTCGACAGGAGGACGCAAAAAGCATTGAAGGCAGCTCATATTCCTTTCGGCCACCCAACGACCATCCCGCCAGATCGAGCTCGGTTAGAACAAGGCTTCGTTGTCGGTAATAGGACCTATAAGGAGGGCATGGCCGTTTTCATTAGAGCGTTTGTCCTGGAGGGGCACTACTCGAATGTAGGTGGAGGCGAAGCTGTCAACTGCAATGTTTCCAAGCAACTGAACAACGACATTCACATTGCGCTGGTCCAAGCAGCTGGCACCGCAGAATGTCGAAGCGTAACCGCGGAAATTAGCCCACATCTGCGGCCAACGACGTGGGCTGATTTTCCTGACTATGCTTTCACACATCCTGTAATGTTTGTCGGCCAGTTGTTTTATGACGCCAGCCACACGCCAAGTTGCACAGAACACCCTTTCCGCAGTTCAAGTTGGGAAATTCATCCGGTCTACTCGATTTTTGTTTGCAAGAACGCAACGTTAGCTTCCTGTCCGCCCAATCCCTCGGATACATCAAAGTGGACGGCATTCGATAAGTGGGTTGAGTTACCAGATGACGAGGGAGTCGACAATCACCATGTAAGTTGGCAACCGAAGAGTCTGAGCGCATTTCCGGCACTAAGAGAAATTTTGTATCAATGAGAATTTGACCATTAGCTCGTGAGCTTTGCAGTAAGGTTACGCCAGCAGTCTAACTCGTGACCAATTGTGTGGGTGCTGAATGTATCCGTCGTGCTCTGTCAGAGAGCAGCTGGCGGTGTAAAGCTGCGAGCCGGGGTGTTGACGCGCGATGATTAGCTCGTCACTATTGCTCAGCTCGCCGTCAGCCGCAAGACGTAGGTGCCCGCCACGCTAAACGTCGCCTGAATTATCGTCGTATTTGGATTTATTATGCCGGCAGCAGCCGGACCGCTAACGACGGTCCACGTTTCAGTCAAACTGCTGCTCGCAGGCCAACCGTCGTCGCCTGCCGATCCGTTAAGCAGCGCGAACGCCGGCAGCGCCACGATCTGATCCGGACCAGCACTTACCGTTGGCGCCTGGTTCTCAGGTTGAACCGTTACTGTTAATTCACTCGCACTCGACATTTCCGAATCACTTGCCGATAGTTTCAGCATGTAAACGCCAGGCTCGCTAAAAATTGCCGTGGTGTTTGCGAGATACGCTTCGGCAAAGGTCGCCGTGCCCGGACCGCTTACCTGACTCCAGGCTACGGTCAAGCTGCTGGCGTCCGGAAGTCCATCGTCGGTGGCAGAGCCGTTGAGTGTGGCTGCGTGTGGCAGGGCGATAGTCTGATCGGGACCGGCATTAACGGTCGGCGGCTGGTTCTGCGGTTGTACCGTGATGGTTAAGTCGTCGTTGTTCGAGAGAACGCCGTCGTCGGCCGACAGTCGCAGCACGTAAGTGCCGGCCAAACTGAAACTCGCGATGGTGTTGAGACCATTAGGATCGGCGAAGTCAACCGTTCCCGGCCCAGCAATCATGCTCCAGCTGGTGACAAGAGTGCTGCCTTGAGGCAATCCGTCGTCGCTGGCGGTGCCATGCAAAGGCGCTGTTTGCGGCAACGCAAGATTCTGATCAAGGCCGGCGTTGACCACCGGTGGTTGGTTCGGAGTCTCGCGAGTGACGGTGATACTTGCAGTCGCCTGGTTGCCAGCCTGGTCTACTGCTTGCGCGATGATGGAATTTGCTCCGATGCTTAGTACCACGCCGGCTAACGCCCAGGTATTGTCGCCTGGGTAATAAGTAGCCTCCTGCCCATTCACGTACACCTGCGCCACGCCGCTTGCTCCTGGACCTGGATCCGAAGCCGTAACGCTCAACGCGATCTGCGAGTCAGTCGTAATCGAATTATTGGCCGGCGAAGTGATGGCGACGATTGGTGGTGTGGTGTCACCGGGAGGAAATATTCCGGCGATACCAATAACGAGATAAGAACCGGGCACGCTGGCCAGACTAACCTCCAGCGTGTTGGCCGAGAGGAGAGTCACCGTGCGATCTACTCCAGCGACATTCTGATTGAGATCGCTCGGCGAAAGAATTACTGCTCCATTGAGCTTAACGGTCGCGCTCGACACACGGTTGGTGCCGTCCAAAGCCCCATTCTGTATGTGTAGCGTGTACGGCGAAGTTGCGGTTGCAGGCAGAGAAAACTGCTCGAGATACTGATTGGGTGGACCGGTGGTTCGATCGAAACGTCTGGGACCAAACGTGATGATGCTGCTGCCTGAGTGTGCGGGCCAGACAGACCCGATAACTTTGCCACCGTTGAGAGTGATGGAATCTGCGATGACCTGGCCGCGAATTTGGGCGATCCCGCTAATACTGACCTGGGCGTTATCAGCACGCAACAGGCCAGAAATCTGACTGCTGCCATTCACGTTCACAGACGGGCCCAGCACGTTCAAACGCACATCACCCGGCGATGTATAACTGCCGAGCACGAGCGCGCCGCTGGTTACGGTCAGGCTCTTCGCGACATTGATTACTACAAACCCCGTTGCCTGGATCGAGGCGCTGCCATCGAGGTTGAAGGTGTTGGCAAAGTTATAAGTGCCGGCCGTGAAATTGAGTCGACTGTTTCCGTTGACTGTGAAAGTGCCGTAGTTACCGGGTGGGACGTTAACTGTGAGTCCGCTGCGACTGACACTGAGATCGCGCACTGTCTGCCAGCTCCCGATTCCTGCTATGTCCGACTGAGAATGGATGGCGACCGTGCGCGTTCCGCTGGCCGCAGGAATCGAGGCCGGAAAATCCGCGGGAAGCTGTATGGGATCAACGTTGGTGTGGATATGTCCCGGCAGATCGACATCGCCACTCAAGCTAACGGTGTAGTTCGCCGGACTTGTAACGCCGCCATCGCTGATGGTTCCGGCGTATCGTGCCGCGCCGCTCAATTGAATTGTCGGCGTTCCCGGTAAGTACAAATCTGAAGTGATTTGACTGGTCCCGCCAATCGTGAACGACTCACCCAATAACACGCGCAGAGTGCCTTCGATGTGCCCACCGTTTAGGGTTGGCTTGTGCCTTGAAACAACGGCGTCGGTGATGGTCGCTGGCAAAGGATCGGCAACAGCAGGCGTTTCATTGCCCTCATTACTTGAAGCGCCATTATTTGTTGCTTCGCTTGTTGCTTCGTTCTCCGCGATCTGTTTGCCAGCTGCGGTTGTCTTAGCGTTCGGTGACAGCCGAGCTATTGCGACTCGCGGTAGCAACACGCATTGCAAACAGAGCACGCCGATCAGCGACACTGCGAGCAGTTGAGACGCAATCGCTTTGCGGTTGTTACCGACAGCAGCGAACCTTTTTGTTAGACGGATAGAGAAGCCAGGGAGGCTTACGGGGGCAGGGAGGGTCATCTCGGATCCTTTTTAGATTGTGTGGCGAAGACTCGGGCTGGTCCTCGCCGGTTGGACTTGAGCGCGGAAGCAACGAAGCGGGCTGCGAATTCGTTTAAGGGGGTAGTGTCCTAATTTGGTTTTTCTGTAACGCAAACTGTTAGTTTGCGCGCGCGTTGAATGCCGCTCAGCATCGCAAACTAACAGTTTGCGTTACAAATTAGGACACGACCGTTTAAGAGGGTGAACTGATACGGATGGGAATATCTACCTGGCGTAAAGAGTTTGCAATGAATCTCCGAGATCGCCGCTTTTTTTTCGCTGCAAAACTTTTTACATCGCTCGCTTTGACAACAACTACTTGACCGATCGTCAGGGCACTTAACTGAAGCCCGGTCAAGTGATTTGCTGGGACCGCGGGCGCCCCCGCCCGCAATGAGCGCGAAGCGCGAAAACTTGATTAGCAGTTCAAAACTTGCGCGCCTGCGGCGCGTTGCGGGCGGGGGCGCCCGCGGTCCCAGCAAATCGCTTGAGTGGACGAACCAATCGTTCTAACTCAAGCAGCCGACAATGATAAGTCACTCGTGAGAACTGCTGAGACGACAGAATCGCAAAATCGCAAGCCTGACCCTGCTTTGTTTTTATACGGATACGTTCCAACTTATTTACCTCGGATGTCGACGTCGCGTTTGCATCCAAAACGCCAAGACGCAGTCATTATCACTCGGAACAAGACAGCGAAAAGCGTGTCTAAAATTTGCAGCGGTAGATGCAAGATTTCTTTTATTGATTTGATATTCTTCCGGCGGGAAATAGTATTGACGAACCTCTTTGACCTCTTGTAGAGTTCGCGCTGCATTCTCGCAACTTCATGCTCTCGTGAGCCTCACCCCCAATGCTCGCGTCTGCGATTGACTCAAACTGTTAGCAGTGACCTGTCGCACCCCGTCGCGTTCCGCACTGCGGCTCAACCTCTAAGGAGCCTCCATGCATTCTTACCGCTCTTCCTTCTTCCTCTACATCCGTGTGGCGATTCAATGGTTAAGAAGCTTTAGGGAATGTACAGGTCGTCGCCGTGCAGTTCAGTCTGAAGCCGGACTCGGTAGAAGACAAAAAAGGAGTCAGACAATGCTGCTCAGTACCCTCTCAGCTCGTCCCACCCTGGTCAGTTTGAGACTTAGGTACCTTTTTGGGTTGGCCTTTTCAGTTCTCTTTCTGGCGATGGCCGCCAGCGGACAGACTGAAACCAACGGGTCAACTCCCAGCGGCCTTTCCCGTGGGGCTCCTGCGGGCTCCTACCCGCTGAGCGGATTTGACAACGTTAACCTCTACAACGGGCACATGAACTTCCGCCTCCCGTTGCTGGGGGTGAGCGGGCGCGGTAGCGCTGGCTATCAAATGACCCTGCCAATTGAGCAGACGTGGACTATCTTCAAACAAAAAAACGAGATTACCGGTGTCATCACCTACCACCCAGAACCGAACTGGTGGACAGGAATCAAGCCCGGTTACGGAGCCGGCGCACTGCAAGGACGCATGGGTGGCACAGGAAGTATTTTTTGCGGCCAAAATAGCCCATGGTATAGATATTCAAAAACCCTAACGCGACTCACGTTCACGGCGGGGGACGGAACGGAATTTGAGCTGCGCGACCAATTTACCGGAGGCGAACCAAGAAGCCCTGTCAGCTGCACCACGGGCTTCAACCGCGGCAAAGTCTTTTTCAGCGCCGATGGCACAGCGGCAACTTTCATCTCCGATGCGGATATCATTGACACCGTCATTGTCCAGGAGGACACCGGCACAGTTTCACCTTCAGGATATCTATTACTGCGGGACGGCACGCGATATCGCATCCTTAACGGCACGATTGATTGGATGCGCGATCGCAACGGCAATAAGATCTCATTCCTTTATGATTCCTTAAAACGCGTGACCAGCATCACGGACTCGCTCGGACGCCAAATCAGTATTTCCTATGCTCCGCTCAACAGTCCTGGTTCAGATGTCATCAGCTACAGCGGATTCGGAGGAACGGCCCGAACCGTTGGTGTCAACTACGACTTTCTTCAAAACGCACTTCGTTCCGATCAGACTCTGCAAACGCTACCGCAACTGTTTCCAGATACGAACAACAACAACAACAACCCCTACAATCCTATTGTGATCAAGTCGGTCACACTTCCTAACAGTCAACAATATCAGCTGCTCTATAACAGCTACGGCGAGGTAGCGCGCGCCATACTGCCCACGGGAGCGGCTATAGAGTACGACTACGCGGCGGGGTTATCAGATGGCGCCGCAAGCGGCTCCTTTGGCGGCGGGGCACAGGGCAAGCACGTCTATCGCAGGATCATTGAGAGGCGAACTTATCCCACTGGTAACTCTGGACCCGCTTATGAAAGTAAAATGACCTACAGCCGGCCAGAGACCCTAACACCGACTAATTTGGGGTATGTGGTAACGGAACAGTGCATCTCAAGCGGCTCGCTTGGAGTATGCGGTGGAACGCCGGCTCTGCTCGCAAAGCAAAAGCACTACTTCTACGGTAGCCCGAGGTCTTCGTTCTATCAAGATGCCGTCTCTTATGGTAGCTGGCAGGAAGGGCGAGAATACCGGACCGAGGAGTATGACACGAACGGCACCACTGTCCTGAGCATTGTGGAGTACACTTTCGCGCAACGGGCAGCCGTGGCATGGTGGACCTTAGATCCGTTGGGTGCCCCGCCTAATGATCCCCGACTGACAGTTACAAAAACCACGATCGAGCCGAATGGAGCAAATCTCGTGAGTAAGCGGACAGCTATTAATCCGCAAGATCCCAACCTAGTAGGATTTGATCAATATAATAATCAGACGGACATTTGGGACTCTAACTTCGGTCAAGGCGGACCGGGAGCGCTTATAAGGCACACGCATACCGACTATCTCACTACAAACAGCGCGAACGGGTTGGCTTATGACACGCTCAACCCCTCTGCGGTAAATCCCAACCTGGCGGCAACGATTCACTTGCGCAATTTACCGATAGCGAGTCGAGTTTATGCAGTGAATCCGGCGAACGGAGTAGAAACATTAGCGGCACAGAGCACGATCAGCTACGACGAGCCCGGTTATGCCGCACCTCCTTACGTTAGCGTGACCGGCTGGATTGATCCAGGTACAGCGCGGGGAAATGTCACCACCAGCGGAAAGTGGCTCGACACCACAGGGACTTACCTGCTAACGCACGCGCAGTATGATCAGTGCGGCAATGTAAGCAAGATCTGGGACGCTCGCGATACGGGGCTTACAAATCCAACGCAGATTACCTATTCAGATGCCTTCTCGGACAATGTGCTGCGCAATACTTACGCATTTCCAACCAGCATGATCACGGCAGTCCCGGATCCGAACGGCACCTATGGATCGAATGTGGCATTAACGACTACGAGTGTTTATGATTTCAACACCGGGCATGCAGTTTCGACGACCGACGCCAACGCCAAAACGACAAGTTACGATTACTTGGATCCTCTGGATCGTCTTAAGCAAGTTACCAAGCCAGACACGGCACGAGTTCGTTATAACTATTTCGACGCACCTGGCGATCTGTATGTCCAAGTGCTGACGGACGAGGACTCGTCGCGCTCAATTGAGACTCGCAAATACTTCGACGGCTTAGGCCGCCCAACTCGTGGTTTTCTCTTAGATGGGACACCTTCAACGCCGTGGTTGGTGACAGACACTTACTACGACAACATGGGCCGGGTGTCGCAGGTATCGAATCCGTATCGCGTGAGCAGTCCGAGCGCAAGTGTGCCCCCGACTTGCTCAGTCTGCACAACGAGCGCTTACGATGCGCTGGGCCGGGTCAAGTCTGTGACTACGCCTGACAGCGCCCAGGTGACAACCAGCTACGGCGCCCTTACGAGCGGCAGCATTTTTGGCACTACGGTTTTGGTGACGGACCAAACGGGAAAGAGCCGGCGCAGCTTGACTGATTCGCTTGGACGCCTGGTGCGCGTTGACGAGCCAGATATAAATGGCAACTTGGGCGATGTCAGCAGTCCGGCGCAGCCGACGACTTACAGTTACGACGTGCTGGGGAACCTGCGCCTGGTGACGCAAGGCGCACAGCAACGGTTCTTCATGTACGATTCGCTTGGGCGCTTGATCCGCGCCAAGAATCCGGAGCAGGCCAATTTCACACCAGATACAAACGGATTTCCAGCACTGACCGATACAACTTCGGGCATCAGTAACAGCAATTGGTCAACGGGATATATTTATGACGCTAATGGCAACCTGACCAAACGCAAAGACGCTCGCAACATTGTGACCAGCTACGACTATGATGCACTCAATCGCAACACAACACTCGATTACTCAGATACCATCAGCATCAATCCAGACGTCACTCGGGGTTACGACAATGCCTCCATTGGTGCGAACGGCCTGGGCCGATTGTGGTACAGCTACGCAGGCGGCAGCGAGTCAACTGGCAGCAACGTTGAGCATCAGAAAACTCTCAGCTACGACGAGGTGGGCCGACCTAGTGTTCAGCAGCAACGGTTCAAGACGAATGGTGCGTGGAGCCAGAACATCTACGAGACCCAGCGCCAGTACAACCTCGCTGGCGGTGTCACATTGCAAATCTATCCTTCGGGCCATTTGGTTACCTACAACTATGATCAAGCGGGCCGCCTGGGCGATAAGGACGCTCAGAACCTCGCCTTCACCGGCAATCTGGGTGATGGTGGTGTTTCGCGCGCCTACTCGTCGGGCATCACCTATGGCCCACTTGGTGGCCTAACTCAGGAACAGTTTGGCACCGACACTGCTATCTACAATAAACTCGCTTATAACTCGCGTGGTCAATTGGCAGAAATCAAAGAAAGCACCACAGCTAACGACAGCTCATGGGATCGGGGGAAGTTCGTCAACTGGTATAGCTCGGGGTGTGGCGGAGCGGCCTGTAATTCGATTGATAACAATGGCAACCTTGGCAAACAGGAAACCTTCGTTCCCAAGGGTGACGGTACTTCCGTTTCTTGGTATCAGCAGTATGACTACGACTCATTGAATCGTTTGCAGCGCGTGCATGAATACACTGGAAATACCTCGCTCGATTGGCAGCAGGAGTATGTCTATGATCGCTACGGCAACCGGCGCATTGAACAGGATGTGACGAAGACTTATGGCACGGGCATCAACAACAAAAACTTCACGGCCAATGCCGCTAACGATAACCGCCTCGGGGTGCCGACCGGACAGACAGGCACGATGGCTTATGACAATGCCGGCAATCTCACGACAGACACCTACAGTGGCGGAGCCGTGACCCGCGCTTACGATGCGGAAAACCGCATGACCTCCGAGACGCAGGCGAACAATTTCCTCGCCGGTAGTTACACTTATAACGCCGACGGCCAGCGCGTGCGCCGCACCGTTGGGGGTCAGCCGTCTGCCGTTACCACCTGGCAGGTCTACGGTTTTGACGGCGAGTTGCTGGCTGAGTATGACGCCAACGCCGCGCCGGTGAGTCCCCAGAAAGAATACGGCTATCGCAACGGCCAATTACTGATCTCCGCCGACGCCAGCGCTTTACCGGCTGTCCCTGTTTTCAGCGACAACTACAATGACAACTCCCTCGACCCAACAAAGTGGACCATCTTCGCCACCACTTCGCCCGCGGTAGTCAGCGAAGAGGCGCAGCAACTGCGCATCACGCTGCCGCCAAACACTGCTGGTTACAATGGAGTGTTTTCCAATTCGACCTATGACATGCAGGGGAAGACGGTCCAGGTTGAAGTGGCGCAGACGGTAAGCCAGGCAGGTTGGTGTGAGAACTATCTGCAAGTAATGCTTGATGCGCAGAACTATTACTTGATTGATGTCGGCGCGGGGAGCATGGTATTTCGTTCAATGGTGAACGGGGTCAACGACCAGACCGTGATCGGTTACGATCCGACGGCGCTTCCTTACTGGCGCATCCGGCATGACCAGACAGCCAACACGGCGAGTTTTGAGACGAGCAGCAACGGCGTTAACTGGACCACGCGCAAAACAGTTACCGCCGCTTTCTCGTTAACAGCCGTGCGGTTTTACTTAATGGCTGGTGCCTGGGGCACGGGCAATGGCAGTCCCGGCGCAGCGAAGTATGACAATTTCCAGTTGGCTCAAAGCGGTGCGCCACCGGCGCCCGTCAGTAATCTGGCGTTGAATAAGCCAGCCACCCAAGTGAGCACCTACAGTACCGCGGTTGCGGGCCGCGCTGTAGATGGCAACACAGATGGCAGCTACTACAACAATTCGGTCACACACACGGCGGGCGGCAGCCAGGAGTGGTGGCAAGTTGATCTGGGCAACTCTTACGCGCTTGAGACAATAAAGGTTTGGAACCGAACAGATTGTTGTAGCGACAGACTTTCAAATTTCTATGTTTTTGTATCTGACCAGCCGTTCACGTCTTATGATCTAACGACAACGTTGAATCAATCGGGAGTATCCAACTTTTATACAGCCGGACAAGGCGGCTCACCTACTTACATCAATCTCAATCGCACTGGTCGTTACGTGCGGGTGCAACTATCAACTCCCGGCGTGCTCTCCTTGGCGGAAGTACAGGTGATGGGTTCAACCGTGGCCCTGGCAAACCTTAACTGGCTGGTCACGGATCAACTCGGCACCCCACGAATGGTGTTTGAAAAAAGTGGCGCGCTGGCGAACGTGAAGCGGCACGACTACCTTCCGTTCGGCGAAGAGTCAGCCACCAATCAAGGCTTGCGCACCCCCACGCTCGGCTACGGCGCCGCTGATGGTGTGCGGCAGAAGTTCACTCAAAAAGAACGGGACAATGAAACCGGGCTGGACTTCTTTGAGGCGCGTTACTATGCAAGCACACAAGGGCGGTTCACTTCTGCTGATCCAGTGGCTCTCACAGTTGAGCGCCTTGTTGACCCGCAACGGATCAATCTCTACGCTTATTGCCGTAACAATCCGCTCGCCTTCATCGACCCGACTGGCGAAATCATCACATTCGCTAATAATGATGCGAGAAAGAAGTATGAGGAGTATGTAAATTTCCTCAACACCGACAAAAAGAAATATGCCAAGGAGCTGGCGACTGTGAATCGTCTTCAAGGCTCTGAAGTTGAGTACCGCCTGAGCGTTGGCGGTCAAAACTTCGAGGGAGCAGAGGGCAACACGACGACGGACGGTCAGCGCATCAACATCGCCATCTCAAACGTAGGCGGCTCTGGTGGTGAGACCTTTTCACTCAACTCGCGTTTCGCGCATGAGTTGGAACATGGTCGCCAGTTCGACAACGGTGAACTTATCTTTTACAAGGATGCTGAGGGAAAGTGGCATCCAAGCCCTGGCACCTACGATATTGGTGACGAAGTGAAAGCGTGGAGCGCCCAACTAGACACCTCGATTGGTTCCGACTTTTGGAAGAACGATGGTGGGACACCGAGGCCGAGTTTGCTTCGAGAGTTCGCTAACGCCAAGACTGATGATGAGCGCGCAGGCGTCTTGGCACGAACTAGTGGATACAGGGACAGAAATCCTAATCAGAATAGTAACTATCTCTACGCAGGCAAAGAAAACTACAAACCCGGACAACTGGTCCGCACGAATGACACCTTCGGCCGCGTAAATAGCGTGGCTCCCCCTCGTCCTAAATGAGCAAGGAGGCAAGTGTGATATCAAGACGCTGCAGCCGCCATATGAAACTCCGACAACTTTTACTATTGCTGGTCCTGTGCTGTATGCCGGCCAACGGGCAGATCAAGGACCAGGATGTTTTCGCGCCTGTGCCGGCAGCTTTACGGACCACTCTCGTCGAACGATTGAAGTTGCTCATTGAGTACCAAAGCACTCAGCAATGGGAGAAGCATTACGATCTACTTTCCATCGCCTTCACTCAGGGCACTAGCAAAGAGGAATATGTAAAGCGCAATCGCCATTGGTATGCTGAAGTAGTGCCAGAGGACTTGATACTTGACTTTGCGCCGAAGGCCACAACAGTGCATGAGTCGTCGCCAGATGCCGGATGGTGGACCATCGAGGGGTGTGCCAAGTTCCGTAAGAAGGGACGCATCGTAGAGTTATATGCTTCGGTGGATGCCTACCGTGATCGCGCCAATTGGTACTTCTCATCTGTTGGTGTCATCACTCCAATAGACGGAAACCCACAGCCTTGCCCATATTCGAGCAATACCGCTCGCCCTTCACGCTGCAAGGCAATGAGCGGTAAGAATTCAAACGACGAGCGGTAAAGGAGTTGAACTGAGGGTCAGGCTTGCGATTTTGCGATTCGCGGTCATTCGCCGTTCAGGTAGTGCCGAATGATCTCCGACGCCAGCTTACTGGAATAAGATTTCAAAGGAACTCCAAGCGCGCGGTTATCAAGCTCTCAATTTTGGCGGAGAAGGTTCCATAGATGTTACGGCCAGCAATGGCAGTGTAGTCCGATTGAATGCTAACTCAAGGCGTCCCGAGCTCCTTCGCGGACCCCAGACAAGCAGCGGTAATAGGGCCTACGTAAATACTGGGTTAATAAATGAGGTTGGACGCCAGACGGGGCCAATCCCGGCAGCCACGGGCCTGTTTGCGTTGACGGCCGCAGCCGGAGCTGCTTCAGTGGTGGGGGCTGCTGGCGTTACAGTTGCCAATGTGGGCGCTTGGACTCTCGTTGCCACCAGGGAGATGGGTACGGATGAAGATCCTCAAGTAATGGGGACTGTCACCGAGTACGACCAAACAAAAGGAAATCCCTCGAGCATTCGGAACGTATTCACGGACGTCTCGAAGTCAGATTTCATAAAGAACATGGAAGCGTCCGGTTACAAGGCAACCAAGAGTGGCAATGCGACCATACTTGATAATGGGGTTAACAGGTACACAGTGTACGATGTAGCAACGTCGACGAAAGGACCGACTGCCGTTCGTTCTGTCGGCGGAGCGCAGACGCTAAAGATAAGATTGAAGCCATGACAGAACTAATCATCGAGCGACATGAAAAATGGGAACCGGTCGAAGGGATTGCTACGGCAGCAGCTCGCGCTGTAGTTAGCGAAGATCACGAGGGGCTGGTTGTCACTATGATGTTTTCAGAAATCGGCAATGATGCTCCCGATGCGGATCTCCGGATAAGTTTTAGTCGGGTTGCTGGCTACACTGTTTATGAAGAGTTCGTTCATCCATGGGATAGTCCGCGAACCGAGTCTCCCATGATAGGTGAGGGTTCGAAACGGTGCGTCTTTCCACTGTTGTTGATTCACGATTCTGATTGGATGCGTTCATTGTCCGATCGGTTAATTGGGTTTCCCAACTGTGTTCACCACCGGCTTTTGACTCTGGACCAAATTGTCGATGTCCTAAGCAACAAACAGCCCGAGGCAACTTGGGTGAAAGGGCCGAAATTCTGAACAGGCAAAAGCGGAGTCAGGCCTGCGACTTACCTCCCCGACTCGGAGGTAGCAAATCTTATTCACGTGGGAGTAGTGGAGGACCTCGGATTTTCCAGAAGGCTCATGCTTTCCCAGCGTAATCTCAGCCAATCCCCCGCAGTTAACTGGGGGTCAGGCTTGCGATTTTGCGATTCGCGGTCATTCGCTGCTCAGGTAGTGCCGAATGATCTCCGACGCCAGCTTACTGGTGTTTGCGTTGTCGCGCAGCTTCCGTCGAGCCGCATCGTGCCGTCGACTTAGAGC
>Ga0070697_100001617_pt1 | contig 17152 bp, 14 predicted proteins | sample KBSK1501metaG_FD_65475 | JGI IMG/M metagenome (GOLD analysis project Ga0070697, IMG submission 65475) | Corn, switchgrass and miscanthus rhizosphere microbial communities from Kellogg Biological Station, Michigan, USA - KBS K1-50-1 metaG | ecosystem: Host-associated > Plants > Roots >...
CCTCCTGCTGCTGAACGAAGGGCAGGTCGTGGGTACCGAAGCGCTGCTCGAAGCGGTCTGGGGTGACGAGCCTCCGAGAACCGCCAGGACGGCACTCCAGGGCCACGTCTCGAAGCTCCGCAAGCTCTTGGACGAGGATCCGGCAGTCCAGCTCGAGACTCGCGGCGCTGGCTACCTCCTGCGGGTCGATCCGGAACGCCTCGACCTCAGGTGGTTCGAACGGCAAGTCGAGATCGGTCGGTCCGCCCTCGGGCGGCGGGACTTCGCGGAGGCCGAGGCCTCGCTCGCCGAGGCGTTGGCGCTGTGGCGGGGCGAGCCGCTCGCCGACCTCGATCTCCCCGCCTCCCCGGCGGGCAAGCTCGCGACACTATCGGAGCTGCGGGCGACGGCCTTCGAGTCGCTGCTCGAGGCGCAACTGGCGCTCGGCCAGCACACAGAGGCGATCCCACTACTGGAGCGTGAGCTCGCGAGCGATCCGCTGAACGAGCGTCTGCACGCGCTCGCTTCCCTCGCCATGTACCGGGCTGGTCGCCAATCCGACGCGCTCGCAGTGCTCGGCAAACTCCGCAGGTCCTTGTCCTCTGAGCTCGGCCTGCAACCCGGTCCCGCCGTGGAGCTCCTGGAGCGCCGGATCTTGAACCGCGATCCCGACCTCGAGCCTCCAAGCTCTGAGGATCGGGAGCCCGACGTACGCGAGGCGAGGAAACCGGTCACGGCTTTGGTCGCACGGCTGTCGCTCGTGGGCGGAGGTCCCTTGGATCCGGAGCTCGAACGGCGTGAACTCGGTCGACTCATCGAGCAGGCACGGTTGCTGGCCGAAGGAAGCGGAGCGCTCGTGTACGAGGAGCTCGGGGGCCGGTTGGCGCTCATCTACGGTGTCCCGGAGATCCACGAGGATGATGCGGTGCGGGCCGTGCGAACCTCAGCCGAGTTGCGTGACGCCTGCAGGGACTGGAAAGGCGACGTGCCGGGTCTCGTCTTCGACCTCAAGATCGGGCTCGCGACTGGCGACGTCCTGGTGCAGCGGACGGACCGGGACGAGGTATTGCTGTCCGCGGACCCGGTCAGGGTCGCCGACCAGCTGTCCTCAGTCGCCCGGCCCGGCGAGGTCCTCCTCACCCGGGCCACGATGCGCCTGGCCGAGGGCGGAGTGGTGACCCATGAGGCGGCACCCCTCGTCCTCGACGTCGGACCCTCGCCGATGAGTGTGTTCCGGCTCGCAGCGGTCGGCGAGGGATCGCGGCGACGTATGGACCGTCCGCTAGTGGGGAGGACCGAGGAGCTGGTTGTGCTGCATCAGACGCTGTCGCGGGTAGCGCGGGAGCAGATGCCGTCGCTCGTGACGGTCCTCGGCTCGGCAGGGGTCGGCAAGTCGAGGCTCGTTTCGGAGTTCCTGAGGCTGGCTTCAGACGAGGCCAGGGTGCTCTCCGGTCGCTGTCTCTCATACGGACGCGAGATCACGTACTGGCCCGTGGCCGAGATGGTCCGCGAGGCGATCCCCCTTGCCGGTGACGATACGCCGGAGATCGCGAGGTCCAAGATCGCCCGGGTGATCGGCCGGGGCGAGGACGAGGAGTTCATCACCGAGCAGGTCCTCGGCATCTTGGGTTTGGGTGGACTGAGCCCGATCAAAGACGACGTCTTCTGGGCCTTGCGGCGCTTCTTCGAAACCCTGTCAAGAGAGCGGGCGCTCATCGTGGTCTTCGACGACCTTCATTGGGCCGAGCCGACGCTGCTTGATCTGATCGAACACATGGCGGTGGCGAGCAGGGGCACCCCGCTGATGCTGTTGTGTCTGGCCCGTCCTGATCTGCTCGAGCAGCGAGTGCGGTGGGGCGGTGGCAGGATCGACACGGCCACTCTGAACCTCGGACCCCTATCCGAAGACGACGCTGCGCAGCTGATCGCGAACCTGCTCCGCGGGGCCGACCTGGCCGCCGAGATCCTCATCCGGCTCCTCGAGGTCGCGGAGGGCCATCCACTGTTCCTCGAAGAGCTGATGGCCATGTTGATCGATGAGGGCATGATCACCTTGAAAGGGAAACGATGGGAAGCGACCGGTGACATGTCGCTCGTCCCGATACCGCCCACGATCTCGGCGCTGCTTGGAGCCCGCATCGATCGCCTCTCGGTTGCGGCGCGGTCGCTGGCGGAGTGCGCCGCCGTCGTCGGCAAGGAGTTCGACGTTGAGGACGTGCGGGCGACGACGGGGGCTGACCCGGACGAGGCCGCCCTTCGTGAACTCGAAGATCGAGACCTCATCCTCTCCGAGGGATCAGCGTCACGAGGACGGCGGCGATTCCGCTTCCGCCACTTGTTGATCCGCGACGCCCTCTACCAGGCGATGCCGAAGGACGCGCGCGCTCGGGCACACGCAGCGTTCGGGAGTTACCTCGAGGGGAAGTCTGGGGACCGGGTGGCCGAAGTCGAGGAGATCGTTGGGTACCACTTGGAGTCCGCATACCTTGCGCTGGCGGAGCTCGGTGAAACAGATCGTTCGCTCGCCACCCGCGCCGCCCACAGGCTCGCGGGCGCCGGCACGCGGGCGTTCGCCCGAGACGACATGCGACCCGCAGCCCGTCTGCTCGCCCGGTCCTTCGCGCTCTGCGAGCCGATGGACACCCTCGGTGCGGAGATCTGCTGGCGCCTGGGAGTGGCCCTGTTCGAGACGGGCGAGCTGGATGAGGCGGGGAAGTTCTTCGATCGCGGGATAGCCCAGGCCACCCGCACCGGAGCCGTCGCGGCCCGCTGGCGCCTGTTGCTCGAGTCGAGTGGTCTGAGGCTCTGGAAGGACCCTGAGGCTCAAGACACCCTCAAGATCGAGGCGCTCGCGGAGGATGCGATCTCCGCGCTCGAGGAACTCCGGGATCAGATCGGGATGGCCAGGGCCTACCGGTTGAAGGGTGATGCGCTCGCCCGACGAGGGAAGCTCGCCGAGGCGCTCGAGGCCTACGAGGTCGGCCGCAACCTTGCGCTTGGTGCCGGAGACCGATGGGAGGCGAGCCAGACCACGCTCGGGGTCGTGCACGGACCCTTGCCCGTCCACCGCTGCATCGAAGTCGCGGCCGAACAGGTGAAGGACTCGCGACGGAAGAATGCCGAGGCGCTCGCGTCCCTCGGGCTTGCCCTGGCGATGGACGGCCGTACCGAGGAGTCAGACGCGTGCCTTGACGAGGCCATCCGGCGCGCACGCGAGCTCGGTGTGGAGTGGAAGCTTGCCTCGATCAGCATGTATCAAGCGGCGGCGAAGCTCATGGCGGACGAGGACCGTGCCGCCGAAGAGGTGCTCCGCCCCGCGGTCGAGGCGCTGCAGCGGATGGGAGAGCGCAGCATGATGTCGACCGCGGTCGCGATGCTGGCCGAGGCACTTTACCGGCAGGGACGTTGGGATGAAGCGATGCTCGCGACGGTGGCGAGCGAGGCGGCGACGGCTGCCGACGACCTCGCATCGCAGATGGCCTGGCGCGGCGTGCGGGCGAAGATCCTCGCGCTTCGCGGAGAGCACCGGCAGGCTGAGGATCTTGCCCGGACCGCCGTTTCCTTCGCCGAGCAGACCGACCTGCTGAACATGGCCGGCGACGCCCACCTGGACCTGGCCACCGTGCTGCTCGCGGCCGGGCGAGACGCTGAAGCAGAACACGCGCTTAGCAACGCACTGGCTCTGTACCGAAAGAAGGAGAATCGGGTCTCGGCGGCCAGGGCCGAGCGGATGCTCGAGATCCTCGTCACCAGCCCCCTTGAGAGATGATGACCTCGGCGAGCTCCTCGAGGAAGCCGGATCCCACTCGTCGCGAGCCGTAGCAGGATGAAGCTGTGAAAGAAGCCGATCCCCCGAACGACGCCGACCCGGGCGCTTCCGAACCGGCCGGACCGTCCGAGCGCCGCCGTCCGAGTCGACTTCTCGTCCTCTCAGCGGCCCTTGCTCTCGGCGCAATCGTGGGCGGCATCGCCGTTCTGTCGCGGGCCGATACCTCGGTTCGCGTCCCCGATCTGATCGGGAAACCGGCAGACCCCGTCGGCGACAACCTCGTCTTCGCCGCCGACACCGCGGGCCTGGCTGCCGACGTCGTCGACATCACCGACTGCCGGGTGCGCGACACGAACGTCGTGGTGAGGCAGACACCGGCACCCGGAACGCGAGTTTCCGCCGGGACGTCGGTCACCTTGTACGTCTGCCGCACTCCAGAGACTGAGACCGCAGCGTGAACGCGGTGCGCGGGTTCATACTTTCGACCAGACGCTCGCCCGCGCTCGTAGGTGCCCAAACGGACGGGCGCCTTCGATTGTTCATGAGCAGTGCTGGTGCTTCAGACTCCGGTTGTGACGGCGGATCGGGCGGCCTTCAGCGTCTTCTTCGCTGAGCGGTACGCGCGCCTCGCCCGTGCTTGTCTGCTCCTCACGGGAGACGCGGCCGAGGGCGAGGATCTCGCTCAGGAGGCGATGGCTCGCGTGCTGGAGCGCTGGGATCGCGTGTCGGTCATGGGCGATCCCGAGGGTTACCTCTTTCGGACGGCCCTGAACCTTCATCGGAATGCGGTCAAGCGCCTGATGATGGCGACGCGTCGTCAAGCGTTCCCTGAACAGCGCGGCGACGAGGAATTCACGGAGCGTCGGTTAGACCTGCTTCGTGCGATCCGGTCGCTACCCCGGACCCAGCGTGAGGCGCTCGTCCTCGTGGAGTGGCTCGGCTACACCGCCGACGAAACTGGTCGGCTGCTCGGGATCGAGGCCGCGTCTGTCCGCGGACGGCTCCATCGCGCCCGCGAGAGCCTGCGTCAGAGATATCGAGGCTCTGATGAATGACGTGAAGGATCTACTGAACGAGGCGGCGGGATCCTACGAGCCTCGCATGGATGAAGGGGCGGTGGAGCGGCGCGCAGAGCGGCACCAGCGGACCCGCCGAGTGGTTGCAGGGTTCCTCGCACTCGGTGTCTTCATGGTGGCCGCCTGGTTCTCATGGTCAGCCTTTCGACCGGTCGGAAACATCTCGAGCTCGACGGATTCGGGCACGTACCTCTTGACAGGCTTCGAGGTTGCTCCACACATCGATCCCATCACGGCGGAGATCGACCCCAACTCTGCCGTCGTGACGTTCACGACGGATTGGTCCTCCGACCGATACCCCGGCGACCATCGTTGCGACCTGCAGGTGTTCGATGCGGATGGCATGCAGATCGGCTCGCTGTCGTTCGAGATGCTCGCGTTGTCGCAAGGGCATCACCAGCCACAAACCGTGTCGATCGATGGTTCCATCGACGGAGCCACCGCGACCGGTAGCTGCTCAGATGAGCGGTTCGACACCCCGGTCGCGCCGGTGATCTCCGGTGTCCGAGTGGAGAGCAGCTCTAGGGTGAGCTTCGTCGTCGGGTGGCCTGACACGCTGGGAAAAGGCGAATCCGCGGGAGCGATCGCATGCACGGGTGCCCTGTATTCACACGGCGATCTCGTCGCCGAGGAGCATCTCAGTGTTGTCGGCGGAAACCGTCGATTGGAGATCAACTTCACTTCGTCCGATGGACAGATCCTTGTTCAGGACCTCGGAGCGACCGTGGCCTGCATGCCATACGTCCACGAGGGCGAGTTTCCGGATCCGACGCCCATCAGCGAAGTAAGTCCCTCTCCGAGCCCGGTACCCGTTCCGATCGGCGATCTTCCCGAAGCCGGGGTGGTCGTCGGAACTGGCCACGGGGACCCAGCCGGCAATCTCGTGACCTTCATCGATCTCGATGGGAAGACCATCGCAACCCTGCGCGGGTACGACATCGCCGGGAACCCGGGATCCCCGGGTGTATGGCTCCAGCGGGGTCGGAATTACTTCTTGCTCGATGTGGATCAGCGCGCGCTCATCCCGGTGCCTTTCGACGAGGCACGGATGGTCATCTATGACGAGGGGACAGAACCTCAACTCGCATCGCCGCCGAACCAAGGCAAGCAGAGCAGTGAGCCTCTCGGTCACTGGCGGTACGCGTACAGCTCGCCGTCGGGAGTCACGCTTGCTCAGTGGTCTGGCGAGTGCGAAGTGCCGACCGCGTATTGGATCGACGAGAGCGGAACGGCGCGCATCGTGACGGGCGAGCGCAGCGTCACGCATGCTCCGGAGTCACTCGCGCTCGGTTGGTCTCCTGACCAGCGCGCGGTCGTCTTCCTTCCGCAGGGTGCCTGCGGCGGCAGCGGCGATCCGCCCGGCATCTACCTGTACTCCGCTCCGGGGGTGGGGAAGGTCATCTTCGAGACCGACCGGGCATCATCCGCCGACATGTGGGGACCTCTCGAATAGAACCTGTCGACCGAAGAGTCTCGATCGAAGCCTGCATTCCGCAGCTCACGGAGGTGTCGAGGTCACCTGCAGGACCTCGTCCGCGTACCGTTCGAGCTTCGCGGGGCCGATCCCGGAGATCGACGCGAGACCGCTCCGGTCGTGCGGTCGGCGCTCGGCGATCTCGACGAGAGTGCGGTCGTGGAACACGACGTAGGCGGGCACACCGTCGGCTTGGGCGCGCTTGCGCCTCCATTCCTTCAGCCGCTCGAACAGGGGGGCATCGTGTGCGGGGGCTTCGACTCGCACCCTCGCTGAAGCGGGCCGAGCCGCGGGAGCTGCGGCGCGCACGCCGATCTCAGCGAGGAAGGGGCTCGGCTGGGACTTCGGCTCCTCGGGCCAGCTGAGGAAGAGGTGACGTCGGGCTCTGGTGATACCGACGTACAGGAGTCGCCGCTCCTCCTCGGGATCGGCGGTCGCGCGACCCGAGCGGAACGGCAGCTCCTTGTCGAGCAGTCGCGGCAGGAACACCGCGTCGAACTCGAGACCTTTCGCGCGGTGGTACGTGAGGAGGTTCACGCCCCGGCCGCTGTGGATGGTCGAGAACCTGCGCGCGAGCTCGGCGGTGAACCCAGCGACGTCCGCATCGGGGTGCGCCGCAACGAACTCGGCGGCGAGTGCCCGTAACCGGGCGAGGTCGGCCTGGCGGGTCACCTCGGCGGCGTCGTCGGGCTCGGTCGCGGGATCGAAGCCAACGGCGTCGGTGGCGTGTTCCACCACGGCGACGGGGTCGGTGGCGTCGGCACGCCGCAACCGGGCGAGCACCGCTCGCGGTCCCGGGCGTCGCAGGAACGCGCCGTCGCGCACCTGGTACGGGATGCCGGCAGCCGCGAACGACTCCTCGTACGGCTCGGAGCGAGCGTTGATTCGGTACAGCACCGCCATCTCCTCGAAGGGCACGCCCTCGCCGAAGAGCCGCCGCACCTCGCCGAGGACGAACGCGACCTCGGCATCGGCGTCGGGCAGCGGCCGGGCGGTGGGGCTCGAGCCGCCGTCGACGGTGGCGTGCAGCTCCTTGTGGAAACCTCCGAGGTTCCGGGCGAGCGCGTTGGCAACCGTGAGGACCTGCGGCGTGGAGCGGTAGTTCTGCTCGAGGCGCACGACGTGCGCGTCCGGGTACCGCTCGGGGAACGACAGCAGGTACTCGGGTGTGGCGCCGGTGAACGTGTAGATCGTCTGGTAATCGTCGCCCACCACGCAGAGCTCATCACGGTCGCCGAGCCACCGTTCCAGGAGGGCCTGCTGGAGCGGGTTCACGTCCTGGTACTCGTCGACGGTGAACGCGTGGAACCGCTGACGCACCTCGGCGACGGCGGCGGGGTGCTCGTCGAACAAGCGGATCGCGAAGCCGAGCATGTCCTCGAAGTCGATGCGGCCGGTCTGTCGCCGGCGCCGCTCGTATCCGTCGTAGACGCGGAACATGAGGTCCACGGGGATCGGTGGCTCGTGCGCGAGTCGGGCTATCTCCCGGACGTAGGCGGACGGAGGGATCATGCGGCTCTTCGCCCACTCGATCTCGTTCGCGAGCTCCCCCCGCGGCATGAACTTGTACGGCGGCGGAAGCGCGTTCGCGAGCGAGGCGATGAGCGGGGCTTTGGAGTCCAGGATCTCGGGCAGCTGCTCGCCGGTGTACTTCTGCCACAACCGCCCGAGCTGTGAGAGCCCAGCGGCGTGGAACGTGCGAGCTTCGACGCCCTCGACGCCGAGCGATGCGAGCCGCGCCTTGAGCTCACCGGCCGCTTTCTCGGTGAACGTGACCGCCAGGATCTGCTGAGCCTCGAAGGCGCCGCTCGCGACCTGATACGCGATGCGGTGCGTGATCGTGGTGGTCTTGCCCGTGCCGGCGCCCGCGAGGATCGCCACCGGACCCCGGACGGACTGGGCAGCCTCACGCTGAGCGGGATTCAGCCCCGCGAGGATCTCCTCCAGTCCGCGCACGACCGGACGCTAACAGGATGCTCCGACAGGGCCCGAGCTCACCCCTCGTTCTGAGGATCGAGCTGCTGTTTCTTCCAGACCTCGAAGCCAGGGATCTTGTGGAATAGAGGGAAGACCCATCGGAACAGGCTGAGACCGGGCTTCTTGCACCAGCAGTCGGGGGAACAGTCGCATCTCATGACCCCGGCCGCCTCCTGCGCTCGAGTCACCAGAGCGATGACGAGATAGCCGATCACGAGGGAAAGCAAGATCCGCTTCACGAACGCACGGTAGCACCGCTCGATCGGATGAGGTCAGTCGAGTCTCCGGCGAGCTGGCCGAACCTCCTCTGCGCATATCATCACCGCGGAGGTGAGGTCATGGCGTTCGAGGGACTCGGACCGATCGGGCAGATCCACGTGAGCGTGACCGACGTTGATCGCGCGGTGAAGTTCTACCGAGATGTGCTCGGCATCCCGTTCCTGTTCCAGGTGCCGGGTCAGCCGATGGCGTTCTTCGACTGCGACGGTGTTCGTCTGTACCTCGGGAAGCCCGAGTCCGAGGAGTTCCGCTCGAACCCGATCCTGTACTTCCGCGTCGAGGACATCGACGAGGCGCACGGCGCCTTGACCGATCGTGGCGTCTCGTTCTCCGACTCCCCACACGAGGTCCATCGGACCGACGACGCCGAGCTGTGGATGACGGCCTTCAAGGACCCCGACGGCAACAACCTCGTCCTCCTGGCCGAGCGGACTGCTGCCGAGGCGCGCCCGACCTTATCTCCGTGACCCGCTAGGCTTGGCGGGTGACGCGGCCCGCGACCATCGGTGAGCTGCGCGCGGAGGGGTACCCCGACCGCAGCGTGAAGGAGGAGCTCCGCGGCAACCTGCTCGCGAAGCTCGGGCGGCGCGAGCCGCTCTTCCCCACCATCGTGGGGTTCCACGAATCGGTGCTGCCGGGCCTCGAGCGGGGGATCCTCGCCGGACACGACCTGATCCTGCTCGGCGAGCGCGGGCAGGCGAAGACCCGGTTGATCCGTCGGATCGTCGACCTGCTCGATGAGGAGGCGCCCGCGATCGCCGGGTGCGAGGTGAACGACCACCCGTTCCGGCCGATCTGCGCCCGGTGCCGTGCTCTCGTGGTGGATGAGGGGGACGGCGTGCCGATCCGGTGGATCGGTCGCGAGGATCGGTACGCGGAGAAGCTCGCGACGCCCGACACGAGCGTGGCCGATCTCATCGGCGACGTCGACCCGATCCGGGTGGCCGAGGGACGGTACCTCGGCGACGAGCTCACGATCCACTACGGCTTGATCCCCCGGACCAACCGCGGCATCGTGGCAGTGAACGAGCTCCCGGACCTGCCCGAGCGGATCCAGGTCGCGCTGTTCAACATCCTCGAGGAGCGCGACGTGCAGATCCGCGGCTACCGGATCCGGCTTCCGCTCGACCTCCTGCTCGTGGCGACGGCGAACCCTGATGACTACACGCATCGTGGACGCATCGTGTCCCCGCTCAAGGACCGGTTCGGCACGCAGGTGCGCACGCACTACCCGGACACCCTCGATGACGAGATCGCGATCATGGATCAGGAATCGCGTCCGTCGGCCGGCGACGTGCCACTCCGCGTGCCGACCTACATGAAAGAGGTCCTCGCGGCGCTCACGGCCGAGCTCCGCCGCTCGCCGCACGTCAACCACCGATCGGGCGTGAGCGTCCGGTACTCGATCGGGAACCTCGAGACGCTCGCGGCTGCGGCCGTTCGCCGCGCCGCGCGCACAGGCGAGCCCGAGGCGGTGCCCAGGGTGTGCGACCTGCCGGCGGTGCTCGAATCGAGCCTGGGCCGCGTCGAGTTCGACACGATCGAGGAGGGCCGCGAGGAGGACATCCTTTCGCGCGCCGCGAAGACGGCGGAGCTCGAGGTCTTCCGCCGCCGTCTGTCGGGGTACGACTTCCAGCCGATCCTCGAGCGCTTCTCGACGGGGTTCGAGGCCGAGACCTCCGACCTGACGCCGGCCTCGGAGCTGCTCGCTCAATTCGGCGAGCTCCCCGGCCTGTCGAAGCTCCTCGAACGGCTGGGCGTGCACGAGGAGAGCCCCGGTGTCGCGGCCTCCGCGTTGGAGTTCGCGCTCGAGGGTCTGCACCTGTCGCGCCGACTGAACAAGGATCGCACCGAGCGAACCGGCGCATTCCGGTACCGCGGTTCCGGATCCGCGTAGGATCGCGAGCCGTGTCCTTGATCCACGAGCTCATCGGCTTCGTCGTGGTCGGGCTTTTCGCGATCGGGTGGGTGTGGGGTCTCGGCGCCTACGTCCTGAAGCGCGGCCCCGGCGAGCCGTTCTGGCGCTGGTTGACGGTTGCGCAGGTCGTCGCGATCGTGCAGGCGCTCATCGGGACCGTGTTGCTCATCGCGGGATACCGCCCTCCGACGGCCCTGCACTACGTCTACGGGTTCGGGCCGCTCGTGATCCTCGCCATCGCCCACGCGCTCGCTCGCGAGGAATCGTTCCAGACGCGTCCGTGGTTGCCGTTCGCCCTCGGTGCCTTCATCTGCTTCGGCCTCACGCTCCGGGCGCTCATGACCGGTCTCGGCACCGGTTGAGGGATGGGCTGAGCCGATACGTTGGTACCGAGCCCGCCCATCGGCTAGGTTCGGCTTGCCGTCGATCGAGAGGAAGGCATGGTCCGGATCCGAGGTGAGCGACCGGTCGAGTGGCCGCGCGAGCACCACGACCTCGTACGCAAAGAGCTCGCCAAGCTCGACCCGTGGAGCTATCGGGTCGCGGTGATGGATCCCTCGATCGGCGCCGAGTACGCGGCCGTCGGCTCGTCGGGTGCCTTCGTGATCGCGATCTCCGGAGCAGAGGGGTACGTCGAGCCCAAAGGTTCTGGCGTCACGATCGACGGACAGCCGCTGAAGGGCGTACGCCGCGTCGCGAAGGCGGCGAAGAAGGCGAAGGGGCTCCTCCTGGACAAGCACGTGTTCGTCGACGTGGTTCCGATCCTCTGCCTCACGAAGGCCGCCGCGGGTGTTTCTCGAACGGTGTCCGGGGTCCGCGTCGTGCGCCTTGCCGATCTCGCGAGCGAGATCTCGAGACGCCCCCGAACGTTGGAGGTGGATTCGGCGAAGAAGGGTGCGGCAGCGCTCGGCAAAGTGCTCCCCACGGTCGCGGGAGCGCGTCCGCTTGAGGAGGACGAATAGCCCGGGCCGAGCTTTCGGCGCGCACGGCGTAGGCTGGTCGCGTGCGCTTCCGGTACTCGCGCTGGGACGATTCTCAAGATCCCTTCGGCCCAGACATCGCGGCGTCCGAGATCCTCGAGGAGCTCTCGGACGACATGCTGTCGGGGGCCGGCGCCCAAGGCGCGCTCTCGAGGCTCATGCGCCGAGGGATGCAGGGGAGGTTCAACGGGCTCGACGCCCTACGCGCGCGGCTGCAGGCAGCCCGCGCGCGCGAGCAGTCGGGGCTGAACCTGCAGGGACCGCTCGATGAGGTGCGCGAGGCGCTCGGCGAGATCATCGAGCGCGAGCGCATCACGCTCTCGTTCGAGGCCGGCGACGATGCCCGGATGCGCGAGGCGTTCCTGGAGCAGTTGCCGGCCGACGCGCCCGGTCAGATCCGCGAGTTGAGCGACTACCGATTCGTCGACCCCGAGGCCCAGCGCCGGTTCGACGAGCTGATGGAGCACCTGCGCCAGGAGGTCATGGGCGCGCACTTCCGCACGATCGCGCAGGGGATGCAGAACCTGTCCGCCGAGGAGCTCGCCCGTTTCCGCGACATGCTGGCCGAGCTCAACGACATGATCGAGCGGCGGGACCGCGGCGAGCCGTACGACTTCGACGGGTTCATGCAGCGATACGGCGACTTCTTCCCGGACCACCCCGGGACCCTCGAGGAACTGCTCGACCAGATGGCGCGACGGATGGCCGCGCTCTCGCGGCTGCTGGCCTCCATGTCGCCCGAGCAACGCGCCGAGCTCCGAGCGCTCTCGGAGCAGGTGATGCAGGACATGGACCTGGCGTTCGAGGTGAGCCGGCTCGGCGCGAACCTGTCGGAGATGTTCCCCGAGATGCCCTGGGGCGAGCCAACGCTCGCCGCCGGCGAGGATCCGATGCCCTTCTCGGCGGCCGTGGACGCGATGGAGCGGCTCCACGACTTCGAGGACCTCGATCGATCCATGCGCGCGGACTACGCGGGAGCCTCGATCGACGACGTCGATGAGGATGCCGTGCGGCGGACCCTCGGCGAGGATGCGGTGCGCGACGTCCGGCGCCTGAAGGAGATCGAGCGCACGCTCGAGCAGGCGGGGCTCGTCATGCGCCGCGAGGGGCGGCTCGACGTCACGCCGCGCGGGGCGCGCAAGCTGGGGGAGCGGGCGCTCGTGAAGGTGTTCGAGGAACTCCGCCGGGATCGCGAGGGAACGCACGAAGCACACGATGTGGGCGGACAGGCCGAGCCCACCGGCGCGACGCGCCCCTGGCGCTTCGGCGACACGGGCCAGATCGCCGTGCAGCGCTCGGTGTTCAACGCAGTAGTTCGCAGCGGCCCGGGAGCGGTCGTTCGGCTGCACCCCGACGACTTCGAGCTCGTGGAGGCCGAGCAGCGCACCGAGACCGCCACCGCGCTGCTGCTCGATCTGTCTTTCTCGATGCCGCTCCGGGGGCACTTCGTGCACGCGAAGAAGATGGCGCTCGCGCTCCACGCGCTCATCGAGGGCAGGTACCCGCACGACACGCTGTATATGATCGGGTTCAGCGACTACGCGCGGCGGATGGAGCCGCAGGATCTCACCGCCGCCGGCTGGGAGCGCGTGTACGGCACGAACATGCAGCACGCCTTCCTCCTGGCTGGCCGGCTCCTCGCGCAGCACCCGCGCGCGAGCCGGCAGGTGATCATGGTCACCGACGGCGAGCCCACGGCCCACCTCGAGGGCGACGAGGCCTTCTTCAGCTGGCCCCCCGTCCCGAGAACGATCCAGCTCACTCTGGCGGAGGCGGTTCGGCTCTCGAGGTCAGGCGTCACGATGAACGTGTTCATGCTCGAGGACTCGCCCGGCCTCATCCGCTTCATGGAGCGGCTGGCCGAGCTCACGGCCGGTCGCGTGTTCCTGATGGATGACCGCGAGATCGGCGAGTTCATCGTGCGCGACTACGTGCGCCGTCGGGCCACGTGAGGCGCTCGACCGCGATCCTGGTGCTGCTCGCGGCGCTCACGGTGGCGTGTGATCCTGGTGCGAACCCCGTCGTCGCAGGTGGGCCGAGCGGCCCTTCCAATTCGACGTCGACCCGGCCGCCCCCGGCGCCCCCGACCTGGACCGGCACGGTCGTCACTCGGAGCGATCACCGCCTGTACGTGGGAGGCACGTGCTCGACGGACTGGAAGACGACGCTCTCGTTCACCCTCGAGGGCACGGCGGCCGCGGGAACCGGGGTGGCGGTCCTCACCTCCAGGGGCTCCCCGTGTCCGTTCCCCGTCGCGCAGATCCAGATCCGCCGCTTCGAGCTGGCATTGACCGGTGAACTGCGCGCGGGGGTGCTCGAGCTGCGGATCGGCGACGTGCGACACACGCCGTCGGCGGGGGCAGACGACCTGGGCGGGTTCCGGTCGACCACGCTGTCGAGGCTGCTCCGGTTGAAGGTCGATGGCAACAGCGTTCGAGAGCGGCTCATCCTCCAGGCGACCGACCACGATCGAGGTGAGTACACCTCGGTGAACGTGATCGACCTGCGCTGCAAGGGGTGCTGAGCAGCCCAGTCAGCCGACGTCCCACCACAGCGTGACGATCCGCTGCTCGAGCGGTCCAGACGACCACAGGCCGTGAGCCTCGGCGAGCCGGTCGCCGAGCGCCTGCTCGAGCTCGGGGTCGCGCTCGGGTGGCAGACAGAGCCGCCGCCGGACGAGCGCCACCGCGTCCGAGCGGTGCTCGAATCCGCCCGAGGGTTCGGTATCGACGCGATCCTCCCGGTTCGCGAGGGTCCCGAGCTCCCGCAGCACGGACTCGGCGTCCTCGGCCGTGGGAACCTCCGGCCGTTCGAGCGCGTGGAAGCGGAGCCACAGGTCGTTCATCCACGTCCACGGATGCCGCTCGGTGAGCTCGACCACGACGCGATGCACCGCGTGCGCGGCGAGCGCTCCGATGAACGGCTCGATGTCCTGCACGTTGTAGAGGACGTGTCCGCACACGACCACGTCGGCGGACTCGGCCCGGTCCTCGACCTCGGGCCACGTGCCTTGGATCGTTCGGGCGGAGATGCCGACCGCCTCGGCGGTCGTTCGGAACGCCTCGAGCATGTCCGCCGAACCATCGACGCCGACGATCCCGGCGGCTCGTTCCGCGAGCGGCAGCGAGGTCGCTCCACCCCCCACGCCAACGTCGAGCACCGTCCCTCCCTCGGGCAGTGCCTCGAGCGCACGAAGCGTCGTGGGCGTCGGGGAGCTGCGCGTCGCGCGCTCCGCGCGCCGACGGAAGAGCTCGGTGGGGAAGCCGTAGGGGGGCTCCGGCGCCGCCCGCAGGATCGGTTCCGGGATCGCCCATGCCCGCAAGTCCTCCGCCCAGCGCTCGGCCGCCGACGTGGGCTCAGGCATCGAGCTCGCCGAGCACCTCGGCCGTATGCTCGCCGAGCGCCGGAGGCGGCAACCGGACCTCCGATAGCGAGCCGGAGAGACGGATCGGGCCGGCCACCAGACGCAGGAGCCCGTGGAGTGGATCCTCGACCTCCTGCACCATCGCCGCTCCCTCGGGCGATCCGAAGACCTCATCCATCCCGCGGACGGGAGCGCAGGGGACCGAGGCCGCGTCGAGCGCGGCGAGCCAATCCGCGGACGGCCGGCGCGAGAACACCTCCTGCATGAGCGGGATGAGCTGCTCGCGGTTCCGCACCCGTGACTCGTTCGTCGCGAACCGGTCGTCCTGCGCGAGCTCGGAGAAGCCGATCACCTCGCACGTCCGAGCGAACAGCCGGTCGTTCCCCGCCGCGAGGATGAATGGCCGGTCCGACGTCTCGAAGAGCTGGTACGGCACGATGTTCGGATGAGCGCTCCCCATCGGCCGCGGCACCACCCCACCGAGCAGGAAGTTCGCGGCCTGGTTCACGAGCGCCGCGACGCTGGCGTCGAACAGCGAGACCGAGACCCGGCCGCCCACCCCCGTAGCCGCCCGGCCGAGCAACGCCGCCTGGATCGCGTTCGCGGCGTACAGCCCGCAGATCACGTCGAGGAGCGCGACTCCCACCTTCGTCGGCCCTCCGCCCGGTTGCCCCGTGACGCTCATGATCCCGGAGAGCGCCTGCATGATGATGTCGTAGCCGGGTTTGGTGGCCGCCTCGCCTTCATCGCCGAAGGCGGTGAGCGAGCAGTACACGATCCCCGGCTGCTCTGCAGCGAGCGCCCCGTGGTCGAGGCCGAACCTCGTCATGAGACCCGGACGGAAGTTCTCGACCACGACGTCGCTCGAGAGCGCGAGCGCGCGCGCCGCGGACAGCCCGTCGTCCGTGGAGAGGTCCAGAACGACCGAGCGCTTGTTGCGGTTGAGCGCCAGGAAGTAGGCGGCGTCCCCGCCGACGAACGGGGGTCCCCAGCCGCGCGTGTCGTCACCCGTCCCGGGCCGCTCGACCTTGATGACATCGGCCCCGAGGTCCCCGAGGAGCATCGTCGCGAGCGGGCCGGCGAGCACCCTCGAGAAGTCGGCCACGCGCACGCCGGCCAACGGGAGCGGGGGAGTCGAATGCTCCGGCAAGGTCTCCTCGGAGTGATGGCCGTGAAAAAGCGGCACCGCCGGAACCCGAGGGTTCCAGCGGCGCCAGGGGGTTTATACCCCGGGGTTCCGAAGGCGGTCAAACCGCGGGGTCGTTTTTGTCACTCTTTCTCGCCTGGCGCTCGGCGGCCGGTCCGGTCGAGTGGCGCTCTGGCATCCGAATCGGTCACGATAGGCCCGTGAACCAGGAGAGCTTGGACCGAGCGAACGCGTTCCTCGTCGCCGTCGCGGCCAACGTGCGGCCCGGCGAGCTCGCCGACCTGTCGCCCGCCGAGATCGGCCGCGAGATCGGGGTGTCGGAGCCGCTCGCCGCGGCGCGGGCGATGCGGGCGCTCCTCGCCCGCCGGCGCCTCGAGATCGTGGACGGCCGCTACCGCCTGCTCGACGCTCGCCCGATCGAACCCGGTGAACGGGAGCAGGTCCCTCGCCCCAAACGCAAGGCGGTTCGTAGGGCGGCGACCAGTCCCGAGCCGTCTCCGTCCGGCGGCAGGACGACGTATTCAGACGTCGGACACGAGGTTGTGGAGCGATTGATCGAGCTCGGGAAGGAGGTCGCGACGCTGCGCGCCGCGGCTCGCACCTCGCGCGACGAGGCGAGGGAGGCTCGCGAGGCGAAGGACGAGGCCGTGCGCAGGGCGCAGGCGCTCACCGCTCGGGTCCGCGAGCTCGAGGGACGCGCCGAGATGGCCGAGAGCAACCTGCGCACGCTCCTCGCTGCCGCCCGCGGCGCCGGGCGGGACGCACCCGTGGGTGACACAGAGATGGAGGCGATCCTTGGCGTCCTGAAAGCGGACGAGCATGCCGATGACGGTGGCGACGAGCCGATGCCGGGGCGAGCGAGCGAGCCGGGCTAGAGCTCCGTCGGCTCGGGCTCGCCGGTGGCCCGAGCCCGTGCAAGGTGACACGCTGCGAAGTGCTCCACACCGCGGTACCGTTCCAGACCCAGGTCTTCCTCCCTGCACTTGGCCTCGACGCCCGCGGCCATCGCCGCGCCTGATGTCACCTCGGGGCAGCGGGGGTGGAAGCGGCAGCCCCCGGGGATCCGGGTCGGGTCCGGCGGTTCGCCGGTCAGGAACGGCCGGTTCAAACCTCCCGCCTCTGGAACCACGTCGAGCAGCGCTTTCGTGTAGGGATGCACCGGCCGCGTGAGGACGTCCTCGGCGGGGCC
>Ga0070697_100001620_pt1 | contig 17145 bp, 15 predicted proteins | sample KBSK1501metaG_FD_65475 | JGI IMG/M metagenome (GOLD analysis project Ga0070697, IMG submission 65475) | Corn, switchgrass and miscanthus rhizosphere microbial communities from Kellogg Biological Station, Michigan, USA - KBS K1-50-1 metaG | ecosystem: Host-associated > Plants > Roots >...
CCGAGATCACCCGCACCCAGCGCTCGCGCGAGTCGTTCAAACAGAACCTCGAAGCGGCCACCCTGAATCCTGCGGACGCTTCGGCTCACTACAACCTCGGACTAATTCATCAAACCCGGGGTGAACTAGAAGCGGCGCGGGAGCGATTCGAGCGTGCGATTCAGATCGACGACGAGGAGATCGACGCCCATTACCAGCTGGGGCGCATTGCCCAGACCCAAAAGCGATTCGGTGACGCGATTAAGAATTTCGAACAGGTCGTTTTACGAGATCCTGGACACAGCCAGCACGAAATATGGCGCGAGGTGGGATCCACGTATAACGCTGCCGGACAATACGAAGATGCGCGGGACGCACTCGAACGCTTTCTGGAGCACCGGCCTTCCGACCCGGAAGCACTGTATCTTATGGGCCGCGCCCATGCCGGCATGGGCCACCAGCGCGAGGCCGCCAGCTCCATGCAGGCATGCATAGAAGCTGTCAAAACGGCGCCGGCTTATAAATACCGTGCTGATAAGCGTTGGCTCAACGAAGCCCAGCAGTTTATTAAGAGCAGTCAGTAGAGTGAGGAGTAGATCGAATAGGTCCTATAGGTCGAATAGGTCCTATAGGTCGAATAGGTCCTATAGGTCCTATACCGCTAACCACCAACAAATCTCTTTATGCGTCATTTGAATCCAGCCCTAATTGCCCTCGAAGATGGACGTACCTTCCATGGCCGCTCATGGGCGGCGGAAAGCGAAGCGTGCGGGGAAATGGTCTTTAATACTTCGATGACCGGCTATCAGGAGGTCCTCACCGACCCGTCCTATGCCGGACAAATCGTTTGCATGACCTATCCGTTGATTGGCAACTACGGAGTCAACCATGAAGACGAGGAGTCGTCGAGACCATGGGTTGAGGGTTTTGTGGTCCGCGAGGCGAGCCGGGTGGCCTCGAGTTGGCGCGCTGAAGAAACTTTGGATGCATATCTGAAGCGCTGGAACATTGTAGCCATCGAAGGCATTGATACCCGCGCTCTGGTTAGACACATACGAGACAAAGGGGCAATGCGCGCCTGCTTGTCGGCTATCGATCTAGATGAAGCAAGTGTAGTTGAGAAGGCGCGCAAGTCACCCTCGATGGAGAACCGCGAACTGGCGAGCGTAGTGACCACAAAGCAACCTTACGAGATTGTGCCGGAAGGTGATGAGCGTTTTCACGTCGTTTGTTACGACTTTGGTGTGAAGAGAAACTCGCTGCGCGAACTAGCTAAGCTGGGATGTCGCATCACCGTAGTTCCAGCGGCCACCACGTCTGCGGAAGTCCTGGGAATGAATCCCGACGGCATCTTCCTATCCAACGGACCCGGCGATCCGGCTTCGATGAATAGGGAAGTGGAGGAGATCAAATCGCTCATTGGTGCGAGGGTGCCGACCTTCGGAATCTGCTTCGGCCATCAGTTGCTCGGCCGCGCTTTTGGCGGCAGCACTTTCAAACTTGTCTTCGGGCATCGCGGCGGAAATCAGCCGGTGAAAGATTTGCAGGAAGGCGGCGTGGAGATCACCTCACACAACCACGGTTTCGCAGTGGAAGCTGACAGCCTCCCGGGCGACGTCGAGGTGACCCATATCAACCTTAACGACCGCTGCGTAGAAGGCATGCGCCACAAGACCCTTCCGATAATCTCAGTTCAATACCATCCCGAAGCTGCACCCGGCCCACACGACGCAGAGCATCACTTTCAGCGGTTCATTGATTTAATGGATAACAAAGAAGCTCGAGCGTGAGCTGGATTGAGCGTACCTTACCTTGCGGGCACCTAACGTTTCCTAGTCCTCAACCGGCATTTTCAACTCACCCGTGGTGAGATCAGGTCGCTCGCGAGCCATTTCTTCCGGCGTGGTTTGGGCGTCAGGATGCCCGGGTAGCCTGACTTTTTTGTCTGAGGTAAGTTTGAGACCGTCGCTCGCGTGAGCACTGCCGCTGCCAACGGGTGTTGGTTCCAGAAGATCCGCGAGTCCCTCGCTGCCCCGGTGCTCCAGCCAGTGTCTATAGCTCACCGTCAGGATTGCCACCACCGGGATTGCGAGAAAGATTCCCGCCACGCCTGCGAGCTCCGCTCCGGACAGGATCGCGATAATCACCGCGAGTGGATGCAGATGTATTCCCTGCCCAATCAGACGCGGATAGATCACATAGTCCTGAACGATGCGCAGGACTGCCAGGAACAGCAACACCAGAAATGCCGAGAAAGGCCCGGCATGAAGAATGGCCAGCAGAGCTGCGATGACGGCAACCAGCAGTGGTCCAACCAGCGGGACAAATTCACAAACACCGGCGATGACCCCCAGGACCAGCGGACTCGGAAGTCCAAGCAAGGTAAAGCCGAGTGCGCAAACGAGTCCAATAAAAACGCAGGCGGTGAGCTGCGCCCGTATATAAGCAGCAAGTGCGCTGTTAATGTCTTGAAAGAACTCGTCACCGCGCCAGCGCCAACGACCTTTCGGCAACATCTGCAGAGCGGAGCGGCGAAAAGTTTCTACATCTTTCAACAGAAAAAAGCTCAGCACCGGGATTAAAACCAGCCAGGGAATAAATGCGACCCACCCAACCATACTGGTCAGGACCGAACTTACGGTTAGGCTGATCTTCTCGATTACGCTCGGAATGGCGCCGTTGATGGCGTCAAGCAACGGCTCCGGCATCCGGTGTGAGCGGAAGTATTCGACAAGGCCCTGCGTCTTTCCACCGACGGCAATCCAGTAGCCGCGAGCTTGTTCAGCAAACTCCGGAAATTGACTTCCCAATCGCGGCGCCAGCACATAGATACCTACGACAATCACTGCAACTATTACTATGTAGGCGAGCGCTATCGCCAGCGTGCGGGGAATGGCAAGTTGCCGGTTCCTGATGCGTATCGGGCGGCTAAGAAACGCTACCAGCGGATAAACGAAATAAGCGAAAAAGATCGACAAGATTAAGAGCAGAATGACACCGGTGAGCTTCACGATAATCCAGAGCGTCACGGCGACTGCCAGCACAATGAAAATTACGCGGAGAATAGCCCGGGTTTGTGGCCAGGTTGCTTCTGCGGCAGCTTGTGCTGCTGTGCGCGCCAGATCGTTTGATTCTTTTTTGGACAATATTATTGAAGTGGTTAGCTGTAGAGTCTGGCGATTATTCCGCCGACAGCTCGCTGGTCAGCAGGAGAGATACTCCGAAACTCAACGCCAAACGTGTCTGGAGTAGCGTGATGGACTACTTCACCGCGGAGTGACAATGCGTCTTCATGATCCATAAGCAGCAGTCCAAGCTGGTCGCCCACTCTGACATTCGGACAAGCAGGAAGGTTACATACTCGAATGCCACCCAAACTGATATCGCCAGGTTCACCCAGCCCGATGGATTCCTGCAGACTCACATCCTCGATTGCCAGGGTGAGCCGGGTGTTGACGTAGTATCGAGGAAACCTGCGTCGCTCATAGCTGGGTAAGGTAGAGCCGGGGATGTTCATCGTATGAATGATCCTTTCAGTTGGTAAACTCATCCTCCTCCTCGTCTTCCTCTTCAACTATGGGCGGCGGAGGTGCGGCCACGCGCGGCGCAGCCGGTTCCCAAATCAGGCCCTTCCATTCGTCCGTCTCGCCCAGAACTTGAAGCGCAGCGAGCGGATGGCCCGGGTTGCGCTCAATCCTCAGAACTTCGGCGATTACTTGCAGCTTCTTCCCATCCTCGCTTTGCACCTCCAGGCTGACACGACTACCAACATCAGGCAACGCTTTGGGCAAGTGCACGAGAGTCCCTTCCGGTCCAACGTTCTCAGTCGTGCCCTCAGACATGATGTGGTTGCCGCCTGGCTCATCCCATTCTGCACGCACCTCGAATGATACTAAATAACGTGGTCCTGAACGAGGCTCTGGTTCAATAGCGCGAGTCATGTTAGTAAAGCTCCTTGTCCGGGAATTGGCAGCGCGCGTATTGTACCCGACTTGCGAATTTCTTGTTCATTCTTCATCGGTCCTCAACTTCTCCAAAACGGAAAAGTCTTCGAGGGTCGTGACATCGCCCGCAACAGACCCGCTGGTGGCAATCTCCCGCAGCAGTCGCCGCATGATCTTGCCCGAGCGTGTTTTGGGCAACGCATCCGAAAAACGGATTTCGTCTGGGCGCGCCAGCGCTCCGATTTCTCTGGTCACGTGAGCGCGCAACTCTGCATTCAATTCCGGCGACGGGCGGTGCGAGCCTTCAAGTGTAACGAAAGCGACGATAGCCGATCCTTTAAGTTCGTCCGGACGGGCTACCACGGCCGCTTCAGCCACAGCTGCATGCGACACGAGCGCGCTTTCCACCTCCGCAGTCCCCAGCCGGTGACCGCTGACGTTGATCACGTCGTCAATGCGTCCCATGATCCAGAAGTAACCGTCCTGGTCGCGCCGGGCCCCATCGCCCGCAAAGTAAATGTTTTCGATCTGCGACCAGTATTGCTCGCGATAACGTTGATCATCACCCCAGATAGTCCGCAGCATTGACGGCCAGGGCCGCTTTATTACCAGATAACCACCTTCGTTTGGACCTACCGGTTTACCCTCACGTGTCATCACGTCAGCTTCTATCCCCGGGAATGGCTTGGTAGCCGAGCCCGGTTTTGTAGGTGTCGCACCAGGAACCGGCGAGATCATCATGGCGCCGGTCTCGGTCTGCCACCAGGTGTCGACAATCGGGCAGTGTTCCTTACCAATGATTTTGTGATACCAGATCCAGGCTTCGGGATTGATTGGCTCGCCTACGGTCCCCAGCAAACGCAAGCTCGAAAGGTCGTGTTTTAAGGGCCACTGCTCGCCCCATTTGATGAAGGCGCGAATCGCGGTGGGAGCAGTGTAGAGAATGTTTACTCGGTGTCGTTCGATAATGTCCCAAAAACGATCCGGCTCCGGATGGTTTGGCGCGCCTTCATACATCAACACGGTGGCGCCGTTGGATAGTGGCCCATAGACGACATAACTGTGGCCGGTTACCCAGCCGATGTCGGCGGTACACCAGTAAACATCTTCGTCTTTAAGGTCGAAGACCCACTTTGTAGTCAGATGAGCTTGCAGAAGATACCCGGCGGTAGTATGCAGAATGCCTTTCGGTTTTCCGGTCGTTCCCGAAGTGTAAAGAATATATAGCGGGTGCTCACTATCTAGTTCAGCGGCCGGGCAGATTGCGTTTTCATTTGCCATCAGCTCGTGCCACCAGTGGTCGCGGCCGGTTTTCATTGGAATCGGTTCGCCGGTGCGACGCACGACGATGCAGGTTTTTACTGAAGGAGTCTGTTTGAGCGCCTCGTCAATCGCAGCTTTTAGTTTGACTTCCTTTCCGCGGCGCCAACCACCGTCGGCAGTAACTACGGCCTTGCAACTCGCATCGTTAATACGATCGATGAGTGCAGCGCTTGAGAATCCGCCGAAGATCACCGAGTGAGTTGCCCCAATCCGCGCGCAAGCAAGCATCGCGATGGCCAGCTCCGGAATGAGCGGCATGTAAAGCGCAACCCGATCGTCTTTTTCCACTCCTGAGCGTTTTAAGACATTGGCGAATTTGCCCACTTCGGAATGAAGTTGCTGGTAAGTGAAAGTTCTTTGTTCACCGGGCTCGCCTTCCCAGATAAGCGCCGCTTTATTGCGCCGCCAGGTTTGCAAGTGGCGGTCGAGGCAGTTGTAAGAGATATTTATCTTGCCGCCGGCAAACCATTCCGCATGCGGAGGCTGCCAATTCAAGACCGTGTCCCATCTTTTGAACCAGTGCAGTTCCTCAGCCATTCGCGCCCAAAAGGCTTCCGGATCGGCGCTCGCTTCGGCCCGCAACGCTTCCAGCTCCGCCATGGATTTGATGTGGGCTTTCTCAGAAAAAGATGTTGGCGGCGGAAAAACTCGGTCTTCCTGCTGCAGGGATTCAATGTTGGTAGTGGCTGATGACATACGTGAGCTAGAATCTTCGGCGTACTGCACTCAATCTTAGGTGCCTGTGTGTACCATATATTAGCTTGACGCTACAACAATTCGCTTGCGCGGGCATGTTTTGGAGTGAACTGCAATGACTGAATTGAAATGCGGCTTATGCGTGGCGGAATTGTTACCGGCCACAAGTTTCTGCCGGCAATGTGGTTCTGCCATTACCGACGTCGAGGTGCAAAAGTCCGAAGCCACAACTGCGCTCCTGGGCAACACGCCGGGGAGCGCAACCACGCAACGGCTGGATCCGAGGCCCACGAGTCCTGATCGAGGTCTACATCCTCCCGCGGGAACGGTCGCAGTAAGTTCCGCCCCAGGCGGGAGACGTAAGGCTGTGGTTGGTGGTTTCGTTCTCATCCTGATCGTTGTGGGGATTCTCACGACGGTAGTAGTCATGAGAAATCGAAATGCGAATGCCACGGCCGATACCGGCGCATTCCTTTATCCCGGTGCTCAGACGGTGATTGATATGTCGAACACCGACGGCAGTCGCACAATTCAATTGCAAACAAAAGATCCGTTGGCGCGGGTGGAAAACTGGTATCAAACCAACCTGAAGATATTGAAGACGGTACGGCTCACCTCGACCAGTGTGGTAATGAAGAAGGATAAGGTGACGATTACGCTGGCCGAGGAAAACGGGACGACGAATATTCTCATCAAGCAATCGTCGTAGTTGGCTGGAGCAATTCTCATGAGAAAGGTCTGTGTCGGCACTTGGTGCCATAGATTAGCTTGACGTGCCGATCGCTTGCTTGCAGTATGGCTAAGAAGTGGAGGTAAGCTATGAGTCAGACTATTGATGCCGTAATTGATGAAGACGGAGCCGTCCGTCTCTTAAAGCCAATTCATCTGTCCGGTGCACGGAGGGCGCTCGTCACAATACTGGACGATCAGCCCGCGGAGGAAGTTGACCTGGATGCTGACTATCGCGCGATGGCACTCGACGAAGCGCGAGAGGTTGAAGCTCGTGACCTGGCTGAAGCAACCATCGGAGACCTGAGTGATGAAGCGCGGTGAGGTTTGGTGGATAAATTTTGATCCTTCCATCGGCAGAGAGATTAGAAAAAGCAGACCCGCCGTCATCCTTAGCAACGACATCTCAAACAAATATTTGAATCGCGTACAGGTCGTGCCATTAACGAGTAATATCGGAAGGCTGTATGCAAGCGAAGCGTACGTTACAGTCAGAGGCAAGCAAAATAAAGCTATGGCAGACCAAGTGACCACAGTTAGCAAACGGCGTTTTGCTGAACGCTGTCGGCTCGTTATCCCCTTCAGATCTCGCCGCCGTTGAATCCGCAGTAAGAGCTCAACTCAGTCTTTGAGGTGCTTACTGAATTCTCGGGCTTTCGCATCATTCATTCCTATGAACCTCTACGTCGGCACAAGTGGCTATAGCTACAAAGAATGGAAGGGAAGCTTTTATCCGGAAAAACTTCCGGCTAAAGATATGCTCCGTTTCTACTCTGAACGGCTAAGCACGGTGGAAATCAACGCCACCTTCTACCGCATGCCGCAGAAGAGCATGCTGGAAAACTGGAAGGCGCAGGTGCCGGGCACGTTTCGCTTTTCGCTCAAGGCCCCGCAACGGATTACTCATTTCAAGAGGTTAAAGGACACGGAAGAAGATACGAAATATTTTTTCGAGACAGCTTCCGTACTCGATGGTCAGCTTGGCGTCGTGCTTTTTCAGCTTCCACCCAACATGAAGAAAGATCTCCCAAGGTTGGAAGCGTTTTTGAATGACCTGCCTCAACAACTGTTCACCGCTTTCGAGTTTCGGCATCCGACCTGGTTCGATGATGATGTCCTGGAGGTCTTGCGCAACCAGAACCGGGCGCTCGTTGTTTCGGATACTGACGACATGCCCGCCACGCACATCGATAAAACTGCAGACTGGGGCTACCTGCGACTCCGTCGGGTTATCTATTCCGAAGAGAATCTTGCTGAGTGGCACGAACGCATTCGCGCGCAGGATTGGAAAGAGACGTTCGTCTTCTTCAAGCACGAGGATGAAGGAACCGGGCCGAAACTGGCGGCGCAGTTTCTGGGGCTGGCGAGCAAATAAAAAGGGGCGCCTGGCGCCCCTTAGTTCTGTCGCAGACTATTGGTCTGCGTTCAGGTGTGTTTAAGAATTGTTCCTAGAAATTACCGCTACACTCCGGGTGGCCACAATCACAATCAATTTCAATCGTGTCGCCAGTACCTTCGCATGACGCGCTGCAGTATTTGCCGCCGGGCTGAGGAGCGCAACCGCAAACCGGGTTCTTACACGTTTCTGTCTCGTCTGCCATGAAATCCTCCTGAAGCTTTCAATTTGGGCGCATAGTAGCACATCTTTGCGGGAAGATGGCTGCGTCATTTCATCCAGTCAGGTTTCACTCAGTTTTGTAAAAACACTTATTGATCTTCGCGAACCCGTGCCACAGTTTCTACTGCTCCTTTGGATTTGAGGAACCTGATAACAGCAGCGTGATCGTTTTCTGCAGCGTGCGCCAGAGCATTCCCATTGCCTTTATCGGTGGCGTTGATATCCGCGCCCGCCAGAACCAGAGTACGCACATTATTTACAAGGCCTTCCGAGGCGGCGAGCATCAAGGCGGTCTGTCCCTGGTTGTTTTTCACATTTACTTCGGCACCGGCGTCAAGCAGCGTCTTCAACGTATCCAGGTTATTGGAAGCGGCCAAATGCATGAGGGCGGTTGTACCGGATTTATCTTTGAGGTTGACTTTGGCGCCGGCATTGAGCAGATCCCACATCAGGTCGATCGTCGCATCGTCGTCCAGCATCATCAATACTGTCTCGCCCTCATCGTTTTTCGCATTTACAATTGCTCCGGCGGAAAGCAACAGTTGCACCATCTCACGGTTAGCATTCTTTACCGCGTGCTCCAGGGCAGTGGTACCGCTACGCTTATCGCGCAGATTAACGTCCATACCCGCTATCAGCGCCGTTAGCTCGTCCAGGTTGTCTTCCTGTGCGGCCCTTACAAAAGGATGTTCGGGCGCTATGAATGCCACCCCTCCGCTCACTATATTTTCAACTTGAGTGGTGGATTCAATGTCTACACTTGCTTCGATTGGTGCGACGCTTAACGTTCGATCTACTCGCGCTTCGCCATTTGCCTGGACGTAAACTCCGTCCGTTTGGTCAGCGGCAAACCCCGGCGCTTCAACGCGGATTTTATAAACACCCTGTTGCAAACGGTCGACCCTGAATTGACCGTCGGATCCGGTGCTTGCATACAGGGCCACATGCTGTTCTTCGTTCGAGAAAGAGATGGTGGCGTTCGGGATAACCGCGCCATTCTGGTCCTTGATCGTTCCCGCGATGCTTGATAATCGATCCCATCGATTCGGCTGCGTCGCATAGGATGGATTCAAATTACCTGCTTGAGAACTCGCCGAGTTCTGAGCCACAGCACTGGTGACGCTCAAAGTGGCGGTGAATGCTCCGGCAGCGATTCGTGATACCCGACGATTGATTCGGTGTAGCTTTTGACGCACCGGCGACGTCATTGGCTTACCCGCCGGGTCTTGATGATAACGGACGCAAAGGCGGCCATTTGAGCGAGCTACGAGTCGCTGCGCCTGATTGCGCGTCATCAGCGAAAGGTTGTGCACCACCAGACTGCAGTGCTGGCAGAAACGCACCTGATCGTTGCCGACCATTGAGTTCCAGTCAGCAGTGCACGGTGATGAAACAGTTAGATTATTCAAGAAGTTTTTGGGTGCCATGGTAGGTCTCCTTATCAAGTTCTGAAATTGAATCGGAGAGCCCGGGGAGAGAAGCTCATGCGCGTCTGGACAGATCTAGACAGCGAGCCCGGAAAAAAGTTCCCGGACACATAGCGTTGCTTCTACTGACAATATGGATCGTTCGACCTGGGGAGGAGCCTGCGGATTGCCGCTGAGATGCGCGACAGTTGTCGATAGGTTGTAAGTATTTTCGGATCAGGCGGCGAAATTCTGGATGTAAAGCAAACTGTTAGTTTGCGGGGCTCCGGTAGCATTCAAGCCGAGTGAAGACCTACCAGCGCAAACTAACAGTTTGCTTTACATCTGAAGCGCAGTGGCGATCTGAGCTGCTACGCGCGCATTGTTTTCCAGCAGGGCGATGTTTGCTTTCAGAGTTGCTCCTTCGCTTATCTGGGCCATGCGCGAGAGGAGAAACGGAGTGAGTTCCCGGCCCCCGACATGTTGGCTTTCCGCCTCGCGGAGCGCCGCATTTAATGCCCGTTCTAAATCAGTAGCCGGCACTTCAAACTCCGCGGGCACCGGAACAGTTACCAACAAAGAACTTTCGATCCCCAAAGCTTGCTGCGCCTGAAAGATTTGGGCGACGTCCGCAGGTGAGTCGACCCGAACGTCTATGGGCAAGTCACTGCTTCGCGAATAGAATGCCGGCATCTCGTCGCATTCGTAACCGAGCACCGTAACGCCGTAAGTTTCCAGCCACTCGCGCGTGGCTGGAAGATCGAGAACGATCTTGGCGCCCGAACAGACAACGATGATTGGCGTCGACGCGAGCGCCGGCAGGTCTCCGGAGACATCCGGCAGCGAGCCGCGATGAACGCCACCGATGCCGCCCGTGGCGAATACTTTGATCCCCGCGCGGTGCGCAATCCAGCTGGTCGAAGCTACGGTTGTGGCCCCATTCCATTTTTGGGCAGACGCGATGGGCAGATCGCGAATGCTGACTTTCTTGATCTCATCATTCTCCGCGATGAATCGTGTTTGTTCATCGGTGAGCCCAACGCGGAGTTGCCCGTTAAGTATGGCGATAGTTGCGGGCACAGCACCCGCGTCTTTGACAATCTGTTCCAAGCGACGCGCGGTACCAATATTTTGAGGCCGGGGCAAGCCGTGCGCGATGACGGTTGATTCCAGCGCGACGATTGGCTTTTTGGATAAAAGAGCTGATTCAACTTCCGGGCTGAGACTAAAAAGAGTCTTATCCATATAGGTTTGTCTAAGCACAGCCAGCGGGGGCAAGCCCACCTTCTGACCCTCGAGGTTATTGACTTGAATGCAAACTGAACCTTGAATGCCTTTCAAGGAATAAAGGAACCAGTATCTTTGAAATCTCAGGGTCAGGAAGGTGGGCTCGCCCCCGCTGTTTTCAGTTGTAAACTAAACACTGTCCCTCCGTTCTCCAGTTTCTTCCAGGACACTTCTGCCTCGATCAGGCTCGCCCGAGCATGCATGTTTGCCAGTCCCCGGCCGTCGCTTTTGCGGTTCTCTTCAAGATCAAAAGTACGCCCATTGTCCTCAATGGTCAGCATAAAATTATTCTCGGGTGAAGAGGCGACCGTCATCTTCACCTGAGTGGCGCCGGCGTGTCTCCAAATATTGCTCACCGCCTCCTGCACGATGCGATAGATCTGCATCTGCACGTTTGGCGGAAGCTGTATCCGTTCCTCGATAGCGTCGTCACAATCAAATTCGTACTCAAATCTTTTCTCGGCCGGCGCATCCTCAACGGCATGCGAAAGCGCAAACTCAAGAGCTGCGGCGAAGCCGACATTCTGTAGCACCGAAGGACTCAGGTCTTCGCAAATGCGGCGTACCTCCTGCGAGATTGACTCTATCTCAGTGCGCAAAACTGCGGGATCGAGTCGCTTGCCGGTATCCTCACCGTTCGCCGGGGATTGATCGCTCAAGAGCATCAAGTGTCTGAGGTCGGCGAGTGTTTGATCGTGGAGGTCGCGCGCAATCCGCCGCCGCTCGCGCTCAGCTTCATTCGCGAGATTCAACCGCGCATCGGCGAGCTCGCGGTTAGCATCAAACAGTGCCGCGCTGGTCCGTGCTATCCGGCGTCTCTCCAGGATGGCCCAAAGCAGCGCCAGGAGTGCCAGTGCCAGCAAGATAGCCAGCGCGGTGGAAGTCCAGGGAAAAGGCGCTTTAGCAATGCTCAGCTCAAATGACAGCGGATCTGAGGGAACCAGATCCTTGCTGAACGCGCGCGCCGAAACTCGATACTTACCCGGCTTCAGTCCCTCCATGGTGAACTGCGACTCACGCGATAACTTTTGCCGGATTACTGCACCACTCGCGTCCACCAGGGTGAACGCATATTGAAACTGCTCCGGGAAAGTCCGGCTGCTGATTGCCGCTACATCCAGCAGCAAACTGTTTTGCGGGTATTCCAGGCTGAGTCCGCTGGCGAGCTCGCCCGGTGAATGGACGCGCTTGCTGATAACGCGGGTCGCATAGAGGGTTGGAGTGTTCCGGCCGGGTTGGTAGCGAGCAACGCCGCGGCTGGTGCCAATCAACAGCGATTCGCTGCCATCGGGATTGGTTTCGGTGAGAACGGCGAAGACATTTTGCGAAGGAAGGCCTTGCTCGGCGTCGAGTTGCGAGACAATGGGCCCGAGGGATCCAGTCGAACCTGGCTGATCGGCGAGACTGATTTTTAAGACGCCATTACCCGTAGTTCCACACCACAATTCGTTTTGTTTCCCGCCGCTCTCGCGTGCCAGAAAGCGTGCTTCGAAGCCGGGCGCAGCCAGGATGCAGTCGCTGCCTGCCTTGCATAAATAGACTCCACGATTCGTGGCGAACCACAATGTTTTGTCCGGGGTGCTTTGAATCGATCGGACGGTGCTGCCTTTGAGTTTGGCAAACTCGGGCTCCGATTTCACTTCCGCCCCATCGTAGACGAGTACTCCATCCGTGGCCGTGCCGATCAAGAGTCGCCGCTCGTCTTCAGCAAAAAGGCTGATGACATCTCTCGGCATCGTCGAGTTGGCACTCCATATGTTCGTCAGGCGGTTTGCTTCAAACTTCTCTACACCCCGGCCGTAGCTGGTAATGTAAACAGCCCCGCGAAACTGGGCGAGGGACCTGATGCTGCCGAGGCCATCGACGCTGCCGGCGCTGGCTTCGATCCTGTTGAAGTTTTGAGACTCGAGCTTCGTCTCATGCGACAGCGTTGGTCCGACAAAGAAACCGCCGGCTGAACCTACCAGTAATCGCCCGGAGTTGTCTTCGCCCAAACTGTAGATGATGTTGCCTCCCAGGCCGGGAATCGGACTCCAGCCGAGCGATAACCCGTCATAAACAAAGAGTCCGCGATTGGTGCCCGCCAGCAGGTGGCCCATTGAAGTTCGGTAGAGCGTGCGCACGAAATTACTTTCGGAACTGTCGCCGACCGATTCCACCCGAGCCGAGTTTGGATCGTAACGACAAACTCCACGGTCAGTCCCAAACCAGATCACTCCTTCCCGATCCTGGAAGATTGCAGATACATGATCCGACCGCAGTCCGCCGCCGGTGCCGTCGAAAGTGAAGCGTTGCACTTTATTCTTATCGGAGAAAACGAAGAGTCCGCGTCCGTCAGTGGCAACCCAAACATCGGGTCCGATGTTGCGGATAGTGTTGACGGTTCCGGTCTGGGTTTCATTGCGGGCTAGATTGGAAAATCCCGGCCCCGTCAGCAGGCCAGGTTCGTCTTTTCTGACGCGCGTGCCCACCCAGAGTTTGCCGCCGCCATCAACTTCCAACGCGCGCACAAAGAAGGCGCTGGGACGAATCTCCATTTCACGCGCCAGTCCATCCTGGATCGCGAGTACGCCGCGACTTAGAGAGCCCGCAAAGAGTTTGTTGTTTACTGTCAACAGGCTGGTCAGCGGCAAAGGGCCCGGGTGTTCTCTATCGGCATTCTCGAGTGCCTGGGTGAGTAGAGGTTGAGTGTGCCGTGAGCCATCTGATTCTATTCGACACTCAAAAACATTTCCCTGCTCAGTGGCCATAAGAGCACGTCCGCGCTCCGGAGTAATGATCGCGGTAATTGCGTTTCCTCCCAGTTCAGTAATTACCTCGAAACGGCCACCCACCATTCGCGCGGCCCCCGTTTCCGTTCCAATCCAGAGCGCGCCTTCCTGATCGCTTTGCAACGCCAGGATGCGGCCGGACGGCAGGCCGCTATCCGTCATCGTCTGAATTCTGCGTCCATCGAATTTTGCCAGACCGGCTTCTGTCCCGAACCACATTGCGCCATCGGGTCCCTGGGCGATCGCATGTACTCGATCTGATGGCAGTCCGTGAAAGAGTGTGACCGCACCCCACTGGTGCAGGCCGGTTACGGGCGTTGGCGAGGGAGAAGGGGACGGCGAGGGTGACGGGGATGGTGATGGACTCGGCGTGAGTTCCGCAACTTGTGAGGAGACAGGAGCAGGAGCCAGGAGCAGGAGAAGACAGAAGGCAGAAAGCAGAAGGCAGGAGACAGAAAGCAAAACGCGCGAGTTATGCAGGCCGGGATGCCTGCGCTCCCAGGAGCTGAGCCGTGCTGTTGGTATTGATTCCTGATGAAATGGAGATTTGAGTCTCACGACAAACCTGAAGTAAATCAAAAGCAAGCAAAGGATCCACTAAATCACACCAAACTTTCTTCGTGAAATTTCGTGTGATTTCGTGGATCGCTCGCACAGCCGACCAGGTGCCCACTAACAGCAAATCAGAACACTACCGCTTGGTTGTTTCTCTATTTCTTTCGTTGGTTGGTGCCCTTCTGTTCGTCTAAGAAGCGCTTCCGATCGCGTTCGAGCCAGCCTTCCAATTCCTCGGACGCCTTTTCCAGCTCATCGTTATTCAGCAGGCCACGCCGCAGCGCTTCGAAGAAGGCTCGCGTGCGCACGTTGTAAGCGAGCTTCTCGTAAGCTTCGTGCTCGGTACCTTCTGACATCGATAGAAACAGTTTTTCGTAAAGCGTTGCCAGACGACTCTCAACGCCCCGAAGCGAAAGGCTGCATTTCCGCGCAATGGCCCAGTTAGAAAGGCCGAGTGCCAGATAGTAAAGCGCCTCTGACTCAAACTCGGTAAGCAGTGGCCGCTTGAACGAATCCTTGAACGCCGGATCGATCATATCAGCGCCGTCTTCCAGCACGGCCGCGACAAAGCGTAGAAAACGGGATTCGGGATTGTTCTTGTGAATGAAACCGTAAGCTGGCGGCGGATCTACTGACTTCACGATTTTGCGAATCTCGTTGATGTAGATCTCGTGTGGAAACTGGGTCCAGAAGATGATCCGGGCGGAAGGAAAGTCACGCCAGATGGCGCGCGCGGCTTTTACGCCGGAGAGCTTGGGCATTTGAATGTCGAGAATGCAAACATCCGGCTTGTGTTCCAGCGCCAGCTTCACCGCCTCTTCGCCATCAGCCGCTTCAACCACGGGTGCATTAGAGGGAAACTCTTTTTCCAGAATCTCGCGCAGGTAGTGGCGCTGGGCCACGTTGTCTTCGGCAATTAGTATGGACATCGCTGGAATAATAGCTTGAAAGCCAGGCCGCCCGTAATGTGGCACGCCACAGTCTCGATCAAGGCTCTGCCGCCCTTAAAGAAAGGTGAACCCATTGTTGAGTAGCCTGTCGAGGTAGCGGGGGCAAGCCCAGCGTCCTGACCCTGAGCTGATCAGCATAGAGTCTCTACTCTTTGCTCGAAGGCTTTTCAAGGTCTGATTAAACAGGCTGGCTCCCCAATCTCTCAGTCAGGCTTGCCCCCGCTCTTGATCGTTCGGGGACTCTCGGTTGTCGGCCGGGCTGCGAGCTGAATGGTTTTGCGTAGGTAGTGGCCTGAGTTCAACTCTTCCGTGATCCTTGTGTTCTCGGCGCTCTTTGCGGTTAATTGTTTTAAAGGCTTTTTTACCGCAAAGTACGCAAAGAGCCGCAAAGGTGCGCAAAGAAATTTTCCATATTAGGCCACTACCGTGGCTGTCTTGTCACTTGACCTCCCCGCTGCTTCTTTGCACTATGGCGTTGCAATTAACAATCCCAGCAATCAACCCCGTTTGAAAGGTGCGTCTAATGAAGTTTCGTCATGCCATATGCTGTCTCGTCTCCACACTGCTCTGTTTCTCAGTAATCACTTCCGCCGCCGGGAAGAGTAAGAAAGCGGCCAAAGACGAGCATTCAACTACGCAACCTCAGGTTCCACGCGATGAGGCACTCTGGAAGAAGGCCCTCGAGATCCAGCGCAAGTCTATCGTGGTTGATACTCACAACGATGTGCTCTCCTACATGACGGATGAAGACTACGATATCGGCGTCTCCTCCGTCGGCAAGTATCACACTGACCTCGCGCGCATGAAGCAGGGCGGACTGACGGCAGAGTTTTTCTCGGTTTACATCGATCGAAAGTATGCGACTGAAGGTGGTTCGGCGCGGCGTACCCTCGACATGATCGACCGCACCTATCGCGCGGCTGAGCGGTATCCAAACGATCTGATGATGTCTTACTCCACGGCCGATATCCGAAGAGCCAAGAAACAAAAGAAGATTGCCGCGCTGATGGGCATCGAAGGCGGTCACGCGATTGAGGATTCGTTAGGCGCCTTGCGCGATTTCTACCGCCTGGGAATCCGTTACATGACCCTGACGCACAACAACACCAACAACTGGGCCGACTCCTGTTGCGACCAGGCAAAGCACAATGGCCTCTCCGATTTTGGTAAAGAGGTCATACTCGAGATGAACCGCCTTGGCATGCTGGTTGATGTCTCGCACGTGTCTGATAAGACCATGAGCGACGTGCTTGATGTCACGAAGGCGCCTGTGATTGCCTCCCATTCGTCAGCCCGTGCACTTGGTGACCGGCCGCGCAACATTCCCGACGACCTGCTGCGGCGATTCACAAAGAACGGCGGGGTGGTGATGGTAAATTTCTATCCGGGCTTTATCGATAAAAACGTCATCGAGGCTTCCAAAGCGCGGGATGCCCGGCTCAAGCCGCAAACGGATGCGCTTAAAGAACAATATAAAAACGATCCAAAGAAACTTGAGGAAGAGACGAACAAACTCCTGGCCGCAAATCCGTTACCTGCTACGCCCCTGTCGGTTTTGATTGACCACTTTGATCACATCGCGAAAGTCGCGGGAGTCGATCACGTTGGTATTGGGTCAGACTTTGATGGCGTAGGGAGTTTGCCGGTGGGCATGGAAGACATCTCGAAGCTGCCCAATATCACTTATGAACTTTTAAAGCGCGGCTACAGCGAGAAAGACATTCGCGGAATCCTGGGAGAGAATTTTTTGCGGGCATTTGCCGAAGCCGAGCGTGTTAGTCGAAGTATGTCGAAATCGATAAGCGGCGAGGGCAGCCTGCGCCGGATCGGGAAATAAGGAATCCGCAGATTACACAGAGATAGGTCCGATAGGTCATATAGGACCTA
>Ga0070697_100001621_pt1 | contig 17138 bp, 12 predicted proteins | sample KBSK1501metaG_FD_65475 | JGI IMG/M metagenome (GOLD analysis project Ga0070697, IMG submission 65475) | Corn, switchgrass and miscanthus rhizosphere microbial communities from Kellogg Biological Station, Michigan, USA - KBS K1-50-1 metaG | ecosystem: Host-associated > Plants > Roots >...
GAGAATTAGGACAGGCAAATTGACACTGAATGAGCAGCTGTACGAATCAGCCATGGAGGTGTTGGAAGGTCTTGGAGAGGAAACTATGCAGGCCATTTTATGGCAAATGGGTACAAAAGGGGTAAGATTCACTTCAAATTCATTTGACATCAATATCTTTGCAAATCAGCTTCAAGATTTGTTTGGTGATGGGGCCGAGTCTCTGCTTGAGGAAATTTATCAGAATATCGTATGTAGATTGGAGCTCATGGAATCACATTCATCGCTCAATGGCTCTGCTGTTATGGATGGTAAGAAATTTGACCGTGATTCAGCAGCCCTACAAAAAATCCAGAACATGTTTGGCAGAGACGGGGGAAAAGTGTCAAGGGATAGTGAAAATGGAGAAGATGGGGAAAACAGCAAGTAACAGAATAGAATTTGGTGCAGCTTCCGCTGGAGGGCGAACATAGGTTGACCTGGCCAATTCCATTCAGGTCGTTGTCATCATCCCTCTCACCTGATCATGTCAGGAAGGAATTGCGAACGATGCTGATAGCATCGATCTGCACGATGAACCTGTTTGTTTTGCTAGTTGCCGAGGACCAAAGGATCATAGTATCAGATTGGCTGCTGAACATCTGCGCTGCGGCCGTTGTCTTGGTGTCTGTGGCAATACTGTATCGGCAGAAATTCAAAGGACTATACGGCAAGACATATGGGGCATTTGCAATAGGCTTGCTTCTCTGGTTTTCGGCAGAGATGATAAGCACTTACGAGCAATATTCGGTAACGAATTCTCTGCCGGCGGGTAGGGGATCGATAGTACCAGTTTCTGCAACTCTCCAACCCTCAGTAGCCGATGCTATCTGGCTTGCCGGGTATGGATTCTTTGCATACTTTCTTTTCAAGATGATGGTACACTTTTCAAAGTCGATCAAGCTCCGTACTCTCGCAGTTCTCACAGTAATCACCGCCGTCGCAACTCTAGTTCTTTCGCAGTCAATAACATACTACTATACGAACATGCAAAGATTGGCACCTGAAGGATCTGCTACCTTTTTGGAAACCATTTCGTTGTTCTTCAAGATCGAGTATCCCATTCTGGACGTGCTTCTGATTGTGCCATCTCTCGTAATCATGTTGGGGTTAAAGGGTGGAAAACTGACCTCGACGCCTTGGATCCTGTTATCCTCTGCAGTTCTGATATTAGCCGTCGGCGACATCGGAAACGTCTATTTCTCCATACTGCATATCGTAGAGAATCACTGGATATGGAAAATGTTTGCCACAGCTGGCTATCTCTGCATTGCTACCTCCCTATTTTGGTATTATAGATTCTTTATTTTCGATCCGAAGAAAGCTGCAAAGATATGGCAACAGAGCAACCGATAGTATGGTTTTGTGAATAGAAATGATCATTTGGGGTTTCCTGAATTTGGTGCAAGCTCCAATATCACCCAGCTCTGTTAGGTGACAATTGCCTAGCCTGCTGGAATGAGATAAAGCTAAGTGTATATAGCTCGGCGATACCTACTCTGCGAGATATTTTGCATGACTCGAATAATGAAGAAGTGCAGGAATGCTGTAGAGTAATTTTGCGAAAGGCCGGATGGTTACCCCTATAGTAAGACTTGGTTTGATCTACCTTTCCTCAGTAAATGAACTTGAGCGCGGCTGGGCACAGCCCTGCCAACCATCGATTGGTATTGCCAGTGCTGTGATTTGATCTTCTAGTTTCCGCGGTTGAGGCCAAGGATTATGAAATAAAGAGCAAAAAATAGCTGTTAACTTACATATTTCCAACATTTTCTAATAGTTCCACAGAAAAGCAAATAAGATTGTCATGATATCGTGGAATTGATGAAATTATGTCGGAACAGCTATTTATTGCGCTAAAAGCGCAAATAATGTCTAGTTCCGATCCAGAGCAGGCAAAGGAAGCACTGGCGATGCTGGAAATTTATGGCTACAAGGCACTCCCTGTATTGAGAGACTTGATGCAGGAATGCGACAAGGAAGAGATTAGGAATTATTGCAAAGAAGCTATCAAGAAACTTGGTTGGCTGCCTGATGAGAGCTAGCTTTCTGAGCGCCAATTTAGCCTTGGGTAAATTAGCTATATTGACAATAAGAGCCGGTGTCTTTATCCATATTGTAATACTTGTGCGGAAATCATGTTTTTAGTAGTATGATAACAACTCTCCCTCAAGATGTCAATCGGATATCTTAAGAAAAAGACACACACTAAGGCAAGGAAAGGCATTTCGCCGGTAATTGCAACGGTTATTCTTGTTGCAGTTGCAGTAGTGATTGCCGCGGCACTGGCAGGCTTTGCGTCAAGTCTGTTCGGAACGTACTCGTCACAAGGTGCAGCCGTCAACATAAAGTCACTCGAAGTTTCAGCAAACGGGGACTTCACTCTGGACATGGTCAACAACGGAAACACTAGAGACACAGTTGTATCGATCTCAGTTCCACCAAATGGAGCTACTGCAATTGCTGCAGCTGACGGAGAACTCGCACCACACAGCACTACATTCGCCAATGGTCCAATCAGTGACAACATGGCTCTCGGTGCCAGCGTAGTCGAAGGATCGACAATCACCGTGAAGATCAACATGGCAAGTGGCGTGCAACTGACACAAAGCGTGATAGTTGGCGCGTAAAAGGTTGCCTTTCATGAAAACCCCCCCTCTTTTTATTTTTAGGAAAGTCAGTCGGAAACGATCCGGTATTAGTCCAGTTATTGCTACTACGATTATTCTTGCGATAACAATAGTTTTAGGTATATCCTTATGGTCCTTTGCGAATAGCGGTGTAAGCACCGCAACAGAGACCTATGCCAATGTTGTAGAGGAGTATGGCAAATTTACAAGTGACCGATTTGTGGTAACTTCTGCAGCGTTTGATTATCCAAACCCTGATGATATGGTAGTTTGGATTTACAATAGTGGAAAGTTTGACACTAACATACAAACGGTAATAGTAACATGTAAAGGAACTTGCTCCGCAAGCTTCATTCCTCTCCAGCTGACAGGGCCCGATTTACTAAGTGGAGACATGACAATTGCATCGCATACCCTTAAGGATTTGCGCTTTGATTCTAGCGCAAAGAGCGAAGTTTTCACACCAGGCGAGACTTACCAAGTGCAAGTAGTTAGCGAGACTGGTGCTTTTCAGACAATATATCAAAAAGAGTGATGACTAGAGATGGACAAGAAACCCAATTATTCGCATCGTTTTGCTTCAAGGAGAGGAGTGGGCGCTATAATTGGCGGCGTAATTTTAGCTGGCATATTGTTAACTACAGTGCTGGTGTATTTCATTTCCATACTGAACAATGAAAAAACTAGAACTAGCCTGGAAATTCAGGCCCAACAGGATGACAGACAAAAAGCAACAGAAACTTTCAGAGTAGAGAGAGATCTCCTCGTATCTGGAGGAAATATTGATATCGGTATTGAGAATAACGGTCCGATTCCACTTATAGCTTCTCAAATGCTGGTTTATTGTGAATTGGGTTGCTCTAATCCAGCATCACAACCGATGCAAACCACCTCTTTGTCTAAAGTACTTAACCCGGGAGATAATGATGCAGAGTCGGCTGGTGGCGGTATGCTCATCGCCGATAATAATCATAGATATCGCGTTGATGTAATTAGCGAAAGGGGAAATATCGTCAGTTCAATAACATGTACTGTCAAAAGCGATGGTACTTGTTCTGAAGACTCAACGGGAGGCGGACCTCCACCTCCGTGCATATCATGCGCGGTGAATGAGGGTATCATTCAGGGAACCGGTTCATTGGTACTCGATTTCAAAGCCTTTGGTGCAATTTATCCTGATCTTGGATCACGTGGGGGAGTTCCACAGAAAGGATGGGAAGTAAGAGTTAGCAGTCCTTATGGCTCCGCAACAGGTTATCCGGCGTACGATATTCCAGCCGAATTAAACACTGTACTGGTTGAGAAGCTTAGGAATTTTGACTCTTCTGGAAATAACATTGTGATCAGCAGGAATACGGGTCTGGTAGTCAACGTAGGAAAGGCAACTTCCGGTCAGCCAGATCCAAATTACATTTGCTACGCGGATACGACCAATAAGCAATTTTTCGCCTATGATGAAAGCAATCCCGCCAGAAGGGTTCAGGTGAGAGCAACAGCTCTTGACGCAGCTCCTGACGAAGGCTGGGTTGAGCTATATTTCTGCTCCACTTCGCCTCATACTACGTCCCTCAACTGGCATCCTGACGCTAAATTCAATAACATTAACGGAATCTTCATGATTGCTCGCGGCACTTTCTTGGGTTCAGGTTCAGAATACGCTCAGACGATTCCGTATCAAGCCATTCAGGTGGGAAAATCTGCCGCAGGCAACAAACCATCATTGATAGCATGTCTCTATAAAACAAACAGTGGCACTGCTTGTCCGGCGGTAAATGCCAATGACGATTCAACTACCACACTGATCTACAACGCTCTCAGAAGCAATATGGAAGCCGGAACAGTGCCCGGTACACCTGTAGGAACTACGTATGTACATGTAAACACGATAACAACGAATCCATATCATGTAACTTGGGTCTACCCCGATGGGATCTTTAGGGAGCTAACTCCATCCGGCGGCGCGACAGTGACTCCTCCGTTACAAAATATTGGTATACAAATTCCAAGAGGAAATAGTAATGATACCGATGGCAGCACTACTGATATCGGTAGCTATTGCACATCTCAATATGTTGTCGGGGGTAAAGTGTACTTTACTGTAATGGTAGAGGATAACTTTGACTTGAACAGTTATAGAAACGCGTACTACATGACGTGGAGAATGGATTGCTCATAGGAGATTATGAATAAAAATGATCGAATCAACCGATAAAAAAATAGCCGACCGAATGAATGCAATTACTAGCGCTAGCAAAACGGAGCGAGAAATGAACGCAACTGAAGCTAAAGCTGCAATCAAAGAAGTCGGCAAAGCCTCCTCAGTAAAGAATGAAGGTGACCAGAAGTCATTGTCATTCTCGTTCTTTAAGAAAAAATCAAGGGTCGAAGAAATAAAGAAGAAGCTTGGTCCAGCTGGCATTGCTGGTCCAATTACTGCAGATAAGATGATACTCGAAGCTGCACAAACAGAGATAATAGAGCGGTATCCGATACGTGAACCAATAATATACATCAGTGTCGCAAGGGATGAGCTAGGGTCGCCTATTTACTTGATAGAAGAGCCGCCACTGACGCCGGAAGAAATAGTGATTTACGCTCAGCTGATGGATGTCCTGCAGTACGAGTTGAAGGCCCCGTACGACGGCACATCAACAGACCCAAAGCAATACTTTGATGAACAGGCCAAGAAGATAATCACTAAGTATGCTCTAAGCATGGGCATAACTCCAAATGTAACGTGGAACAAAGTTTACTACTACATCACACGCGATATGGTTGGCTTTGGCGCACTTGAAGCCATAATGAGCGATCCAAACATTGAAGACATTTCAATTGATGGTGTAGACAAAGATGTGTACGTGTGGCACAAGAAACACGAGAGTCTTCGAACAAATCTAGTATTCAAGACGGAAAAGTCATTGGACGACACCATTATCAGGCTTGTTCACATGGCTGGAAAGCACATCTCTACAGCATATCCCATTGTGGATGCCACACTTCCGGGCAGACACAGGCTGGTTGCTACCTTTAGAAAGGAAGTATCAAGATACGGAAGCACTGTAACAATAAGAAAATTCAGAGAAGATCCCTTCACCGTAATTGATCTTTTAAACTTCAAGACTTTGAACCATGAAATTGCAGCCTACAGCTGGCTTCTTATGGAGCATAACGTTTCCTCGATCATTGTAGGTTCGACAGCATCTGGAAAGACAACTCTGCTAAATTCACTCGTTTCCATGACAAGACCAAGCTCGAAACTTGTTACTATAGAGGAAACGCAGGAGATCAACATTCATCATCAGAACTGGGTTCCATTGATATCCAGACTAGGATATGGTGCAGGATCCGAGAAAATAGGCGAAGTGTCTCTGTTCGACTTAGTGAGAGCATCCATGAGAATGAGGCCAGATATCCTTATTGTAGGTGAAGTAAGAGGTGAAGAAGCTTATGTCCTATTCCAGGCGATTAGTACAGGCCATGGCGGCATGTGTACGCTCCATGCTGACGACGTAGAGTCAGCAATTCAAAGGCTTACCTCAAAGCCGATGGACGTCGCTCCCATCCACATAAGATTCCTAGACCTAATATTTGTCGTAAGAAATACTGCGATAACAGATCCAGAGACAAAAAAGACCCACAAGAGCAGAAGAGTGCTAGCAGTCACAGAGATCATGGATTATAACAAGTACAATAGGATTTTTGAATGGGATCCCTCAACTGACAAACATTTCCTGACTAAAGGAACATTCCAACATAGTGAGAAACTGAAAACTATCAGCAAGGATACTGGCAAGTCCATGGACGAACTGATAGAGGAGATCAAGAGAAGAGAATTGATACTGCAATGGCTCCAGAAGAAGGATATCAGAAACTTTAGGGAGCTAGGTCGGGTCTTTGAAAAGTATCAGGAAAAGAGAAGCGAATTTTTTGCAGAGATAAAAGGAGAACTTGATCTTATGAAACCGATCCCAAAGAAGGGTGGTTCAATCTAAATGACGGCTAAAGGCGAAGCCGAGAAGAATCAGGCCGGAAGAGGATTGTTCTCAAGTGCCAAGAAGCGAAATGAATTAGATCAAAAGAAGCGCGCAGCTGAAAAGCAGTCTTGGGATAAGAGAGAGAAGCAGCGTAAAATGGGTGCGGATCTAGACTTTACAGAAAAGTTCACAGCCGTCTCAATTCGCTATTTTGGGGGACTCGCTGCGAAACTCGAGGGAAGTATGCCAACCTTAGGCGAAGATCTCCTAATGTCCAATATTTTCCTATCACCGAATGCCTTTTTATCGGTAATTCTCTTTGTTACAATTCTCAGCCTTCCAATTGCAGCAATTGGTGCAGTTATGGCACTGACTACTCAAAGCATAATTTTTGCATCCGTGGCCATACTCCCTCTTGGAGTATTTGGTATGGGAATGTCTATGCCAAAGTCTAGTCGCTCAAGCCGAGCTAACGCGCCTGATGGAGAATTGCCCTTTGTCATTGGTTATTTGTCTGTGCTAATAACCGGCGGAGTCTCGCCAATTAACCTCTTTAGAAGGCTGAGCACGAACAAGCTCTACCCTGCTTGTGCAAAAGAAGCAAGGAGAATTGTAATAAATGTAGACGTATTGAGCTTAGATCCTGTCTCTGCAATTGAGAAAGCTGCTAGGTACACCCCTAACAAGATGCTTTCAGATTTTCTGTCAGGATATATTGCAGTCTTGAAAATAGGTGGCGACATACAAAGCTTCATGGACCAGAAGCAGAAGGAAATATTCAATTACCGTTCACAAAAGTTAAAGTCCACCACTGAATTTGTGGGCACATTGGCAGAGGCCTACCTTGCGGCAACCGTTGTTATGGGAATTTCACTATTTGTACTACAAATAGTTTCGGCAATGGTCGATAAGGGAGAACCAAACTTCACGATGATGTACTTTTACGCTGGAGTCTTTGTGCCTTTAATCTCGGGCGTTTTTATCTTCTTGCTTCATTCCATGCAAAGCAAAGAACCCATGCAACAAATCAGAGAACATATTATTTTCCTCGCTGGACTTACAGCTGTCCCCGTAATGATGTTTGTGGTTCCAATATTCTTTCCAATTGATCTACCGTCATATGTCCGGCTAGGGATTGGACTTACAATTTCAACTACTGTGCCCGCCATCATGAACGGAATAGAGTCTAGGAAACGTAAAGCAGCAGAAGCTATGCTTCCCAGCTTTGTACTTGATCTTGCAGAGGTAAGAAAGACAGGACTTGCTCCGGAGAAGTGTATTGAACAGCTTGCAACTAGAAATTATGGAATACTTACAAAGTATGTCCGAAGAATGGCAACACAAATCTCATGGGGTGTTTCATTAAATAAAGTTCTAAGTGACTTTGGCAAAGATCTAAGGAGCTGGTACGTAAAATCGATAGGATTTGTTCTATTAGAAGTTGTTGAAGTAGGCGGAGGAACCGTTGGACTATTTGGTAGCCTTGCAGAGTTTGCACAGAAAACAAAGGAGCTTGAGAAAGAGAGAAAAAGCATGTTCAGACCCTATATCTTCCTACCGTACATCGGTGCCATTCTAACAGTTGCTACGACGGTGCTTATCATCACAATGTTGACAACCCAATTGGCTAACTTGGCAACTCAAGCAGCCGGGACCTCTATAGTGAAGGTCAACACTGATCCAAAGGTCTTGACTGAGGTAATGTTGATTGCAGCGGTATTTCAAGGATGGATGATGGGACTAGTTGGTGGCAAAATGGCTGAATGGAGTATTGGCGCTGGTTACAAGCATGCTACATTGCTCGCAATTATTTGCCTGCTAACTGCTTACTTTATCGGGTCCTTTGTAAAGATATAAAGAACTTGGTAATGAATGAGAGAGGCTGATGCATTGAAATATCATTCTTAAAATTAGGCGATATAGCATGATTGCAGTTAATCCAAAGTCGAGTTGTTTTTGGCTGGAGCTGCCTTTGGTAGACTGACGATGCCTATCTGCCTTGAAGTTTATTATTGGCTAATTTTGTCACGATTCTACTCATCTGCGGCTAGTTTTCGCCACAACTGTATTAGTCAGCTGAACATCTTATTTTCATATTATGCGGATAGAGTAGGATAAGGGAATGTACGATCATAGCAGTAGAAGTAAAAGAATAGTAATTGAGGGTGTATTTGCTGTGCTGGCTTTGGCGGGCTTGTTGTTCGTGCCGGTTCTTCCATTTATTGCAACGGCAAATGCTGCAACTGGTAGGATAGATGTTACACAATTCCAGCTAGAGATGACCCCAATTGCTCCAAAGCTTCCTGCAGACGGTGGTATCTACTACGCGATGATTGAGCTACAAAATGTAAAGGACAAAAATCCGATAGCCGCCCCGTTTGATTTTGATATAACTATTATTTCATCTGATCCTTCTGTCCTGTCAGGCCAGGAAAAAGCCACTCTCAAGAAAGGTGAATCGATGGTTAAGGCAGAATTAACCACGACTAATAAAGCTGGAGAAGTATCAATCAGCGCGCAAGGAGAAGGTTTGAAATCTGATAGCGTTACCATCAACACTCTACTTCTTGATTCGCTGGATCCTACTAAATTGGCACTCTATGCAGCTCCCCCCAGTGCCGTTCCCGATCCAAAAATTGTCGGAACCCTGTACATCCAGCTTTTGAACTCACGAAATTTGCCAGCTACATCTGAGGAATCGATAGTAGTTAGCCTTTCATCCTCAAAGCCACAGTTTGGAACTGTTCCATCATATGCTACTATTCCCCCTGGTCAGAGTGGAGTCAGTGTGGATTTCAAAGCGAATTATGAAAGTGGAATAACGAGAATAGCCGCGTCGGCCCCTGGACTATCTCCCGCCCAACTTGATCTAAAGGCCGATGGACCACTTGCAACAAAGCTTGTCGTTGAATTCGGACCTACAAAAATACCTGCAGTGAGCGGATTTGACGGGATCATGAGCGTGCAACTAAGAGATGAGAATGATAACCCAGTAAAGGCAACCCAGCCGGTGCAGGTTACTCTGAAATCATCTGATCCAAACGTCGCCACGGTTCAGACAAATTTGGAGATAGAGGCTGGCGATTCTTATGCAACGGCGAGAGTCAAAGCTGGCGGGTTGACAGGATGCACCCTACCTGGTTGGGCAGAGGCAGATACATCTTGCGCGGTAATAACTGCCTCTGCTTCAGGACTTGAATCGGGGATAGGTACTTTAAGACTTGTCGAACAGGGCGACGATGTGGGTCCATATGCATTATACCTCTATTCTGTTCCAACAATCCTGCCACCAGATAATTCAGAACATCCTGCAATCATCATTCAAGCTATGGATATAACCGATGACAAATATCCCAGACCATTCAATACCCCATCTTGGTATTACGGCCATATTGTCTTATCAACATCAGACTCAGCGATCGGATCAATTCTTCAATCATATGAGAGCCACATGGGATATGCAGTAACCAAATTCAAGACTACATATGTTCTAGGCACGACTACGATTACAGGGTCTAGCACTGGATTAATTACTGCATCTGAGAAAAACTTCTCCCCAGGGCAAATCGATCTTCAAGTACGTGGTTCAGCTCCTGCCGGAATATTGCTGACCCAGATCCCGACAATTATTCTAGCCAATAACCAGCAGTCTAATCCCTTGTCGGTAAGCCTAATTGATTCGGCTGGCAAGCCAGTGATCGCACCCGAAGAAATTGTGGTGTCCCTGTCATCCTCAAATCCATCCATTGCCACCGTTCCATCATATGTTTCAATCCCTGCGGGAAGCAGCTACGTGGTCCAAACTGTTTCTGTTACTGACAGGATGGGTGAAACGACTATCACAGGCTCTACAAGTACCCTAGCGTCAAGCAATCTGCTGTTCAAGACAGTGGGAACCAAGGGAACGATCTCTCAATATGCTCTTGGGCTATACAATGTACCGAAACTATCAGCTGACACCAAGGAATATGAAGCTGTTTTCATACAGCTGCAGGATTTGACTGGGAACCCAGTTGCGGCCAAAGACGACGTACGTGTGACACTGTCATCTTCATCAATTTTGGCTGGGAAAGTACAACCAGAAGTCGTAATTCCCGCCGGTTCAAGTTACGCAGTCGCAAAGTTCATGACAACCATATCTGCGGATAAAAGCATAACGATAACTGCATCAAGCCCAGGGCTCAAAAGCGTTGACGCTGCAATGCAGACTACGGTGCAGCCCCTTACAGTCAAAATTGTGAATAGTGTTCCCAGACAGGGAACTTTCAGTGACGAGGATATATATGTCGAAGTCGAAGTAAAATCAGGATCACTACCACTGGAAGGCGCTACCATCGAAGTGGGCGGCGAGCACGCAGAGCCGACTTATGCAGTAACCGATGAATTTGGTCATGCAGAATCAAGGTATGTTTCCAACCTGCCTGGTTCGAATGTCATTGAAGTTAAAGCTACAAAGCCTGGGTTCGCTGAAACCATTGTCAAGACTACCATATCGCTGTCTCAAACGGTAAATGTTTTAGTGAAGGCAGTTTCGGAGGGAGGCACTGAGATTGCTGCCCCATTCAAGATAGCGGCCGCTAGTGCCACTTCAAAAACCTACAACTCGAATGAAGGAGCACCAGTCAAATTCACGAACGCAAAGTGGGGCGCGTACAGGGTAAGCGCTCCTGAAGAGTACTCCAATCCTAAGGGTACATACAAATTTGTTAGCTGGAAAGACGGTGTTACAGATAACCCAAGATCCTTCCAAGTCGCAACCGATACTACGATAGAGGCAGTATATTCCGCAAAGTTTCTGATACAAGTTACAAGTGATTATGGTACTACCAGTGGAACTGCTCTCTATCAAGAAGGAGACAAGGGGACAATTTCCATAGACATCACATCAGCAAGCACCGGTTTGATAGACAAAACATTCGCTGGATGGTCAGGGGATATCAGGTCGGATTCTCCTACAACTCAAGTGACAGTGGACGGACCAAAGATAATCAAGGCTGAATGGCATGACAACTATCTGAAATTGGCTATCCTTGCTGCTGGAATTGGCGCAGCCGGCATAATCGCCTATATCAAGGTCATAAAACCAAGAAGAGAACGAACTGCGAAGCAAAATGCGCCTGACCTTGATTGGTACAAGAGCTAAGCAGATTCGCAAATAGGAATTTGGTAGCATGCTAATCTACGCCTTTCGTAAAACGATTCGTTCTTTGAAAGTAGAGGACAAAATCGCGATATGCTAATCGAATTGAGAATCGCAGCATGTGCAGCAATGCTAGTCATAGCCGCTGTCATTGATATCAAGAAAAGGGAAATTCCAGATAAGATATGGCTAGGTTTTGGTGCTTTAGGTGTCGCATTGATGATCATAGAATTTGCCTTGCCATCTTTGTTCATTGAAACCACTCAATTCAAAATTATGCCAAATGGCTCCGCCGAAGAAACAACCATCCCACCTGCTACGAAATTGTTCGGCTACCTACTTGGGATTGGCATAATTGTACCAATTGCATATGGAATCTACAAGACCTCTCTCTTTGGAGGCGCTGATTCAAAGGCGCTCATCGCCATAGCGGTTCTGTTACCTGCTTACGATGGAATGATGTTCAAACTGCATGGCTTTTCTGCCATGACAGTTCTAACCAATGCGCTCATTGCATCAATGTCTTATGTGATCTACAATGTGCTCAAGAACGCTGTAGAAATTGCTAGAGGAAGGCGTATTTTTGAGGGATTCGAGGAAAGCAGGTCAAGAAAGGCCTTGGCATTTACCATGGGCTTTCGCTCAAGCAGCGAAAAGGGCTACCTTTTTGCCATGGAAGGTGAGGATGAAGCAGGCAAACGCAAGTTTGTCTTCAACCCCGCTGAGTATGACGATTTTGTTTCAGTGTCAGGCAACAAAAGTCTTGTGTGGGTAACCCACGCTATGCCGTTCATTGTATATCTGGCGATAGGGTTTGGCATTACCATAATTCTAGGGGATCTGCTGGCTGTGATTGTCCGCGGCATTATTGGCTCGTACTAGTTGCCAAAACGCATTTTAAACCAAGGAATGATCTAGGTAGTTACCAAGAGAGGTTGAATGGCAGAAAATGACTATTTCGGTTTCATCTTTTAATTCAAAGTCAGAATTCCAACAATACGTTGACAGGACTATAGCTGAAACCAAAACCCTGCTTGGCTCATATATGGCACAGATAGAACTTGTGAGAAGGAAATACAACAGTTCGAAAAGAACCAATCCTGAAACCACGTCAAATGTTAGCAAGAGCGACGGAAGTCTAAGGAAATTTCTAGGAGGCAAGAAAGATACCACTGGGAACAAAAACCCTGCCGAATCGCCATCCTCTACTAATATCAAGCAGCAGGAAGTGGCAGGCTTTAAAGTGCTAATTAATCCTCCTCCAGAATATGAGCTCCGAATCTTGGAAGACACAATCACTTCCCTGCAAGAGAGGGTAGAGACTTTTGAAAGGACGAAGGGACTTTTCCCCACAATAACCAATGAGAGGACTGGGATAAGTGTAGTACTTGACGATGGTCTGCCAACGGGCTTTGTGCTTCATCTCCCGGAATAACCTCAAAAGGGACAACCAAACGATAATGATTACTTTGTAAATATTTGCAAAGAACCGTCTTAATTACACAATCAGAAGAGAGGCTACCTAGTCAAGAACTTGACGCAAAGGTGGCCAGTATATACTGGAGATCGAGACGGCTTCTCGAAAAGTATAGCGGTAGCAGGAATACTTCTGGTAATCCTTCTCTTGAGTGGTTCGCAAGCCTTGTTGGTATACAACAGAATAGCTGCCCTTGCTCAGACATCGCCCATCTCAGCCAACGACGATGGAGTTTCGATAATTAGTGTTTCAACAAGGTATAGCCCAGATGAAGGCTCCTTCCGCCTCGATGGTGAAATCAAGAACGTGCATGATTTCGCGCTGGAAAATGTAAAGCTAAATGCTACGTTTTACGATAGCAATGGCAACTTGATCGGGACTTCCTCAGGTTCCCCGTATATTCAATTATTGCATCCCGGTGAGAAATCTGCATTCGAGATTTCACTTGTTCGAGGTGCGGATACACTTTCGAACTACTCCTATTATACAATATCAAAGTCCTGGGACAAGGCTTCAGATGAGAAGCCTGCATTCCTTCAAATGAAGATTGACAACCTGTACATTGATAGCTGTGGCACCTACCACATCGGGGGCACTATCACAAACTTGGGTCCTGCGGCGGCAACAGGAACGATTGTCTCTGCTACATTCTACAACGACAAGAATCAAGTGATAACATCGGCCATCACTACACCTCAATTGGATAAGAGCACCGAAAGTACTGACCTTTTGCTTGCGACTAAAACTGCACGATTTGAATTCATCATTGACAAGTCGGCTATGGCGCATTTCGCCTACTACTCTCTCAATGCTCAGAGCAAAGAGTACGCTCTTAGGAACGCAGACCCGGCGACAGATTTTTCGCCTGCGCTTGGAGTTTATACAGACTCTTTGACATATCCGGTGGAAGGGGCAAATGTGACTATATTTGTAAACCTCAATTCCGCTTTAATAGGAGGGCAAGGGCTCAATGAATTTGTCCTTGTAAGAATCTTGAGCGATTCAGGTGCTGAGCTATACAGATTATCGGCCTTTCCTTCTTCCACATACCCCGGTCAATTTTCAAGGACCTTTGATTTTTTTGTTCCAAAGGGTTCTGAAGGGAAAGTGATGAGAGTAGTTGCTGAATACAAGGGTCAAGTTGCCCAGACCACCTATTCAATTGCAACAACTGAGGAGACATCAGATTCCACTATGGGTGGGGGCAATGCAGGCAACGCAGGAAATCTGACCTGCGCTTCGGGTGACAGATATCGACTAGGACTAGAGGGTATGCGAGTAGCACAGGAAGGTGGGAACAGTGGCTCGGTCGGCCTGCCTCCCTATCTGGGTGAAGATCAAAAGATTGTTGCTGGTTCTCCGGTTGTGATATCAGTAGGAGCGAAGAACGAATTGAGTTCGTTTCGGACCGTTACAATAGTTCTGGAAGTCCTAGATTCACAAGAGGTAGTAGTCTTCCTCCATCTAGGGAATTTGACTATCGATCCGAATAGTTCAGCTGAAGGCAAAGCCATCTGGACGCCTGACAGAGCCGACATATTCAAAATAAAGTCGTTCATTATTTCTGACTTGGAGGAGCCGAGGATTCTCTCAGCGACTTCGGAAACGATGGCAAGGGTACAGCGCTAACCGGATCACGACAAGGCAAAATCAACATTCTAGCCGGCGTTATCAGATATCATGATACTACACATTGCTAATTCTTACTAGCGTTTGTTATACTGACTGAATCACATGCTTTGAAAGAAACATTTGCGCTACTTGAGCTATCACTTACTGTCCCGACAATGCATGCTTTAGTACTACTCGCTCCCATTCCAGCATCACCAACTCTATAGTTGCCAACCAAATCAGTGATCCCATCTCCGTTTACGTCCTTATGCTCGGTTGATTTGGCTATAGCAAGATTAGGTCCAAATCTTAAGCTGCTCAAGTCTATATCCGATACGGAGAGGGAATTGCTTCCAAGGATAGCGACAGGAATGAGCTCGTTTGGTCTGTTCTTATAGATAACGTTCGGATAAACTCCTGGAAGAATGTCTATCTGAATGTCAGGTCTTGGAACCACGGTCACAATTACTGTAGAGGGGGCGCTATCTGCTTGGCCGTCATTTACAATTAGCTGGAATTTCAAAGTTGTGAAGACTGAAACAAGTGGAGCGGTGAATGAAGGGTGTACAGTTTGGGCATTGTTAAGGGAGACCGTCGGGCCTGATTTCTGAGACCAATGGTACGAAAGCGAGTCGCCATCTTGATCACTGCTACCTGAACCGTCTAGAACTGCACTCTCACCTGAAAATAGAGTCAAGTCCGGCCCCGCATCAGCAATAGGGCTGTGCTGTTCGCTTCCTGAAGTGCTGTTATCCCCACTGCCACCACTGCCACCTCCTGAATTATCTCCATTACTGCCGCCACTATTGTTATTGCAACTGCTAGTGTCATTTGCTCCATCGCATGGATCTGGAGGCGGGCTTGGGCTATCATTATTACCTCCAGAACCTCCACCAGATGAAGCATCCTCGGGACTCTCAATTGTTATTATCTTTACTGACGCCGGCAGACTAGTGGCCGAGCCATCGCTTACGGCATATATTATTTCATCTTCATTGATGTTATCGAAATATGGGTCGTAGTCTACTTTACCTGTTACCGGATCAAAATTAACGAGGCCAAGGCTCGCATTTGCGACTATCATAAAAGAAATTTTATCCCCGTCCTCGTCATAGCCCGGCAAGTAAAAGGAAAGTTCTGTATTTTTCTGATTCTCGAACCTTTCGTCATATGCGATCGGGGCGTCATTTTGTTGAATTACCTTCACGGTTACAGTTGCCTCGTAAGAATCATTATCGATAGATGGACCGAACCCACTTGATTGCAAAGCCGTGTAATTGAAAGTGTCGAATAGTATGGCGTCACCGGGCAATTTCATTTGGTACGGTACGTAGGTAATGGTTCCATCGTTGTTTGCGATTGCAAAACCGAATACGGGCTTTGAAACGTTGTAAATTGATAAGATTTCATCTTCATGATTCTTGTCGTTAGCCAGGACATTAATAATGACAATGCTGCCTTCGTCAGTAACCGCAAAATCATTTCGCGACAGTGATACCTCTTGTAATGCATCAGTCGTATTAGAATTTGGATTACCGGAGTCATCACTTTCATCCGTAATCTGCTCATCATAATTCTCTGGTCCGTCATTAACAGCTGAAGAATTAGACAGGTCCTCCGCTGCCAGTGCAAATTGATACTGCTGAGCACTGAAATATCCGCTAAAAGCTACAAGAGATAAAAGCAGCGCCATCAAGAACAATGCAAATGATGGGATTGATCCACGGACAGGAAAGGTCCGATTTTTCACCTTGGCAATCCTTCCTCCTCATTGTAATCAATAAGCCCTCTAGGTGGGGCATCTATTCTGGAGACAACTGTGCACACTACCTCTTGCAATTCCTGTTTGAATTTTGATTCCAAGTGATATTGTCATTTGTGTGTAGGAACGTACTACGTGTGCACAATCTCACGCATGATGGTCAGTAAGCAAGGACTTAGCTGGCTCGACAATCGTTCCAAAAAACTATTAGTCTTATCCTTTCCCAGTCGAGTAGGAGAGTTGCATCACTCTCGAAAGAATAATTATTTAGCGAAAGAACTTTGTTCCAGCCTTTTTCATGACGACTAGGAAAACCATAATTTCCAAATTCTCTGCAAGGATAAAGTTAGCTGATTTGAGGTAATAACCATCCAGGCTCTTGTCCACACTGGCGATTGTGATAGAGAGAGCATCAAACCAGGAGTAACCAAGCGTCTTGAGAACACCAATAGAGTTGCTCAGTTGCTTTTGTGCACCATCGACTGTGCCAAGCTCGGATATCGATACGATCCTATCTCCGTGATAT
>Ga0070697_100001625_pt1 | contig 17118 bp, 14 predicted proteins | sample KBSK1501metaG_FD_65475 | JGI IMG/M metagenome (GOLD analysis project Ga0070697, IMG submission 65475) | Corn, switchgrass and miscanthus rhizosphere microbial communities from Kellogg Biological Station, Michigan, USA - KBS K1-50-1 metaG | ecosystem: Host-associated > Plants > Roots >...
AGACGACAGGCAAGCGTACCGGTTCCGCACCCCAGGTCAATGACAGAGTGGGCGTGGAACTCGTCTGCTATGGCTAGATATGGAGCGAGGTCTGGTCGGTCCGGACTGTCGAGGAGGTCATAGATTTCGGCAATTTTGGGCTCGGCAAATAGAGCGTCGGACATCACGGTAACTCTCCTTATGTCCTCAAGTGATACTGGCGAAACCTGTATTGGCTACTTAGTACATCTGTTCCTAAAATTGACAACTTGGTCTCTCACCATCCTCCTATTTCTTTGTCATATGATATTCAACCAAGGAGGAAGTAGGGGAATTTCTCTCTTGCACGTGAGAAAGACCCTCCTACGAGAAAAACGTACACTCACTTGCAGCATACACTCGGGGGAGTAATGTAAAGGCTGCATTCTAGCTCTGCCAAAGTATCTCCATACATGACGCTGCTATCTGGATGCACCTCGTCCACCTGTTGTACTATCAAACATGCTCTCCCGATTCAAGCTACCCTTTGGTAGTCATGGTGGAGCCCACCTACTACCGGTACAGCAATGACCTTGTCCCCTGCTTGATGAGAGGAAAGAGATGATTTGCTCGGTTCAGGAAGCTGCTGCCCAATCCCTTGATGTGGTCGGGCCCGGTTGAAGTACGACACATACTGATTGAGCACGCGCTGAAGCTGGTTCTCGTGAAGAATCAACAGGTGATCAAGGCATTCTTGTCTTACACTCCTCAAGAAGCGTTCGCAGACCGCATTGGCTCGTGGTGCATGAACGGGCGTTTTGAGAATCTCAATGGCACTCGTGGTCGCCACCCGAGCAAAACATGATCCAAATTTGCTATCGTTCTCACACATCAGATACTTTGGTGCTTGCCCATACGGGGTGGCTTCCCGTAGTTGTTGCGCAACCCAGGGATCGGTCGGAGATCTTGTCACTCCCACGTGGATCACCCTCTGTGACTTGAGTTCGATGATGAAGAACGCAAAGAGCGGTCGAAAGAAGAGATCGGTGACCTGTAAGAAGTCGCAAGCCCAGATCTGGGCTGCGTGATGGTGCAAAAAGGTTGCCCACCTCTGTCCTCCTGGCTGGGGAGTGCGAACATTCCTCATATACTTCTGGATGGTGCGCTTGCATACATGCATACCCAGCTTCAGGAGTTCCCCACGAATCCTCTCAGCACCCCAGAGCCGATTCTCTGTCGCCATCTCTCTGATCAATGCGATGGTTTCCGCGGCTACCTTGGGCTTGTGTGAAGAGGCCTTTGACCTGCGCTTCCAGTACAGGCGGAAGAGCTCACGATGCCAACGCAGCAGTGTTTCTGGTTGAACGAGGAAGAGCGCTTGCTTCCATGTCCGAACAGCCCTTGCTAAGAGCACAAGGAGAATTCGATCCGTCTTGGTGCATGCTGGCCGTTTCACCTGCCGCTTGAGCATGATGAGTTGTTGCCGTAGGAGTGCATTTTCCGCCATGAGCTCCGCTTTGCTTCTGGCAAGATCTGCGAGTGTTCCAAGAGGCAAGGAGGAAGTGGGTGGTTTTGTCCAAAGAACAAAGCGAGTACGCAGTACGTTCACAGACGTACCTACGAGCCGCTTGAGACAGAAATAAATCAGGTTCAAAAATGCGCTTCTCCTTCAGAAAGATACGTTGATTTTCATGTTGTATGGTGAGCACATGTTCACGTCCTCAAATTTTACCCTCGTTGCACAACCATCTGCAACTAGTGAAGGCTCACTCTATCCTTCTTGCAGTGGCTTTTTCCGAACGGATGTGCCAAGTAGCCAATACAGCATCTAAAATTTACTGTCCAATACGGGTATATACCCGTATTGGACAGTAGGAGCAACGATGGCTATCTTCTTCATGGAAGAAATGTTCGCATGATTTGACGCAGCGGGCCGTGGTCTGCGGAGTTGAACTAACAAAGGAGAAAAATGATGGATGCTCTTGAGATCTCGACGTTCGGCGAACCATCCGATGTCGTGGAACTGGTGACGATTCCCGATCCGGACTCCCCCATTGCCAACGAGGTGCTCGTTGCCGTGGAATACGCGCCGATCGACCACGCTGACTTCCGGACGATCAGAGGCCAGTACGGCACGTTCCCTTCTTTGCCCACTGGCCTTGGCATCGAAGGCGTCGGGCGAATCCTGTCAGTAGGAGAGGAGGTTGACCATCTCAAGGTCGGGGACCGTGTGCTTCTCCCATCCTCTCACCACTCCTGGCGCGAGAGGCTCGTTTTGCCCTCAACGGACCTCTTCCCGCTGCCGCAAGGGGCTGATCCTCAGCAGTTGTCCATGCTTGGGATCAATCCACCGACAGCGGCGCTGCTTCTGAGTGAATACGTCAAGCTTTCGCCCGGAGATTGGGTCATCCAAAATGCGGGCAATTCTGGCGTTGGGCACTCGGTGATCGCTTTTGCAAAGGTTCGTGGGTTGCGAACCTTGAGCCTGGTGCGCAGGCCCGAGCTCATCGACGACCTCGTCGCCGCGGGAGGGGACGTTGTGCTAGTGGATGGAGCAGAGCTATCCGCTCGGGTGGCCCAAGCCACCGGCAACGCGAAAATCGCGTTAGCGCTCGATGGCGTCGGGGGAGAAGCGATGCGCTCTCTGTCCAGCGCACTCTCCCCTGGAGGCACGCTGGTGGTCTATTCCGCGGTGAGCGGAAAACCTGGTCTGGCAAGCGCTGTGGATCTCGTCTTTCGCAATGTGACGATTCGTGGCTTCTGGATTGGCAACCCGGCGTTTCGCACTTCCCCCAAAGTGTACTTTGCCAAATAACTTTGCCACTTTGCCATAAAAATGAGATCACTAAGGTTGTAAATGTGATCACTCGATGCTTATTTCCCGCCATCGGGTGATCACATTTATACGTAATATGTATTTTGCTCCAATTTAGTCTATGATTTTCTACTTCTGTGTGCTGGCGACACCAATGCGCTCTGGGATTTGCGCGGCGGCTGCTCGGCGCTGGGCACGAATGGCAGGGGCCTGGGCACGGCGGGTGATGGCAACGGTGGCACGACTGATGAGCCGGATGAAGCCGACAACCAGGATCCAGTTTAAGATACCCAGCACGATCAGGAAGAACGCGTTAGACAGTCCAATGCCTTTCAGGATGAGGGTTGCGATCCGCTGCGTGTTGAGCATGGGGCTCTTGTCGCCTGGAAGAAAAACATCTATTCTTTTCCACCTATCGGGTCATCCGATGCGGGTGCATACGTCACCGCCACAGATCTGGACCGGTTTCTTTGGAAGGTGAAAACAGGCATCTTGCTCTCTCAACAATCGACGGCAGCCTTTTTCACTTCCCAGGTGCTCCACCACACGCAGGATGACTGGAAGCAGGTGTACGGATAGGGGATGTGCTTCGCTGTGGATGGGGCCGGGAAAGTCCTATTCGCAGAGAAAGAGGGTATCTACGCTGGCGTGAGCGTGGTGATTCGTCACTACCCCGAGCAGGATCTCAATGTCGTCCTCCTCGCAAATCTTCAAGAGGGTGTGTGGGAACCACTCAGGACAATCCATCGCTTGCTCAAGGCAAGGTAAGGGGCAGAACACGAGGGTCACGCGCAATCCTTGCAACCTAAACCAGCATTGTTGTGTCTTACTATATAGAGGGTGAAATAGCACTGCGGAAGGAAAGACATGGATCAGGATGATGGGGATCTACTCTCATTGCTGGCTACTGATCTGGACCGCCATTTCAGGCAACTCGTTCTGCTCTATCAGCAGCGACTGTATAGCTTTGCCTTACGCCTGGAAGGCAGTCCACAGGATGCCGAGGACATCGTCCAGGAGACTTTTCTACGTACCTATCACGCACTGAAGAGCTATCCTGGACTCAAAGTACGTGCCCTGCGACTGCGGCAGTGGCTCTATACGATTACCCTCAATATCTTCCGCAACCGCCAGCGCAAGCCAGAGCATCAATCCATCCCACTCGATATCTCAGAGGATAGCCCGCTGCTCGAAATAGAAGATCCATCTCTCGGGCCTGACGAAGAGGCATACTGGCACGAGTGGCGACGCGAGCTTGAGATGCAGCTGGCTTCCCTTGCAGAACGCTACCGCGTGGCGGTAACGCTCTACTATTTTGAAGATCTCAGCTATGTTGAAATAGCAGAATTACTCAATCAACCCGTTGGGACGGTGAAAGCGCATGTACATCGTGCTTTACGTCAGTTGCATAAAGCACTGGAAACACAAACGAACGGAGTGAGTTAAAGCTATGGAGCACAAAGGCGACGAACAGCCTTCGTTGAATGATACTGGACAACAGCATAGCCTGGAGCAGAGCACTGTTCCTGCCTCTCTCCTTCCTTCCGTGTTGAGCCGTTTGGGACTGGAAGACATGACGAGCTTACCCTTAACGGGGGTTGATACACAGCTGGCTGCCTTGAAGGATGACGAGATTGCTGTGAGGGTAGCAGCAGTTCGCAGCTTAGGAGAACATGGAGAGACGAGCACACTAGGACCGCTCGTGGCTGCCCTCCACGATTCTGCCTGGGAAGTACGAGCAGCGGCTGTGTGGGCACTGGGGAAATTCGGGGAGCAAGCGCCTCTAGAGGCCTTGATGAGGGCTACAGATGATGCGGATGGCTCGGTGCGAGCGGCAGCGCTGCGGACGCTGGAGTTGATGGGTGATCGTGTAACAATAGAGCCATTGGTGCGAGCACTGGGTGATTCCGACTGGCAGGTGCGTGAGATAGCGACATTGACATTGGGGCAACTTGGCGAGCAAGCACCTCTAGAGCCGTTGCTAGCCAGGTTGAACGACGAGCATACGGCTGTGCGCGAGGCGGCCAGGATGGCGCTGGAGCAGTCGCATCCCGAGGCGCTGTCTGCGATCTCCATAGACTCTATCGGGATCGCTCAAGAATCTGGTAGTAATACAGCATCTGGCGTGCGAGAGCAAGAACAGCCCGGGCCCGCAGTGGAAGTCGAATCCCAGGCGAGGGTTCTGTCTAATGGAGATTCCATCCTGATTCAGTTCACTGCTCACGTGAGGACATTGCTATCGAGAGTGGTAAGAGATGTAGTAGTGCCTCTTGCGGATACGCAGTCTCCATCTGCAGATGAAGAAGTGAGCGACGTAATTGTTAGCGGGCCAGGAGAAGTAGGCGCACGACGGCAGTCAGCGCAAACCAAACCTCGTCGTCTCAGGCCTATTGCTGAGGGGGTTTTGGCGGCACTCATCGTTGCAGGCCTGGTCGCTTCCTGGCTGGTCATCCAGCAAAGACTGCATCCATCACAAGGCGCTGCTTCTACACCCCTGCTGGCCTATCATGGTCATGTGGACGGCCCCGCCGTGTGGTCGTCAGATAGCAAATACGTCAGCATTCTTACAGATTCCAGTCCTGCCGGTGAAACTGTGCTCGTATGGAACAGGGCCACGGGACAGGTGACAAAGCATATGCTGCACACACTGCTGGCACAATCCGAGGAGCACCAGGCCGTATTTGCACCCGACGGCAAGCACCTTGCCTTTGTGGAAATAGATACACACCACAAGGTGGCAGTGCAAGTCTGGGACGTCATTGCCTGGCGCCGTATCCTTACCACTTCTTTATCTTCACCTAATGGTTATCTCAATGTATATTGGTCACCCGACAGCACACGTCTCGTCATTCCCAATGAAGATGGGACCATACAGGTATGGAATGTCGTCACGGGACACGAGCTGGCGACCTGCCATGTTCCTCCCTTAGATTCTCTGCCCGTAAACATATACATGTCACCCGATGGGCACAGTGTCCTCTTTGGTGGACTCGGGCCGCAACACACGTACGTTTTGGATCTCACGGCCTGCAAGCTCTTGACCCTCCCTCCGGTTGGTGCAGATGGTAATCATATACATATAGCCTTGTCGCCGCAGGGAAACCGTTTCGCCACTACCTCCCCCCTATCCGCCACAGATGAAAGTATGGTGCAAGTCTGGGATGCCCGCACAGGGCGCAACCTTGCGAACTTTCATTTTACTACTCTCTTATCAGACCTTGGCTGGACGGCCGATGGCACGCGCATCGTTACTTCGGATAATAAGGAGGTGGATATACTGGATGTCGCCACACAGCGCATCGTTTTGAAGGTGGTGCTTACAAGAATCGACCTTTTGCCAGTCTGGGCCTTGTCTCCTGATGGCGGGCGCATCGCCTCTGTAAGTGGAGCGGACACGGTGCAGATCTGGGATGCAGTGACGGGGCGCAAGCTCAATGTCTACCAGAGCCCGGGGAACAGTGTGGAGGTGGTGGCCTGGTCACCTGATAGTAGAACTCTCGCTACTGGAAGTACGGACGGAACAGTGCGCGTCTGGAAGGGCGATACAGTACCCGAGACATATCACAGCGGTTCTTCTGCCATATTGACCATAGCGTGGTCACCAGATGGGAAGTCTATCGCTGCTGGAGATCTTGATGGCAATATGTGGGTGTGGAAGGTCAACTAAAGCATGTAGAGGAATTGAGACGTGTGACAATATGAGCAGTTAAGAGCATTTTCCCGAGGTTTGAGAAAGTGAGTCCAAAGTCCAATCTTTTTCATAGATGATTAGAACATATATTCTATACACAATCGCGATCAAAGTCACCGGCGACTTTAGCATGATCAGTAGTTCGTTGTGATGGTTCCAGTACCAGGGAGGCTGGTCACAGAACGACACTCTAGCGCGTGATTGGCCACCAAGAGAGGCAGCCCACCAGGTCATTTCTGAAATGGGTTGACGAGTAAGTGTCAGGCCAATCGCAGAAAGGACCGAGAATCCGATGAATACGTACGCACGCAAAGCGAAACTACTTGCTCTGCTCGCTCTCCTCGTAGCGCTCATCATTAGTGGGCTCGCTGCCTGTGGAGGAGGGGCGACTGCCCGGCCCAACACCACAACCCCACAGCCGAAGCCAAGCGCTACCACGGTGGTCAGGACGTACCTCCAGCTCTTTAACGCAGGCATGCGCAGTGGGGACTTCTCCACGATAGCCTCTGTCTTTGCATCCAACGCCACCCTGACGCAGTCCAATCCGAAAGGGGTGACCGCGGTAATCCATGGCCTTGCTGCCATCACCAGCTTTTATCAGGGCCTCAGGGCGAAGTTTGCCGGCTATCAATGGACGGTAGAGAGCATGCGCAGCCTGGGGCCGAACGTCGTGCTTGTCTATCAGCACGCTGGCAGTCCACCGCTGCGAGTGGCCGGCCGCTGTGTCCATATGTTTGTGGTCGAGGATGGGAAGATCACCAGTGATGACTGGGCAACCTATTACCCGGGTCAGCAATAGGTGCCCTCCATCTCGCCAGTGTGCCCTTTGCCACCCGCATAGGTGGCGAAGGGTGTGCGACGGGGTTCAGACGGGAGTAGCTATCGCTCAGGCTACCGTCAATGTGACGAGGTGAAAACTCTCGTGTTGATCAAGAAGGGAAAACAAGATGCGTTTCAATTTATTGCGGCATTGCATTTTGACATGTTGTGCGCTAGCCGTCTCGGGATTGCTGTTTGCAGCATGTGGAGCATCTCCACATCGTGAGCAAACTCCACCAGCACCTTCATTTGTTGAGGAGTTTTTATCTGCACAAGTCGACGGTGAAGAATTTACCGTGCCAGCTGGACAGGCACTTGTGATGTATGCTGACCACTTACCCCAGGCGGGAGGGAGCGGAGATGAAGCAGCTTCCAACGCAGAGTTGGAAAATCAAGTGAAAAGTCTGGCTTTTTCACCATCTTTCAAAACACTACCGGCTGTCTGGGGGCTGAGTAACCATTGTACTTATACGATATATGTAGATGTTTACTACATAGGGGCATTACATATAACCGTTATTGATGCCGACAAGGCTGATCAAATCGTAGGGAAGTGGAGTGAAGATAATAAGGTAGCTACTCACTACATATCGGAGAACGAAATACCCTGCCTTGCGGCATAAATGCACCGATCGTCGTATGTAAATGTGATCACATTTCACGGCATTTACCAGGTGTATCGACTAAATAACTGACGACGCCAACAAGCAGCGTGAGAAAAAGCGAGCACAAGCCGATGAAGCTAGCGAGAAGGAGATGGTCACGCATCCAGAGCAGGATGGCTCCTAGTGGTGTTCCTGTGAAGATCGAAGTCGATGATGTGAGCCGGTTGTCACTGACACCGACGATGATGCTCACGATCAGTCCGCCCCAGACGAATTTTCGTCGGTTCCAGAGCCACTGACAAAGACGGATCCAGGGTGGCCGTGGTGATGCGGTCGGGTGTCGCAACGGGTTTACCATCTTCACCTCCTGAATACTTCACGTTCGTTCTACTCGTCTCTTTTGTAGAGCGTCCATCCTGCCTCTTGTTTGATCCAGCGCGAGATATCTTGCGTCATTCTGGTGGCGCGGGGCGGGTGCGGAGGAAAAAACACGGTATCCCCTCGCATGCGAGCCGCCCAGGTGGCACTGCATGCTGGACATTGGAGTTTTGAAATGCCTGCCTGTTGGAGCTGTGCAAGAGAAAGACTCACCTCCCCTGAGAAAGAGCACTTCTTTGGTTTCTCGGCCTGTACTGTCGTTCCCACAGTATCGCGTTCTGGAGCCCTTTGGCCTACGTGCAGATATGTAGGTCGAGGATGAGGCTCGGGCACTTCTCCTCCTGGATATGATCCGGGAGCTGAATCTCTTTGATCCTGCGCGGAGTGATCTCCCTGGGAAGCTTTCAGCACACTCATCCCAAGCAGGCTCCAGAGGTGTTCGCGGCTACTTTCCGTGTAGTGCAGTCTGTGCTCGGCAGCTGCCGCATCCGTGGCCATCCGCTCGCACTGGGCGTTTGACAACGCATGTGCAGTCACTCGGTCCAGCTCAAGCCGGTCGGCACCACTGTGAAGCGCATCCGAGAGTGCCCGAACCAGCCAATCTTTGAGCACCCCGATGCATCCGATGCTGCGTTCGTAGAAATAGTACCAATGATTCATGAGGTCCTGGAGATCGTTCTTCAGCGGGATGTGTTCCAGCAAGCCACGCAGGGCGCGCTGAAAGGCGATCTGATCCGCCTCCTGTTGAAACTGGTAGCGCGGGAAATGGATATCGTGCCCACGGCGTGCCGCCTGGCTGGAGAGATTGCGCAAATCCAGGAGATCATAGGTCCCAACGAGCACATGGACCACGCCCATCGTATTGCTCATGCTTTTCAACCACTCGAGCTGATCCAAGAGCTTCACCCCACTCGCTACTTTCATCAGATGTTGGGCTTCATCGATAATGATGGCTCGGACGCCGCGCCGAGCGACGGCGTCTTCCAGGGCATGACGCAGCTGTCCAGAGTCACTGAACTGAGCTGCACGACCCCTCGTGCGTGTCTTCGTTTCCCAGGTCTGTCCCTCATGGATGTCAATTAAGCGATACTCGCCGTAGAAGGGTTCCCCCAGCTTGACCAGCGCTGTGCGGTAATAGTCTGCTCGGTTGAACGTTCCCCCATCAGGGATTCTTGCTTCCAGAAGCAGCAGGGGAGAGGGCGAGCGCGCTTCTGGCTGATACAGAGCGCGAGTGTTCAGTTCGGACGCAGACCCTTGTGCGAGCGTTCTTTGCGACAGAAAGAAGGCGGAGAGACGCGCTGTCGCGTGCGTAAGCACCGTGGTTTTTCCAGCGCCTGTGGGCCCATAAAGCAGCACGTGGGCAAAGCCTGCTGGCTCACGAATCGCCTGGATGAGTGCGGTCCCCGTTTTTTCGAGCAGCGGATGCGTGACCGTGTAGGCCTTGAACGCAAAGAGCTTTGCCTGAGCTTCGGGTGACAGTGCTTGATCAGCCGAGGACGTCTCTCGACGGGAACCTTTCATAAGCGGTACTCCTCAAAAGCAGGAACCGTTTCCAAATCCACTGGTGGGAAGTGTCGTGTGGAGTCTTCCGCCGGAGGCGCGAGCGCTTCCATCCTTCCCTCCACACCTGCATCCAGCGCATGGACGACCGCACCTTGCTCCAGGTCGCGTACCCGTTGGAGTAACACCCGTTGGTGAGCTTGCACATCCGCCAGGAACTCTGCCAGATGCAGTGGTGTGATGGACGCCGCCTGGTGATTCCGGCGGGCCTGTTCGCGCAGTTCCTCGGTGGCCAACTCCAGCTCTTTTTCTGAGTGCCCATGAAGCTGCTGGTAATATTGAGAAAGACACTGCACCCATTGGCCCTGGCAATAGGCATAGGTCGTGCCGATATCAAACGGATCATAGCGGACAGGAATTTGCGTCCGTTCCACCTCAGGATGGCGCAAGGCATCGTTCCAATAATACAGGTAATGGAGCTTCACCCCCTTGCCTGGGACGACCAGGGCGGTTTGTTTGCGAGGGCTGGGAAGCGTTTCCATCACGAAATCCTCATTGTAGCGCACGTGCCGATGGGAACGCTCTCCATAGCGATCCAGACCGAGGAGATAGGCATCGCGCGGACTCTGTCCGCGCGCCTCATGCACTTTTTGGTCGTACACCTGGTAGGCATAGGTGCAGAGGTACTCATAGAGGTCTGGAAGCGGCCAGACGGCCAACTGTTTGGGGTCCACCGCGGATGTCATCGTGCGTGCCTCTTTGGTGGCCTGGGTGTTTCCGCGCAGATTGTGAATGAACTCGGTGTTGGTCGTCCCGAACAGCCGCTCAATGACTGAGCCGAAGCGGGGTTCGCTGCCGGGACGGGTCTTTTTCGTGCAGGAGTAGCGAGCCAGCAGCTGCTCAAAGTACACACTGTGGAACTCTGGCCCGCCATCCACCATAATCAACTGCGGGAAGCGCTCATAGCGGCGCACACAGGCACGCAGAGCCATCATGCACGAACGGTAGGACGGGGAATCAAATGACAGGGAGAGGCCCAGAATACGTCGCGAGTAGGCATCGGTCGCAAAGCTGACCCAGGGGCGTCCAAGCGGAGTGCCAAGCTGGGAGACGAGTTCCAAGTCGAGTTTCGTGTGATCGAGATGCACCATCTCCCAGGGGCGATCGCCATGCCGAGGAGTGGTCTGGGTCAGGACCCCATACCACGGCGTCTGGGAGTAGGCAGCGCGCGTCCCTTTGCGCTTCGTCGTCTGCACAGTACCCTGTCTGCTTTTGAGCTGACGGTAAAAGGTTCGTTCAGAGAGGACTGGCAGACCACGCGCCACACATTCTCGATGGTAGGCCCGGTAGACCGCACGTGCATGCGGCTGCTCGGGCGTCTCGAACTGCTCGGCGAGAAAGGTATCGAGCAGGTCACGCGACTCCTGCGACGTACGCTTCGTTCTGTTGCCTCGCTTGGCCGTCTTCGGCAACAGACCCACGTAGCCGCACTGGTACTTGATCTCTGCTTCTCGCAAGCGTGCCGCCCAGGCTCGCAGGGTACGCGGCGAGTATCCCTTTACCTCCTCATGGCGCTGCTCAAGGTAGGCGGAAACCAGGTACCAGCGCTGGTTTGCGGTTGCTAAAGCCTCTGGAGAGGCTTCGCGCAGGAGCTGCTGGGCCTCTGGATGTAAACGGGACACCTCGTCTGTGGTGGGAGGACGAGGAACCGTGATCATTCCCAGGTCGATCTGATGCAGGAAGTAATCCCGAGCGAGGTCGGTGAGCGCTCCCTCTTCAGCGCGGAGTGTGACCATGGTGTGTCCCATATTCACAATCTGCCAGAGCTTCCCATCCCACAACACATGGGTACCGGTCGTTGGAGTCAGAGAAGACGACCATCGTTCGCTCTCGGTAGCCGGCATGCGTGCTGCTCGCAGCAGCGCATGCGCTTCCGCTGTCGGTTGGTCTGAGTAGACAAACACGTGCTGCGGCTCAACCAAGGGCGCAGCGTGCAGGTCGACGTACAGGTGGTTGCGAGCAATGAGGGCATACACACTATCGTGCGATCCAAGAGCGCCATTTTGCAACAGCTGAGAAAGCCGGATTCCTGGAGAAGCAGTGACAACGCTGAGAAGAGCTGTGCGAGTACTCTCGGGGACAACGTACTCAAAAAAGTAATCCTCCAGGAAAATCAAGTTGCGGATGTAGGTTGGAGACAATTCCGCCGATGATCGTACGCGATACCGGAGTCCAAGGCGGGAAGCAGCTTCCTCGCCAGGAGGACAACGCCATTGTCCCTGGTCATCGCGCTGATATCGGTGAGGTTGGCTGATCGAGAGTTCTCGCAAGCGGTCTTCTGGCTTCCACTCTTCCAGCACTGCACCATCTGTGTGCAGAACGAGAAAGTCAGGGGTGTGCTGAACTTTCACGGGCCGTCCCGATGGCGACGCATAGTGCAATTCGAGCACCATGGGCTGATCATAGTATTCCAACACTGCCCAATCGTACTCCATGACATAGATAGCCCACAGTTCGACCTTGTGACTCTCAAATTGGATCGTGCAGCCCATTTTACGAGAGGCATAGGCTCCGCTGACATTGTGAGCACGGGAGCCCACACGGCGAACTGGGGGAGCAGTTCGAAGACGAGCAATGAGATCACGTGTCTCAGCTGAGAGACCAAGACGGAGGCACCACTGCTGGAACTGTATGTCAGTTAGCATAGATTCCCTCTTTCAACGAAGCTCAGCACTGCTCTATGTGCTCCTTTTCGTCTACGGGAGGCTAGTTGCAAGACGATGAAGTACTCCTCTCCACGAAGAGCATACCTCATTTTGTGCTGAAAAGCAATGATTTGCCACAATATCTTGCCGCGTTGCCAGATAAAGACGACTGCAAGAACCGATTTTACAGGCAAATACGACTGGCCTCTTTCCGAAAAAACGAAAGAATCTTTTGGCAATCTGTTAATGACAAACCGCACTTTCGGCAAAGAATGCTGGCGAGGTCCACTTTTTAACCTCTGCCATCCAAGCTCAAAAAGTGGCAGGTTTCTATGGCGAAGCGGGAATTATTATTCGACAAAGCACACAAAGTGCTGGAGGCCATGAAAATGGGAGCCCGACTGATCGCTGAAGGCAAGCTCCACCTGCCGGTCTCCGCAACGTATCCGCTCGTTGCGGCCAAGGAAGCGTTCGCTCATGCCCAAAGGGGCGGGAAGGTCCTGTTCAAACTCTCATAAGGGCCTGGCAGGCGCAGCCTTTGCCATGAACAACGTGACGCTCTCAACGAGCCTGACAAGCCAGTGCATATGCAAGGTGGGTCCGATTTTAGCGTGCGCTTGATAAGAGACTCGTGAGGGCACAGGTTGTAAACCCCAACAGTATCATAGAGAAAATCCCACACGTATCCTGGTGGACAAGTTATCCCAAACGACGTGTCCACCAGGATACGTGTGGGAAAAGTGACCAGTTGAATGTTGGGATTTACACTACGTTCGACAAACGTTGTCCTTTTCCAAATCTGATGAGTATCATGAGATAGTTACCAAGTGGTTTCTTCTTCAGTACAACTTAAGCTTATCACTTACCACTTAACCACTACCACATTTTTACGCTTCTGGAGAAAGCATTGTACAAATCAGATCACGTAATTCGTCAAAATCACCTGTTACATCTATCACCCGGAGTAGTTCGGTTGTTAATAGCCTTTTCGCTCGTTCATCGACAACTTCTCCACGCAAAGCTCTGCTGAGTGCATCCGCTGTCCGACCACTGCCACTGATGACTATTACAGGACGACTGGCTTTCACGCTTTGCTCGACGTCCTTCCATGCGATGTCCCCGCCATTGATCAGGACAGTTACCGAACAGGCTCCGACCGATAGCGCATCAGCCACAGCGGATAGCCAAGGCGACTCATCACCCCAATGTGTACCGGGAACGAGCACGAAGTGAGAGTGGTGTGGCTCCAGCAAAGCAGCATTACGAGGTGGATTGGGCTCATCGGGTGATGCAATTGTGCCGACTGCTGCTACGCCGATCAAGGGGAATACGCCACTCACTCTAGCCCTCACTTGGCCCATCAATCGCATTACTCCAGCATCAGTGCCCCCGTCAACTACCGTTGCATCAAGTGCTTTGACTGCTGGGATCAGTCCTTCGACAAATAGCGAATATAGCCGATTCCTTGCTTCAATCTCCATTTTTCCGGCACCACCAACGAGAACCAGGACAGGACGTTCTCTGTGTAATCTTAGCGCATGGAGAGCCGCAGGCAGCTCTCCAGTCTGTTGTACATGCACTGCCAGAGCATCTCTCCCATTTGGGAAGGTAAATTTTATAGGCTTTTCCATTATGCTGACCATTGTTCTGTCTACAGTTTTGTACTGGACGTTTGCAAACTGTAGCTTTCGCTGTATGCGCTCGATACGTCTACAAGGTTGAAAATAATAGTTCAGCTCAATTGCTCTCATTGTACAAGAGAAAACTTACCTATTCAATAGACTTTCAGTATGCTAATATAAACACGATGGTTAGTATTTGTCTAGCAAAAGTGTCAGGAGGATAGAGGTGAGCCAAGTCCAGAGAAATGCTCACACGAGCAGCATTACCTCAACAGTTGTTCCTTTTCCTGATGGAAGACAGACCATCCTTGTGAAGGCTTTGCCAGATGCGAGCGCCAGGGATATTAGAACAGCGCTCGATTTGATACCACCTGCAGTAGTGGCACCAAAAGCGATAACTCTGATTGTGGGCGGAACTGACCTAGTGGATGGTGAATTGCAAGCACGTCTGGTTCAGCTGTTTTGCCGTGGCCTGGCCCGAGCCGTTGCCGCAAATGGGACGATACTCATAGACAGGAGCGTTGGCAGCGCAGCTATACCGGCTTTGAGTAAGACACTGCTTGATTGCACCGGCAATACAACCCTACTGAGGGTAGTCAATGACGATGAGATCACTTGGCCTGACCGAGATCATAAGGATGGTGCTGGAAGTGGGCGTAGGATGCTGGAGCCTGATTATACTCATATTGTCGCGGTAAAAGGAACCAATAGAGATGGTGTGCTGAACACGACGTTAGGATTAGTCGAGGAGTTCTCGCAAGATATCCCCATTCTAACGATTTTGGTCAATGACAGCTCCACTGCGAAAGAAGAAATCGTGAGGAGCGTACGGCGAGCATGGCCGATCCTGATAATCGGTGGCAGCGGTGGTTTGGCGGACCAGCTTCAGCAAGCATGGCAGGACAAGCAAAACTATCTACAAGCACTCTCCAAGTGGGATGCAGGCGACTCCCATAAACCTCGACCATCTCCCCCCTTTATAGCCGACCCGGCGCTCGCTGAGGTGATCGCAGAAGGCGACTTGCATTTTTTCTCGATTACCGATACGCCGGAAAAACTGGAACAAACCATTGATCTCAGGCTCAAAACGGACAAAATCCTCAGCCAGGCTCAGGTGCAGAGACAGTTGTATAGAGATGAAGCAGCCAGGCAGCAGAAGATCTTTCGACGGCAGCAATTCTGGATACTGCTTCTGGGAGTGCTCATAACGGCTCTGGCGGCTTTCCAAGCGTTTTACAAGCAAGTACAGTGGAATGTGCCGCTTGTGTCGACTGGTAGCTTCAAGCTAGTCCTGGGAGATATACTGTACTATGTCCTCATTGGCTTGCCCGTTGTGTTGGCTGTTCTGATCGCAGGAGCCAATCGCTTCAATCATGGCGATAAATGGGTTGCGCTACGAGCTGCTTCCGAGGGGTTCAAGCAAGAGATGTTTCGCTACCGCACTCATACCGGAAATTACAGTGATGTGCAGGTGATGAAGAACCAGACGAATCGTGAGGCCATCCTGGCTAAGAGGCTCCAGGCAATTACCACACAATGGTTGGAGGGCAATCTTGATTATGCTAACTTTCCTACATCCGTCCGACCTGGAAAGGCTCAAGGGCCTCAAAGTACTTCAAACTCAAAGGTACTTGCACAAAGAAAGCCAAAAGAAAGCGTTTACCTTCCGCCTGATCGGTACATCGTTGTGCGGGTGGTCGATCAGCTCAACTTCTATAAAGACAGGAGCCAGAAGCTAGGACGAAAGTTAACATGGTTACAATGGACCATCCTGGGTCTAGGAGGCCTTGCCACGCTGCTGGCCGCATTGCACTTTGAATTGGTCATCACTGTGACGACGGCGATTGTGGGTGCCCTGGTCGCGTATCTTGAGTATAATCAGGTGGCTAACACCCTGAAACAATACAACCAGGCTATCTTGACCCTGACCAATATTCAAAACTGGTGGGTGGCACTAGGGGACGCTCAAGTAGATCCAAAGAACATTAATGACCTTGTCGACTTTGTTGAAACCACGCTCCAAACCGAACATGCCGGATGGGTTCAACAGTTGCAAACTACCCTTGCTAAGTTACATGCGCAGCAGGCGAAGCAAGACGGAGCTTACTCTGACAACAAGCCCATGAATAATGAGCTTGAAAATCAGTTCAGCACAAAAAGCGCCAGAAATAGCCAGTCAGTTACGGCAGCCACCTCGGAGAATGCATCAACGGCTTCGTCTTTGCAGGTGAATGATTCAGGAGCTGATACTGATGATAACGCGGAGCAACGAATAAACACTGGCTACGACAGCGAAGGGTAAGGATTTTTTCATCAGCTACAAAAAGGCTGATCGCGAGTTGTTGATGGAAAATAGAAATGACCGAGGGAGGGAGATTATCCTTGCTGCCAGTGAGATCAGGCCATGATTCAGAGCACTCTCAGTTCTCTTGCCACTTGCTGAGCTAGCATTGACATCCCTGCTCACTCACATGCATGTAGTTCCCACATCCAAGCTGCCAGGTGCCTCGTGAATGCGAAGAAAAGTTCGCTGTCCACCTATGGCACGATAGGGAGTAGCGGTAGAGAGATGCTCTCCATTACATCGTAGCTTGCATCGATCTTACAGGAGAGGTGTCGTTCGTCATGACTGAACCCTCCATAAAGACCATACTAAACCGAGTGCTGTCTACCCGCTATCGGTGAGTAGTTGCACGATGAAGATCGCTTCTCTGGCTTAGGAAGGATCTTGCGTCTCTTCTTGGATATCATATTGAAGATCTCATCGCGAAGCGTTGATACAGCACTTAGTTTGGAAAGGGAAACCTACGTACGACAGGAAGCGAAGGTGCTCTCTTTGGATTGAACAGAGAGTGAGGAGCTTGTTCCTGATCGTTCCTTCTTATTGATGAGGTATGTCTTCTGCTTCTTTCCTGTTCTACATCTTCAAGTACCGATAGAGCGTTGCTTTTGAGATATGCAGGGTGTGACAGATTTCCTTGACCTTCGTGCTGTTAGAAGCATGTAGCTGCTTTGCAATTGCTAT
>Ga0070697_100001626_pt1 | contig 17115 bp, 13 predicted proteins | sample KBSK1501metaG_FD_65475 | JGI IMG/M metagenome (GOLD analysis project Ga0070697, IMG submission 65475) | Corn, switchgrass and miscanthus rhizosphere microbial communities from Kellogg Biological Station, Michigan, USA - KBS K1-50-1 metaG | ecosystem: Host-associated > Plants > Roots >...
GAATCGATGTCTTAGAAGCGCATAACTTCGACGTGCTGCGGGGAGGGACCGCCAAGAAAAGAATTGGGCTGCTGACCAATCAGACCGGAATCGACTCTCAGGGACGCCGCACCATTGACGTCCTGGCCGAAGCTCCTGGAGTTTCTTTAAACGCCATATTCAGCCCCGAGCACGGTGTCACGGGCACACTGGATAGAACCGACGTTGCCAACTCGAAAGATGCTGCCACCGGAATTCCGGTGTATAGCGTCTATGGCGCTACAGATGCAGCCCGGCGTCCGTCGCCCGAGGTTCTCAAAAATCTGGACGCGGTGGTTGTCGATGTGCAAGATGCAGGCGCACCTTTCTACACTTACGAGACCACTTTAGGTTATTTTCTGGAAGCGGCAGCCAAGGCAGGAATTGAAATCATTGTGCTGGACCGTCCTAATCCCATCACCGGTTCTTTCGTGCAAGGCCCGATGCCTGACCCCGGACGCGAAAGTTTCGTGAGCTACGACTCGCTTCCTGTGCGTCACGGCATGACAATGGGCGAGCTGGCACAGATGTGGAATGTCGAGCGCAACATTCATGCCCGCCTGCAAGTTGTGCCGATGGAGGGCTGGATGCGCGGCGACTGGTTTGATTCGACGGGTGTGAACTGGATCAATCCCTCACCCAATCTACGCAGCCTCACCGAAGCCACGCTTTACCCTGGGGTAGCCCTGATTGAAGGGACCAACGTTTCGGTGGGCCGCGGAACCGATACTCCCTTCGAGATCGTGGGTGCTCCCTGGATCAACGGCCGCGAACTCACCCAATATTTGAATGCTAGAAACATTTCTGGCGTGCGTTTTGTGCCAGTAACTTTCACTCCCGACTCCAGCAATTATGCGGCGGAAAAGTGTGCCGGGGTAAACGCCATAGTTACCGACCGCAATGCGCTCGACTCTCCTGCGCTGGGCATCGAATTGGCTTCGGCTTTACACAAGCTCTATCCCACACAGTTTCACATGGAACGCATGATTGAGTTGCTGGTGAATCAGGCGGTGTATGACGCCATCAATCAAGGGCAGGATCCTCGACGCATCGCGGAGGACTGGCGCGAGCCACTCCAGAAATTCCAGCAGCTTCGACAAAAGTACCTCATCTATAAGTAATTTATCTGACGTTCCACTCGCCCACCGTTCCATTACAATATCTGAACACCTGTCCGAACATCTTCCGAACCCTGGGAGTCGTGTAATGAATGTTGGACCCTCTAACCTACCGGTAACAAATCCCTTTTATCGATGTGCCGGCCCAAATTGCGGCGTGCAGAAAGGCTCCGCCGACAGGTGGTGGCTGATGTGGACATCCTTTGGCGAATACAACCGGCCGCTGCTTTACCTGTGCGCCTGGGACGAGGAGATCGCAAAGAAAGAGGGTACTCTCCACGTTTGTGGTGAGCGATGCGCCCAGCGCTTACAGTCGCAATTTATGGGGAATGTACTAGAAGGCCAGTTCAAACGGACCGGCGCGTAGCAGCGCGGTGTCTCCCACGAAACCTTTTCGTATTGTGGCCGCATCCTACGCTCATCGGAACCACATACTGCTAGCGGGTGGCCTATACTCAATCCCGCTTTTCGGCCGCTGCTGCATTTGCTTCCACGGGAGGTCGTCCATGCGCACGATCGCGATGGTTCTTCTGCTCTCCGCGTTGGTGATGGCTCAAGCCAATTCCTCTGTCCATCCAACTAGCGCTACCACGTCATCTTCACCGGGGCCTACGGAGCTCGTCGTTCCGGCGGGGACAAAGGTTCCACTCGCGCTCAAGCATGCGGTATCAACCAAAAGCGCGCGGGAAGGGGACTCAGTTTACGCAGAAACCACTTTTCCCGTGGTGCAGGATAATCGTGTCCTGATTCCGGCTGGGACATACGTACAAGGAAGGATCAGCCACGTGCAGCGTGCGGGACGGATTAAAGGGCGCGCCGAAGTTTTGATGCACTTCACCACGCTTATCTATCCCAGCGGCTATACCGTGATGCTGCCTGGAGCTGTGGAGAATGTGCCGGGCGCGGATAAGACATCCATTAAAGGGGAGGAGGGCACGATCCGCCAGGACAGCCAGAAAGGCGAGAAGATCGGAACAGTCGCCAGCAGCGCCGGCACAGGTGCGGTGATTGGTGGCTTGAGTCGCGGAGGAAAAGGCGCTGCGATCGGCGCGGGCATCGGCGGCGCCGTGGGAACCGCGATTGCTTTGTTGTCACGGGGGAATGACGTGAAATTGGATGCCGGCACGACCGTGGAGATGGTTTTTCAGCGTGCTGTTCCGTTGGATACTAGCCGCATCCCTCCGCCGGTGAAGTAATCCCACAGTGGGTGAGACACACTCGTTGCCGGCGGGGACGCCGGCGCTACCTTAGCGCGAACATGGCATTCACGTGGGCTGTGACCTGGATGTTCTGGGGGCTGAACTCAGCGGTGGGTGCGGCCATTTTGGTAGCAGCGCCCATGCTCTCCATCACACGTGCGTTCATCGGAGCCACAATGCGCACGTTCTCAAAAGTATCCACTGATGCGTAGGAGAGTTCTCCCAGAGTCCGGCCGCCGGCGCGAGCTACCGCATTTGCCGATTCGCGGGCGCGACGGTAAGCGTCTTCGACGGCGCGAGTCTTGGCGGCATCGATGTCGTCGAGGGTATAACTGACGGTTTGATTCTCCGTGATATCAGTGTCGGCGAGTTGCTGGACAATAGGCGCGATCTTGGAAAAATCTTTCAGCTTTAGTGAGACATTCGTGTTCACGCGGTATCCCACGAGCTTCCGTTTTGCAGTCCTGAAGTCGTAGACCGGCTGCAGGGAAAAGAATCCGATTTCCGCGGCTTTAGGTTCGATTCCATTGGAGCGCAGTATTTGGCGAATCTGCTCCGCTGCTTTGGAAGCGCGATCGTAGGCCGCCCGCGAACTCTCTTCCTGAGCCGAGATGTTGAATTGCACCAGCGCGGTGTCGGGATTCGCTTCAAATTTGCCGTCTGCGCCCACGAACACAGTATTGGGTTGTGCGGTCACTGTAGGCCGATCTTGAGCCAACCCAAGCGCCCCGGCCAGGATTACGAACAACATCCCTGCGATAGAAGGTTTCATGATTTCTCCCATGAAGAAGATCAGTAGATTTATACGCCTGAGACGCGCCTACTCAAAGAACGTCCAGATGGATGGATCTTGCGGCTACGTGGAGCGATAGAAAAGGGCACGGATTTGGGAATCCGTCACAAACGTTAGACGGAGCTTTTGGCGGCCGCGGTCAGAGCAAAACGGTAGACTCGCGAATTGATTTCCTTGCGTAAATCGTCCCAGATGTTTTCCGGCATCGAGAGAAACGTTTTCACCACCTCAGGATCGAACTGAGTTTCTTGGCACCGCAGGATCTCCTTCCGAGCCGCGGCGAGGGTTTGTGCGGGCCGGTAGGGACGATCGGAAGTTATCGCGTCCAGAGTATCGGCTACGGCAAACATGCGAGCGCCCAACGGAATCTGCTCCCCCTTCAATCCACGAGGGTAGCCAGTTCCATCAAAACGTTCCTGGTGGGCATAGACGATCTCCGCAGCTTCTTGCAGGAACGGAATCTTTCTCACAATCTGGTAGCCGTGATATGAGTGCTCGCGCATGATGCCGACTTCATCGGGGGTCAAAGCGCCGGGCTTGTTCAGGATGGCATCGGGGATGGCCATCTTACCGATGTCATGCAAAAACGCGCCGCGGGCAATCACACGGATCTGGTCAGCGGTTAATCCCATGGCCCGGGCGATAGCGATGGTGAAGGCAGTAACTCGCCGGGAGTGTCCTTCCGTCTCTCTGTCTTTAAGGTCGAGGGCATCGCCTAGAGCTTCCAAGGTGATGTCATAGGAACGTTCCAGTTCGACCATGGCCTTGCGCAACTGCTCGGTGCGAGCGGCGACCAAGGTTTCCAGATTGGTCTGATAAGCGCGGTTCTCCAATTTGAGCCGGCGGTTCTCCATGGCCCGGCGCACTGTGGCCAGTAATTGTTCGCGCTCGAAGGGTTTCAGAAGGTAGTCATAAGCACCATTGCGGATAGCGGCAAGGGCCACGGAGATATCGTGTACCGCAGTGACCATGACCACGGGCATGTCAGGGAATCTTTCCTTGGTGCGCTCTAGCAGACCAATGCCGTCCAGGTCGGCCATCATCAGGTCGGAGAGCATTAGTTCGAACTCTTCGCCGGAATCGAGCAGGGCAATCGCCTCAAGGCCAGACGCGGCCTGCCGGCACTTATAGTTGGCATGGGTCAGCATGGAAGAGACAATCTCGCGGATAGTCTCCTCATCGTCGACAACCAGGATTCGTTCAACGGGCATAGGGCTGGTTCAGTGTAGCGTCATTCTATCCGCAGTTCGCAGATTCCGAAAGTAACCATTTGGGGAGGGAAAACCGCCGGGTAAGGCCGTCGGGCATGGTATCAAGAGGCGAGCGCAGCCTGCTTAATCGCGAGGAATATGCCTGCCTGGTGGACCTGGTTCACGGTCGGGGACACTGCTGTCCCTAAGTTGATGGCGCAGGAGTCCCTCGCCTTGATCATTCTGATAGCCAGCCTGCTCGTATTCCGCACGTTTCGCGAGCGCTATCTTCTAGTTTGGATCGTGGGGTGGATGGCCTACTTCGGTTCCCGCTGGAGCCTGCGAGGCAGCGGAGAGCATGTTCCACGTTACTTAATAGCAATCTCCCACTCGGAATTCGTTCTTGCCGTTTGCCTATTCGCCGCCGCAGTGTTGGTGTATACGCATGCCCGCAAATTGTTGCTGCCCCTACTGCTGATTTCTACTGCGGTCATCAGCTTTGCAGTTCTACGCGCGCTGTGGTGGGCGGATTCGAATATCCTGCGCGTGGCGCTCGAAGTGTCGTATCGAATTATCGCTTTGGCGGCAGCCGTTCAGTTGCTGCGCTTTCGCTGGGCGCGGTGGGAGATTGGTCCCTGGTTGCTGGGTTTGAGTCTCCTGTTTTTACACTTGGATTGGGCGCCGGTGAACGTCTACCTTCCGCCTGTCCTTGCTCCCGCCGCGGACCTGATTTTTAGCTTGAGCATACTGCTGGTCGTCTTCGACGAATCCAAGAGTCGCACTCGGCGTTTATCCGCGATCAATACGGTTATGACCAGCATCTCTCGCGCGCAGCATCACGGGCCGATGATGGTAACCGCACTAGACCAGCTCAAGAGGCTAATGCGCTCGAATGCAGCCTGGATATACCTGATTGAGGGCGACGACCTGGTAATGGCGCAACAAATTGGGCTTTCGCAAGAGTTTCTGCGGGACCATGATTCGTCCGCCGTGGATGAAACTCTGGCACCCATTCTGCGGGAAGGGAAGCCAACCGTAATCAATGTTTCTATTGCTGACGAGAGTATGCCGGCATTCCTCGAGAGCGAACGATTTCACCATGTTGTGGTCGTGCCCGTGCAGGGAAAGAAATCGTCCATCGGCACGCTCATGTTCGCCCGTCGTCATTCGATTGTTTACACCCCGGAAGAAATGGAATTTCTTTCAACCTGTGCGCAGCAGTTGGGTTTCGCGGTGGAAAATGTACGGCTTCTGGAACAAATCCTGCGCGCGCAACGGCAATGGACCAATACCTTCGATTCCATCCAGGATTTTGTGTTGCTGCATGACTCCGAATTTCGAGTGGTGAAGGCGAATCATGCACTGCTTCAACGCCTGGGCCGCGCTCCCGCCGACGTCGTGGGCAATCTGTGCGAGGCGGTCCTACCCCGAACTCGTGAAGCCTGGACGGCGTGTCCCTACTGCAAGAAAGACGACGAGGGTTTCCACGAGGGAGTAGATCCCTGCTTCGGCGGTTTCTCCATGGTTTCGACATCTTCGTTCACCGACCAGGGCAGCAAACAAAAAGGCACTATCCACGTGGTTCGGGATACCACCGATGGGCGTGTCGCGGAAGAAAAATACCGGCTGCTCTTCGAACAAGTGCAGGAAGGAGTATTCGTCGCCACCCACGACGGCAAACTGCTGGACTGCAACGACGCCTTCGTGCGCATGCTCGGACACACCAACCGAGAAGAACTGATGGCGCTCAATATTGATACCGAGCTCTACGTTTCGGTGGAACAGCGCGATGCCTTTCGCCGCGAGGTCGAGTTGCACAACTATGTCCGCAACTTTGAAGTCACACTTCGACGCAAGGATGGAGTGCTGCTGACCGCGATGGAAAGCAGCTTTGCCACGCGGGATACCAGCGGGAAAATTGAACGCTATCAAGGTTTCCTGCTGGATATGACGGAGAAGAAGCGCGCCGAAGATGAAATCCGGCGTCGCAATCGCGAATTAAATGCCTTGAATGCGATGGCCGTGATCGCAACTCAGTCATTCGATCTGGACGAGATTTTGAATTTGACCTTGCGCCAGGTGATCTCGTTGCTGGGAGCGGAAACCGGCTCCATTTACTTGTGTGAGAACGAAGAACCGACTTTCCGCCGTCGCGCCGGTTGGGGCCAGCGCAGTGCCGACCGCGCTCGCCTATCCGAGGTCAAGCTGCCGGACGGTTTTGGCGATCTGGTGACCCGTTCCCGGACCGAAGTAATCACGCCTGACTACCTGCCGCACTTGCCTCCACTGGCGGCGGACTTTATCCGCGCCGACGGATTGCGCTCCTGGATCTGGGTGCTGCTCTGGAGCAAAGACAAACCCATGGGAATTATGGGAATCAGCAGCCGCGAGACTCGCGAGTACACCAGCAATGACGAAAACCTGCTGGTGGCCATCGGACGGCAGTTGTCCACTACGATCGAAAAAGTTCGTCTATATGAAGAGACGTGTCGCGCCTATGAAGAGCTGAGGACCGCTCAGGAACAGTTGCTGCAAAGCGAAAAAATGTCGGCCGTAGGACAACTAATCGCAGGGGTTGCACACGAGCTGAATAATCCCCTGACCGCGATTTTGGGATATGCCCAGCTCCTCGAGAGCGAGGGACTGGAAGAGCGAGCGTCCGACTTTGTGCGCAAGCTTTTCAAGCAGGCACAACGTACGCATCGCGTCGTGCAGAACCTTCTCTCGTTTGCCCGGCAACGTAAACCGCTGAAGCAGGAAGTGGATATTCGCAAGGTCCTGGACGAGACTCTAGCCCTGCGGGACTACGATCTGAAAGTAAATGACATCACGCTGGAGCGCGAGATTGAACCGGAAATTTCAGCGGTGATCGCCGATCCTCATCAGTTGGAACAAGTATTTCTCAATATCATCAACAATGCCGTAGACGCCTTGCTGGAAGCCGGCAAGGGCGGGACTTTAAAAGTGTGCATCTACGCAAAAGATGGAAATGTTCACACCGAGTTCCACGATTCGGGAGCCGGCATCAAGGAACCGAACCGGATTTTTGACCCGTTCTATACCACCAAGAGTGTTGGCAAAGGAACAGGGCTCGGACTGAGCATCTGTTACGGAATTGTGAAGGAACATGGAGGCGATATCACTGCCCGCAATCGTCCGGAAGGCGGCGCGATTATCGAAGTCCGGCTTCCGTCCGCAGGACGCACGCCTTCTCCGGAAAAAAGCCTGCCTGCCCCGCGGCATGAACTTGCGATCCAAGGGCGCATACTGCTGGTGGAGGACGAAGAGGCTGTGCTGGAATTTGAGCGCGATGTGCTGACCGGCGCTGGAGCCGAGGTGGTTACGTTGATGAGCGGCGAAGACATGAAATCGCGCCTGCTGAACGAAACCTTTGATGCGCTCATCATCAATGGAAAAATGCCGGGCGGGTGGTGTGCGCAAGAGGCATACCGCTGGGCTATGGAGAATTGTCCTGCCCTGGAGAAACATATACTTTTCACTTTTTCCAGCGTGCCGGAACCCGAGACCCGCAGTTTTCTACAGGAAAAAAATCTGCCCTACCTGGTAAAACCTTTCGAAGTCGCCGACCTGATTGCGCAAGCTCGCCGCTTGTCGCAAAAGGCGCTGGCTACAACTGCTGGCTAGGAATAGCGCCCTCTTTACAAGTTTTCCCGCAAAGTTCGTGCAAAATCACGCAGAGCCGGTTCGTTGCGCCGATACCACATCCATTGGCCAAGTTTCTTGCTTTCCACTAATCCCGCCTTGATCAAAATAGACATGTGATGGGAGATAGTTGGCTGCGAGAGATGAACGCGTACTTCGATATCGGAAGCGCAAAGGCCAACATCTTTATCGATCGAACAGCCTCCGCGTTCTTTGAGCGCTTGTAGAATTCTACGGCGCGTAGGGTCGGCGACGGCATGAAGAATCCGATTTAGCGCCGCTTCAGGCGTGCTCATAGCAAGATAGGAATAGAATGTGAATCGACGGCTGTCAATATAAAAGAGGAGTTTGATTTTAGGAGTCCATGCTGTTTGAAGGTAAAGATCGCAGAGAACTGCAGCAGGCGATGAAAAACGCCGGGCGATTGCCGCCAGGACAATCCCTCACTCTCAAATGGCCGGTCCTGCATTATGGTTCGGTGCCCCGATTCGATCCGAAAACCTGGGATTTTCGCGTCTATGGATTGGTCGAGTCGCCGCTCAAACTCTCTTGGGAAGAATTCAACGCTTTGCCCAAGGTTCAGCGCACCAGCGATTTTCATTGCGTTACGCGATGGAGCCGATTCGAGAACCATTGGGAAGGCGTTGCCTTTCAGGAGTTGCTGCGCCGGGTTAAGCCGAAATCAGAGGCCGCATACGTGCTGATCCACGCAGAACAAGGTTTCACCGCCAACGTTCCCCTGGGTGATCTTAATCGCAAGGAAGTGCTGCTGGCGACCCATCACGACGGCCAACCGCTAACCGCGGATCATGGGTATCCTTTGCGGCTGATCGTTCCGCATCTTTACGCCTGGAAATCCGTGAAATGGGTTCGCGGCTTGGAATTCCTGGATCACGATCAGGCAGGGTTCTGGGAGCAGAACGGGTATCACATGTACGGAGACCCGTGGAAAGAACAAAGATTCAGCAGATAGTTGAGCACTATCCGCGCACTGTCATCCTGAGCGGTTTTTCGCGAAGGATCTTGCGAAGCGATTGAACCGGCAAAGCCGCACACAAGATTCAGTTGAGCAGGACCCCGAGCTGTCCCCCGAATTTTTCCGCAAAGGATCCTCTTACTTCTTCAAGATCGGATTGTACCCATCGCCTACCAGCCTGGCGCGGATGCTTTCGGCATCTTTAATGTCAGGATAGGGCCCCACTTGAATGTGGAAAAGTTTGTCGGTGGGTGCGTTGCCGGCAAATGCGGCATATTGCTTTTTCTTTAGCGCGTCGACCAACGCCTCAGCATCTTCTTGCTTGCTAACTGCGGCAACTTGGACGTAATAGCCATTGAGTGCCGGCGCGGGCGGGTTCGCAGCGTCATTTTTGGCGGCCGCCGCTGTGTCTTGAGTATTGTTTCCGCGATCATTGGTGGCCAACTGGGCATCGCTGTTGCTTTGTCCAACCGTTTTGTAAAACGTCAAATCGGCAGACGGACTGGGATTGACATTTGGCGACCGGACAGCCGTGGGGCGCACTGGACCGTTGGCGGTAGTCGTCGATATCGCAGAATCAGGACCGGCCGCCTTGACCGAAGTTCGTCCGAATGAGAATCCCATACCGAAAAAAACCGCACACAGAGCCACTAGCCCGAAAAAGAGGACTAGCATCTTGCCGGTGCCAAGAGTGATTTCCGTGTCCCGCGAAGCCGCTGTTGCCATTTTCACCTCGTTTTTAATTCCAGCCGGAGAGCTCAGCCCTTGGCGACAGTTGGAGAACCGTCTCCAGCGGATTTACCCAACATCTTCTGAACGCCGGAGAAGATGTCCACCGGCACAGGGAACACCACCGTAGTGTTCTTCTCCACACCGATTTCCGTCAAAGTCTGCAGATAACGCAACTGTACGCTGACCGGTTCTGTCGCCAGCAGTTTGGCGGCATCCACCAGGCGCTGGGCCGCCGAAAACTCACCTTCCGCATGAATGATCTTGGAACGTTTTTCGCGCTCCGCTTCCGCCTGCTTGGCCATGGCGCGAAGCATGGTTTCCGGCATGTCTACTTGTTTCACTTCCACGTTCGCCACCTTCACGCCCCAAGGCGCAGTGTGGGTATCCAGAATGCTTTGCAAGCGAAGATTGATTTTTTCACGATGAGCCAGCAATTCGTCCAATTCCTGCTCGCCCAACACGGATCGCAATGTGGTTTGTGCAAATTGCGAAGTCTGGTAGACGTAATTCGAGACTTCCACCACCGCCTTGTTGGGGTCAATCACGCGCAGAAAAATGACGGCGTTGACCTTCAACGTAACGTTGTCGCGAGTGATGATGTCCTGGGGAGGGACCTCCAGAGCTTCCTGCCGCAATGAAATGCGCACCATGCGGTCGATCGGAGCGAACACCAGGATGATGCCGGGCCCTTTTGCATTTGGCAGCAATCGTCCCAAACGGAAAATTACTCCACGTTCGTACTCAGCCAGAATCTTGATCGAGCTCAGGATGTATAGAGCGAAAATAATGATTGCGACGGTGGTCAATGAAAGGCCCATCTGCGCCTCCACACCTGATTGTCAGGGATGTTGCTGACGCGAATTGTAACGCAATTCGAGTGCCGGTTGAGGCTTTTCAGCCCAAGCCGGGGGTTGTCTCTGCAGGTGCGGGACCGCGTCTTTAAACTACGCTTGCGGCCGGTGTTCTCTGTGCGGAAGACGCAGGATCGACTTGAATTCTCAATCCATCGACTTGCCGCACCACCACGGTTTGTCCAGCCGGAATGTTGGTGGAAGATATGGCGTCCCAGAGTTCACCGTGAATGAAGACTTTGCCCTGCGGAGAAAGTGACGTCTGCGCTATTCCAATTTCTCCGACCAACCCCTGAGCGCCTGTGACAATCTTGTTGGCCCGGGCCTTCAGCGCAATGCTCATCAGAAAAACGGTAATGATTGACAGCGGAATGCTGACCGCCAACGCGGTCAAGAGATGAACCCGCATTTCAGGAATGGGCGCGTCCACCAGCAGCAGCGCGCCCAACACCATAGTCACAATTCCGCCGATCGCCAACACACCGTGACTGGCAAACTTGGCTTCCAGCGCAAAAAGAACAAAAGACGCCAGGATCAGCACCACAGCTGCGAAGCGCGTGGGCAGCAGGTTGAGAGCAAACACCGCAAGCAAAATAAAAACCACGCCCACCGTTCCAGGCACCACCGCACCCGGATGATTGAACTCCGCATAGAGCGCCAGGGCGCCAATGGCAAGCAGGATAAATGCGATGTTGGGATCCATAATGAAAGCCAGGATGCGTTGTTTCAGAGTCATGTCAAAATTTCGCACCGGCTCGCCCACGAGGTTGAGAGTTTCAGTCCGCCCCGTGAATCGCTTGACGGTTTTTCCCTGCATTTGTTTGAACAGATCCTCTTCAGTGGGAGCGATGTAGTCGATCAGCTTCTGTGACAAGGCCTCCTGTTCGGTAAAGGATTTGGATTGCCGTACGGTGGTTTCGGCGATCTCAACGTTGCGGCCGCGCTTGGAAACCACGGAACGCATCAACGCGGCGGCATCGTTCTCTAATTTGTCTTTCATCACGTCGTCCATCTTGCCGCCGCCAATAGTGACCGGATGAGCCGCTCCCGTGTTCGTCCCCGGAGCCATGGCGGCGACGTCGGCACTCTCCAAGATGAAGAATCCAGCTGATGCGGCACGGCTTCCCCCCGGCGTGACATAAATGATGACCGGAACCGGCGCTGCAGTGATTTTCTCGATGATGTTGCGCGTGGATTCGAGGAGCCCTCCGGGAGTATTCAATTCGATCAACAAGGCCTTGTCTTTATTTCGTTGAGCTTCGGCGAGGGCGCGGCCAATGTACTCATCGGTGATGGGATGGATAGTGTCGTTGACCACGATCTTTAGGACTTCTGTTAACGCAGGGGAGGGAAGTACGCACAGCAAGAAACTAACAATCAACGCGGGGAACCACTGCGAGTTAGTGATACGTTTCATCGCTCAGAATTAGAGTAAGCCAATGGATGCGCTACTACAACAGTGATAGCTTGAACAATTATCCCACCTTCTGTCTGGCATGTTCGGCTTGCTTCGAGTTTGCATCATTCCAACCCGGCAACCGATCATCTCCCGTAATCAAGCGTGCGCCGCGTTCGTAAGTGAAATAAGACCACGCCCATTGAATCATCACGATCAGCCGGTTGCGGAATCCGATGAGAAAGAAAATGTGGATGAAAAGCCAGCCAAGCCAGGCGATGAAGCCGGAAACATGAAACTTCCCGAAGTCAGCGACGGCGGCGGCGCGTCCGATGGTGGCAAGACTGCCTTTGTCCACGTAGTGAAAGTGCTGGCGGGGTTTACTTTCCAAGTCACGCTGAATGTTTTTGGCCGTTGCTGTTCCTTCCTGCATAGCTACGGGCGCGACTCCGGGAAGCAGCTTGCCGTGTTCATCTTTCAAGGCAGCCAGGTCGCCGATGACAAAAACTTCCGGATGCCCAGCAATACTCAAATCGGGATTCACCAACACTCTGCCGGCGCGATCGACTGGAACACCCAGCTTTTTTCCGAGAGGAGATGCTGCCACGCCCGCGGCCCACAAAATAACCGCCGCTGGAATACGAGCTTCGCCCATTCTGACCGCTCGAGGCTCTACGCCAGTGACCAAAGAGGATGTTTGAACTTCCACTCCGAGGCGCTGCAATTGCTTCACAGCGCTTTGCGACAGGTCTTCCGGATAAGCGGGCAGAATACGGGGACCGCCTTCGAGGAGCAGTATGCGCGTACGTTTTGGATCGATGGAGCGGAATTCCTCAGCCAGCACATTGCGTGCGATCTCGGCCAGCGTGCCCGCCAACTCCACTCCCGTCGGTCCGCCGCCAACTACCACGAAATTAAGCGGCAGTTCATCTTCCCCATTAGCGGCGCGGCGCTCCGCCAATTCATATGCGAGCAATATTCTCCGGCGAAGTTCCAGTGCATCCTCAATTGTCTTGAGGCCGGGAGCGAGCGGCTCCCATTCATCGTGGCCGAAGTAGGCATGGGTGGCACCCGCAGCCACGATCAGATAATCGTAGGGAATTTCTTCATCCGAGGTCTTGACCACGCGGCGCCTGAGATCGAAGTCTTCAACTTCCGCCAGCAGGACTTGGATGTTGGGACGGCCGCGAAGAATCCAACGAATAGGAGCAGCGATTTCTCCCGGAGAGAGGCCCGCGGTCGCCACCTGATAGAGCAGAGGCTGGAAGGTGTGGTGATTCTTGCGGTCGATTAATGTGATGCGAACCGGGAAGCGAGCCAGTTTTCGCGCAGCCATCAGACCGCCGAAGCCGCCGCCGATGATGACCACGTGTGGTGTGAGTTTCTTCTCCATAGGCCACGTTCGAACCCAATTTATACGATTCCAGCGAATGCGGAAAGAACCCGGAATTTCTGAGCTCCTTAATGGCTTGCTTGCATTGACTTGACGGTATGTCGTCCCTCCGGGACTCTAGTCCGTTTGGCGCGCTCCCAGCGCTAAAAGCGCTGGGCTAAATTGTGCCGTCCCTGCGGGACTGCTGCAAGCTCGCCTCAAACTCGCGCTTTCCCCAAGAGGCCTGGCGCGAAGATCGCTTCTGCTCGCCGCCCAACAGCCGCGAACAAACTGGGGCTGCAACTGCGGTGGCGCTTGACATATCGCGCTCCATCTATATCATAAGTAAGTATTTACTTACTTATGGCGACAGCTCAAGTTCGTTATTCAGCGGCCGACCGCCGGGAACAGATTTTGGATGCGGCGACCCAGCTTTTCGCCCGGCAGGGATTCCAAGGTACTACCACCAAACAGATTTCCGAGCAGACGGGTGTGACTGAGGCTCTAATTTTTCGGCATTTTGCATCCAAGGACGACCTTTATTGGGCAGTCATCGAACGCAAAATCAAGGCGGCCCCGCCCGGCGAACATATGCGCGAACGTCTTAGCGCGGGGGGCAGTGATCTGGAAGTGCTTTCCGGAGTGGCTACTCAGATTTTGGAGCGTCGGGCTAAAGACCAGACACTTTCCCGTCTACTGCTCTACAGCGCACTTGAGAACCACCGCCTTTCCCACCGTTTCTTTCGCACCTACGTCGCGGAATGCTACGAGGTGCTGGCAGAGTACATTCGCGGGCGTATTGCGGAAGGGCAGTTCCGGCCGGTGGATCCATTGCTGGCGGCTCGAGGCTTCCTGGGAATGGTGGTATATCACTCCTGGATTCAGGAATTATTTGGGGGGAAACGTTATCAAAATTTTTCCGTCCAAGAAGTAAGTAAGACGCTGGCCGAAGTATGGCTGCAAGGCATGCTATCAGCCCCGCAGATCGCATCCTCACAAGGGATAGCGAAATTCAGTAATGGCAATCGCAGAAAACAGGAACATGTCCAATAAAACACTTTCTCGCAGTGCATCGGCGTTCCTGGCTTGCGGCGTTCTGGCTTTATTCACGTCGTGCAGCGGTACCAAAGCCGCCCCGCCTAGCAATCCGACAGTGCCAGTAATGGCGGCAGCGGTCGAGCAGAAGGACGTTCCCTTACAAGTCAAGGCGATTGGCTCAGTGGAAGCCTATTCCAATGTTTCCATCAAAACCCAAATCACTGGCGAGCTGACCGGTGTCTTCTTTAAAGAAGGAGAGGATGTTAAGAAAGGCCAACTGCTGTTCACACTCGACAAGCGGCCGCTCGAAGCTGAACTGAAAAAAGCAGAGGGCATGCTGGCGAAGGATGAGGCCCAAGCTGCCAACGCTCAAGCCCAGGCTCGACGGTACGACGCTTTAGTGGCTTCAGGAGTAGTCTCCAAACAAGAGTATGACCAGATCCGGTCCAACGCCGAAGCTCTCGATGCCGCGGTGCGCGCTGACAAAGCTGCCGTCGAGAACGCTCGCGTCCAGATTCAGTACTGCTCGATCTATTCGCCGATTAACGGGCGCACCGGTCCGCTAATGATTCATCGCGGCAACATGATCAAGGCGAACGACACTCCATTCCTGGTCAGCATCAACCAGGTGCAGCCGATCTATGCCACCTTCACCGTGCCGGAACAGTACTTGAATGAAATCAAGAAATACGCCAGCGGCGGTAAGCTTCCCATCAAAGCTTACATTCCCAACGACAGTCGAGGGCCGTCCGTCGGTCAGCTCAGTTTTATCGACAATACTGTGGACCAAGCCACGGGCACCATCAAGATCAAAGGCGAGTTTGCCAATCCCGATCGCCGCCTCTGGCCCGGGCAGTTTGTGGACGTAGTCTTAACTCTTGCCAACCAGCCGAAGGCGATCGTGATTCCCTCGCAAGCTATTCAGAACGGCCAGCAAGGGCAATTCGTTTTTGTAGTGAAGCCGGACATGACCGTCGAAACCCGCCCTGTGATTGTCGGCCGGAGCAGTGATGGACAGGCCGTGGTTGATAAGGGCCTCGCTCCCGGAGAGCGAGTAGTGACGGATGGTCAGTTGCGATTAGTGCCCGGATCCAAAGTCGAATTGAAGCAGGCTGCAGTCCCGCCATCCTCAACCGGGACTGCGCAGAATTCCCAGAATCCCCGGCCTCAGGGAGAGTAGTGCTCAATGAACGTCGCCGAAATCTTTATTCGCCGGCCTGTGATGACCACCCTGGTCATGCTGGGGATCCTGATGTTCGGAGTCATGGGCTATCGCCTGTTGCCGGTGAGCGATTTACCCAACGTGGATTTTCCCACCATTTTGGTTTCGGCAAGTCTTCCTGGCGCGACACCCGAGACCATGGCGTCCGCGGTAGCGATGCCGCTGGAGAAACAATTTTCTACCATCGCCGGCGTGGACTCGATGACTTCATCGAGCTCGACCGGATACACCCAAATCACACTGCAATTCAATCTCAGTCGCAGTCTGGATGCCGCCGCTCAAGATGTCCAGTCCATGATTGCGAAGGCGGCGAGAGATCTTCCGCAGAACTTACCCAGTCCGCCTTCGTATCAGAAGGTGAATCCGGCGGACGCGCCGATTCTTTACTTGTCTCTCAGTTCGCCCACTCTGCGTCTCTCCGACATAGACGAGTATGCGGAAACGTTGATTGCACAGCGCATCTCGATGGTGAGCGGCGTTGCCCAAGTCAGCGTTTTTGGCGCGCAGAAGTATGCGGTTCACGCCAAACTTGATCCCAAGGCTTTGGCCAGCCGACAGATTGGAATCGATGAAGTCACTACTGCCATTCAGAACGGCAACGTGAACCTTCCCACTGGGACACTCTATGGCACGCACCAGGCATTCGTAGTTCAAGCCAGCGGTCAGCTCAAGAAAGCAATTGATTACGAACCGCTAATCGTGGCCTATCGGAATGGCGCTCCAGTTCGACTGAAAGACCTGGGCTCGGTGGTGGACGGAGTTGAAAACGATAAGACAGCGAGTTGGTTTTTCGACAACAAGGGTTTGCGACGCGCAATCATTCTGGCGATTCAACGCCAGCCCGGCACCAATACCGTCGAAGTAGTGGATTCGATTAAGGCCCTGCTGCCCAGTTTCCGTACTGTCATGCCGCCGTCGGTGGACGTGGCCACTCTTTATGACCGATCGGTGTCGATCCGCTCCTCGGTGAATGACGTTAAGTTCACATTGTTTCTGGCGCTGGTTCTGGTGATTCTGGTTATCTTCCTGTTCCTCCGAAATTTGTCGGCGACGGCGATTCCGAGCATGGCGTTGCCTATGTCCATCGTGGGCACGTTCGCCATCATGTATTTGCTGGGATACTCGCTCGACAATCTCTCACTGATGGCCTTAACGCTCTCGGTCGGCTTTGTGGTGGATGACGCCATCGTGATGCTGGAAAACATTGTGCGGCACATGGAAATGGGCGAACCTCCCATGCAGGCCGCGTTCACTGGCGCGCGAGAAATCGGATTCACCATTATTTCGATGACGCTGTCCCTGGCAGCGGTATTTATCCCTGTGCTGTTCATGGGAGGCATTCTGGGACGATTGCTGCACGAGTTTGCCGTCACTATTGGCGCGGCGATTCTGGTTTCTGGCGTCGTGTCACTTAGCCTTACTCCCATGTTGTGCAGCCGTTTCCTGCGAGCCTCGAAGGAAGCGGAAACTCATCACGGTCGTCTGTGGTCGTTTTTTGAACGATTTTTCGATGGCCTGCTGCGGGTTTACGATCGCACCCTGCAGTT
>Ga0070697_100001627_pt1 | contig 17113 bp, 11 predicted proteins | sample KBSK1501metaG_FD_65475 | JGI IMG/M metagenome (GOLD analysis project Ga0070697, IMG submission 65475) | Corn, switchgrass and miscanthus rhizosphere microbial communities from Kellogg Biological Station, Michigan, USA - KBS K1-50-1 metaG | ecosystem: Host-associated > Plants > Roots >...
CTCTTCGTGATGACGCTTTCGAAGCGAAATTTATTCGATGGCAAAGCGCTTCGCCCGACGGCAAGCGCCTCATCTTCCAGGCCGTCCACAAACTGTGGCTCATGAACCTGCCAAACGGCCAACCCAAGCGTCTCACACCGGGCTCCTTCGCTCCCGGCGAATTTTCTCCCGCCTGGTCGCCCGATGGAAAGACCATCGCATTCGCAAGCTGGGACGACCAGAAGTACGGCCAGCTCTGGACTATCACTGCTGCCGGCGGTGAACCCCATGCAATCACCAGAGAACCCGGCGAATATTTGAATCCCACTTGGAGCGCGGACGGCTCGACGCTTGCCTATTCTCGCGGCTCTGGGGCCACGCTGCGCGGCCGGGATTGGGCCCGCAACGAGTGGTACGAAATCGTTGTGCAACCCCCTAACGGCGGCCCCGCGCAGACGCTCGCGCGCGTTGGCAACCAAGACAGTCCCGGTGCACGTCCGCAATTTGGTCCCGGCGGCAGAATCTACTTCACGGAACATCGCGTCGAAAAGGGCGAAGGCCCTTTCGGCGCGAAAACCGTCACTGACCTCGTTTCTATTCAGCCGAATGGCTCAGACCGTCGCCTTCACGCCACACTTCCAAACGCCACGCTAGTCCAAGTCTCCCCGAACGGCCAGCTAGTCACCTATCAGGAAGGCGACAACGTCTACGTCGCTCCACTGCCCCTCGATGTGACCGGCCAGGAGGCGATTCGCTTAGATCGCAAAACGCCGGTTTTCACCATCAAGCCCGCGAGCCTGGACGGGGGCATGTACCCCCGGTGGCGCGACGCCGCAACCCTTGAATACGGTAACGCCAACAAATACTTCGTCTACCACACCGACACGGCAAAAACCGATACGACGGAGATTCACCTCAGCGTCCCGCGCGCCATTCCCCAAGGCTCCATCGCCTTGACCAACGCCCGCATCATCACGCTCCAGAATCGCAACGTCATCGAAAGCGGCACTATCGTCGCCAAAGCTGGTCGCATCACGTGCGTTGGCACTTGCCCAACCTCCGGTGTCGATCGCGTGATCGACGCCAAAGGCAAGACAATCATTCCCGGATTTGTCGACATGCACGCCCATCATCACCGCGAGTCCGGCGGCATCACTCCCACTCACAATTTCGAATCCGCCGTCTACCTCGCGTATGGCGTCACCACGACTCTCGATCCCTCCACCTGGTCCGAAGAAGTTTTCCCGCTCGCCGAGATGATCGAAGCCGGCCGCGCGATCGGGCCGCGCACATTCTCCACCGCCACTCCACTTCTCAACGGCAGCGGTCCCAATTGGAACGAACTCGCCAGCTACGAAGTCACTGAACACGAGATCACGCGTCTCGCGTCTTACGGCGTTATCACCCTGAAACAATATCTCCAGCCCGATCGCCAGCAGCGCCAATGGATCACGGAAATTGCTCGAAAGAAGGGCCTGAAAGTGACCGGTGAAGGCTCCAGCGACCTACTCCATAAAATCAGCATGCTCATGGACGGCCAGACCGGTTTCGAGCACCCGACACCCTATGCGCCGCTCTACGGGGACGTCGCCAAATTTTTCGGTCAGTCTCACACTGTCTACTCCCCGACCTTCACGGTGGGCGGAACTGCTCCCTGGAACGAGGAATACTTTGAGCAGATTAGCGACGTCTGGAAGGACGCCAAGCTCCAGCGCTGGACTCCCTGGCGTGAACTCATGCCGCACCTGCGGCGACGTTGGCTGCGCCCGTTGACCGACTATCATTTCGGCGTGCAAGCACAAGGCTTGGCGGACATTATCGCCAACGGCGGCTATGGCGCCATCGGTTCGCACGGCCAGGCTCACGGCATCGGTTCACACTGGGAAGTCTGGATGATTTCGAGCGCGACCGGGCCCATGGGAGCTCTCGAGGTAGCCAGCGTTCATGGCGCGCACTTCCTCGGTGCGGATAAGGACCTCGGCTCCCTCGAAGTTGGCAAGCTCGCGGACCTCATGGTCCTCAACGCCAATCCGTTGGATGACATCCACAACACCGCGAACATCGCCATGGTGATGAAGGCCGGCACGCTCTACGATGCGGACACTCTCGACGAAATTTGGCCCGAGAAAAAACCCTACGGCGCCTACTACTGGGTCAATCTCGATCAGCTGCGCAATGATACTCGGCCGGTCGACATCTACGACAAACAATAGACTCTCTGCTCTGCTAAACTTTCCGCGTGGTCGCCCGAGCATCCGAATCCTCACTTCGCATTGTTTCGCTCGCCCCTAGCGCGACTTCTATCCTCTGCGCCATCGGCGCGAAGAAACAACTCGTCGGCGTGACGAAATGGTGCGCGGAAGTTGCATCCGTCACCGGCTTGCCGAAACTCGGCGATTGCTGGCACATGGATTCGATAGACGAGATCCTCCGATTGAATCCATCGCTCGTCATTGGCTCTGTGCCGTACAAGCAAGAAACCGTGGCCAAGCTTCTGGAGCACCCGCTCAACTTCCTGGCTATGAATCCCAGATCGCTGGCCGATATTGAGAATGACACTCTTCTCCTGGGCCGGATAACCAACCGCTTCCGGCAAGCCGCTCGGCTCGTTAAACGAATGCGCCAGGAATTTGGGGCAATCGCAAAAAGCAGCCGCGTGATAAGGAAAAAGTTGCGAGTCTACTGCGAGGCGTGGCCGAACCCCCGCATCAGTTCCCCGCCCTGGGTCGCGGAACTTGTTAAACTTTGCGGCGGGGAAATGGTCTTGCCGCCCGGACAAAAAGTAAGCGACGAACAGGTCGCACAATCGGGGCCAGATTTGATCGTCCTCGCCTGGGCCGCCACCGGAGATCAGGCAAAGGTTGAAAAGATTTACAAGGTCGCAGCCTGGAAAAACGTGCCGGCCATCCGCAATAAGCGCGTCTATGTCGTCCGCGATGAATTGCTCAACACCCCCGGTCCGCCGCTCGTCTCGGGCGCAAAACAGCTTTTGCGAATCTTCCGGGACGCCACATCGCAGGGTGGCAAAGCGTGAAAGTCGTCGTAGCCGCAGTCATCGAACGCAGCGATCGCCGCTTCCTGATCGGCCAGCGCCGGCGCCAGGACAGCTCTCCCCTCAAATGGGAATTTCCCGGCGGAAAAGTAGAAGAAGGAGAAGCGCCCGAAGCGGCGCTCGCGCGCGAGCTGCGAGAGGAGCTGGGCGTCGTCTTGGATAAATGCGTCGAACTCGGCAGAACACGCCACAAATATGCCGCCGCGCCCGAGGAACTGGAAATCCGTTTTTACGCCGCCAGCATCAAGGGGAATGAAATCAACCCGAAGACCTTCGAACAAATCGCCTGGGTTCTGCCCAAAGAGTTGGGAAACTACGACTTCCTCGCCGCCAATTCCCAGCTCATTGCGCAGCTCGCCACGGGGCGCATCAAGCCTGGCGAATTACTGGAGAGCGGCGCCAACACGCCCCCTCAATGAAAAAGGCGAACCGAAGTTCGCCTCTCACCTCAAATGCTCAGTTTGTTCGAACGTCAGACTAATCCGTCAGGAGATAACGGGATTCGATTTGTCCGGATTAATTCCCAGGTCCTTAATCGCCTTGTCGACCACCGAACTCTCGATTTTGCCGTCGCTATAAAGCTCGTGCAGCGTCGCCAGCGTGATGAAACGCGCATCCACCTCGAAGAAATCTCGCAGCGAAGCGCGGCCTTCGCTTCGTCCAAATCCATCGGTGCCCAGCGAAGCCAGCCGCCGCGGCATCCACTTGCTGACCATGTTGGGCAACGTTTTCAAATAATCGGATGCGGCCACTAGCACGCCCGGTGCGTCCGCCAGACATTCCGTCACGTAGGGCACACGCGGCTTCTCGCCAGGATGCAGCCGGTTCAAGCGCTCCACTTCATTTCCGTCGGTGTACAACGCCTTGTAGCTCGTCACGCTCCAAACATCCGCCGCCACGCCAAACTTCGTATCGAGGATCTCCTGCGCCTGCAGAGCCTCGCGGAGAATTGCCCCGCTTCCAAAAAGCTGCGCCCGGAGCTTGGACTTCTTGTTCTCCGAAGCCCGGTAGCGGTACATGCCCTTCAATATCCCTTCTTTTACATCGCCCAGCATTGCCGGCATCGCGTACGGTTCGTTCATGACTGTGATGTAGTACAAAATGCTTTCGCCATCCGTATACATCCGGCGAATTCCATCCTGCAGAATCACCGCCATCTCGTAAGCAAACGCTGGATCGTACGCTCGCAAATTCGGCACGGAGAGCGCCAATACGTGGCTGTTGCCATCCTGGTGCTGCAAGCCTTCGCCCGACAATGTCGTCCGGCCCGAAGTGCCGCCCAGCAGGAAACCTCGCGTCCGCATATCTGCCGCGGCCCAGATAAAATCGGCGATGCGCTGGAATCCAAACATCGAATAATAAATAAAAAACGGAATCGTATTGATGCCGTGCGTCGCGTAAGCGGACCCAGCGGCGATAAACGAAGCCATCGACCCGGCTTCCGTTATTCCTTCCTCGAGAATCTGTCCGTCTTTCGCTTCCTTGTAATAGAGCAGCGTGTTCACATCGACAGGCTCATACTTTTGCCCAACGCTCGAATAGATCCCCACCGTTCGAAACAGCGATTCCATGCCAAACGTTCGCGCCTCGTCGGGGACGATCGGCACGACCAGCTTGCCGATTTCCGGGTCCTTCAGCATTTTGCGCAGCATCCCGACGAACGCCATCGTCGTCGAGACTTCCCTGCTTTCGCTGCCGCCCAAAAATTCCTTGAAGAGTTCGTCGTGGTCCGCAACGATAGGCTTCGACCGCACGCTGCGTTTCGGCATGTACCCGCCCAGCGCTTCCCGCCTCGTGCGCAAATATTGAATCTCGATGCTGTCCTCCGCCGGGCGGTAGAACGGCACCTCCACGCAATCCTCGTCATTCAGCGGAATTCCGAACCGCGAGCGAAATTCGCGAAGCTCTTCTTCATTCAGCTTTTTCTGCTGGTGCGTGACGTTTTTTCCTTCGCCTGCCTCTCCCAGTCCGTAACCCTTGATCGTTCGCGCCAGAATTACCGTTGGCGCTCCCTTGTGTCCCACGGCCGCTTTGTAGGCCGCGTACACCTTGCGTGGATCGTGCCCGCCAAGCCGCAGGCGCCGCAGCGCCTCATCCGGCAAAGGTTCAACCAATTGCAGCAGACGCGGATCGCTGCCAAAAAAACGTTCACGCACGTAAGCGCCCGAGGAAACCACCAGCTTTTGGTATTCGCCGTCCACCAATTCGCCCATGCGTTTCACGAGCAGGCCTTCCGTATCCCGTTCCAGGATCGGATCCCACTCGCTGCCCCAGAGCACTTTGATTACGTTCCATCGTGCGCCGCGGAACGCCGACTCCAGCTCTTGAATTATCTGTCCGTTCCCGCGCACAGGCCCGTCCAGCCGCTGCAAATTGCAGTTCACAACAAAAATCAGGTTGTCCAGCTTCTCGCGCGAAGCCAGCGTGATCGCGCCAAGTGATTCTGGCTCGTCCGTCTCGCCGTCGCCCAGGAACGCCCAAACTTTCGCGTCCGTCACCGGCTTCAATCCGCGATCTTCCAGATACCGGTTGAACCGCGCCTGATAAATCGCCATCAATGGGCTGAGGCCCATCGACACTGTCGGATACTCCCAGAAGTCCGGCATCAGCCAAGGATGGGGATAAGAGGACAGCCCTCCGCCCGGCTTCAGTTCCCTGCGAAAGTTTTCAAGCTGCTGCGGCGAAATCCGTCCCTCGAGAAACGCCCGCGCGTACATGCCCGGAGCGGCGTGGCCCTGGAAATAGACCGTGTCGCCTTCGAACTCCTCGGAGCGTGCACGAAAGAAATGGTTGAATCCGACCTCATACAAGGTCGCTGCGGAAGCATACGTAGAAATGTGACCACCGATGTTGTGTTCCACGCGGTTCGCGCGCACCACCATCGCCAGCGCATTCCAACGGATCAAACTCTTGATCCGCCGCTCCAACTCCTGGTCGCCGGGGAATAGTGGCTCGAGCCGCGCCGGTATCGTATTCGCGTAAGGCGTGTTCGCGGAAAACGGAAGATCGATGCCCGAAACCGTCGCGTGCGCCCGAAGTCGTTCCAGAATCTCCGCCGCCACTTCCGGTCCGCTCGAATCGAGCACGGAGTCCAGCGACTCCAACCACTCTTGTATCTGCGTGTCTTCTAGTCCGTGCGGTACGCTGATTGCCTCGCTCGGGCTGTCAACATGTGTGTCAGTCTCATTGTCCATAACTTCGGCTGGCCCTCTTTTTAGATTCCGGCACGCACGTCAGCGCGCCTCCCAAACTCACATACACGATAAGGAGAATAGAATACACCGCAGCGCAATTCTCTGCACAGCGCGTTTGCGAAATTTCTGAATTTCTTTTTGTGTGAAACGCAGTTGCCGCAGACGCGCTAAAGCGTTCGTCCACCATCCAGTATCAAGACTTGCCCGGTCATGAATTGCGCGTGAATAAGGAACAACACGGCATCCTCAATGTCGCCCGGCTTGCCGCTACGCTTCAGCGGAGCCCTCCGGATGAACTCCGCCTCCAGTTCGGGCGAGTCGCCTTCCATAGTTATCGTTCCTGGAGCGATTGCATTTACGCGCACCTCCGGCGCAAGCACCTTTGCCAATCCTTGCGTCATCGTGATCACGCCTGCCTTCGATATGCAATGCGGCAGGTATCCCGGCCATGGCCGCACGCCCCCGATGTCGGCAAAATTAACAATCACTCCCCGGCTCTCCTTCAGCATCGGCGCAGCTGCCTGCGCACAGAAAAACGCCGCCTTCAGGTTCGTGTCCAAGGACGCATCCCACACGAGCTCCGTGGTTTCCTCGAAATTCGTCTGGATAAAGTTCGCTGCGCTGTTCACCAAAATATCCAATCGTCCAAATGTCTTCTCTGTCTCCGTTAACAATCCCCGAATCTCATTCACTCTCAGCAAATCCGCAGAAACAGCCATCCCCCGCCGCCCAAGTTTCTCGATCTCCGCCACCGTTTCCTGCGCCTCTGAAGGTGACGCTCGATGGTGAATCACTAAATCCGCGCCCTCGTGCGCCAGCCGCAAAGCCACAGCCCGACCCAATCGCTTCGCCGAACCAGTAACCAACGCCACTTTCCCCGCAAGCGATACTGAATGTCGCTCTGTATTCTCTGCCATCACGCTTCCGCCGCTCAAAACGTTATCACAAGGCGCAACCACCGCGCCCTGCAGAACCACAACTCCCTGCAGTGCTATCATCGACGACACAAAATAAGCAAAAGGAGACCGAGAATGAAGCTCGACCTGCTCGCCATCGCCGCCCACCCCGACGACGTGGAACTGACCTGCGGCGGTACTCTCCTAAAAATGGCCCACAGCGGCTACAAGACCGGCATCCTGGATCTGACCGCCGGCGAAATGGGCACCCGCGGCACGCCGGAAACTCGTGCCAAGGAAGCCGCCAAGGCCGCCAAACTCCTCCGCGTAAGCTGGCGCGGAACATTGGGCGTTCCGGATTCTGATGTCCAGCCCAGCCGCCAGCATAAGCTCCGGCTAGCCTCCGTCATTCGCGAGCTCCGCCCCAAGACTGTCATCCTTCCTTACTGGGAGGCCCGTCATCCCGATCACTATCACGCCTCCACCCTCGGCTACGAGGGCTGCTTCCTTGCCGGTCTCAAGCAATTGCCCATCGACGGTGAACCTCATCGTCCCTTCAAAATCCTCTACTCGACGGCCTTCGCTTCCGTTCATCCAACCTTTGTTGTCGACATTACCCCTCAATTCGGCCAGCGCCGCCGCGCCATCCTCGCTTTCTCCTCCCAATTTTGTCCTCCCAAGGGCCAGTCCTCCCGCGAGTTCAACAAAACAAACGTCTTCCTAGCCATCGATCGCCTCGAAGCACAGATGAACCAACTCGCCCGCCATTACGGCGAAATGATAGGCGTCAAGTACGGCGAACCGTTCCTGATCAAGGAGCTGATGCAGGTCCACGACGTCGTGAGCATGGACGTCCGCTCTATTTGATTTCTTTGTATTTTTGTCAGAAGATTTGCAGGGATTACGCCGAAGGCGGTTTGCACTACTCACTCTTCACTACCCACTACTCACTTCCCGTTCAAAACTTCTCCTCATCCTGCGCCGGCGAGTATCCCGGAATCCCCGGCCCCTTGGGCGTATTCTCGGCTCGCAACCGTGTCAGCGCCTCGTCCTCAGCGCCGGACTTCCGCAGCACCACGATCGTACTCAGCGCTTCACTGTACACGCGGGTTACCAGGTATACGTCCCCGGTGTCGTTCTTCCTCCAAAGTTGCCCGATCTGAATCTTTCTTACGCTCATTTCGCTGACATTGACTGTAGAGGCCACCGCGAAGAGTGTCAACCATTCTAATGCTGCCTTTTGGGGACAATTTGCCACGCTGTCCATTTCGGCACAGCCGGGCCTCTGCCCTTCGCTGTCAACCCCAGCCCTCCAAACCGCCTGCTTTGCCTCGCAGGTTCGGAAGACCCAGGTATCGCGCAGGCAATAGGAAACCTTCTTCCCAGCTCTTACATCGTACTGGTGGAAGGCGCGAAAGCCATTGCAACCGGCATTGTCAAAACGGGTGTATACTGGCTTAGCTGGGAGGTAGATGCCATGAATCAGCTTCCGAAATTAGCCTTAGGCGTTACGCTGGCAGGCCTCCTTGCCGCAGGTGTTGCTCTAGCGACTCCTCAAACTCAACAGCCAAGTCCGGGTTCTGCTCCCGCTCAGACACCGCAGCCCCCTGCCGCGCAGCAGCCCACTCCGGCATCGCAACCTGGCCAGACTCAGTCACCCGCTCCGCCGCAGCCCGCCCCGCCTCAGCCGGTGGCCCCACAACCCGCGAAAACCCAGGCGCCTCAGGATCAGCCGGTTCCCCAACAGGACACCGTCCATCCCAAGAACTCCAAGGAAGACGTCAACGACATCGGCAATCGCAACGTCGGCAAAGGGATCAATTTCTATTCGCTTGAACACGAAATTGCCCTCGGCAAGTCTCTCGCCCAGGAAGTCGAGCGCTCTTCCAAACTTATCGATGACCCCGTCGTAACGGAATACGTGAACCGCGTCGGCCAAAATCTGGTCCGCAATTCCGATGCGCGCGTGCCCTTCACAATCAAGGTCATCGATTCCGATGAAGTCAACGCCTTCGCCCTTCCCGGCGGCTTTTTCTACGTAAACAGCGGCCTCATTTTGCGCGCCCAGGAAGAGTCCGAACTCGCCGGCGTCATGGCCCACGAGATTTCTCATGTCTGCGCACGCCACGGCACCAAGAACGCCACGAAGGGCCAGGCCATGCAACTCGCCATGATTCCGCTCATGCTGCTCGGCCCCGGTGGCTGGGCAGGTTACGGCATCTACGAAGCAGCGAGCCTTGCTATCCCCGTCACCTACCTCAAGTTCAGCCGTGACGCGGAGCGCGAAGCCGATTTCCTCGGCGTGCAATATATGTACAAGGCTGGCTACGATCCCAATTCGTACGTGACCTTCTTTGAGCGCATTCAGGCCGACGAGAAGCGTCGCCCTGGCACCATCCCCAAGGTTTTCTCGACGCATCCTCCTACTCCCGATCGTATCGAGAACACGCAGAAGGAAATCGCCCGGATTTTGCCCAACCGCCCGGAATACATCGTCACCACTTCGGAATTCGATTCCGTGAAGTCCCGCCTTCGAAACATCATGTTCGCGCGCAAAGCCTCGGACAACGCTCCGGGCAAGCCTACGCTGCGCACAAAGACCGCGCAGTCTAAACAGCCAACATCGACCACTGATCCTAACTCCACCACGAGCGACGACGACAGCCGCCCAACTCTCAAGCGCCGCCCCGATCAACCCTGATCCTCACAACTTCTTCTCTTGATGCAAAACGGGCGGCCTCGAGCCGCCCGCTTTCTTTTGCAAATACCGTTCGCATGTCTTATAGGCCGTCGAGGAAACCTGCCAATCGCGGGATCTCCTGAAAACACCTTGCTCGTGCCTTGATTCCTGCCCCCAAGTGCTCCTTCAGCACACCGCGACTCAGGGCTTTGCGTTATGGATGATTACGTTTTTCGCCGCCGGAGGGATTCGCACTATCCTGAAATACCGACTAACCTTTTCAAACCAATTGCGCTTGGCGGTCTGCCACTCGCTTCCGCCGTAATGCCTCTTCCACCTTGCGAACCAGGCTATCTCTCGTAAATGGTTTTTGCAGGAAGTAGCTTCCTTCCAGAAACTCGTCCTCAGCTTTATTGAATTCCAAGTACCCGGACATATAAACGATTTTCAGATTCTTCCGGCTCGCTTTCAAGCGCTTGGCGAGTTCCGGACCGCGCATGTTCGGCATCACGATGTCTGTGATCAACACGCGAATCGGACCAGAACTCTCCGCGACGGCGATTGCCTCTCGTCCGTCCCTGGCGGTTAGAACTGTGTACCCCGCGGACTTCATAAATTCGGCGGCCAGCTCTCTGACGGCCTCTTCATCCTCGACAATCAGCACAGGCTCCGAGTGGCTGGCGGCGCATTTGCCATTGCCATTGCCATCTGGAGACGGGCGTTCCTCCATTTCTTCCACCACCGGCAGGTATACTTCAAATTGTGCGCCCTTCCCCGGCTCCGATTCCACCCAGATGCATCCACCGCTCTGCTTGACCACTCCATATACCGTTGCCAGCCCCAATCCAGTTCCTTTGCCCAGTTCTTTTGTTGTGAAAAATGGCTCAAAGACTCGCGCCTTCGTCGCGGCGTCCATTCCGTGACCGGTATCCTCGACCGTCAGACGGATGTATTCGCCCGGCATCAGAGGAGGGCGGGATTTGGCAAACGCATCATCCACGGACACTTGCCGTGTTTCAACGTTTAGTTTGCCGCCCGTCGGCATTGCATCGCACGCGTTCACCGTCAAGTTCATAATCACTTGTTCAAGCTGTCCCGGATCTGCCTTCACCCGCCCCAGGGATTCGCCTGCGCGGAACGTAAATGAAATATCTTCTCGGACCAGCCTTCGGAGCAGGCTGCACATCTCTGCCACCAGCGTATTCAAATCCAGTACCTTCGGCTCCAGCACCTGCATACGGCTAAAGGCCAGCAACTGGCGAGTCAGTGACGCCGCTCGATCCGCGGCCTTCTCAATCTGGCTGGCATTTCGTTGCAGCGGATCAGTGGCTTGCAGCTTGTCGAGAATCAAATCGCCATGCCCCTTGATGATCGTAAGCAGGTTGTTAAAGTCGTGCGCCACTCCGCCGGCCAGGCGTCCTATCGCCTCCATCTTTTGCGATTGCCGCAACTGGTCTTCCAGTTGCCGCTTGTGCGACACGTTGCTTTTTAAGGTCTTCCTCATGCGATCAAAGGCGCGGGTCACATGCGCAACCTCGTCCGAACCTTCGGCATCCACGGGATATAGGTAGTCGCCCTGCTCCAATGCTTGAACCCCTTCAAACAGCCTGGCCAGGGGGCGCGTGAATCTATCCGAGATTACAAATCCGAGCGCGCTTCCTGCAATCACCGCCAGCAGACCCAACCCTCCGAGCAGTTGGTTCTGTTTCTCCAGGTAGACCAATGCTTCGCTGTACGATTTCAATACGATGATGCTTACGGGCTTCGTCCCAGTCGTCAGTTCGACGGAACTGGCAAAGAACCGCTCTCCATCGAGTGTGACTTGCTCGTTTACAGACCCCTTCCGTATCAGGGTCGCGAACTCCCCCTCCTTGAAGAGCGGCAGTGTGCTGGCCACTACGTCATTGCCGTATCGAAACGCTACGTGGCTCGAGGATAGCCGGCGAAGTTCCGTAGCTTGCGGATCGATCCCCCGGCCTACTATCACTGTGCCCAGAAGATTGCTTTTCTTCGGCGTGCCTTCGTAAAAAGGCTTCAGAACCACTTGATAGAGACGTGTGCCGCTATACCACCATCCAGTGGTTCTGCCCTCGATCAGGGCTTGGCTGAGAATACCTTGCGCGGTAGATGGCGGAAATTCATCGACGATCGTGTGCAGCGCTACTATTTTTCCTCGAGCGTCGGACAGCACCAGAAGGTCGCACTCATCCGATTGCCACGGATCTTTTCCTACCTCTTCGATCGCTGCCGGGTCGCCGTTCCTCATCGAGACCAGCGAAGCCAACAGGTCCGCCTTACGCATCAGCGCAACGAAGTGGCTATGCTGCAGCAGCTGAAACGTCAGCATCGCATTTTGTGATTCTTCTTGGATTTCTCTCTGTACTCTTCCCTCCGCCGTTCGTCGCACAATAAGCAAGCTGGCCCATGTCAGCCCAGCGGTCAACACGGCCAGCGACAGCATGAATTTGGTGCGAAGTCTCAAATCATTCCTCGCCTGGTCTTGCCTGGGTGATTCGGGATAGCCCCCGGTGAAATGACGGGTTCAAGTACAAATTAGTGCTCCGGAAGGAGTGGGGGAAATAGGACTGGAGTACCATTTAGGCGGCACTTCCGGTTGCCATTGTTTTCTCCCCTAGATTATCTAGGGATGTAATTCTTTCCTCTTGTAAGGCAAACGCTGGAATCATCTCGGCCTTCCGACGCCCGAACTCGCTCTTCTCCTTCCCTCGCCCTGGTGCCAATCAGGCGCCACCAGCATGCGGCGTTTGAATCGGCGCTGGTCGCGGAATTGCCGTGGAGGTACGTCACGCGAGCCTACCGGGCCATTGCCACTCTCTGCTCATTGCAAATTATTTGTTTCCTGCTTCTCACTCATTTGGAAGCAAACTTCCTTATGTTTCACCTGTATCAGACCATCCTTCTGATGCTTTTTTACATGGAAGACCACCCGACTTTCCTCGCCGAGAGCGAGCGCATCGCAAACACTTAGCCAACTCTCTCGTCATTATTGTCCAAGGTCGTACCTCAGCCCGAATGCCAACCACGGACATCCCAATTGTTTGCTATTTGGGCAATTTTCTCCCGGCGACCTGAGTGATTCTGAATTGGAATGCTACACTCGTCGAGACCAACTTCTGCTGAAGCTTGGCAGACTTGTCCAAGCTTTACCTGTGGGCAGACTGCCTGAGGTCCTGGGTCAGGTTAAAAATCGCCCATGTCTAAACCAAGGAAACCCAAGTCTGCTCGACTAATCGATTCCGTCAAAGGGTTCCCCCACCCCGCCCAACTCTTCCGTGTGGTCGCCGAGACGGCTACGGATGCCATCGTCACCATCGATGAGCAAAGCACCATCCTCTTCGTCAACAATGCCGCAGAACGGATCTTCGGCTACTCGGTTTCTGAAATGATGCACCAGCCTATCACCATGCTGATGCCCCGCTATCTCCAAGAGGCGCACCGGGCCGCCCTGGGGCGATACCTGCAAACAGGTCAAAAGCATGCTTCGTGGACTGCCCTGAGACTAACCGGCCTGCACCGCTCCGGAGCGGAATTTCCTCTCGAGGTTTCTCTGGGGGAGCATGTTCACGGGAAAAAGCACATTTTCACCGGTATTATCCGCGATATTTCAGAGCGCCAGCACTCCGAGGCCTTGCTTAGTCAGTCCCAGGAGAAATACGCGAGCATGGTTCATTCAAGTCCCGACGCTATCACTCTCCGCAGCCTCCCCGACCGCCGATACCTCGAAGTAAATGAAGGGTTTATGCGTCTTACCGGCTACACCGCCGAGGAAGCGTTGGGTAAGACGCCCGACGAACTCGATTTGTGGGTAGAAAAGCAGCTGCACCAAACAACGCTGCAATTGGTGGAGACACAGGGTCAGGTCCGGGGCGAAGAGTTTCGATTCAGGACCAAAACCGGCGAGATTCGCTACGGCCGAGTTTCCGCTGCTCGCGTCACGATCAACGGTCAAGATTGCATGCTTTCCGTAACCCACGACATCACCGACCGCAAACTCGCCGAAGAGCAACTCCAAAAGTCGGAGACCAACTTTCGTTCGCTCGTTCATAACGCCCCTTACGGAATCTTCCGCGTCACCTTGGCCGGGCAGCTCCTCCACGTGAATCCGGCTCTTGTGTTGATGCTTGGTTACGATTCGGAAGAAGAGTTGCTGCGCTGCAACATCGAAAAAGACATCTATCGGGATCCGCTGGCGCGTAAGCGTTTGCTCAAAGAAAATGGGCACAAACTGGATTTTCGCGCCGTGGAAGCCGATTGGCGAAAGAAAGCCGGGGACATAATCACGGTCAGGATGACCGGGCGCGCCGTCTTGGATAATAACAATTCGCTTGCCTATTTCGAAGTATTTGCCGAAGACATTACCGAACGTCGCGTTCTCGAACGGCAGCTTCTCCAGGCGCAAAAAATGGAAGCCATCGGCCGTCTCGCTGGTGGCATCGCCCACGATTTCAACAACCTCCTCAGTGTCATCCTCGGTCACACCGACATTCTGGAACAACAAGCTGGCACAAACGGCCGTTTGCGCAAAAGCGTGGAAGCCACTCGCAGCGCCGCTGAACGGGCCGCGGCTCTTACCATGCAACTCCTCGCCTTCAGTCGCAAACAAGTCGTCGAGCCGGCCGTCATCGATCTCAATAAATCCGTCGTGGAAATTCAAAAAATGCTGCACCGCGTCATTGGCGAAGATATCGAGCTTGCCATCCGCCTCCAGCCCGACCTGGGATACGTGAAAGCGGATCCCGGCCAATTGGGCCAGGTGCTCATGAATCTGGCCGTCAATTCCCGCGACGCCATGCCCACCGGCGGCAAGCTCGCCATCGAGACTGCCAACGTCGAAGTCGACGACACCTATGTCCGCCAGCATTTGGGCGCAAGGCCTGGGTCCTTCGTCATGCTGGCTGTCAGTGACACCGGGGTCGGCATGGATTCCGAAGTCATGTCTCACATCTTCGAGCCCTTCTTCACCACCAAGGATCCGGGCAAAGGCACCGGTCTCGGTCTGTCGATGGTCTATGGCATCGTCAAACAGAACAACGGTTACATCATGGCCTATAGCGAACCTGGCCGTGGCACTACCTTCAAGATCTATCTTCCGCGCACTTCAGAAGACTTGGCCGCAACCCTCAGGTTGCAAAAGGAATCTCCCGGCGGCTCGGAAACAATTCTCGTGGTGGAAGATGAGGTGGCACTGCGAGAGCTAACCTGCGTACTTCTACAAGACGCCGGGTATACCGTTCTCGAAGCCTCTGAAGTCGAAGACGCCATCTCCACGGCAAAAGATTCTCACCGCAAAATCGATCTGTTGCTCACGGACGTAGTGATGCCTCGTCTCGATGGCCGCGAACTTGCGAACCAGTTGCTCGCGCTCCGCCCGGACATGAAAATTCTTTTCATGTCCGGATACACCGATGACGTCATCGTTCATCGGGAAGCCTTGAGGAAAGATGCCAAGCTGGTCCAAAAACCTTTTACAAAGGCCACTCTCCTCCGCAAAGTGCGGGAAGCCCTCGAGCCCAAAGTCGCGAACTCCTTCTCCCGCAAATAAATCGCTGCGCAAACCACGCTCCGTACCGGCCGCCCCCGCATCCCCAAACCTCCAACTGGCTCTCCCGCGAGCTAGCCGCTATCGCGACCGCAGCATGCTCAACACCATTGCGATCTGCCCCGAATGGTAAATCGCGTGTTGCACGATTCCGTGGAGCATCGTTTCGTAGGGATAGCTCCGCCCCGGAACCTGTTTTCCCAAATCCTCAACGGGAAAATTCCGAATCTTCTCTTCGAGCAAGTCCCGGCTTTGGTTCCATCGGGCGACAAGTTCATTCCAGGGAATCGGCGGCTCGGCCCATTCCTTTTCGGCATCCCAGCGCGGCATCGGATGGCTGTCGGAAGTCTTCCGTATTCTTTCATTCCAAAGCAGCAAATGCTGGAGCAACTCCGAAACGGTATGAGCCCCCGGAACGGGTGGCGTCGTAGCAAGTTCCGGCGAAATCCCTGCTAACAGCTCACCGAGCGTGGGCCCATACCAAGCGCCTTTGACCGTCGCGGCGCGGTAAGAATCAGCGATTTGTTTGGTTTCGTTCATGTGTGCCTGGCGGACACGCGCGAAAAGTTGCGCCGTCTCGGGTCAGTTTAGTCTATATCAGCCGCTCTTGGCGGTTGGACCGCTGTTTTGACACCTGTTCACTTTTGTACAGACAGAACTTGACCTCGAGTTATAACCTCCACTGCATAAGTGAAAGTTGTACCACCTAAGCCCGCGATGACCTTCATTGGAAGCCTCCGAGGATCTCATCGCGGGCATTCTTCTTATTCGACCCTGGATTTCGTTCGTTCGCCGCCCTGAGCCAGCCGGGGGCGTCGCACCCGAAACGTTTCCTCGCGCGCCGAGCGCGGGGCACCCCATCCATGGGACCGCTTCTCTTTCTTCCGCCAGCCACGAGTCACCACTCACGCTTCCCGAGTGGCAGGCCCAGAGCCGTCGAGCAAGCTGCAACTGCCCCAGCCTTGGCATTTTCAATAAATATGTCCAAAATGGAACAGACTTTCCTCAGTTCTTAGAGTACTCTCCCAAAGTGCGATTGAAAGACCTGACGCCTAAACAGGTATCTTCCATCCCCTGTCCCACATGTGGTGTTCCCGCTGGCGAGCAGTGCCTGCTCCAATCCGGTGCCCTGCGGTCGGCACCCCACATTGAACGCAAACTCTCCGCCGCTGAAGCCCTCGAAGCCAAAAAAGATTAGCGCACCTAATCCCTCCCCAGCGCCTGTGCACGCCACCTGCGGGTGACGTGTCTGCAGACCGCCTAGGCCAGCGACGATCTTGACCTTTCCTGCCAATCCTTCTAGCCTTCCCAGATTCCCTTCCTGCCTCTGCGACCGAAAGGAGCATCAACCCATGGCCATCACGCCCTATCTTTTATACGAAGACGTCGGTGCCGCCCTCAAGTGGTTGTCAACGGCCTTCGGTTTTCGCAGGTTCGGTGCCCCGATGACCAACCCAGCTGGCAAGATTAATCATGCCGCCATGAAATTCAGCGACGACCTGATCATGATGGGATATCCCGGCCCCAGGTATAAGAATCCCAAGCGCCTGGGCCATTCAACGCAAAGCCTCTACGTCAACGTAGACGATGTCGACAAACATTTTGCACGCGCCAAGAAAGCCGGAGCCAAAATTCTCGGAAATCCCGCAAACACGTCTTACGGCCAACGCCGCTATGGCGCCGAGGATCCCGAAGGCCATCAGTGGTACTTCGCTCAAGAACTCAACGCCAAGCCCAAAAAGCGCGCCACCA
>Ga0070697_100001628_pt1 | contig 17102 bp, 15 predicted proteins | sample KBSK1501metaG_FD_65475 | JGI IMG/M metagenome (GOLD analysis project Ga0070697, IMG submission 65475) | Corn, switchgrass and miscanthus rhizosphere microbial communities from Kellogg Biological Station, Michigan, USA - KBS K1-50-1 metaG | ecosystem: Host-associated > Plants > Roots >...
AAGCACACACCGATCAGCAGCAGGATGCCGTAACGCGCCATCCACCCACGCTGCCCCGCGGCGCAATACGCATCCACCGCCCGGCGCTAGTTCGCGAGGCTGTGACGCCAATACCCGACAGGCCGCGCAGTATAGTTGGCGCGATGCTGCGTCTCGCCGCGCTGTTTAACTCACGCCGGCCCCGCGGCCGCCTGCTGCTCTCCATTGCCGGCATCGCGCTTGGCGTCGGGCTCGGCTACGCCGTGCACCTCATCAATCGCGCCGCGGTGGCCGACGTCACGGCTGCGGTGCGCGCGCTCGCCGGCGAGGCCGATATCGAAGTGCGTGGCGGCCGCAGCGGCTTTGCCGAGTCGCTCTACCCGCAAATCGCCAGGCTGCCGGGCGTGCGCGTAGCGAGTCCGCTACTTGAGCTCGATGCCGGCCTCGCCGGCACCGAGCGGACATTGCACGTCATCGGCGTCGACATCCTGCGCGCGGCGCTCCTGCAGCCCGCGCTGGCGCTGCAAAACCGCTATGACCTCCTCGCGCCCGATAACGCATTCCTGTCCGCCACGGCTGCCACCGCGCTTGCGCTTGGGAAAGGCGACCGCCTGCGCCTCGTTGTTGGCCAGCACGCGGTGGAACTCACCGTAGCGGGCGTGCTCTCCGAGGCGGCGTTGCACGGCGAGGCGGCGCTCATCGACATCGCCACCGCGCAATGGCGCTTCGGGCGGCTGGGCGAGCTGAACCGGCTCGATTTGCGCCTTGCCCCCGGCACGGACCGCGATGCGACGCTGCGCACGATCCAGTCACACTTGCCGCCCGGCGTCTATGCCGCACCGGTCGACACGCTCGAGGAGGCGAGCGCCTATCCCTCGCGCGCGTACCGCGTGAACCTCAACGTGCTCGCGCTGGTGGCGCTTTTTACCGGCGGCTTCCTCGTCTTTTCGGCGCAGGCGCTCGAGACGGCGCGCCGCCGCGCCGAGCATGCGCTGCTGCGCGTCCTCGGCCTTGAGCGGCGCGGTGTCGCCCGGCTGGTGCTGATCGAAGCCGCGGCGCTCGGTCTCGCCGGTGCCGCGATCGGCCTCGCGCTCGGTTATGCGCTCGCCCTGGTCGCGGTGCGCACCTGGGGGGCGGACCTCGGCGCGGGGATGTTCCGTGGCGTACGCGCGCATCTCGCTTTTTCCGTGCCGGGCGCCTTGTTCTATTTCGCCGGCGGCGTGGCGGTCGCTGTTCTCGGCGCGCTCGTGCCGGCTCGCGACGCGGCGCGCACACCGCCCGCGCGCGCCCTCAAGGCGGGCGACGAGCTCGCCATGCTGAGCCGTGCGAACTCGGCGACGCCCGGTATTGCGCTCCTCGTTTGCGGGGTGCTCCTCGCGCAGCTTGGCCCGGTGCGCGGCCTGCCGCTCTACGGCTACGCCGCGATCGCCTGCCTGCTCGTAGGCTCGGTCGCGCTTATGCCGCGCCTTTCGCGTGCCGTGTTCGACGCGCTGCCGCTGCCGCGCAGCCCGGGCCTCGCGCTCGCCCTGGCGCAGCTTCGCGCCGCCCCGGGCCCGGCCGCGGTGAGCCTCGCGGCCATCGTCGCCAGTTTCTCGCTGATGGCGGCGATGGCGATCATGGTCGCCTCATTCCGCCAGTCGGTGGATGACTGGCTCGGTACGGTCCTGCCGGCGGATGTCTACTTCCGTACCACGCACGCCGGGGATACCGGCATGCTTGAGCCGAGCTTCGTCGCGCGCGTGCGTGCGCTGCCGCAGATCTCGCGCATCGATTTCCTGCGCAGCGGCCGCGTGATGCTCGATCCTGCGCGGCCGCCCGTCGTGCTGATCGCGCGCGATCGCGCGGCGCTGGCTTTTCCGGTGCTCGCCAGGCTGCCGCGCTTGCCATCGCCCGCGATCTGGGTGAGCGAGGCGGTGCGCGATATCTACGGCTACCGGCCGGGCGACGTCGTCGAGCTGCCGCTGCTCGGCCGCAATTACCGCCTGGCGGTGGCCGGCGTGTTCCGCGACTACGCGCGCCAGCACGGCGCGATCCTCATCGACCGCTCGCAGTACGCGGCGCTGACCGGCGACCAGCGCGTCAACGACGCCGCCGTGTGGCTCGCGCCGGGGGCGAGCCGCGCGCGGCTGATGCAGGCGCTGCGCGATCTGCCTGGCGGCAATGAGCTCGACATCGCCGATTCGGGTGAAATCCGCGACGTCTCGCTCGGCATCTTCGATCGCAGCTTCGCGGTGACCTACGCGCTGGAGGCGGTCGCCGTGCTGGTGGGACTGTTCGGCCTCTCCTCGAGCCTCGGCGCCGTGGTGCTCGCGCGGCGGCGAGAGTTCGGCATGTTGCGACACCTTGGCCTCACGCGCGCGCAGATCCGCTCGATGCTCGCCGCCGAAGGCGCGCTCCTTGCCGCGCTCGGCGCCGCCGCCGGCCTCGCCTGCGGCACGGCCATCAGCCTTGTGCTCGTTTTCGTGGTGAACCGGCAGTCTTTCAACTGGACGATCGATTTCCACCCGCCCTACGCCTTGCTTGGGGCGCTCATCGCCATCCTCATCGGCCTTGCCGTTATTACGGCCATCGTCTCCGGCCGCGAGGCCATGGGTATCGGCCCGGTGCGCGCGGTGCGGGAGGATTGGTGAAGCGTCGCTGCTTCCTTGCGAGCGCCTTGCTTCCGTTAAGCGCGTGGGCGGCGAAGGTCCAATACCCGGCGGTGACGCCGCGCGCGCTCGTCTTTCCGCGCGACTACGGCGCGCATCCCGCGTTCCGTACCGAATGGTGGTACCTCACCGGCTGGCTCGATGCGCAGATGAGGGGGCCGCTCGGCTTCCAGCTCACCTTCTTCCGCGCGCGGCCGGAAGAGCAGAACGACAACCCGAGCCGCTTCAACCCGCGCCAGGTGCTCTTCGCCCACGCCGCGCTCTCCGATCCGCAGCGCGGCCACCTGCTGCACGATCAGCGCGCAGCGCGCGCAGGCCTCGAACTCGCGGAAGCCGAGACCGGGCATACCGCGGTGTGGATCGACGATTGGTCGCTTATCCAGGACGGGGAGCGCTATCAAGCGAGGGTCGTCGGCCGCGACTTCACTTACGAACTGACGCTCACGCCGCGCGCTCTCGTCCTCCAGGGCGAGCGCGGCTTTAGCCGCAAAGGCCACCGGCCGGAAGAAGCGAGCTACTACTACAGCCAGCCGCACTTGGCGGTCGCGGGCAAGGTGAACGGCTGGGATGTGACTGGCACCGCATGGCTCGACCACGAATGGTCGAGCGCCTACCTCGCGCCGGAAGCGGCCGGATGGGACTGGGCCGGCATCAACCTCGACAACGGCGAGTCGCTGATGGCGTTCGAGATGCGCGCGAAGAGCGGTGGCATCCATTACGCGCCGCCCGGTGTCACGATGCGGCCGCTGCGCTGGTGGAAGTCGCCGCGCACCGACGTCGCCTACCCGGTGTCGATGGACGTGAACGGGCTTCGTCTCGAGCCGCTGATGGACGATCAGGAGCTCGATGCCCGGGCGAGCGTCGGCACGATCTACTGGGAGGGCGCGGTGCGCGCGTATCGCGAGCGCGCGGAAGTCGGTCGCGGCTATCTCGAGCTCACCGGCTACTGGCAGCCGATGAAGCTGTGAAGACGCCCGCGAGCACCAGCGCCATGCCGGCGAAGTGGAACCAGTGCGGATACTCGCCAAGAAACACCATCGACAGCAAAACGCCGAGCGCCGGCATCAGGTGCAGCGTCACGCCGGCGCGCGCCGCGCCGAGCCGGCCGACGACGTAGCTCCAGCCGGCATACGCAAGAAGCAGCGAGCCGATCGCCGAGTAGAGCACGGCGAGCGCGCCGTGCGCCGTCAATGCGAGTCGCGCGCCACTTGCGGCTTCCCAGAGGAGCCACGGCGTCATGAAAACCGCGCCGAACGCGCACACCATGCAGAGCACCTCGATCACCTCCAGTGGGTCGCGCCGCACGCGCAGCAGCACCGTGTAGCCGCCCCACAACATCATCGAGGCGATCGCCATGAGGTCGCCGCGGTTGAACGACAGCCGCTCCGGATGTCCTTGGGTGGCGATGAGGAACACACCGGCGAGCGAGATGGCGACGCCGCCCCATTGGCGCGCGATGATGCGCTCACCGAGCGCCGCCGTAAGGAGCAGGATGAAGATCGGCGTGGTGGAGAGATAAAGGATGCCGCTTGCCGCAGTGGTGTAGTGCAGCCCGAGCCACTGCAGGGCGAGATGCGGCCCGCCGCCCGCAAAGCCGAGCCCGCCGATGATCAGCCAGTCACGCCGCCTGAGCTGCGGCAGCTTCGCAGCCAGTCCGCGCCATGCGAACGGCACAAGGATCGCCAGCACAACGACGAGTCGTCCCACGGTGGCAAGGCCGGGCGAGATGTCCTCGCGCACCGCGCGCGCGACGATCCAGTTGCCCGACCAGAGGAGCAATGTCGCGATCAGCACGACCCAGGTGTGCAGTCGCATGAAGGCGCGGATTATCGCGTGCTAAATTCGCCGCATGCCTTTCGCGACCGCGGCCGGCCGCCAGCTCGCGTACGAATGGGTGGGCGAGGCGGGCGCCGGCAAGCCGCCGCTCGTCTTCCTGCACGAGGGGCTCGGCTCCATCCGGCAATGGCGCGAGTTTCCCGCACGCGTCGCCGCTGCGACCGGCTGCCGGGCGCTGGTTTACGACCGTTACGGCTATGGCCAGTCCGAGGTGCTCGCTGAAGCGCGGCGCACTGTGCGCTTCATGCACGACGAGGCGACACAGGCACTGCCTGAGCTCTTCGCCTCGCTAGGGATCGTCGCGCCGCTGCTCATCGGCCATTCGGATGGCGCGTCCATTGCGCTCATCCATGCGGGCGCGGGGCACGACGTGCGCGGCGTCGTCGCAATGGCACCGCACGTTTTCATCGAGCCGGTGTGCCTGACGTCCATCGCCAATGCGGCGCACGCCTTCGAAAATACCGACCTCGCGGAGAAGCTGGGCCGCTATCACCGCGATGCGCGCAAGACCTTCTATGGCTGGGCCGACGTCTGGCTCGATCCCGAATTCAAAGGCTGGGACATCCGGGACGATTACCTGCCGCAGATCCGTTGCCCGGTCCTCGCGATACAGGGCACCGACGACGAGTACGGGACGATGGCGCAATTGGATGACATCGCGCGGCGTGTGAAAACGCCCTGCGAGCTCGTCAAGCTAAAGGATTGCGGCCACGCGCCGTTTCGCGAGCAGGCCGAGAAGACGCTTGACGCGGTCGCGCGCTTCGTCAGGAATCGGGGTCAGGACCCTGACCCCGAAATTACTGCGCGTACTTGATGCCGCGGCGGTCCAGCATGCGCAACAGCGCCGGCCAGTCCTTGTGCGCGGCCGGGCGCATCGGCCGCTGCAGCGCTGCCGTCGACTTGTCGGCCGCCTCCTGCGACATGAGCTGCACGTTGTGCAGGCCGCCGGCGAGCGCATCGACCTGGATCTGGCAAGCGCAGTCGAGGTAATACATGATCTCGAAGGCCTCGCGCACCGTCTCGCCGAGCGCGAGCACGCCATGGTTGCGCAGGATCATGGCCTTCGATTTCGCGCCGAGGTCGCGCGCCATGCGCTCCTGCTCGTCCTTGTAGAGCGCGACGCCCTCGTAATCGTGGTAAGTGACCTCCGCCTGCACGCGCATCGCGTGCTGGCTGATCGGCAGCAGGCCGCACTTCATCGCCGACACCGCGACTGCCGCCCGCGTATGCGTGTGGATCACGCAATTGATCTCTGAGCGCGCGCGATGCATGCAGCTATGGATGATGAAGCCGGCCTCGTTCACGCCCATGCCGACCGGATCGTCCTTGATCTTGCCGTCCCAGTCGACCTTCACCAGGCTGGAGGCGGTAATCTCGTCGAACATCAGCCCATACGGGTTCAACAGGAAGTCCTCGGTGCCAGGCACGCGCGCCGAGAAATGCGTGTAGATGAGATCGGTCCACTTGTAGATCGCCGCGAGCTGGTAGGCGGCGGCGAGATCGACGCGCGTCTGCCACTCTTCCTTGCTGACGCGGTCGCGCACGCCCGGCGTGCCGACGGTTTTCAGGTTTGCGCTCATAGGGAGCGCATGATAGCCGCTAAACCACCGCTTCGGCGCTTTCGACGGCGTCGAGCGCTTCGAGCAGCAGCTCGGGCCGGTTCTCCTTCAGCCGCGCAGCGTCCGAGAGCAGCCGGCGCCACAGCCGTGCCCGCGGCAGGGCGTGATAGAGCCCGAGCATGTGGCGCGCGATCGCGCGTAATGGCACGTCGCGATGCCGTCGCGCGTATTCGACCATGCGCTTGACCACCCCGGCGCGCGTCCTGCCGGGGTCGGCGAGCAGCCAGGGATCGTGGTACGCCGCCCGGCCGAGCATGACGCCGTCGACCCTCGCGAGCTGGCTCGCGATCTGCGCGCGCGTGGTGATACCGCCGTTGATGACGATTTCGAGCTCGGGAAAATCGCGCTTCAGTTGATGCACGTAGTGATACTTGAGCGGCGGCACCTCGCGGTTCTCCTTGGGCGAGAGACCCCTCAGCACGGCATTGCGCGCATGCACGATGAACGTGCGGCAACCGGCTTGCGCCACGGTGCCGACGAAGTCGCGCACGAAGCCATAGTCGCTCACCTGGTCGATGCCGATGCGGTGCTTCACCGTCACCGGCAGCGGCACCGCATCGCGGATCGCCCGCACGCAGCGCGCGACGAGCTCGGGCTCCGCCATCAGGCAGGCGCCGAAGGCGCCGCGCTGCACGCGCTCGCTCGGGCAGCCGATATTGAGGTTGATCTCGTCGTAGCCGTAGCGCGCGCCGAGGCGCGCGCCATGGACCAGCTCTTCCGGCTCGCTGCCACCGAGCTGCAGCGCGACCGGGTGTTCCTCGACGCTGAACGCAAGGTGGCGATCGACATCGCCGTGGATGAGGGCGCCGGTCGTGATCATCTCGGTGTAGACGCGCGCCTCGGCCGCGAGCTGCCGCATGAAATAGCGATAGTGGCGATCCGACCAGTCCATCATCGGCGCCACGCAGATGCGATGAGGTGCTAAATTCACCATTCGAGTTTACTGCACACATGGCGACGAGACCGGTTATCGGGCAGCGGCTGAAGGAGTACGAGGAACAGGAGGTGGAGCGCATCCTCGGCGCCTGCACGCGCTGCGGCAAGTGCTACGAAGTCTGCCCGATGGCGCAATACTCGAAAGCGCCGGCGGTCGACAGCCAGGCGGTGGTGGGCGCAGTACACGCCGTGCTGCGCGGCGAGCCTGGCACGGCGGAGGCGCTCGGCTGGATCGGCGTCTGCACGCGCAGTGGCGTTTGCGTGCCCGCGTGTCCCGAGAACGTCGATCCGAAGATGATGATGCGCCTCGCGCGCATGACGGCGCTCGGCGGGCGCGGCCAGCCGGCGCAGCTGCCGGTGAAAGAGGACCCAGACTATTTCGATCGCGTGCGCGCCTTCGCCAAGCTGCAACTGACCGAGGACGAGCTGAAGGAGTGGACGTGAGCACCAGCGCGAACGTAAGAGCGGCGCAGCCTGTGACGTTCTGGTACGGCTGCAACGTGCTGCGCCACGGCGACATCATCCACTCGTGCCTCGACATCCTGCGTGCACTTGGCTACGAGCCGGCGCCGGTGGGTGGCGTTGACTACTGCTGCGGCACGGTGAAGGACGCCAACCAGACCGCGGCGGCGGGTATGGCGACGCGCACGGTCGGCAAGCTCAATGCGCGCAGCGCGCCCGTGGTGGTGTGGTGCCCGTCGTGCCATTCGCACATGCACGAGTTCATGGGGCGCACCAACGAGCGCCACTTCAACATGAGCTACCTGGTCGAGCTACTGCATGCGAAGCGAGCGCAACTTGCGCCGCTCCTCGTGCACCAGGTGCCGATGAAGGTTTTTCTGCACCAGCACGTTGGTTTCAATGATCTGGTGCCGGTGAATCGGATGGTGCCGGAGCTGCTGAGCCTGATCCCCGGCGTGCAGGTGCTCGAGGCGACGTACACCGCGCCGGGCTACATGTGCGCTTCTTTCGCCGCCATCCCAAAGGCGCTGGAAGACATCAACAACAACACGCTTACTGCGGCAAGGGCTGCCGGGGCCGACGCGGTAGTCACCGTGTTTCATCAGTGCTATCGCGAGCTCGTCGGCCTGGACGCCGCGGGCGCGATTGCGGTTTACAACTACATACAGCTCATCGCGCGCGCGATGGGCCTGCCGTACGAGGACGAATACAAGGCGTGGAAGCGAGCGGGCGAGGGCGCCGGCGAGCTGATCGGCGCTGAGCGCATCGCCAAGGTCGGCATCCAGTTCTACGAGCGCGCCATCCTGCCCGAACTCAAAAAGCGACCGAAGCTTCGCGATTCGGGGCGCGGTACGTAATCATTCTGAAAGCGGCGCCGCATATTGCCCGGTGGCCTGGGCGCGCGCCTTGATGAGGCCGAAGAGCATCTCCGTATAGGGCGCCGGAACGCCGGCCTTGCGCGCGATTTCGAGCGTGCCGGCCAGCAGCCCGTCGATCTCGAGCGGCTTGCCCGCCTCCAGATCCTGCAGCATCGAGGTCTTGAACTTGCCGAGCGCGCGAGCCATGTCGATGCGCGCCTCAGGATCGATGTCGGCGTCGACCCCGACCGCGCGGCCGATCGCCAGGACTTCCCGCATGATCTTGACCATGTAGTCCTTGACCCCTGGCATGGCGATCAGCCGGTCCGCGGTCGAGACGGTGAGGGCCGATACCGGATTGAAGCTCACGTTGCCGAGCAGCTTCACCCAGAAATCCTTCTCGATCGTCGGCGTCACGATCACCTCGAAGCCCGCGGCCTGCAGGGCGCTGGCGATGCGCGTGGTCCGCCCGGTGTTCTTACCGCCAGGCTCGCCAACGATCAGCTTCCTTCCCATGTTGTGGCTGATGAGGCCCGGCTCCGGAGTGGACGCGGCGAGATGGATTACGCAGCCGACGATGCGCTCGGTGGGCATCGCGCGCGCCAGCCTGCCGCCCGGGTCGAGCGATTCGAGGCGTTCGCGCCGCTCCTGGTTATACGGCAGCCGCTCGAAGAACCACCATGGCACGCCGTTCATCGCGGTGACGATGGATGTGTCCGCGCCCAGTAATCCGTCGATCGACTGGGCGACCTCAGTAAGGCTTTGCGCCTTTACCGTGACTAATACGTAGTCCTGCGGGCCGAGCTCGCGCGGATCGCGAGCCGCCTTGATCTGGAAGCTCTCGACCCCATTTTGGCTGCGTACCCGCAGTCCCGAACGCCGGATGGCTTCCAGATGCGCGCCGCGCGCGACGACCGAAACGTCGTGCCCGTCGCGCGCGAGCCATGCGGCCATCAGGCCGCCCACCGCGCCGGCGCCATAAACGCAGAGTTTCATGGTGCTATTCTAGAAAACAAGGAGTCCGACCATGTTTTCCTTCATGAAGAAAGCGAGCAAGCTGATTCCATCCCAGAGCACGCTGCCCGGCCGCGACCAGCCACTGAGCGTTCCGCCGCAGCATTTCGTGAACGGCCATCCGTTGAAGCCGCCGTTTCCCGCCGGTCTCGAGCAGGCGGTGTTCGGCATGGGCTGCTTCTGGGGCGCCGAGCGCCTTTTCTGGCAACGCCCGGGCGTCTACAGCACAGCGGTCGGTTACGCGGGCGGTGATACCAAGAATCCGACCTACGAGGAAGTGTGCAGTGGTCTCACCAACCATGCCGAGGTGGTGCTCGTCGTCTTCGATCCGAAAGTGGTGAGCTACGAAGAACTGCTGAAAGTCTTCTGGGAAGGTCACGATCCGACGCAGGGGATGCGCCAGGGGAACGACGCCGGCACGCAGTACCGCTCGACCATTTATGCCTACGGCGACGGGCAGCTCAAGGCGGCGCAGAGGTCGAAGGATGCCTTCCAGCAGGCGCTTAACCAGAAAGGCTACGGCGCTATCACGACCGAGATCCGTGCGGCGCCGCCGTTCTATTACGCCGAGGACTACCACCAGCAATACCTCGGCAAGAATCCAGGCGGCTACTGCGGGCTCGGCGGCACCGGTGTTTCCTGCCCCGTCGGAGTCGTGACGAGCGCCTGATGCGGCTCGACAAGTGGCTGTGGGCGGCGCGCTTCTACAAGACGCGCAGCCTTGCGCAGCAGGCGGTCGTCGCCGGCCGGGTGCAGCTGAACGCTGAGCGAACGAAGCCCGCGCATGAGGTAAAGATTGCCGACATGATCATCGTGCGCGTCGGCGATTGGCAATGGGAGGTGCGCGTCAGGGCGCTTTCCGAGCGGCGCGGGCCCGCGGCGCAGGCGCGCGAGCTCTACGACGAGACCGAGGCGAGCCGCGCCGAGCGCGAGCGGCGCGCCGATCTGCGTCGCTGGGGCACCGAGCCGGGGGCAACGCTAAAGGGCCGGCCGACCAAGCGTGACCGGCGCCGGCTCGACGATTTCACTTCGCCCGAGAGCGACTAAAAAAGCGAAGCCGTGTAGTGGGCCAGGTCTTCGATGTCCTGATCGGACAGCGTGCGCGCGACGCTTGTCATGTTGCCGGCATCGTTGGTACGAACGCGCGCCTTGAAGTCGCGTAGCTGCTTCACGGTGTAGTCGTATTGCTGGCCTGCGACGCGCGGGATTTCGTTTTGTCCGGCGAAGCCGCCGAGGTGGCACATGGTGCAGAGCGTCTCGTCCGCCTTTGCTTTGCCCCGCGCAGCACGCTGCGGGTCCGCCTGGAAGCCGTTCGGCTGCGGCTTCTGCGCGGCGAAAAATGCCGCGATGTCGAGCATATCGTCGCGCGCAAGCGGCTTCGCGAGCGGTTGCATCACCGGGTCGCGGCGCCGGTCTTCCTGGTAGTCACGGAGCTGAAGATAGATGTAGCGCGCGGTCTGGCCGGCGAGGTTCGGAAACTGGGGCACTACCGAATTGCCTTTCGGGCCATGGCAGGCGAAGCAGGGCTGGGCTTTGCTCGCGCCGGCGGCAGCGTCCTGGGCGGCACCGAATGCTGGCGTCGCCAGCAGACAAAAGAAAAAGGCCGCCCGCAGGCGGCCCGCGTACCACGGCATCGGCTCAGTCCGCGAGTCTGAAGACGAACACGCTGTTGCCGCGCTTGAAATCGATCTGCGTGTTGCCGCCGCAGCCCATCGCGATGTACTGCTTGCCGCGCACCTGGTACGAGACCGGCTGGGCATTCGCACCCGCGCTGCAGTTGAAGCTCCACAGCTTCTTCCCGGTCTTCGAGTCGAGCGCATTGAAGTTGCCGTTGCCTTCACCGAAGAAAAACAGACCGCCTGCCGTGGCGAGGCCGCCGCCGATCAACGGCTGCTCGGTGTCGTGCTTCCATACCACCTTGCCCGTGTCGACATTTACGGCTGCGACGCGGCCCCATTGCTTCTCGCTCGGGATCACCTTGAACGCACCGCCGAGCCAGAGCTTGCCGCCCGGATAGTTCACTTGCTCGACGTGATAAGTCATCGGCTGATGCAGGTTGAGCGCGATCGCGAGGCGGTTCTTGGAGTCGAAAGCCATGGGCGACCATTCCACGCCGCCGTTCGCGCCAGGCAACATGCGTGCGCCGTCCGGCGTTGGCAGCACCCACATGTTCTCCTGCGGGATCATCGCTTCGGAATAGCGCACCAGCGAGCAGTCGCGCCGGTCATGGATGTAGACGTGCCCGGTCTTGCCACCGTGCATGGCGACCGGGATCATCTTGCCGTCCTTGCCTTTCGCGGTCGCGAGGATGACCGGGCTGACGGCATCGAGGTCCCACACGTCGTGTGCGATGTACTGGAAGTGGCACTTGTAGGTGCCGGTGTCGAGGTTCACCGCCACAATCGAGTCCGTGTAGAGGTTGTCGCCCGGACGGATATCGCCATAGAGGTCGGGCGAAGGATTGCCGACCACGAACCACGCGGTGCGCTCCTTGAGGTCGATCGCCGGGTTCATCCACACGCCGCCGCCGAGCTTGTCGTAGAACGCGCCTTTTGACTCGGTAAGCGCCGCTTTTTCCTTGGCGATGTCGCGATGCATGTCGCGGCCGGTGGCATCCTTCTCGGCCCATACGCCCTCATGTCCCTTCTCCGGGATGGTGTAGAAGGTCCACAGCAGCTTGCCGGAACTCGCGTCATACGCCTTGAGGAAGCCGCGGATGCCGTACTCGCCGCCGTTGGTGCCGATCAGCACCTTGTCCTCCACCACGGTCGGCGACATCGTCTCGCTGTAGCCCTTCTCGGGATCGGCGATCTGCGTCTCCCAGATGCTCTTGCCGGTGTGCGCGTCGAGCGCGACCAGCTTCGCGTCCAGCGTGCCCATGAAGAGCTTGCCGCCCGAGATCGCCACGCCGCGGTTGTTCGGGCCGCAGCAGAAGGTCGTCACCGGCCCCATCTTGTGCTTGTAGTGCCAGTACTCCTTCCCGGTGGCAGCGTCCAGTGCGTACACATGGTTGTACGAAGTGGTGATGTACATCACGCCCTCAACCACGATCGGCGCGGTCTCCATCGACTCGACCACCTCGGTCTGGAAGACAAACGCCGGGCGCAGCTTGGCGACGTTGGTCGTGTTGATCTGCGCGCCGGGGTAGTAACGTGTCTGCGCATAGTTGCCCTGCGTATGCAGCCAGTTGCGCGCATCACCGCCGGCTTTGACGAGCTGCTCCTGCGAGACGTTCAGCTGCTTTGGGACCGCGCCGCCAGTGGTCGCTGGCTTGGCGCCCGCGGTTTCTTGCGCAGAGAGCGGAAATGCAGCGAATACCAGCAGGATGGAGCTCGCCATCGCGAGCGCATTCTTGTTCATACGCTCCTCCACGTTGATGATGAATGCGCAATTAGTCTAGGCTTCGCCACCGGGGGTGGCAATGGGCGCTACGTGGCTTCGCGTTTTGCTGATCGGCGGCGGATTGGCCGCCACTGCAGCCGTGCACGCGCAGCCAGCCATCAACATTAACGCCGAGCTGCTCGCTGCGGCGCGCCGCGGCAACACCGAGCTCGTGCGCTCGTTGCTCGACCACGGTGCAGCCATCAACTCGCGCAACCGGCTGGGCGACACGGTGCTGCTCATCGGGATAAAGAGCGGCGAGCGGGCGCTGGCGATGCTCGCCCTCGAGCGCGGCGCGGACGTAAACCAGCGCAACCTGGCCGGCATCTCGCCGCTCATGGCGGCCGCTTTCAACGGCGATGTCGACCTTGCGCGAGCCTTGCTTGAGCGCGGCGCCGATATCACGCCGTCCGATCGCGTGCGAAAGACTGCGGCCGTCTACGCCGCCGGCAACGGTCACACGGAGGTGCTGCGCCTGCTGCTCGACCGCGGCGTGCCGGTGAATCAGCGCTACGACAATGATCTGACGGCGCTCATGTGGGCGGCGGCCTACGGGCACGATGCGACCGTGCAGCTGCTACTTGACCGGGGCGCCGATGCGACGCTGCGCGACAACCGCGGCAAGAGCGCTCGCGACATGGCGGCGGAGACCGGCCACGCGCGCACCGCGGAACTGCTGCGTAACTGAGGCTTTTGGTCTAGGCTTGGCCGATCAGGCAACCAGGCGGGGGAGCATGCGGGAGCGCTACGATCGTGTAGCGATGGTGCTGCACTGGACGATCGCGGTGCTCGCGCTTTTCCAGATCGGCCTCGGCTGGTGGATGCTCGATCTGCCGAAGAGCCCGCCCGGCCTGCGCGCCGGCTGGTTCAACGTCCACAAGTCGATCGGCATGACCATCGGGCTTCTGATGCTCGCGCGGCTCGGCTGGCGACTTTCCCATGTGGCGCCGGCGCTGCCCGCGTCTCTGCCGCGCTGGCAGGCGCGCGCCGCGCGGCTGAGTCATGGCCTGCTCTATGCCGCGCTGATCGCACAGCCGCTCGTCGGCTATCTCGGCTCGTCGTTCACGCGCTATCCGATCAAGTATTTCGGCGTCACGCTGCCGCATTGGGGCTGGGACGCTCCTGCGCTGAAGCAGGTTTGCAGCAATGTGCATTTCGCGCTCGCCTGCCTGATCAGCGCCCTTGTGGTCCTGCACGTGGCCGCGGCGCTCAAGCATTTTTTGGCGCGCGACGGCGTGTTCCAGCGCATGTGGCCGCGGCGCGCGCAGCGCGAAATGGGCGCGCCCGCCGCTTCGCACAGCACGCTGCGCGGCGCATGATCCGTGTCCTGCTCGCGCTCGTCGGCTGGACCGTCAGCGCCGCCGCCGGCCCCATGGCGTACGTGGCGAATGAGAAGTCGGGCACGCTGAGCGTCATCGACACGGCGCGCGACGAGATAGTGGCCGAGATCAAGGCGGGCGGCGCGCCGCGCGGCATGGCGTTCAGCGCCGATGGCAAGCGCCTTTTCGTGAGCGACCAGCCGGCGAGCGCGCTGCTGATCGTGGACCTGGTGCAGCGCGCAGTGGCCGGGAAGATCGATCTCGGCGAATCGCCCGAAGGCGTGAGCAGCTCGCCGGACGGCCGCTGGGTGGTGGCGGCGGTGGAACTCTCGAACAGCGTGGCGTTCGTGGACACGGCGCGCGGCGCGCTCGCTTTCTCCGTGAAGACGCGCGGCAAAAACCCCGAGCACGCGGTCTTCAGCCCTGATGGCCGCTGGCTCTTCGTAAGCGCGGAGGAGGCCGACAGCGTCGATGTCGTCGACGTGGCGGCGCGCAGCCAGATCGATTCGATCAAGGTCGGCAGGCGCCCGCGCGGCATCGCGTTCACGCCCGATGGCAAGCGTGCTTATGTCGCCTGCGAGCTCGACAGTACGGTTTTCGCCATCGATGTCGGCAGCCGCCAGGTCGTGGCGTCTATTCCGGCGAGCGAATTCTCCAATGGCGTGACGATGCATCCGGACGGCAAGCACGTGTTCATCTCCAATGGACGCGCGGCTACGGTATCGGTGATCGATACGCAGACCCACCAGATCGTCGCCAACGTCGAGGTCGGCCGGCGGCCCTGGAACATGGCGATTACGCCCGACGGCGCAAAGCTCTACGTCGCCAACGGGCGCTCGAACAGCGTTTCGGTGATCGACGCGCAGAACTACCGCAAGCTGCGTGACATCCCGGTGGGCGAGGTGCCCTGGGGCGTTGTGATCCGTTGAGGACGGCGCTCGCCGCCGTCGCGCTCTGCGCCGCCCTCCCCGCGCAGGGGCAAAGTCCCGCCAACCCCGCTACCGCGATCGAAGCGCCCGCGGTGCACGTGATCGGCATCCGGCCGGTGCCCGGTCTCGGCACGCCGCTGCGCGACATCCCGAGCGCAGTGCAGAGCGCCACCGCGCGCGACGTCGAGGAGAGCCAGCCGCTCGACGCCGCCGATTATCTAGGCCGTTTCTTCGCCGGCGTGCATCTCGGCGATTCGCAAGGCAATCGGTCGCAGCAGACCCTGACGTACCGCGGCTTCACGGCATCGCCGCTGCTCGGGCTGCCGCAAGGCGTCTCGGTGTTCGTCGATGGCGTGCGTGTGAACGAGGCGTTCGGTGACATGGTGAACTGGGACCTGATCGCGCCGAACAGCATCGCCAACCTGCATTTGCTCTCCGGTACGAACCCGGTGTTCGGCCTCAACACTCTCGGCGGCGTGCTCTCCATCCACACCAAATCCGGCTTCGCCTTTCCCGGTACGACGGCGAGCGTCGGCGGCGGATCGTTCGGCCGCCGCGCGCTCGAGGCCGAGACCGGCGGCCACGGCGAGCGCGCCGATTATTTCGCCGCCGCGCGCGCCTACGATGACGCGGGATGGCGCGAGCATTCAGCGAGCCGGCTGCGCCAGGCGTTCGTCAAGTCCGGCTGGCAGGACGCGCGCACCGACCTCGACGTGTCTTTCGCGGCTGCGGATAACAGCTTGCAAGGCACCCAGGCGCTTCCCGTGTCGATGCTCGGCAATCCGCGTCAGGCCTATACATGGCCCGACACGACCGAAAACCAGCTCTCATTCCTCACCGTTCGGGCGAGCCGCTCGCTCGATAACGATGTCCTCGTCTCGGGCAACTTGTATGTGCGCGCGCTGCGGCAGAGTTCGGTCGCGAGCAACGTCAACGAGGATCTCACGCCGGCCGGCTTCAACGATCGCAGCCGGCTGGAGCAGACCAGCACGGGCCTCATCCTGCAGGCCGTGCGCAGCGGGCGATTCGCCGATCTGCGTCATGACTTGACCGTCGGCGCGGCGCTGCATGGTGCGAACGCCGACTTCCGACAGGGCCGCCAGGATGCGCTCTTCACGTCCGAGCGCGGTACGGTCGGCACCGGCCCCTTCGTACCGCGCGTCGATGTCGCCGCTCGGCACACATACCGCAGCGTTTACCTAATGGAGCAGGTCTCGCCGTCCGAGCAATGGACCTTCACCTTGTCCGGCCGCTACAACGTCGCCTCGGTGCAGCTGCGCGACCGCTCGGGCACGCAGCCCGACCTCGCTGGCGACCACGATTTCCGCCGCTTTACGCCGTCGCTCGGCGCGACCTGGAATCCCAACGCGGCGAGCACCTGGTTCGCATCGGCGAGCGAAGGGATGCGCGCGCCGTCTCCGGTCGAGCTCAGCTGCGCGGATCCGGCGGCACCGTGTTCGCTGCCGAACCAGTTCCTCGCCGACCCGGCGCTGCATCCGGTCATCGCGCGCACCGTCGAAGGCGGCGTGCGGCTGCGACCGGCCGCCGTGCTCGCCGTATCGGTGAGCGCGTATCGCACGCTCCTCTCGGATGACATTCAGTTCGTGTCCTCCGGCGCCGCCGTCAATTCGGGCTTCTTCCAGAACACCGGCAAAACGCTGCGCCAGGGGCTCGACATCTCGATCGCCCGAAAAACCGCCGCGCTGTCGTTCACCGCGCTCTATAGCTACGTGCGCGCCGAGTTCCGCACGCCCTTTCGCATGCTGAGCCCGAACAACTCATCCAGCGACGGCGCGGGCGTTATCCAGGTGGAGCGGGGCGAGCGCATCCCCGGTATTCCGCGCAGCCAGCTGAAGCTCTTCGGCGAATGGACCTTCGCATCGCGTGCTTCCGCCGGGCTCGGCTGGACCTGGTTCGATCGGCAATACTTGCGCGGCGACGAGAACAACCGGGATGTGCGCGGACCTCTGCCATCCTATGGCGTGGCGCAAGCGTTCGGGCGCTATCGCCCGTCGCGCGACTGGCAGCTGTCGGTCAAGGTCGACAACCTCTTCGACCGGCGCTATTCCAGCTTCGGCCTGCTCGGCAGCAACTTCTTTACCGGTCCTGGGAATACCTATGA
>Ga0070697_100001629_pt1 | contig 17101 bp, 18 predicted proteins | sample KBSK1501metaG_FD_65475 | JGI IMG/M metagenome (GOLD analysis project Ga0070697, IMG submission 65475) | Corn, switchgrass and miscanthus rhizosphere microbial communities from Kellogg Biological Station, Michigan, USA - KBS K1-50-1 metaG | ecosystem: Host-associated > Plants > Roots >...
AGGTGACCATGTCGCCCTCGGTGTGACGGTGATCCAACATCCCGCTCCCGCCTCGCTCCCGCGTGACGATGAGTTGCGATCGCGACCCTTGCAACGGCTTCCGGCAGTCATCGCCGCACTTCAGCGTGACACGGGGGTCGTGTCGTTAAGGTGCCATGCCGGACTGCTCAACGTCGCCCTGCCCGAGGCGGCGATAGCGGGCCTGCACACCGGCGATCGGCTCGCCGTAGAGTTGAGTTTCCCGTCGACTTCTGAGGTCGCAGCGCTGGCCGGACAACCCCACAACAACCGCGCCGGCCTCGCCGCGCTGCTCTTTGCAATCTTCGGACGTGGCCGGTAGCGATCCACTTTTGGGGCACCAGCCTCGCGAAGGCGGTGCCTGGGCGGTTGCGGCCCCCGCACCCACGTGTCTGAAACCCGCCTTCTGGTCCTCAGCCGCCAGAAGGCATGATCTCGCACTCCACGGCGTGGCGGTGATGGATGGAATCGCCTTTGGCAGCGAGAAATCGCGAGCCAGCGATAGGAGAGTGTGTCATGCGTCGGTCGGTGTCGGTTGTCGTGCTTTTGGTCGTGTTCGGACTCGGGGCCGGGTGTCGCTCGATGACTGGGGAATCGTTCGGACGGAATATCGATGATGCGACGATCACGACCGACGTGAAGGCAAAGCTCACAGGCGAGAAGGCATCGAATCTCACGCGCGTTAGCGTGGCGACCGCCAATGGCAATGTATCGCTGATAGGCATCGTGCCCACCGCGGCGGATCGAGCTCGCGCTGAGGAAATCACTCGCGACGTAAAGGGCGTCCAGGGAGTGACGAACAATCTCCAGGCGGGGAAACCGTAGTAGGCCGACTCAAGAAGCGACGGTGCGATGAACCGTTAGTCGGAACGAGCCCCCGCTTGCACGCGCCTCCTCTCGGAATGACGGCGGTACCGAGTTTGCTACGACCACCGGCCCTGCCGGTGGGTGGTACCTCTGAGCGGCGTGGTCCGGGCCGCCGGCGAAGGCGGGTACAGGGTTAACAATGGTGATCGGGTCTACAACCGTCGATGCCGGCCTACAACGGCGACGGTCTGAGCCCGCCGTCTGATCCGAACAACCGGCTTGAAAGGGAGACGATATGCCTGAGACGCTCTCACCCGTTGCTGCGCGCGGCAATCGACGGACGCTTGCGGCGGACATCATCATCGCGAACGCTCCCGACCCGGTCTTTGTCTGCGATCTGGAAGGCAAGATCCTAGAGGCTAACGACGCGGTCTCCCGCTTGCTCGGGCTGCGGCGTGATGAGGTTCTCGAGCAGTCCATCTCCCAGTTCATCGGTCAGGATGAGGCCCGGGAGTTCGTGGTAGCCCTCCGGGAGGTGGTCGAACGAGGCGTCACCCGCAACGTCCGGCTGCATCCGCGCAGTACCTCGGGGGAGATGATCCCCACCACGCTGAACGCCTCGGCCTTGCGAGACACGGACAGCAACATCATTGGAGCAATCGGCATCTTACGCGACATGAGGGAGCTGGATCAGGCCCGCGCCTATGCCGAAAACCTCATCAAGAACGCACCAGATCCGGTGTTCGTGTCTGATCTCGAGGGCAAGATCCATCAGGCCAATGATGCCGTGTTCTCTCTGCTTGGGTTCCGTCCCGATCAGCTGATAGAGCAGTCTCTGTCCCGCATCATTACACCCGAGGAGACGCGGGAGTTCATGATCGCACTCCGCGGGGTCGTGGAACGTGGACTGACGCGGAATGCTAGGCTCCACCCCCGCCGCGCATCGGGCGACGTGATCCCGACCGCGTTGAACGCCTCGGCATTGAGAGACGCGGATGGCAAGGTTATCGGCGCCATTGGGATCCTGCGCGACATGCGAGAGCTCGACAAAGCGCGGGCGTACGCGGAGAGCCTTATCAAAAACGCGCCAGACCCCGTCTTCGTGTCCGACCTTGAAGGCAAGATCCTTCAGGCCAACGACGCCGTGTCCGATCTCCTCGGCTTCCGAGAGGACGAGGTCGTCGAGCAGTCCGTGTCCAGGTTCCTTGGCGCCGACGAGACGCGTGAGTTCGTCGCCGCCCTCAAGGAGGTGGTCGAACACGGCGTGAGCAGAAACGTCCCGCTCCATCCGTGGAGTGCTTCCGGGGAGGTCATCTCGACAACGCTGAACGCCTCGGCGCTGCGGGACGTAGACGGCAACGTTATCGGAGCTATCGGCATCCTCCGCGACATGCGGGCCTATGAGGAGGTTCTTCATGAGCTCGAGGAATCGCGGCGTGAGCTCCGCGACGCCAACCAGGCCAAGGATCGATTCCTGGCCGTCGTCTCGCATGAGCTGCGCACGCCTCTGACCGGCATGCTCGGCTGGGTACGACTGCTCACCGCCGGTATGTTGGACGACGCCACCTCCACGCGCGCGCTTCAGGTAATCGAGAGGAATACCAAGCTCCTGGCCCACCTCATCGATGACCTCCTGGAGGTGTCTAGGATCGTGACCGGCAAGTTGCAGCTCGAGACCGGTCCAGTTGATCTCGTCGCCGTCATTGAGTCGGCGATCGAGGCCGTCCAGAGTCTTGCGGACGCGAAGAGCATCAGCCTCAAGGCTGTGCTCGATCCGTCGGCCGGCTCGATCGCCGGCGACCCGGGCCGCCTCCAGCAGGTGGTATGGAACCTACTCACAAATGCAATCAAGTTCACCCCCAGCCGAGGACGCGTTGACCTTCGCCTCGAACGGGCGGGGGCGCACACACGCCTCACGGTCCGCGATACCGGTCAGGGCATCAGTCCCGAACTCCTGCCGCACATCTTCGACCGGTTCCGCCAGGACGAGCGGGCTGGGCGGCACGGTGGCCTGGGGCTCGGCCTCGCCATTGTGCACCATATCGTCGATCTCCATGAGGGCACCGTGCGGGCGGAGAGCGACGGAGAGGGCAGCGGAGCGACCTTTGTGGTCGAGCTCCCACTTCGCAGCGACGACATCCCCTCGGCTTCGAGACCCGCAGCCGCATACCGGGGACTCGAGAGCGGCCCATCACGTCTGGTGAGTCTCGGTGGGCGACGAATCCTGGTCGTGGACGACGAGGCTGACGCGCGGGAGCTCCTGGCGACGATTCTGAGCCGAGCGGGAGCCGACGTCACCGTGGTGGCCTCAGCCGACGAGGCACTCGAAGCGCTTCGCCGTTGGCGGCCAGATGTGCTGGTCAGCGATATCGGGATGCCGGGCGACGACGGATACGTCCTTATCCGCAAGGTACGGGCGCTTCGTCCCGAGGAAGGAAGCCAGGTTCGCGCTCTGGCCTTGACAGCATATGCGCGATCAGAAGACCGAACGGAAGCGCTTGAGGCTGGCTTTCACACACACATTGCCAAACCGGTCGACCCGCTCGAGCTGACGGCGCTCATCGCCGGCCTGGCTCCGGAACGGCGCGACTGAGCCGACTTCTTAGCCGGTTGACGGCAAGATCGACGATCGGAGGCACGCTCAGTGTGCCGCACTTCCGCTCTGGAGCGAAGGTGGTTTTCGGCTGTCGCGGCGGCGGGTGTGGCACCTGCAAGATGTCGCTGACTTCGGGTCAGGTCGACTATGGCCGTTGCTCGGCCGCTGGGCATCGACGACAAGGAACTAGCTGAAGCTCGCGAACTCGGCAAGCGCGTCGCGGAAGTCACGACTGTTTTTAAACGCGAGGCGGGCAAATAGTTTCTCCACTCGCCCAGCGCCGCATCTTGGCCTCTGCGGCCGCGAAGCTGTGCGGGGAGTGTGCAATGTTGCCGGCGCCGCCGAACAACGAGCAGGGTGAGCCCAGGTAAATGGATTAGATCGTCACGGGCCTACTTTCAGCCATAGCGCTGCTCGTCGTCGCGTTCGTCGGTCTTGGGATCTTGACGGAAATCTGGCTGTGGCCTGCGCTGGGGATCAGCTGCTCAATGGGACGCGAAAGAATCCATCACTGGCGATTCTAAAGCGGTTGGCCCGCGCGCTTGGCGTGTCGGTCGGGAAGTTGGTGGAATGACCGCCACAGCGAAGAAAGACAGGCTCAGGCAATTCGCCTCCGCTCATGTTCTGTGCGGCGAGGCTCTTAATGTGCGGACCAAGCCAACGGATAACGGACTTTTGATAAGCATTGCTTGTTCGTGTGGCGCTTCGACGGTAGACCGCCTAACGCGTCAAGAATGTGCAGAGGTCCTCACAATCCGTGCAGTCGAAAAAGGCGAACTATAGAAAAAGAAGCGGCGCGGTGTTTACCGCCGGGCCGGGAGAACACGATGAGCAGGCCAGCGCGCTGACGGAGGAAGAGATTAGGGAGGATTTCAGATGACGCCGGAAGATTTCCTCGCCGTCGTAACGCATACGATTCTTGACGGACAGCAACGCTATATCGCGCTGTGTGCCGCTGCACCGCAGGAGATGCCGGCGAAAGATGAGTTACTTCAAATTGTCATCGGCACCGCAGGGACCATCGTGCGCGCAGCGGGTGAGGTGCCGGCCCCCGAGCGAGCCGAGGCGCTCACTAAGGCAGCGGCTATCATCGTGAACCTCAGCTTCGCGAGAATCGGCTCCGTTCTGGAGTCTCAATTCTATACCGCCGAACGGCAGCGCAGCCCTTCGCAGAATTGAAAGGATAGACGATGGCCCGACGCGGCGACGGCATTTACCTCCGCGGGAAGACCTGGTGGCTCGCATGATCGCCGCCATCTCCGCGCCCAAATCAACCGACCAGCACCTCACCGATGAGGACGTCTATCTCGGCATCGGCGCGTGTTTCGGCGCGTAATTGAGTGACAAGGGGAAGAACCTCGCGACTCGTGCGCTCCCCGTCGCATACGGCGTCGACTGGCATCAAATGCCCCCCCCCGGGCCCCCGCGCCTGGGCCCGCGGGGGGGGGAGGCAACCAGCCGACGCCGTACGCTTCGGTGGCCGAACATTGACTGGAGATGCGGCAGGCCGTCAATACACCGAAAGTTTCTACGGCTAAAGATCTAAGGCCATGGCGGGCCACCGGATGTGGATTAGCGCCGGGAGCAGTGGCGAAGCGGTGGATTGATGTGAAGGAGGACGCGTGATGCCGACTTCCGAGCAGCCGAAGGAGCCGTACTACGACGCGATGCTGGAGCGAGCGAAGATCCACCTACTCGGCGCCTTTGATGCATTCAAGAATAGCGCAATGATTCCGTGGGGGCAGATGACCGGCGGTGTCCCGAAGGTGCGTGAGCAGGTCTGGGTCGACGCTCTGAAGGACGCGCTGGAGCACCATCGTCAGATCGAAGGCTTGTTCTCGTGATCGCCGCCCACGTGCAATGATCGCCATTCCCGACTATCGCGGCCACCGGATCGAAGTTGAGGCAGTCGTCACCGGCATGCGCTGGAACGCGACGGTGAGGATTCTGCGTCTCTTCTCGCAGGACAAGCCGCACGGCGATGTTGTGACGTGTCTGAAGCTCACGCCCGAGCTTGCCGAGCACGCGGGCGAGATTTGGGCGAAGCGGTGGATTGATCTGAACGGAGAGGGGCAGACGTCAAGTCGCTGAGGTGATCAAGCGCACCTGGCGTAGCGGCCCCCGCGGCGCGAAGCGCACGTCGTGGGGTTACACGTTCCAGGTCAATGGCAAGTAGGAGCGGAAATGTTACGGTCCCGCAGCCGAACCCTATCAACATCGGAGGGCGCATAGCGACTTGGCCGGCCAAGCGCGGTTCGTTATCGTCAACCGCGCGCCACTCCGGCGGACCTTGATGTTGCCGGTCGCTTAAGACTGCCTACGCTGAGTTCTTCTACTCCGGGACAACAGGGCCGTAAAGCTTCTGGAACGCGCCGTTGACGTCGATCACGCCGTGGAGAGCGATGCGGCCGCCGCGGACCGAGGTTCGGCATCCACTTCTCGTTGGCGTAACAAATGCTATCTGGCGCGGGAGCCTCACCATGGGTGGATTTCGAACGACGGCCCGGCGGTGGCTCGTTCTGTCCGCGTGCGTCTTCCTCGGCGCGGCGGCGGTGACGCTGTATGCGCTGCCCGAGCTGATCAGACGCGTCGCGGTCGCGCGGATCCACGCGCTCACCGAACGGCCGACCGCGATCGAGCGCGTCGGTGTCAACCTGCTGACCGGGCGGTTCACCGTCTACGGATTCAAGCTCATGGAACGCGAGGGCGATAGACCGTTCGCGGATTTCCAAACGTTGCACGGCCGGATCCATCTCCCGTCCCTGCTCGTCGGGCATCTCTGGCTGCGCGAGCTGATCCTGAGTGATTCGACGGTGCGTGTCGTGCGCCTGCCGAACAACGAGTTCAACTTCGGGGATCTGATCAAGAGCTCGGGGACGGCGACGGGCCGTGGCACCGACGTGACCGTGGACCACTTCGTCCTGCAGCGCGGCACTGTCACGCTTGAGGATCAGACGTTGCCGAAACGACGCACGTGGGCCTCCGATCACATCACTATCGAGGCGCGGAACGTCTCCACGCGGCGCGGCGACGGCACCGCGACCGGCAGTTCGGTGACCGCGGGCGCACCCGTGACGATCGCCGTGAAGGATTGGCGATTGGCGCCCGTGCACTTGCAGGCAACGGTGGCGGTGCAGGATCTCGACGTCACCCTGGCCCAGGTCTATCTCCCTCCGGACACGATCCTGGTCGACCGCGGTCGCGCCACCTCGTCGGTCAGGGTGACACTCGACGCGCGCGACGGGATTCGGGCCGACGCGACCGGACGATTTGAGGACGTCGCGCTGCTACGGCCCGATGGCAGCGAAGTGCTCGCGCTCGTGCCGGGCCTGACGACGCGCGTGGACGGCTTCGCGTTCAGGGACGGCGACCTGAGCGTGGGGACCTTCACCGCCGACGGCGCGGTGAAGGTCCGCGATCCGATGGTCAAGCAGGCTGGCCGCTTTCTGCACGCCGACGTGCGAGCGAACATCGCGAACCTCACGTGGCCCGCCACGACGCCCGGTCAGATCGAGGTCACCACCACGATCCAGGGCGGCGGCAGGCTCGCGGTCACCGGCAGCGTGCACGCGCCGCCCGCGCCGTCGCAGCTGCGCATACGCCTCAGCAATTTCGACCTGGCGCCTTGGGCGCAGTTCGTGCCGATTGAGGCCCGCGTGTCTGGCATCGCGGAGGCGGACCTCCACGTCAACGAGCCGCTCGCCGTCGGCATTCCCGCGCGGATGCAGGGCTTGGTGGCCGTGAATCGCCTCGGCGTCGCCGACGCGAAGCGCGAAGTCGTCGGCGCGCAACGCATCGAGGCGAGCGGGCTCGAGCTGCAGTGGCCCACGCGGCTGGTCGTCAGCCGCGTGCTCGTCAGCGGACCGCGCGGCATCGTCGCGCGCGATCGCGCGGGACACTTTCCGCTGACCGATCTGCTGCGGCGCCGACCGTTGGTCTCACCAGCGAGTGCCGCAGCGTCTCGGCCCACCGCCACACCGGCGCTTCGCGTCGACGTGGGAGAGACCGTCGTTCGAGGTGGCGCCGTATCGTGGCGCGACGAGACCGTTGCTCCGCCGGCAGAGCTCGACCTCAGGAACATCGACGGACGCTTTACCAGTATCGGCTGGCCGCTGCGCGGTCCTGCCGGCGTGCGCGTAGCGCTGCGGCCGCCTGGGGGCGGTCACATGCAGCTCAACGGGCGCGTGGATCTCGATCCGGTCGCGGCCGACGTTCGGGTCGTGACGAAGGGCGCCGAGCTCGCGCCGTACCAGCCGTATCTGCCGACGACCGCACGCGTCGCGGGCGCCGCGGACATCGACCTCGCGGTCGTCGTGCCGTCGCTGGCGGCACGTCGCGCGACCGCGCGAGGCAGCGCCGGGCTCGCGCGTCTTGACGTGCGCGACAGCGAGCGCACAGTGATGCGCATCGAGCGCGCACAGGCGACTGGCATTGACGTCGCGTGGCCGGAGCGTGTGGCCGTCGCGCGCCTCGAGCTGACGCAGCCGTGGCTGCTGATGGAGCGCGACGAGAAGGGCGGGTTGCCGCTACGCACCCTGCTCGCCGCGCGGGCGTCGGCCGCGCCCACGGCAAACACGAGCGTCGCGTCGCGGACCGCAGACGCGGCGTCGACCCCCAGCGCTGCGTCGTCGGCCGGCAGCCCCGGGAGCGACAACACGCAGGAGAACGGCGGGACGCCGCTCGCCATCACCGTGGCGCAGCTTGACGTCGAGCGTGGCGGCCTGCGCATCGTGGATCGTGCGGTCTCACCGGCGTTCGCGGTCGACCTTCAGCCCGCGACGGTGAAAGCGCAGGGCCTATCGACGGCGCCATCGAAGCCGGCGCGCCTTGATGTCGTCGGCCAGCTGGGGCCGGGATCCGAGTTGGCGCTACGCGGCACGCTCGGATCACTCGGCGGGCCGCTGAAGCTTGACGTCAACGGCGAGCTACGCGGGTTTGCGGTGCCGCGCGCCAACCCGTACGTGCTCCAGGCCGCGGGGTGGAAGATGACGGCGGGACGACTGACCACGACGCTGCAGTGCCGGATCGACGGCGACGCGCTTGCCGCCCAGACCAACATCAAGTTGAGCCGGCTCCAGCTCGTGCGCGCGAGCCCGCAGGACACCGCGCAGAAGCGCCTCGAGTTGCCGCTCGGCATGCTGACCTCGCTGATGAAGGACAAGCGCGGCGACATCAATGTGGCGTTTCCCGTGAGCGGCAAGCTCAGCGATCCGAAGTTCGACTTCAGCGAGGCGATCTGGAGCGCAGTGCGCTCGGTGGCGATCAACGCGATCGCGCTGCCGGTGAGCTGGATCGGTCGCGTGCACATGAGCCCGGACTCGCGCATCGAACGCATCGACGTCAATCCGATCGCCTTCGAGCCAGGCACCGCGGAGCCGACAGCAACAGGCCGCGCGCAGATCGCGCAGGTCGTGGCATTCCTCGACCGCCTGCCCGAGACGAAGATCGCACTGACGCCCGTGATCTCGGCAAGCGACGTGAAGGCGCTCGAGCGCGCGCGCGGCACGCCCAGCGCGGTGCCGGCAACCGACGTGAACGAGGTGGCGCCTTCGCCGCTCGTGAAGCAGGAACCGGCCTCGCCTTCCGCGGTGCGTAAGCTCGCCGAGGCGCGCCTGGACGCCGTGAAATCGGCGATCAAGCAGGGCGGTGTCGACACCCGCCGGCTCGAAGAACGCCAAGCCGTCCAGCAGGAGGACGTGGACGCGCGCGTCGCGCTCGACGTGCTGGAGCCTGAGACGCCGCGCCCCTCGAAGGTGCGCGAAACGATCGACCGCGTGCGCGGAAAGATCACGGGCTCCGAATGAGGCGAGCGCTGCTGCTCCTGGGCTTCGTGATGGCGCTCGGCGGATGCGCCACCTTTGACCCATTGGAAGACACGCGGATCGAGCAGGAGGTAAAGGCACGGCTCGTCGCCGAGCAGGACGCGAACCTGACGCGCCTTGGCGTGCTGAGCACGGAGGGTACAGTCTATTTGAGCGGCACCGTGACATCCGCGGGGGAGCGCGTGCAGGCTGAGCAGATCGCAATGGGCGTGCGCGGCGTGCGCCGCGTCGTCAACACTCTGGAGGTACGGTCGACGCCGAAGTGACAGCCCGGTGCGACGCTAGCCTCAACCGTGAGGTCCCGCAGAACGAGGACCAGAGCGGGAACTGCGAGGCACCGGGCCATGCTCGACCATCGCGGGCCGCCTCCTCCGCGCCGCTGTCGGGTTCGCGGTCGTGTCGTCGACGGAACCTGAGCTGCGGCTGCTCCGCCACCGGCTCGACTCCTGGCGCGGCGTGGGCGATGTGGTGACCGGCATGAACAGACAGGGCTACTGGCTGCACCTGTCGAACGTGAATGCCGACACGTGGAGGGCGACGTTCTCTCGCGCGACGCGATGACCGCGCGGCTGACGGGTGCGGTGCGGCGCCATCCACAGTTGACTAACGCCGCGTCACCGTCGCAGGCGGTGCGTCTCGATCCGGACACGCGGGTCAGGCTGAAGCGCGTGAGCGACGTCGAGAAAGCCGCCTAGCCGGTCGTCTTCGACGCGACGACACCGCTCACCGTGTTCGCCTGCGTCCCGGCGATTTCGTCACCGTGACGCGGCGGGACGTGGCGAGCGGCGTCGCCGCCGTCATCGACGTGATCCCGCCGACAGACTAGCGCACGCTAGGCCGCGACGGCCCGGCGCACCATCAAGCGGTCTTCGATCTGTACGTCCGGACGGAGCCGCGAGGCCTCCTCGCGCGCGAGACGCAGGACCGCGTCATGCGTCGCGAGGTCGAGGGCCTCGCCGCTGATCTCGATGATGGCCGGGCCGCCGCCCCAGATCGGCACGCGCGCCGTCGGCGTCAGCACAAGGCCGGCCAGCCGCGCATCGCGCATCAGCGCGTCAGAGACCTGCGCCTGTAGGTGCACGGCCTCCGCCTCACGCTTGCGCTTTCGATCGTAGAGCCTCACCGCGACGCCGACGATCACGAGCAGTGCGAGGATGACCAGAAATCCCAGCGCCGCCGAACCGCCGCTTGACGTCGCCCCCGCCCCCGGCGCCAGTCCCGTGGCTGGCGGCGTGGCGGAAGTCTGCGCCCAGGCAATGCCGAATGTCATCACGGTGCACCCCCTTCGAAGATGCGTTGCCCCAGCAACCGATGTGCCACCGACTCGCACGGCTCCTGGGTGCAACGCCACGCCAGCGATGCCTGCTCGTGGCGGTACGATAGACCCGATGCCGAACGAGCCTGAGATCATTGCCGCACTGTTCCGACGTGCCCTCCGGCCGCGCCCTGACCCGCTCAACGCCGAACGGCGCGAAGTCCAGAAACTCGTCCGCCGAGCGATCGAGCGGCAGGAACGACGGCAATTGCGCCAGGAGAGGCCGCTCTCTCCGCCGGCTCCGCCTCGCGACTACGCGGAGCGCTTCGCCGAGCGGCGCGACACTTCTTGCGCCGCTTCGAGCGCCACGTCCTTGTCCGGCGCGCGGAACGCCAGCGAGCTGAGCGTCACCACGCCTACCAGCTGATCCTCGTCGTCCAAGACCGGCAGCCGACCGACCTGCGCCTGGGCCATCGTCTGCATCGCCTGCTCGGTGCTCCAGTCGGGATGGGCGACGATGGCGTTAATTGACAGACAGTCGCCGACAGCGGTGCTGGCGGGATCCGCCTCGCGCGCGACCGCGCGAACGACGATGTCGCGGTCGGTGATGACGCCGAGCACTGTGCCGTCTTGCACCACCGGCAGCATCCCGACGTTGGCGTCCTCCATCTCGCGCGCCGCATCCGTGAGCGACGCCTCCGGCTCGATGCTGACGACGTCCTCGACCATGATGTCCCGCACTTTTCGCTGCGATCGCCCCTGACGCTTTGCCATGATGCCTCCTCCTTTCGCGTCCAGATCAGAGGCCGGCAGTCAGCAGCGAACGCCATGCCACTGAGGCGGTGGCCGGCGCCTTGCACGTCATCTCTCTGAGATCAGAGGAGGTTTGAAATGATCACGTTGCGACGGACGTGTACGGCTCTCATTGCGATGCTTGCCGCGCTCTTGCCCGCCACGAGCGTCGGCGCCGCTGAGCCGACGCTCAGCGATGTGGCCGGCTGCAATCAAGAGGCGGCGCGGCGAACGGGCGCGAGCGCGCTGCCGGCGCCTCCGGGCGCGCCCGGGCCCGACCTTGCCAAGCGAGCACCCGACAACAGCCGGGAACCACGGGAGCTGCCCGCGCACGGCGGCGTCCCCGTGGCGGGCGCACCGGGCGCAGGCGTCACGCGGCCCGGAGACGCGGCCGGAAGCACGGAGAAGACGGATCCCAGCGGGACGGTGATCACGCAGTCACCCGACCCGCTGCTGAAGGGCATGGACGCCGAGAAGGCGAACGACGCCGCCTATCGGGCGGCGTATCGCGAGTGCATGCGCGCCAAGACCGCGCGCTGAACGGAGCGGCGAATTATACTTCCGGCGTGCCTCGGATCAATGAGCACTACCTGAACCTGCGCGCCGCCTACCTCTTCGCCGAGATCCGGCGACGGCAGGCGGCGTTCACCACGCTGCGAGCGGGTGAGCGTGATTGAGTGAGAACTCACGGATCACGCCAGAACCTGGATGACCGCGCCCGCTCCGCCCGTGCCAAAGCCGGCGCGGCCGCCTCGACACCCGCGACCACCTCGGCCCGCGCCTCCGAAGCCACGCTGATCTTGACGCCGATGATGTCCCCCACGATGAGCGAGCACAGGCAGTGGACGATCCGCGTGTCGCCTCGCCGCAGCGGTATCGATCGCAAGTGGCGCGCTCTCGTGGAAATCTGGCGCCCCGACCGCGAGCCGAACACGCACAATGCGACGGTCGTTCCGTTTGCCCGGACGGCCGCAGATCAGGGCGCGGTCATTGCCGTGGCGCGTATGGCGGCGCGGGCCTATATCGACGCCTCCGCGTGATGATCGCGATCGACAGTCGGCGCGATCTTCTCCGAGCCGCCCTCAGCTTCCTCGCTGTGCCTTCCACTTATTCGTCCGATCGGGCTCACGCGCCCGCCGCAGGTATTGGTGATGCAGCCCACCGACGCGCGGCACCTCCACGACCCTGCCCTGGCTCGGCCCCTGGACACTCCGATGCTCAGGTGCGTCTTTAGTCAGGGATAGATGTGTGCGGGTCCGATTGTAGTAGCCGACGTACTTCGACAGGATCCTCATCAGATGCCGCGCGCCGATCACCACGACATGGTCAAGGCATTCCCGTCGAATCGACCCGATCACCCGCTCCGCATAGGCGTTTTGTCACGGTGATCGCGGCGCAATGACCGCCTCACGGAGCTCCAACATCTTCGCCTGACGCGAAAATCGGTCGCCGTAGACCTGGTCCCGGTCCCGGATCAGATGCCTCGCGCTCTCTTCCTGCCCGCACGCCTCAATCAGTTGTCGCGCCGTCCACTCTGCGGTCGGATGCTCCGTGACATTGAAATGCACCAACCGGCGCCGGCTGTGACTTAACACGACGAGCACAAACAGCACTCGAAAGGTCGCGGTCGGCACCGTGAAGAAATCCAGGGCGATCAGATCTTTCGCATGGTTCTTCAGAAACGCGCGCCACGCCTGCGACGGCGGCCTCCGATGCCGGAGCATGTACTTCGACACCGTCGCCTGCGAGACCGTCAGGCCGAGCTTGAGCAGTTCGCCGTGAATTCTGGGTGCACCCACAGAGGATTGGCATGACTCATCCGCCGCACTAGATCGCGCAGCTCGGTACTGATCATGGGCCGACCCCGTCGGCGTCGGCTCTTCCATGCCCAATAGCGTCGGAAGCCCAGACGGTGCCAGCGCACCACGGTCTCGGGCCGCACCAATTGCAAAGAACTCCGCCAGTTCGTCCAGAACCTCGACAACACGACCCAGAAAATCGGTCCGTCGCCCTCAACTGTGGCCGCGGTTGGCGCACCTTCCACACCGCCAGCTGTTGGCGAAGTGCAAGGTTCTCCAGCGCCAACTCAAGACGCGTTTGAACAGTGGATCGCAGTGCCCCGATGACGATCGCAAACCATCTGGTCATGACTGGCCAATAGTCGGGTCACTTGTGAAGAACGCAAAACAATCGCGCCGGCCGAGTTTTCAGAAAGGACAGACGATTTGTCGAGCGCGTACGCGGACAAGAGTGATCGTGCATGCAACGCCACAACCGCAGCCGGAGGCGGTCCGACGATGAGCCCGATGACGAACCCATTAAGGTGCAAATTCCAGTGACGGTCCTGCGCCTGGCGCGCGCGGCGCGCTCCAAACAATCCCTCGACTCAGGAAGCGCAGCACTGAGCGGCTGAGGGTGGCGTGACGCACCTCAGCCGCCCGGTGGCAGTCTCAGCTAACGCTGACGCCCTCAGACTCAGACGCGCGTTCGCACCCAGCCGTACCGCTCGTTGCTCGGATCGCCTCCGGCGGCCAGGTACACGCTCCGCCGCCTCGAGAATTCGTCACTCGCGAAGCCTGGAAATTCCAACAGCGTCTTGAGCGCCGTCGGGATGTGATCGGCATAGTCCGCGGGTACCGGCCGATAAACCCCGTGCGGCGACGCCTCGGCTGCGCCGGGAAGCTTGTACAGTCGGGCGGAATTCAGGCCCAGTATCTTGCGCTTGGCGGCCTTCGTTAGCTCCGGATACCCGAATTGCTCACGGATCTGGTCGGGTATCTCGAAGCGCCACAGCGCCTCGATCTGCCACTGGGGCGAGCCGTAGTACACGCAGTCGGTGCCGAAGACGATCTTGTTCTCCCCGAAATATTTGAGGAGCTGGCCGAGGTTGTGCGCGCACACGGTCGGGAAGGTGATGACTGTCGTGGCGAACGTGGACCCGATCTCGGCATAGACGTTGCGCAAGTTCCCGCAGAGCTGGCCGAACTGCGTGAGCCAGGGGATGTCCGGCACGCCGTTGCGGAGCACGCCCGTTCTGACGTTACCGAGCATGGGCCCGGCCCAGGCGAATGGGGTTACCTGCCCTGGCGCAAAGGGACCGCCGTAGCATGCGTGATAGATGATGAAGTTGAAGTGCGGCCAGTCGCGTGACGCTTTGGGAATGTCCGTCGGATTTCCATGTTCGGCATCGTCGAACGGCGCGGCCGAGAATCCCTTATGAATGCAGATGTTCCAGAAGCCGGGGTGGTCTCTGAGCTGCTCGCGGCGCTTGGTGATCAACTCGTAGGTCGGGTAGGCGACCGCGTCGTCGTCTAGCCGCCACATGCGCATGGGGCTGTGCGGGTCGAAGTCAACCTTGGCGGACGTCGAAACTGTGTACCCCTTCCACGAGTCCGGCTTGTTGTCCGCGATCTGTTGCTCCATGTAAGGAAGGTTTGCGACACCCGGGTAGAGCTGTCCGTGCGCCAGCATCCGCTGTGAGCCGGCCAGCTTGTTCACGAAGTCCCGCACGGCGGTGGTTTGTGCCGCGGTGAGACCGGAGGCGATCTGTGACTCGGTGAAGTTCTGCGGCGCGCGTGGTGGTTGCCCCTGCGGCGTGAATACACCCAGGGTGTTGTTGCTCAGGAGCGCCACGGTGACCTGGCTGTCGAAGAAGACTTCCTTGATGAAGTTCACGAGGTGAAGCTGGTCGGTGGTGATCGGTTTGCCGACAAGTTCCGGGTTCAGCACGGCCCACGGGTTGCCGAACTCGTCGGGAGCGCTCCCGGTCGGATTGAGCGGATTCGCCGAGAAGCCTGACGCCGCCGCCGTCGGCCCTTGGGCAAAAGCGAGAAAGAAGAGCGGCCCCGGTTCCCTGGAGCGCTGCATGTGCATCTGATCGTCGAGGACGAACAAGTCCGCTGGAGGGCCGTTCTTCGCGTGCGCCTCGGGCTCGAACATTTCGGCCGCCTCGACGTTGAAGACGCGGCCGAAGACCTCGTTCATCGCGAGGAAGGAAGCGGCCATTCCGCCTGTCCCGGCCAGAAACTTGCGTCGGCTGATGCCAAGTTTCTTCGACGCGATATCGGCCAGCTCCTTGATCCGCGCTTCCACTCGCTTTTGCTCGTCGGTCTGGGGGATGGGCATGTACTCGCCATTCGAGATCATCTGCGTCGGAATGGGCAAGTGAAGATCCTCGACCTCGTCCGCCCGAGTCAGTTGCGCCAGCTGCTCGTCGCTCAACCAGACGTCCGCTTCTCGTTCTCCTCTGTCTGCCATAACCGGCTCCTCTCTCACCGACTGATCTTTGTCTTCGTCGCCGTCCCCTCCGGCAGCCCTGACCGATCGTGGTCGTAGCGCTCGTCGTCGAAGATCGACACTCTGACGGATCGGCCCATTACAAAGTCGCCCGCGACCGGATGGACGTCACCTCTGGCAACACGAGGCTCGAGAGATTCGTGCACGGGTCTGCGACGACCGGCGCGGCGCCGAGCGCCACAGTTGCGAGCAGCGCGCCGAAAAGCGCGGTCCCAACCAGTGTCCTCATGATTTCCTCGCACACTTCCCGGTGTGAACGGCCGCGCGGCGTTGTGACGACGTTTCTGCTGCTCTCACCTCCCTCGAATGTGGTGGGGCCCTGAAGGTCAGCGATCCGCTGAGCAAGCGATCACTGGCGCGACAGGCGGGCCCAGTTCGAGGCGCTGAGAATCAGCCGCAAACACGCGGGGGGTCAAGCCGCTTTGCGTCAGAGAGAGGGCGATTTAAGTTGGCAGTGCGGGCTGCAGACGCTCACTCGCCGAATGGCAAGCACTTGGCAGCACGCTCAAGAAACTCGCCCGCTTTGCTTGAGCGCGGCCTTAATCGCCGGTCGCTCATGCAGGGTGCGCCGTGAGGTTTCGGATCCGAACCAAGTTGTAGTGCCATCAAGTCAATATCACGGGAAAAACAACGAGTCGGATCAATATCGGGCGCAAATACGGGCGAGCCGTACGCAGGGAATTTCGTGGCGCTGCCACGAAATCTCTTCGCTGCATGGTCTTCTACTCGCTGCGGATCGGCAACCACTTCATCGCCGCCGATCACGGCACCCGCAGCGGCGCGGACGTGGTGAAAGTGGTCCTGAGGTGGCTCGAGGCGGGCGCCGGGTCTCGCCTCGAAATTCCCGAGTGGTTCGGACGTCCGTATATACATCCGTAGTTCCGTGGCCGCTGTGATCCCTGATATTGCCAGCGGCGCTGCGTTCGTCACTAGCGACCGGGCGGCCTCCGCGCTCAGCGAGTTTTGGAGTCTGAGAACGTCGGCTGCTCCCCGTCTGGAGACGACTCTCCGTCGTCACGTTGCCCGCGACCCAGTTTCATCCAGGTGTTCGTGTTGAAGTTGTAGTGATAGACGACTCCGTCGGCGTCCAGGCCGAACAGATCGTTCTGGGATGCGCAAATCTGAATCAGCTTCGCCATGTGCTGGTCTCTTCGCTGTCCGGTCGACTCGTGCATCGGCGTATTTAGGAGACGCGTCGTAAGTCAAATTTCAGATCATCGTTGAGACTGAGTACCGTCAGGCCCATCGAGATGCATTCCGTGGCGAGTGAACGAGGAGGACGACATAGGACCGTGCCCTGCAACCCTTTACGCACCGCATCGATCACTTCATCGACGAACGCCGCGATGCTGTGCCATCGCGGGGGCGCGGAGACTATGGGACGCTACTTGGCGGCGGCGGTTTTGAGCAGTGCGGATGCGCAGGCCTCTGCCACACCCCGATTGGGGTCCGCTTGACCCGGGAAGGTCGCCCATCCGGTTTTCATCACGAATTCAGTCTGTTCGTAGGACGACG
>Ga0070697_100001630_pt1 | contig 17100 bp, 12 predicted proteins | sample KBSK1501metaG_FD_65475 | JGI IMG/M metagenome (GOLD analysis project Ga0070697, IMG submission 65475) | Corn, switchgrass and miscanthus rhizosphere microbial communities from Kellogg Biological Station, Michigan, USA - KBS K1-50-1 metaG | ecosystem: Host-associated > Plants > Roots >...
TCTATACTGCCGGAGGACGCGTGCTGGGCGTGACCGCACGCGCTCCCGACCTGGGCGCCGCAGTGGAGCATGCCTACGAGGCCGCCGCTCGCATCCACTTCGACGGCATCCATTATCGAAAAGACATCGCCATGCGAACTCTGGCCGGACGGACTTAGATCATGGCGCCTGCGAGCAAACCGGTGGTTTCCATCGTCATGGGCAGCGATTCCGACCTTGAGATCATGCGCGAAGCTGCAAACACCCTGCACGATTTCGGAATTCCACACGAAATCGACGTGACTTCCGCTCATCGCTCGCCCGCGCGCACCAGTGAATTCGCAAGAGCAGCAGCCGGGCGTGGCGTGAAGGTAATCATCGCCGGCGCCGGCGGGGCCGCGCACCTGGCAGGAGTGATCGCGGCGGAAACTACGCTGCCGGTAATCGGCGTGCCCATTCCCTCTTCTTCGCTACAAGGCTTGGATTCCTTGCTGGCCACAGTGCAGATGCCGGCCGGTATTCCGGTGCCCACCCTGGCCATTGGCAAAGCGGGCGCGACCAATGCAGGCATTCTCGCGGCTCAAATTCTGGCGCTCAGCGATGAGCGACTCGCTCAAAAGATGCGGGAGCACAAGCAGAAGCTGGTCAAGAGTGTGGAAGAGAAATCGGCCAAGCTGAAGGCTTCGGCTAAGAGCTAGGGATCGCAGCGGGACTCAACAGAATTTCTGTTCTTTCAGCCACTTTCTTAGGTCGCCTCCCAGGTCTGAGCGCTTGAGCGCAAACTCCACTGTCGCCTTCAGGAAGCCCAGTTTGTCGCCGGTATCGTGGCGACGGCCTTCAAAGCGGAAACCGTAGATCTTTTCTTTCTCAAGCAGCAAGCGCAGTCCATCGGTTAGCTGCAGCTCGCCGCTGGCGCCCAGCGGCGTGTGTTCCAGCATCTCGTAAATACGAGGCGTCAGGATGTAGCGGCCGATTACTGCCAGGTTCGAGGGCGCGTCTTCGAGTTTGGGCTTTTCCACCAGGCTCTTGATTTCGTAGAGCCGCCCATCATGCTTGCCTGCAACCTGTTTAGCGTCGATGACGCCATAGGCTGAAATCGCCGGGCCGTCGATCGCCTGGATGGCAATCACCGAAGATTGCGTTTCTTCGTAGACTTCCATCATCTGCTTCAGACACGGCACGGCGGCATCGATTACGTCATCGGCCAGCAGCACAGCAAAGGGCTCATTGCCCACCAGCTCGCGCGACATCAGTACTGCATGGCCGAGGCCCAGCGCTTCTTTCTGCCGCACGTAGGCGACGTGAATCATGTCGGAGATTTGCCGCACGATGGTCAGCAGCTCGCGCTTGCCTTTCTCCTCCAGCATTTTTTCCAGCTCGTAGCTGACGTCGAAGTGGTCTTCGATTGCCGTCTTGCCGCGTCCGGTGATGATCACGATCTGGTCGCAACCGGCGCCCAGCGCCTCTTCCACGCCGTATTGAATGATCGGTTTGTCCACCAGCGGCAGCATCTCTTTGGGCATGGCCTTGGTGGCGGGCAGGAAGCGCGTACCCAGGCCGGCGGCGGGAAAAACTGCTTTTCTGACTTTCAGCATTGGGTTCGGGAACGCTCTACTTCTTCGTCTTGACCCTGGGGATTAGCGACTCCAACATGGCCTTCAATTCTTCGATGTCATTCTGCAACTGCCGGTGCACCGCCTCGGCCAGCAGGCCGAGATCTTTGGCAAGAAGCAAATGGTATTCCAGTTCGGTCGCAGAGCCAGTTGCCATAAACAGGAAGCGCGCGAAATCTCCATTGCCGCGCTGGCCCCAGCCGCGAGCGATGCGCGCGGCGATTTCCACACCATCGCGGCGGGCCTCACTGGCAACGCTAAAAAACTCGTCGCGCGGAAAGCCATTGGTGCGCTTGTAGACCTCGAGCACCAGGGCGTGCGCCTTTTTCCATACCCTCAAATCTCGAAAGCTCTTCACATCTGCCTCGCTGATCCGGAGCTATAGCACCGGACTGTTATCGCCAAGCATGGTCCTGCGGACGATCTTGATCGGCGGAAAGCCCTGCTTGATGAAGTGATCATGGAACTCCTGGAGCGAATACTTATTTCCCATCTTCTTGCGGTAATCGTCGCGCAGCTTCAATATTTCGAGCTTGCCCAGGGTGTAGTAAAGGTATGTGGGATCGCTGGTGCCGCGGCGGGTCTCACGTTCACCGTTGGAGCGCGTCTGATAGCCCTCTTTCACAAAGAAGTCTACCCCTTCAGCGTAGGTCATCTTGCCGGTGTGCATTTGTAATCCGACGATGAAGCGTGCATTGCGCAATAACGCATCCTGCAACTGCCCCAGGCGCAACTTCAGGAACTGCTTGCTCTCAACGACAGGTTTGCCGGGAACCGGTTCGGGGCCGCGTCCGTAGCCCTCATCGAGCATCATCTGTTCGCTGTAGTGAGCCCAACCTTCGGCATTGCTGCTCGCACCCAGCAGCTTGCGCACCTTGGAAGGCGCTTGCGGCACCCACAGAAACTGGGTGTAGTGGCCGGGATATACCTCGTGCACCGCGGTACTGATGATGGTGCCGTAGTTGAAGCCGGCCATGTGCTCCTCTACTTCTTGCGGCTTCCAATTCGGTTCCGGCAGCGTGACGTTGAAAAATGCCTCTTTGGCTTTTTTCTCAAAGGGTCCCGGCGTATCCATTGAAGCAAAAGTCAGAGCGCGTGCGAATGGAGGGGTCTCCTGCACGATGGGAGGTACAGGGGAAGGGATGGTAATAATTTTTTTCGTTTTGATAAATTCGGTTAACCCGCCGAGAGTATCGCGGAAGGTCTGTAGCAGTTTATCGGGCGCAGGATGGTCTTTAGCTTCTTCAGCCAGAATCTGCTCTGGAGTTCGGCTGGGATCCAGTTTCGCGGCCGTCTCCTTGTACCAGCGCTGGTTCTTTCGCAGATCGGCCATTCCGATTTCGAGAAGCCGGTCCAGCGGAATATCGACCATCTCGTCATAAAGCAGCTTCTTGCGATAGTTTTCCGCGCCAATCCGGAAATCGCCCTTTGACTTTGGCAGCAGCTCATCCTTCAGGAACTTCTCGTAACGTTGCAGCGACTCGATCACCGCACCATTGACCCCGCGAAACTGCACCATCAGGCGCGGATTTTTTACGTGGGGAAATGCCGCAGGAACGTCCTTTTGGAAGAAGCTGATGATTCCAGGAAGCTGCATCAGCGCCACCCGGGTGTAGATTTCGGGCGGATTCTTCAAGTTCTCTCTCGCGGCTTCGAACACCTGAGGAATCTTCTTTTCGCGCTGAATGACGGAGAGCAACCGCTGATCCTGGGGAGCAAAATTGCGACTCATGATCACGAAGATGCTGTTGCCGATGTTGCTGGAATAGCGATCGGGATCTTTCTCCCACATGCGCAGGTCTTCGAGCGTAAGTAAGCGCGAGTTGACGTAGTTGAACACAAGCTGCCAGTCATCGCGCTGCTCGGCATTGAGTTGCTGCTGGTTGAAGTGCTCGAGTTTTGTCTGGAAGATCTTCAAAGCCTCGGTTTCCGATTCCACTCCGGCGCGCGAGTAGTCTTCGAGCAGCGGGTCGTATTGGTGGAAGCCGGCAGCGGTGCCGTCCGTGGGGTGGTACTTGAAGTAGGCGTCGGTAAAGAATTCGTCCACCAAGGCGTTCCACTGCGATGGAATAGCTGGCTTTGCGGATTCATTTTGGGCGGGCGCGGAAGAAACCATTAAGAGCGACGCCAGAACTGCACCTGCAACCAGAAAAACTCTGTTCATGCGGTCTTTTCCTCTTGGAACAAACTGTTTAAGCTACCACAGCCTCGGTTTCCGTAAGTCAGGCAACTCGGACCTGTTCGCCGGCCAACTGCAACAGCAACTCCTTAAGGCGCGTCACGATTTCGTCGGAATGCGCGGCACGCAATGTGAGTTTCAGTATTCCCGAGGGAGAGAACTGGCTGCCGCGCTCGGCGGCGACAAACCGCGCCAGCAATTCGGGCTCAATCGCGGCATGCTCGGTAAAGCGGATGGTGACCTGCTCCCGCTTGCGGTCGATGCCCGAAATTCCCAAGCGCTTCGCCAACAGCATCAGCGAGGCGTATTGCAGCAGAGTGCGCACCGATCCTGGCGGCGGCCCGTAGCGGTCTGTGAGTTCGGCTTCCACCTCGGCTAGTTGCGCTTCGTTTTCGACGGCTGCTACCCGCTTGTACATGCGCAGGCGGTGGTTCTCCTCGGCGATGTACTCCACAGGAATACGAATATTGAGCCCGAGGTTGAGTTGGGCGTCAGCCTCGGGAGCGACCGCCTCCCCTTTAAGCTCGCGCACGCTGCGCTCGAGCATGGAGGTATACATCTCAAATCCCACGGCATCGACGTGACCGCTTTGCTGCGCGCCGAGCAGATTGCCGGCGCCACGTAGTTCGAGATCGAGCGCAGCAATCTTGAATCCCGCTCCGAGGTCAGAGAACTCTTTGAGCGCTGCCAGGCGACGGCGGGCGATGGGGGTCAATTCGGCGTCGGGTGGAACTAGTAAGTATGCATAGGCGCGGCGGTTGGAACGACCCACGCGTCCGCGCAATTGGTAGAGCTCAGAAAGACCGTGCCGGTCGGCGCGGTTCACGATGATGGTATTGCATAGTGGAATATCGAGTCCGTTTTCGATGATGGTGGTGGCCACCAAGACGTCGGCTTCATGGCGGATGAACTTGAGCATGATCTTCTCCAGTTCACCCTCCGACATCTGTCCATGACCAACTAGCACGCGAGCCTTGGGAACCAGTTGCTGGATCTTTGCTGCAATTTCGTAGATTGTGTCCACTCGGTTGTGCACAAAATATATCTGGCCGCCGCGCTCCAACTCGTGCTCGACGGCGGTTTTGACCAGCTTTTCGTCGAACCCGGCCACCACCGTTTGAATCGCCATACGATCCTGCGGCGGCGTTTCAATGACGCTCATATCGCGCAACCCTACTAGTGACATATGCAGCGTGCGCGGTATCGGCGTGGCCGACATGGCTAGCACGTCTACCTCTTTCTTCAACTGCTTGAGCCGCTCTTTATGGCGGACCCCGAAGCGCTGCTCTTCATCCACCACCACCAGGCCAAGGTCATGGAACTTGAGGTCTTTGGAGAGCAGCCGATGCGTGCCGATCAGGATGTCGACTTTTCCGGCTTCGACGCGCTGCACAATTTCCTTCTGCTGGTGGGCCGTGCGGAACCGGCTGAGCATCTCGATAGCGATGGGGAAAGAGGCAAAGCGCTGCTTGAAAGTTTCAAAGTGCTGGAAAGCGAGGACGGTAGTGGGCGCGAGCACTGCAACCTGTTTGTTGTCGCTCACGGCTTTGAACGCCGCCCGCATCGCGACCTCGGTTTTGCCATAACCAACGTCGCCGCACAGCAGGCGATCCATCGGCTGCGGCGACTCCATGTCGCGCTTGATCTCCTGCGCAGACTGCAGCTGGTCCTCGGTCTCGTTGTGCTCGAACGACTCTTCAAACTCCCGCTGCCATTCCGTATCCGCCGGAAACTGGTGCCCGGGCGCGGTCTTCCGTTCGGCGTAAAGCTTCAGCAGGTCTTCGGCCATATCCTGAACCGCCTTCTTGACGCGGGCTTTTGTTTTGTTCCAAGCGGCAGTTCCCAGGCGGCTCAGAGGCGGCCGCGAACCACCCTCAGCCGAACGATACTTTTGCACCAAATCGAGGCGCGTGAGCGGGACGTACAGTTTCGCCCCTTCGGCGTACTCGAGCACCATGAACTCAACCTGCTCGCCGTCGCCTTGCCCAATCTCCTTGAGCCCAACGTACTGGCCGATTCCGTGCTCGACATGCACCACGTAATCACCGGCGGCAAGGTCGCGAAAATCAGAGAGGAAGCTGGCAGTCTTGGATTTCTGCCGCAATGGCCGGGCGACCACCGCCTCAGATTCATCAAACAGGTCGCGCGCCCCGAAGATGACCAACCGCGAGTCGGGCAGTGCGACGCCGTCGGGCACGAAGGCCTTGACCACACTCGCGGCATTAAGTTCTTCCGCGATGTAGGCACCCTCATCCTGGTAAGTTTCCGCGCTCTTCGCCGGACGGCTGCCTAGCCGGTAGCCGAGGTTGTACTCGCCGAGAATTTCGGCCAGGCGCTCCACCTCGCCCATGTTCGGTACAGCAAAGATGACGTGGTTGTCTTGAGCAGTGAGCTTGCCGACTTCTTCAACCGCAGCAGGCAACGATCCGTGGAAGCGTGGGGTTGACTGAGAGGCGAACACGATTTCTTCCGCTTGATCTCCGCCACTGATGGCCAATTGCTCGAGCGACCCACCCGGCGAGGCAGCAATACGCGCGAGCAACTGTTCTGGGGGCAAATAGAGTTCTTCCGGCGTTACCAGGCGGCCCACGCCGCTGCGCTGATGCGAGGCTTCGACTTTTTCCCACCACGATTCGAGTTCTGCGCGAGTGTCGGAAGGCTCGTCGACCAGGACCGCTGCATCGGGCAGCAAGTCGAACAGAGTGCCGGTTGCGGAAGCCGCGCCCGCGGCGGCGACGCTCGCATAGAATTCCCATCCCGGAAAGACGCTCACCCCACCTGCGGCGACAGCTTTCTCCACCACATCCTGCGATCCGCTGATGCGCTGTCCGGAGAGCCGTGTATGGATGCCGGCGAGTATCTCCTCGGAAACCGGGGTCTCGGCCAGCGGCAGCAGCACGGCCTCTTCGCGAGGACTTTGTGATCGCTGGGAAGCGGGATCGAAGCTGCGAATGGAATCAATGTCATCGCCAAAGAATTCCACTCTCACCGGGCGGTCGCTCTCCGGCGAGTAGACGTCGAGAATGCCGCCGCGCACGGCATATTCACCTGGCATTTCCACTACGTCAGCGCGGGTGTAGCCCACCACATTCAGGTGCTCGATCAGGTTTTGGATATCAATGGCTTCCCCGCGCCGCAGCACCCGCGCGAGCTCGCTGTAATACGTGGCCGGGCGTAACCGCATGGCGGCGGAGGCAATCGGAGCGATGACAATGGAGGCGGCCCCGGTCGAAATCTTCCACAGGGCGGTGGCGCGCTGCTCCTGTATCTCAGGATGCGGGGAGAGATTTTCGAAGGGCAGCACATCGTGAGCTGGCAGTGTGATTACCGAAGCCGGCGGGACAGCGGCCGTGAGCTCGGCAAAGGCGCGTATTACCGGCAGCGTCTCCTCCGCTGCGCGATTGTCGCGTACCAGCACCACAAACGGCCGCCCCGCGGCTCGTTGCAGCAATGGCAGGTACAGGGGTTTTGCACTGGGGATGAGTCCAGAGACACGGATCCTCCCCGCGCCGTCTCTGCCCTCCCCCTTGCCTGCTGATTTGAGGAGGGTTGCGGCACGCTTGAAGGACTCTGTATTTTCCGCGCCCGCGAAGAGGTCGCGGACGAAGGGAAGCAGCATGCTGTTCTTGATTGTAACAACCACCACGGAGACACAGAGGCACGGAGGAATAAAAAGAATTGTGAGTCGAAAGCAGTTCCAAGCAGCGTCAACACTGTCCACGCCAAGCACTATCATTCCAAGTCCCAGGTTCTACATTCTTTTCCTCTGTGTCTCCGTGCCTCCGTGGTGAAAGTGGTTGGAGTGCTGATACATTGCTGAGCGTGAAGCTGGAAAATTCTCGCAAGCTCCACCAGCGCGCCGAGCGCCTCTTCCCGGGCGGAGTGAATTCGCCGGTGCGCGCATTTGGCGCCGTGGGGGGCGAGCCGCCGATCATGGTCCGGGGCCAGGGCGCGCGCATGTGGGATGCCGATGGCAATGAGTACCTGGACTACGTGCTTTCCTGGGGCCCTTTGATTCTCGGGCACGCGCACCCGAATGTTATGAGCGCCATCGAAGAAGCCGCTCGCAAAGGGACGAGCTTCGGGGCCTCGACGCCGGCTGAGGCCGATCTGGGCGAAGAAGTGGTGCGCGCGTTCCCTTCCATCGAGAAGCTGCGCTTTGTGAGTTCCGGCACCGAGGCCACGATGTCGGCCATTCGGCTGGCCCGGGCCTTCACCAAGCGCAAGTACGTGATCAAGTTTGAGGGTTGTTATCACGGGCATGCGGACACGCTGCTGGTGAAAGCCGGTTCTGGTGTGGCGACTCTGGGAATCCCCGGATCTGCGGGAGTGCCAGAGGAGTTCGTCCGCTTCACCCTGGCCCTACCCTACAACAGCGTTGCCGCGCTGGAAGAGACTTTCAAGAAGCTGCCGGGGGAGATTGCTTGCGTGATCGTCGAACCGGTAGTCGGCAATATGGGCTGCGTTCCCCCGGCACCCGGATATCTAAAAGCGCTGCGCGAGATCACAACGCGTGCGGGCGCCCTGCTCATTTTCGACGAAGTGATGACCGGCTTTCGCCTGGCTTATGGCGGCGCGCAGGAGCTGTACGGAATTCGCGCCGACCTGACTACGCTAGGCAAGATCATCGGCGGCGGCCTGCCGGTGGGTGCTTACGGTGGACGCGCGGAAATCATGAACCTGGTGGCGCCGCTCGGTCCGGTATACCAGGCGGGAACGCTTTCAGGGAATCCCCTGGCAATGGCTGCTGGGTTGGCAACGCTAAATTGTCTACGAGAGAAGCCTGAAGCCTACGCGGATTTGGAAACGAGGTCTGCGCAGCTTGTAGAAGGAGTTCTCAAGGCAGCTCACAACGTGGGTGTTGCCATGGTCCACAACCGCGTGGGCTCGATGTTTACCTGGTTTTTTACTTCGTCTGCGGTAAGCGACTGGCCTTCGGCCGAAAAATCAGACACGCGAAAATTTGGCAGGTTCCACTCCGGCATGCGTGAGCAGGCAATTTATCTTCCACCCTCGCAATTCGAGGCCGCATTTCTCAGCACCGCCCACACCGAGAAAGATATTCAAAAGACGGTGGCAGCGGCCGAGAAGGTGCTGAACGCTCTTAGCTAGGAAGGGTGGCGCGCAGAGTCTGCATCAACTCCGGCACAGTGGCGAACTGGTAGCCTTCGCCCTTGAATGCGCGGATGATCCCACGGCTGGCTTCAATGCTGTGGCGCCGGTCGGCGCCCATGGTTTTATGACCGCCATCATGCAGCAGGATGACATTGCCGCCCCGATGCTTCATCTGTCGCTGAGCATGCCGCTGGATGGCTTCGGCGTTGGTGGAAGGAACCCAGTCATAACAGGTAACGCTCCACATCACCGGCACCAGTCCTTTTTCGGCGACCACGCGCAAAACGCCGGGGCGCCTTCCCCCAAAGGGCGGGCGGAACAAGTCTGAGTGCGTTCCAATGGCATGGTTGATGGCTTTGGCGCAGTCATCAATTTCTTGTGCGACCCTGCGCGCTGTGCAGAAAATCAGGTTGGGATGCGAGTAGGTGTGGTTTCCAATTACGTGGCCTGCCTCGGCGATGCGGCGAACAATATCAGGACGCTGGGCGGCGAAGCGGCCAATCAGGAAGAACGTAGCTCGCACACCCTGCTCCGCCAGCAGATCCAGCAGGTGCAAAGTATGGGGATCGTTGGGTCCATCGTCATAGGTAAGCGCCAGCTTGCGTTCATCGGCCCCTTGAGTGAAGGTGCGTCCAAAAAACTGCGAACGCGGGGCCATGCTGGCATAGCCGGCGTAGGTGACGAAACTGGCTGCCGCCGCTGCGACGTAAGGCAGCAGGGGAAAAGTCGATAGGCTGTAGGAAACTGGACTCACCAGAGTTCCAGCGATTCTAAACCGCACCGCCTCCGGGCCCACCCCCCTTCCAAATTTGTTTACTGTTCCTGCAATTGCTTCCGGCAGCCAAGCGGGTTATGCTGCGCTCAACCCCGTCGAACCATGGCAAATTTTTTTGAACTTCCCCGCTACATTGCAGTCGAAGGCCCGATACGAGTCGGAAAAACCACCCTGGCGCGCATTATTTCCGAGCGGATGAACGCGCAGCGAGTTAGCGAGCCTGATGACAATCCGTTCCTGCAGCCGTTCTACGAGGGTGAACCGGGAGCAGCTTTCCAGGCGCAGTTCGCCTTCCTGATCCAGCGCTACGAGCAATTGCGGCAACTGGATATCGGGTCAGGTTCGCAGAAGACGGTGGTTGCCGATTACATTTTCGAAAAGGACAAAATCTTTGCCTGCGTCAACCTCAGCGATAAGGAGCTGGCGATTTACAACCGCTACTACAACGCCTTTCGCGAACAGCTCCCCCATCCCGACCTGGTGATTTACCTGCAAGCCAGCCCCGAAGTTCTGAAGCGGCGCCTGCGCAAGAAGAATGCCGCGGTCGAGGCGGCCATCAGCGAGGATTACATCGAAGAACTGGTGAAAGCGTACGAACATTTCTTTTTCCATTACAGCGCATCGGATTTGCTGGTGGTGAACACCTCAGAGATCGATTTCGTAGATCGCCACGAGGACCTTCAGGAACTGTTGCGGCGCGTGGGCGAGCCCATCAAGGGCACTCAATACTTCTTACCTCTGGGGTCGCAGGCGGCATCGGCTTGAGACAGCGGTCATTCGCGGGTAGCTTTACTAGATAACTACCCGGATCTTATTCAGCATCAATACTTTGTAGCTTTTCCTGAAACTCTGCATCGAAACTAGCGTAGACTGAGCACTGCAGTTACAGGCGGTATCCGAATTTTTCGGAACTGCACTGGAGGAAACATGAGCTTCACCTCTTCGCACTTAGGGGGCGAGTCAGCCCCGAAAGTCACAATCTCCACAATTCAGGAAAAGAAACAGCGGCACGAGCCGATTACCTGCCTCACCGCTTACGACTATTCCAGCGCTCGCCTGTTGGATGAAGCCGCCTTGGACATGATCCTGGTCGGCGATTCCCTCGGCATGGTGATGCTGGGCTATGACAGCACGCTTCCGGTCACAGTTGAAGAAATGCTGCATCACACTCGCGCCGTGCGACGCGGCGTGAAGCGCAGCCTGGTTATCGCCGACATGCCTTACGCCTCCTACCACCTCGGTTACGATGACGCGCTGCGCAACGCCACTCGTTTTATCAAAGATGCGGGCGCTGAGGCGGTGAAGATAGAAGGGGGACAGAAGCGAGTGGAGCTCATCCATCGCCTTCTGGAGGCCGAGATTCCGGTGATGGGCCACATCGGGCTCACGCCGCAGTCGCTGAACGTGATGGGCGGCTACAAGGTGCAGGGCAAATCGCTCGCAGCAATCGAGCAACTCATGCGCGATGCCGTGGCGCTCGACCGTGCTGGCGTTTTCTCCATCGTGCTGGAAGGAATTCCGCGCGAGGTTGCGGCCATGATCACCGCCGAAGTGAAAGCGGCAACCATCGGCATTGGCGCTGGCCCGGAGTGCGATGGCCAGGTGCTGGTGCTGCACGACATCCTGAATCTGACGTTTGCGCCGCCTGCGAAATTCGTGCGCCGCTATGCCGATGTCTCAGCGGCAATTGCGGGCGCCGCGGCAGCGTTCAAGAACGATGTGGAAGCCCGAAGCTATCCCGCTGACAACGAGAGCTATCACTTGCCCAACGAAACCCGCGAGGCGCTGGAAACAATCGCGGCGCGGAAAAGGAAGTAGGCCTTTTTGCTTTTTACATCCCGAGCGTAGCGAGAGAGCCCTACCGTTTTTTTTACATCCCGAGCGGAGCGAGGGAGCCGTATTTCGCACCAAACTGTCGGGCTGCAATAGGGATTCCTCGCTGCGCTCGGAATGTTATTAAACAAAGGCGGAGCTGGCCGCCGCGGCGCGGTGGCGCGAAGACTGCGGCACTCATCCCACCTCCACCAACCCATACCGCCGCTGCCAGTGGGTGCGCAGGTGGCCCATGGTGCGTGAAATCTCTTCGCTGGTGAGTTCCCCGCTGGGCCCGGCACTTACCTTGGCCGCTTCCTGCTTTGCCACTTCGAGCAGTTCCCGATCGCGAAGCAAGTTGGCGACACGCAGGCTGGGCATCCCTGCCTGGCGGGTCCCAAAAAATTCTCCCGGGCCGCGGAGTTCCAAGTCGAGTTCGGCGATTTCGAATCCGTTGGTGGTGCGGACCATGGCATCGAGGCGTTGCTCGGCTTCCGGCGTCACCTTGCCGCCTGTCATCAGCACACAAAATGACTTGGCTGCGCCCCGGCCGATGCGTCCGCGCAACTGATGTAGCTGCGCGAGCCCGAAGCGCTCCGCGTGCTCAATGACCATGACGTTTGCGTTGGCCACGTCCACGCCCACCTCGATCACCGTGGTCGACACCAGTACGTCGATCTCGCCGCGCTGGAAGCGCCGCATCATGGCATCTTTTTCTTCGCCGTCAAGGCGACCGTGCAGCAAGCCCACGCGGCGATCGGCAAAAACATTACGTCGCAACTCGTCGTACATCTTGGTGGCTGCTTTGATGTCGCGAGTCTCGTTCTCCTCGATCACAGGGTAGACAACGTACGCTTGGTGGCCAGCCGCGATTTGCTTGGCGACGAAAGCCCACACTTCTTGCGCGCGTTCGTCGGATACGCGGCGCGTAGTTATAGGGGTCCGCCCAGGAGGAAGTTCGTCAATGACGCTGACGTCCAAGTCGCCGTAAAGCGTAAGAGCCAGGGTTCGCGGGATGGGTGTAGCCGTCATCACCAGTACATCGGGGTCGGGCTCCTCGAAGCCGGCGCTCTTTCCCGCTTCCGGCGTCTTCTTCATCAGCTTGAAACGCTGCAACACGCCGAAGCGGTGCTGCTCATCCACGATCACCAGGCCCAGCTTGTCGAACTCGACCGCTTCCTGGATGAGCGCGTGGGTTCCGATTACAAGTTGTGCGTTGCCGCGTGCGATGTGCCGGCGGATGTCGCGCTTGCGGTCCAGTTCGAGCGATCCGGTTAACAGCACGATGCGGTAGCCGGCATTCTCCAGGATGCGGCGCGACGAAAGATAATGCTGCGCCGCCAGGATCTCGGTGGGCGCCATCAGCGCCGCCTGGTAACCGTTCTCAATGGCAATCACAGCCGCTTCGAGCGCGATAATGGTTTTCCCTGAGCCCACGTCACCCTGGAGCAGGCGCCGCATTGGCGTCGGCTGCTGCATGTCGTCGGCAATTTCCTTCAGCACTTTCTTCTGCGCGGCGGTGGGATGAAACGGGAGAATTCTCTTTAGTGCCTCGCGGATGCGGTCATCCAGCTGAAAGGCAATTCCGGGTTGCGCGCGCATGCGTCGCCGTTTGAGCTCGAGTCCGAGTTCGAGAAAAAATAATTCCTCGAAGATCAGGCGGCGGTGGGCGGCTGTGCGGGCGGAGGTCAGGTCGGAAAGCCTTGTCTCCGGCTCAGGCCAGTGCGCCTGCCAGAACGCCTGCATGCGCGGCGCCAGGCTGAGGCGTCCGCGAATGGCAGCAGGGATGGTTTCCGGAAGTTCGGGCGGGAGTTGTTCAAGAACGCTATGGATGACGTGCCGAAACCAGCGCGGCGTCAGCTTGCCGCCGCTGGCTGATTCGTAAATGGGCACAATGCGGCCGATCTCGAGCGACATGGCGGCTTTCTCTTCCGCCGATTCGCCGCCACCGTTATGCGACGGTTCGGCCAGAATCTCAAACTGTGGTTGTATCAACTGCAAGCGCCCGCGGCGCCGGTCAGCATCCACGCGGCCGTAAAGCGCAACCGTTTGCCCCGGCTTGAAGCGATCCTTCAGATACGTGCCGTTGAACCATATGCACTTCAAACCCGCGCGGCCCTGTGCAGCCGTCATCTCAAAAATGGGCATGCGACGCGTGCGAAACAAACCAGAGGTGCGTACCTCGGCGATGACGCTGGCGGTTTCCCCGGGTTGCAGCTCAGCGATGGTGCGTGGATTCAGGCGGTCTTCATAGCGGAACGGCAGATAGTAGAGAAGATCTTCGACGGTAGAGATGCCCTTCTCAGCCAGGACCTGAGCCACGCGGGGCCCCACGCCCTTCACATACTGCACGGGGGTACTGAGTTCCAGCATCGAACTGGATGTTATCAGGGGAGCTTAGGATTGACGGCGAACTTCAAGCGCGCGCTGATCGCTGTGTTGGCGGGAAACGCGATTTATTTCCTGCTAATGCCTTTTTTGCCGCCACAGCTGCGGCACCAGGCGTTCAGAATAGACTTCGGACTTCTGCTCGACGCAGCCATTTGCGCCGCCATCGTGCTTGCGCTCTGGGCAAGAGAGCGAAAACACAGTAAGTAGCGCCACCGTCTCGCAGGCGTGGATGCCGGCACTACGTTTCGTTTGTGAATTTCTCCTAGTCTCGTTTTGAAGGGGCGCGGCTTGAGCCTGCCGAAAGGACAAGTTATGACTCTTTTCCACTCTGCCAAAGGCCTGCGCACAGCGTGAGCGGAGTGCAAATAAAATACTGCCATTCAAGGGCTAAAGCCCACTCTTGATCAGGCTTTACGGCACGACTGAAGTCGTGCCCCTTCAAGACACTTGAGGGTTTCACTGTAGAGACACCGCTCGAGCGCTTCAGCATACTGTCGGCTCCTGCAATCGCTTCACCTGTAGAATCAAACAGCGCCTGCATGCAGAAAATCGCCATCCTGTACGACGCCAGCCAGGCTGTGCTCTCCACGTTTGATTTGGATGAGGTATTAAGCCGCATTCTGACGATCGTGCGAGACTACTTTCATCTCCGCAACTGCGCCGTTTTCCTGCTCGACCCCGACTCCAAAGAGTTGGTTATTCGCAGCTCGTTCGGGCGCGAAGACACCGCCACCCGCATTCCCTGGGGTGAAGGTGTAATCGGCAGCGCGGCCAAGCTGAAGCGCCCGGTCTACGTTCCCGACGTCAGCCAAGACAGCCGCTACATACGCAGCAATCCGAAGACGCGCTCTGAACTGGCAATTCCGCTGATGGTGCGAGACGAGGTTGTGGGCGTGCTCGATTTGCAGAGCGAGAAGCTGGACCACTTCAGCAAAGAGACGGTAGATTTGGCGCTGCTGTTCTCCACCCAGGCTTCCATCGCGCTGCAAAATGCGAAGTTGTACTCGCTGGAGCAGCGCCGTGCCACCGAGCTACGCGCGATTAATACTCTCGCCCGCCAAACTACATCGGTGCTGGACGTGCGCGAACTCGTCCCCAAAGTATGCTCGCTCATCCTGAAGGCGTTTCCGGTGGACCACGTTACCGTGCTGATGCTGGAAAACGGGCGACTGGTCAAGCGCGCCCACGAGGGCAAATTGCAGGAGATTTTGCCCACCGGCAGCGAGCTTCCACCCGGCGCTGGGCTCTCGGCCCAAGCGCTGATGACCAGCAAGAGCGTAATCGCTGACAACGTGCAGAACGCAACCGGCTATGTTGCCGGGCTCTCCGGCGTGATGTCCGAGATGTGTCTGCCGCTGATGGCCCACGGGCAAACCCTGGGAGTTCTAGTAATCGACAGCGCGCGCCCGGCGGCGTTCCGCTCTCCAGACACTGAAGCGCTGCAATCAGTGGCGGATATGTGCGCCATTGCCATCCAAAACGCGCACTCCTTTGAGCGCGTGCAACAAATGGCGGAACTGGATGGGCTCACCGGCATTTACAACCGCCGTCACCTGGAGCGGCGCCTGGTGGGGGAACTGGACCGCATGGCGCGCTACCAGCACGGCATGGCCGTGCTGATGGTGGATATCGATCACTTCAAACGGGTGAACGACGAGTTTGGCCACCTGCTGGGGGATGAAGTGCTGCGGCACATTTCGGTGCTGTTCACGAACAACCTGCGCAAGCTCGATATTTTGTGCCGCTTCGGCGGGGAGGAGTTCGCCATCCTGCTGCCGGAAACCATCGGCGAAAACGCAAGAAAGGTCGCCGAAAAGCTGCGGCACAAGGTCGAGGCTTACAACTTTGCGGGAGTTCCGCGGCCGGTTACCGTGAGCATAGGGCACGCAGATTATCCGGAGCACGGCCGAACTCGCGATGAGCTGATCAAATCCGCCGATGCCGCGCTCTATGCCGCCAAGCAGGCCGGCCGCAATCGTGTGGTCAGCTACAGCTGGCCGCACGCCGCCAGCGCCAAGGCGGCGCCTGTAGAATAAACAGTTTTCTATGGCGACCACCATTCCCGGCATCGAGGAAAAAAAGACCGAGGTACGCGTCGCGGTGGTTGGTACAGACACCGGTGCGGGAAAGCTGCTGGCCGAATGCTTTCGGCAGTTCCAGATCGAGGTGCTGGCCCTCGACGGCAAGGCAATAGAGCAGCGGTTGGGTAACGAAAAATTCGAAGCTATTGTGATCCCTCTGGACTCGAGCACGGAGGCGCTGATTGAGAAGGCGCGCAGTTCGGCAGCGAACCGGCGAGCGGTGATTTTCGGCATCTCCAACGACGCTCGCGACGCTATCCGCTACTCGCGCTTCGGCATTAACGCGATTTTTGAGACCAGGTGGCTTCGGGAGCCGGTAGATCGCGAAGCCGTGCTGAAGGTGGTGCGCGCTACCCATCAACTCGTGACCCACGAATTGCGCCGGTATGTGCGCGTGCCCATCATTACTGAAGTCTCAGCGCAGGCCGGCTCTGGCAGTTTCACCGCCTACACGCAGGAAATAAGCGCCGGCGGCCTGTCAATCACGGCCGCGCCCAAACTGACGGTGGGCCAGGTGCTTCAGCTTACTTTCACTCTGCCTACCGGGGCCCGGGTGAACGTGAGCGCCAGCGTATGCTGGGTGCGGGACGCTGACTCAGGAGTAGGTGCGCGCTTCGATCCCGCCGACGAGCGCCGCACCGTAGTGCGCGACTGGATTGAACAGTACCTGGAATTCTCCTGACGGCCCGCAAGAGTTTGCTCACGCTAGATGGCGAAAAAAATCAAGGACCTCGCGCGCAAGAATCCCTTCCTGTGGGTGGCGTACAACGTCACCCGCCTCGCGAAGGGTTATCAAGTCGTCTTTCTCGATTACCCGGTTGAGGCTAAGCCGCGCTGGGGCTACGGCAAACCCGTCCATCCCGAGCTCTACGAAATTCTGAACCGCCATCGCGCCCACTACGCGGCGGTGCTGAAGTTGTTTCTTTCGCTCAAAGCCGCGCTGCTCGAAATCCCGCTCACCAGTGCACCAGGTTCGCCCGAACCCTGCTGGCTGAATCGCTGGCTTCCGGGCGGGCTGGACACGCTGGCTCTCTACGGTATGCTGGCGATCAACCGGCCTAAGCAATATCTCGAAATCGGCTCGGGGTATTCCACGCGGCTGGCGCGACGCGCTATCCGTGACCACAATCTCGCGACCACTATTACTTCGATCGA